>Ga0316583_10000776_pt1 | contig 10040 bp, 8 predicted proteins | sample J_170502JBrBrA_D_FD_204513 | JGI IMG/M metagenome (GOLD analysis project Ga0316583, IMG submission 204513) | Rhizosphere microbial communities from salt marsh grasses in Alabama, United States - J_170502JBrBrA | ecosystem: Host-associated > Plants > Roots > Rhizosphere | place: USA: Alabama... | reverse complement strand
CAATTGACCGATAATGCCGAATCAGCGCCGGAACGGCCGCTGCTGCCGCTCGGCCCGGCGCCTATTCCGCCGGCGAGCGGCAAGCGGCCGCCGGCCGCTCCGCCACCCGCACCCAAGGGCCATAAGCGATGAGACGTCAGCGCCGCGCCAAGATCGTCGCCACCCTGGGCCCGGCCTCGACCGACCCCGCAATGATGGCGAAGCTGTTCGCCGCCGGTGTCGACGTGTTCCGGATCAACATGAGCCACACCAGCCAGGAGCGCATGCGCGAGCTGGTGGCCTCGATCCGCGAGCTCGAGCGCGACAGCGGCCGGCCGATCGGCGTGCTTGTCGATCTGCAAGGGCCGAAGCTGAGGCTCGGCACCTTCCACGGCGGCCAGGCGATGGTGGCGGACGGCGCCAGCTTCACCTTTGACGCCAATCCCGCACCGGGCGACCAGACCCGCGTTTACCTGCCCCATCCGGAAATCTTCCACGGCATCGAGCCCGGCCACACGCTGCTGATCGACGACGGCAAGGTGCGGATGACAGCGACCGCGGTCGAGCCTGACAAGATCACGGCGCAAGTCGCGGTCGGCGGCCGGCTTTCCGACCGCAAGGGCGTGAGCCTGCCCGACACCACTATTCCGTTCTCGGCGCTGACCGAGAAGGACCATTCCGATCTCGACGCCGCGCTCGAGACCGGCATCGACTGGGTGGCGCTATCGTTCATCCAGCGGCCCGAGGACATCGCTGAGGCCAAGAAGATCACGCGCGGGCGCGCGTCCGTCATGGCCAAGATCGAGAAGCCGCAGGCAGTAACGCGGCTCAACGAGATCATGGATCTCGCCGACGCGCTGATGGTGGCGCGCGGCGATCTCGGCGTGGAGATGCCGCTTGAAAAAGTCCCGGGCGTGCAAAAGCAGATGACGCGGCTCGGTCGCGCTACCGGCAAGCCGGTGGTAGTGGCCACTCAAATGCTGGAATCGATGATCAACTCGCCGGTGCCGACGCGCGCGGAGGTCTCCGACGTGGCCACCGCTATCTTCGAGGGCGCCGACGCGGTGATGCTGTCGGCGGAATCGGCGGCCGGCAAGTTTCCGGTGGAGGCGGTGACGACCATGAGCCGCATCGCCGAAGAGGTGGAGCACGAGGACGTCTATCGCGGCATCCTCGACGCACAACGTGCAGCACCCGAGCCGACCGGCTCGGACGCCATCGCCGACGCCGCGCGCCATATCGCCGACACGCTCGATCTTGCCGCGGTGGTGTGCTGGACCTCGTCGGGTTCGACCGCGCTGCGCATGGCGCGCGAGCGGCCGCGGCCGCCCATTGTCGCGATCACCCCCAATGTGGCGGCGGGGCGCAAGCTCGCCGTGGTGTGGGGTGTGCACGCAGTGATCACCGAGGACGCCCACGACCAGGACGACATGGTCGACCGCGCCTGCCGCATCGCCTTCAAGGAAGGTTTCGCCAAGGTCGGCCAGCGCATCATCACGGTCGCCGGCGTGCCGTTCGGCACCCCGGGCGCGACCAATATGCTACGCATCGCCTATGTGGGGGAGAAAGACGGCGAGGCATGAGCGGCGCGCCGGGATTAGATGTCCCGGCCTTCGAGCTTCTCGGAGAGCCGCTTCACCATGTCGTGCACCTTTGGCAGGCGCGGGTAGACCTTGAGCGCCTGGCGATAGGCCTCCAGCGCTTCCCTGTCGTCACCGATCTCCTGGAAGATCATGCCGAGGCCGGACAGCGCGCCGAAATGGCGCGGCTCGCGCTTCAGCACTTGGGAAATGTCATTGATGGCCGCGCCGAAGCGGCGCTCCTTGTATTCGATGGTGGCGCGCTGGTTCCAGGCTTCGACGTAGCTCGGCCGAATCTTGATGATGGCGTCGAGCAGCTTGGTGGCGAGCTTGAGGTCCTTGCCCTGGATCGCCACGCGCACGCGATGCATCAGCAGGTTGGTAGTGTCACTCGGCGACACCATCCAGGTCGCCCAGATGCGGACCTCGATGGCCTTGGCAGTCTCGTCGTCGGGGGCGGCCTTCAGGGCCTTGAAAAGGGTGTCGAGGCGCGTGGCATGATGGCCCTTGGCGACGCGCGGCAGCTTGGCCGGCGGCTTCACCCAGTGGTCAGCGTTGGGCGTCTCAGGCGCGGGCTTGGGGGCGAGCGGCGCCTCCGGCGCGGCAACCGCCGGCGCGGCCAGCAAGGCCGTGACCGCCAGAGCGGCAGCGAGCAGCGTTGGGAATCGGGCGCTCATAATTGAAGCGTAATATTCCCGCCGCTTGCGGCCAATATGCGGCAGGGGATGGGTGGCCCCCGTCAGGGCAGGCTCATGGCCAGCCGGAAGAATTCAGGCGCCCCGCGGGGCGCCCGGCTAAACCCTTGTTTTGGGTGATTCTTTTCCCGAAATCGCGCCCGAACGCGCAGAATCCGGAGCCTCCGCGGCTTTAACCCTGGCGGGCCTTGAAGCGGCGGTTGGTCTTGTTGATCACGTAGACCCGGCCCTTGCGCCGCACGAGGCGGTTGTTACGGTGGCGGCCACGCAATGATTTCAATGAGTTACGGACTTTCATGACATTCTCTTACAGCGCTGTTTGAGCGGTTTTCTAAGCACCCCACCCGCCCCTGTCAATGTGAGCGGACCACCCTTGGTCGTCCGGAATGGGCTGTCTCTTCTTTGGCCTCCCCGGTCGCGCTTCCGGACGGCGAACCGGGTCCCACTTCGCCCGGAAACGCTCTAAAGTCCGCGCCAAAAGCCCCGGGAGGAAAAGTTAATGCAGCGCAGTACCGATCGCTTTCTCACCACCCATACCGGCAGCCTGCCGCGGCCAGACGACCTGATCCAGATGATGTACGCCAAGGAGGAAGGCGTGCCGGTCGAGCCGCACGCGCTCGCCGCCCGGATCGGGCAAGCGGTGGCCGAGGTGGTGAAGAAGCAGGCCGACGCCGGAATCGACCTCATCAACGATGGCGAGATGTCGAAGCCGAGCTACGCTACCTACGTCAAGGACCGGCTCAACGGCTTCGGCGGCACAGGCAACACCTTCATCTACCAGGACGTCCACGAGTTCCCAGCGCTGGAAAAAAAAGTGTTCGGCGACCCCGGCCGCTCCCGCCGCAAGACCCCGGCCTGCAACGCTGCGATCAGCGTGCGCGACAAAGAAGCGCCGCAGGTCGACGTCGACAACCTCACCGCCGCGCTCAAGAGCGTGAAAGCGGTGGGCGGCTTCATGAGCGCGGCCTCCCCCGGCGTGGTGTCGCTATTCTTCCGCAACGACCATTACAAAGACTTCGAGACTTACATTTACGCCATCGCCGACGCGATGCGTCACGAATACGAGACAGTGACCAAGGCCGGCCTCGTCCTGCAGATCGACTGCCCAGACCTCGGCATGGGTCGGCATATCCAATACGCCGACCTGAGTTTGGAAGAGTTCCGCAAGCGCGCGGAGCTACACGTCGAGGCGCTCAACCATGCGGTCGCCAACATCCCGGTCGAGCAACTGCGCATGCACCTGTGCTGGGGCAACTACGAAGGCCCGCATCATCACGACGTGCCGCTCGCTAATGTCATCGACATCGTGTTCAAGGCCAAGCCCTGCGCGATTTCGTTTGAAGCGGCCAATCCGCGCCACGCCCACGAATGGACGGTGTTCGAGACGGTGAAGCTACCGGAAGGGAAAGTGGTAATCCCCGGCGTGATCGAATCGAAAGCGAACTTCATCGAGCATCCGGAACTCATCGCCCAGCGCATCTCGCATTATGCCAATCTGGTCGGGCGCGCGAACGTAATCGCCGGCTCGGACTGCGGCTTCGGCACCTGGGTGGGCCAGGCGGCGGTCGATCCCGACGTGGTGTTCGCCAAGTTCAAGGCCATGCGCGAAGGTGCCGACATCGCGACCAAGCAGTTCTGGAAGTAGATATGCGAACGGGCGGAGCTCTCACAGCCGCGCCCGCTTTCGTTGATACCTTCAGCTCTGGCTTCGGTTCAGCCCGCCGCCCGCTCGCCGCGCATGTCGGCGGCGGTGTCGAGCACCGCGCGGATGATCTTGTCGTAACCGGTGCAGCGGCAGAGATTGCCGGCGAGCCAGTAGCGCGTCTCTTCTTCCGTCGGGTTCGGATTGCGCTCCAGCAGGGCCTTGGCCGCGATCAGAACGCCCGGAGTGCAGAAGCCACACTGGAGCGCCGCGTATTCGAGGAATTTCTGCTGCAGCGGATGCAGCTCCGTGCCCTTCGCCATGCCCTCGATCGTTTCGATCCTGCGCCCTTCGGCCTCGACCGCGAGCATCAGACAGGAGCAGACCACGCGGCCATCGACGATCACGCTGCAGGCGCCGCAGTCGCCCGAGCTGCACCCTTCCTTGCTGCCAGTCAGTTGCAGTTCGTCGCGCAGGACGTCGAGCAGCGTGAGCTGCGGCTCACAGAGAAACTCGGTGGCTTCACCATTGATGGTAGTCGATACGTGATTCTTACTCATTAACGGGCTCCCGCGCGCTCGTAGGCAATAGCGGCCGCCCGGCGTGCCATGACGCCGGCGACCTTGGTCCTGTATTCGATGGTGCCCCGCTTATCGTCGATCGGCTTGCAGGCGCCGCGCGCTGCTTTGTCGAGCGCGGCAAGCGTCGCCTCATCGAGCTTGTGCCCGATCAGCGCCTTGGCAGCTTCGTCCACCACCACGGCGGTGGGCGCCACGGCGCCCAGCACGACCCGCGCGTCGGTGCAGACGCCGCCGGCGTCGAGCGTAACGTTGACCGCCGCCCCAACCACGGCAATGTCCATCTCGGTGCGCGGAATAAAGCGAAGGTAAGCGTCGGCCGAGTGCGGCGGACGCTTGGGCAGGTGGAACTCGATGATGAACTCGCCCGGCTTCAGAGAGGTGCGCCCCGGACCGGTGGCGATGCCTTCCACCGGAACCTCACGCCGCCCGTTCGGGCCCGCAATCACGCAGTGCGCCCGCGCTGCGATCAGCGCCGGAACACTGTCGGCTGCTGGTGACGCATTGCACAAATTGCCAGCGAGCGTCGCTCGTCCTTGCACCTGGGTTGAGCCAATCAGGTTTGCGCCTTCGACCACGCCGGGCCACGCTTGGCAGAGGGCTTCGCTTTCACCGAGCTCGGCACCGGACGTGGCCGCGCCGATTACGAAGCCGCCATCCTGCTCGCGGATGCCTGAAATGCCGGGGATTTTCTTGATATCGACGATCGTATCCGGCTTGAGCCGGCCCGACCGCATCTGAACCAGCAGGTCGGTCCCACCGGACAAAATTTTCGCCATGCCGGAAGTGCTGGCCAGGATACCGACCGCCTCCTCGACTGTTGATGGCGCTGTGTAACTGAGCATGCTATGGCGTCTCCCCATTGCCCCGGCGGCACGCTAGTCCGGCATGGGTCGGCGGTCCAGCGTCAAAGGCAATTCTGCGACGACCGGGTTTCGCGCCGCAATCCTTCCCGCTACGACTTGCATTTGCGCGCCGCCCGCGCAACCCTCCCTATTGGGCAGACACCATATACGACGACGAAACGAGGTAGCCGTGAGCGACACACTTTCGCGCGACAAAGAGACGACCTTCAAGTGGATTGGCACGCGGCCGGTTCGTCCGGATGGCGTCCCGAAGGTCACGGGGGTCGCCCAATACGGCGCTGATTTAGCGATGCCGGGCATGCTGGTCGGCCGCGTCCTGCGCTCGCCCCACGCTCATGCGCGCATTCGGTCGATCGATACCTCGAAGGCCGAGGCCCTGCCCGGCGTGAAGGCCGTGGTGACCGGCGCGGATCTGCCCGAGCAGACGTTCGATTATGCCGGCCCGGAACGCGTCCAGCTTAATTTCTGGCACATGACCCGCAATATCCTGGCGCGCGAGAAGGCGCTCTACGAGGGACATGCCATCGCCGCCGTAGCGGCCGCGAGCGCGTCCATCGCCGACGCCGCGCTCGCGCTGATCGAGGTCGACTACGAGGTGCTGCCGCACGTGATCGACGTCGACGAGGCGATGAAACCGGACGCGCCTTTGCTGTTCGAGGACATGATCAGCCGCGGCATCGAGCCGACGCCGAAGAAACCCTCGAACATTGCCAAGCGCCGGGAATTTTCGCTCGGCGACGTGGAGGCCGGTTTCAAGCAGGCCGACGAGATTGTCGAGATGTCGTTCAAGACGGCGCCGGTACATCAGGGCTATATCGAGCCGCAAGCCTGCGTGGCGCGCGCCGACGCTGACGGCCAGGCCGAGCTCTGGACCTCGAGCCAGGGGCATTTCGTCGTCCGCGCCTATACCGCCAGGCTGCTCGGTATGAAGCTCGGCGACCTGCGCGTCTATCCGGCGGAGATCGGCGGCGCCTTCGGCGGCAAGACCGTGATCTACATCGAGCCGGTTGCCGTCCTGCTGTCGCGCAAGTCCGGCCATCCGGTGAAGATCGCGATGAGCCGCGAGGAGGTGTTCAAGGCTACCGGCCCGACCTCCGGCTCCTCCATGACGGTAAAGATCGGCGTCAAGCGCGACGGCACCATCGTCGCCGCCGATGGTACTTTCAAAATACAGGCCGGCGCCTTTCCGGGCTCGCCGTTCATCGGCACCGCTCTGTGCGCCTTCGCGCCATACGATCTCGCGAATGTGCGCGCGACCGCCTATGACGTGGTGTCGAACCGCCCGAAGGTCGCGGCCTATCGCGCACCGGGCTCGCCCATCGGCGCCTTCGCCGTGGAAAGCGTGCTCGACGTGCTGGCGCAGAAGATCGGCATGGACCCGCTGGCATTGCGCCTGAAGAATGCAGCCAAGAAGGGCACCAAGATGCTGTCGGGCGCAGAACTCGGGCACGACGGCTATGCCGACACCATCAAGGCGCTGATGGACCATCCCGGCTATAAGGCGCCGCTCGGCAAGAACCAGGGACGCGGCTGCGCTTCCGGCTATTGGTTCAACGGCGGCGGCGAATCCGCCGCCAACATGCACGTCAACGCGGACGGTACGGTGGTGGTCGCGACCGGCAGCCCCGACATCGGCGGCTCGCGCGCCTCGATGGCGATCATGGCCGCCGAGACGCTGGGCGTCGATTATGACCAGGTGCGCGCCATCGTCACCGACACTGCGTCGGTGGGCTATGCCCATGTCACTGGTGGTTCGCGCGTGACCTTCGCGACCGGCCTCGCCGTGATCGAGGCGACTCAGAAGATCATCAAGGAGCTGTGCGAACGCGCGGCCAAGATGTGGAAGGTCGACGCCGACGGCGTGGTCTGGGAGAACGGCTACGCGAAACCTGCAAGCAGCAACGTTGGAGAGTTCGAGCCGCTATCGATCAAGGATATTGCGTCGAAGCGCGCGACGACCGGCGGGCCGATCGTGTCGTCCGCAGGCGTCAATCCCGGCAACGTGGCGCCCGGCTACGCCACCCAGTTCTGCGACGTCGAGGTCGATCCTGAGACCGGCAAGGTGAAAATTCTGCGCTTCGTCGCCGCTCAGGACGTCGGCCGCGCCATCCACCCGAGCTACGTCGAGGGGCAGATCCAGGGCGGCGTCACGCAGGGCATCGGCTGGGCGCTCAACGAGGAGTACATCTACGACTCCAAGGGGCGCCTGGAAAACGCCGGCTTCCTCGATTATCGGATTCCGGTCGCCTCCGACCTGCCGATGATCGAGCCGATCATGGTCGAGGTGCCGAACCCCAGCCATCCTTACGGGGCCAAGGGCGTCGCCGAGGTCAACATCTGTCCGCCGATGGCCGCGATTGCAAATGCGATCGAGCGCGCCATCGACCGGCGCTTGACCGAATTGCCGATGTCGCCGCCGCGGGTGCTGGCGGCGATCGACTCGCCCAAGGCTTGATCCACTACGGCTTAATCCAACTAAGGCTTAAGCCAACACCGCCGCGTGCAGAGCGCTGAGCGGCAATAGGTCGCCACCGGGACCGTCATGGCCCCGGGCGCAGAGACTGAACGCGCGCGCGGGTCTCGCCGAGGACGGCAGCAGTCGTGGACGGCGGCATCCCGGCGTAAAAATCACATTGGTACATGGATGAAAAAAAGCCCTTCCCCGCTGGTGCGGAGAAGGGCTCATGCGAAATCTGACCTTTCGACCGACGAACCGAGGCACTTACGCGTCGGCGTCTCGCCGACAGCCAAAGCCGGGAAGCCGTTACTTCTCAGGAATGAGGCCCCTGGGACTGAAGCGCAGGACCAGCAAGAGAACGAGGCCGACGACGGGCAAGCGCATCTGGACGGCTGAGTCGATCAGATGCTGCTTCAGCGCTCCGGCGGCCATCGGTTCGGTGATGAACCCGAGCAAGGCGGGCCCCACGCTTTCCGCCTCGTCCCACATAAGCATGATGATCAGCGCGCCAATCACCGCGCCCCAGTTGTTGCCCGAGCCGCCGAGGATCACCATGGCCCAGATCAGGAAGGTGTATCGTAGCGGATCGTTGTAGCTCTGCGGCGCCATCAGCCCGTGCAGCATGACGTAGAGCGCGCCGGCGATGCCGATAACGGCAGAGCCGAGCACGAAGACCTGCAGGTGGCGGCGCTTGACGTCCTTGCCCATCGCCTCGGCCGCGTGCTCGTTGTCGCGGATCGCGCGCATCATCCGGCCCCAGGGCGATTTCAGCGAGAGCTCGGCAAGTGTCAGCAGGATCATCAGCACCACGATGAACAGCACCGCGAAGCAGGTGCCTACGAAGACCGTCGAGGCTGTGCGCACGTCAGTGCCCATGGAATGGGCGAAGGAGATGAACCACGGCTCCTGCTGCAGGGTGACCTCTCGCGGCACCGGCCAGCGGCCAATGCCGATGATGTTCTTCACGCCGCGGTCGAGCCAATCCTCGTTCATGAGGATAGCGATGATGATCTGGCCGATGCCGAGCGTAGCAATGGCCAGATAATCCGAGCGCAGCCCGAGCGCCGTCTTGGCCACCGCCCAGCCCGCACCCGCCGCAAACATGCCGGCGACCAGCCACGACAAGACCACCGGCAGGCCCAAACCGCCGATGTTGCCGGTCGAGGCCGGCGCAACCGCCTCGACTGCCTCGATTGCGGGATCGGCCAAGTAGCGGAACAGAAAGAAGCCGACAGTCAGCACGATGATGATCGCTATATCGCGCGCAAAGCCCCGGGCCATCTTGCGATAGAACCTCGCGGCCGCGTAAATCGCAGCTGCACCCACGGCAAATGCAAACAGGATGCGCGGCGTGCCCGCAGCCCAGGTGGCGGCGTCGATCGGCATGGAGATCAGCACGACGGCGAGACCGCCCAAGCCGAAGAAACCGGCCACACCGATGTTGAACAGCCCCGCATAGCCCCACTGCATGTTCACGCCCAGCGCCATGACCGCCACGATCAGGGCGTCATTGAGGATCGCCAAACACAGGGGCCAGCTCTGGTAGAAACCGACGATGAGATAGATCACGGCCACGGCCGCGAAGAGGAGGACGGGACGAAGCTTCGAGGTCATACCGATTTCCCCTTGAACAGCCCGGTCGGCTTGAACAGAAGCACAATGACGAGAATGACGAAGGAAACCGCGTATTTGTAATCGGTCCCAAGTGGCTGCACGAGTCCGTGCGGCATCAGGGTTGCGGGCAGCAGGTAGCTCAGAACCTTGCGCCAGGCATAAGTGAAACCCACCTCCGAAAAAGCGATGATGAAGCCCCCGGCAATCGCGCCGAGCGGATTGCCGAGACCACCCACGACGGCGGAGGCGAAGATCGGCAAGAGCAGTTGGAAATAGGTGAAGGGTGAGAACGACTTGTCGAGCCCGTAGAGTACGCCCGCAATCACGGCGAGCGCGGCGACGATGACCCAGGTCACCGACACCACTCGCTCCGGGTTGATGCCCGACAGGAGCGCTAGGTCCTCATTGTCGGAGAAGGCGCGCATCGACTTGCCGGTGCGCGTGCGGTTGAGAAACCAGAACAGCAACGCCACGACGACGATCGCCGTCACCACGGTAATGACGCTCGACGTGCGCAACGCCAGTCCTTCCTCCAGGCCGGTCGCCTTGCGGAAATCAAGCGCGTTGATGACGAAGCGCCGGCCGTCGTCGAAGTTGCGGTCCTGCACGCCGATGATGAAGCGCGTCA
>Ga0316583_10000775_pt1 | contig 10042 bp, 8 predicted proteins | sample J_170502JBrBrA_D_FD_204513 | JGI IMG/M metagenome (GOLD analysis project Ga0316583, IMG submission 204513) | Rhizosphere microbial communities from salt marsh grasses in Alabama, United States - J_170502JBrBrA | ecosystem: Host-associated > Plants > Roots > Rhizosphere | place: USA: Alabama... | reverse complement strand
AAAACTAAACGCGGATCCAGCTTGTCCTGCCAGACGGCTAAGCGTTTGTGAGCCCATGGCCCCGGTGCGCGCTGCCAGTGCGCCAGGTTAAACTTGGCTCATCGTCTTTAAGGATTATAGCAAGGGATCAGCCAGGGAGGCGATTGTTTCTGTCAAGCGGCCCAATAAGACGCTCAATCCCGACCGATATAAAAGAGGACCGCCTGAATTTCCTGGTCCGATAGTCCATGGAGATGGGAATGGTGGTCGTCCGTTGGGAAGGGGCTGACCACCAGGTCTGCCGCCTTCAGTTTGTTGGTTAACTCGCCGGTCGGTAGACTATCGGCGGTCAAACCGGCGGCATCAATGCCCTTTTCTTTCAGGATTGCCTGCCCGCGCTCGAGGTTCAGGGTTTGTAAGTCATTGGGCGGTGAACTGTTTCGAGCCAGACTCACCAGCGTTATGGTAAAGGACAAGAAGGAACTGAGCCGGATCAAAAGCCCCAGCGCATTCTCGGCCGAAGCGCCGCCATCGGTCAGGGCAACCACGTGCTGAATTTTCTTAAGATGCCGAACCACCAGCAGCGGCAAATCCCGGTGTGCTTTCTTGGCCGTCTGCCGCATTCGGCGGCTCAAGGCCAGCGGCTCGAACTTCCGAAACGGCGCCCCGACCACAAGCATGTCATAACTGCCCTGCCAGAAATGGCCGGTCATCTCCTGTATCGGATCGCCCGTTAAAATTACGGGATCCTCGATGTTGGCACACTGGTTCCTTTCGGCCAGCAGCAAATCTTCGATATAGGCTTTGGCCTGCTGACGGGTTTCCCGTTCCCAGGATTTCCAGGCCCAGCCGGCACCGAGCGTGATGTCGCGCCCGGGCGGACCAATCACATAGATCGGCCGGATGTCGATCTTCATGCCAAAAAAACATGCCGTTCGCAGCGCAAAGCTCGCTTCCAGGCTGTGTTCCACGGCCACGAGAAGATTTAACATGATCGTTCTCCTCTCACGTATTTTGAGCCGTCTGCTTTTTTACGCGTCGCCGCGCTTTCTTTACTACTTCGCGAATCTCGCCGATGCGAAACGGTTTGGCAATAAAGTCGTAGGCGCCGCGCACGAATGACTCGCGGGCGGTTTCGATTGTGGCGTAACCGGTTATCATGATGACCTGCGAGTTTGGGCAGGACGTTTTGACCTTTTCCAAAAACTCCATTCCGTCCGCGCCTTGCATTTTCAAATCGGTGATGAAAATATCAAAGCAGGTTTCATCCACGCGCTTCATGGCCAGCAGACTGTCCGTAAAAGCTTCTACTTCATAGCCGTCATCTTCCAATTCCGGTTTCAGCCGGTCCCCGACGATAGGTTCATCGTCCAAGATGCAGATCGTTGTTTTCTTCTTCATCGAAATTCCCCCTTCTAAATGTAAGGACCGTTAGGGTTTATATTGCAGCCCGCCATGAACCTCTCGAAGTATATGCCGACGAAGGCATCATCGGTCATCAGGATGTCCAGTTGGCGGGCGAAACCGATCAGGCGTCCAATCATATACAGGTGGTTTTTGCTGCGTTCCACTTTCGGACTGGTCGCCCGGGCGATCACCAGATCACCCTTGCCTTCCACTTTGAAACCAATCTTTTCCAGGATAGACATCAAAAGGGCAGCGCGCCGGGACCTCCGGGTGATGTCCGTGGCGCCGCCGATAAACCGGAAAAAGACGCTGTTTTTTTCCAATTGCGGTCCCAGACTGGCATCGACCACTGTGAAATGGTATCCCACTCGTAAACTCAGGTTCAGGTAGGTAGATCCCAAAACAGCCACATTCATGCCTGCCAGGGGATTGCCCGAGGCCGCGGCGCTCTGGGCCCGGGTCAGGCTGGACATAAGCCCCTTGAAATCGGCAGAGATCGGGTTGGTGCTCCATACCTCAGGAGAGGCCATACCCTGCCACAACGCCTTCATCGGCAGAGAGGTGATCTGTTCGGGCAGCACCCAGCCGGCTTTCGCGGTACGACCGTCCATGCCGCCGCCGATGTCGATCAGAATCAGATTCAAAGGCAAGTCTGCCTTGAGGCGCTTTCCACCACGGGCTCTTAAAAAGCCCGGATCCTCGGCGATCTGGGCCAGGGTCTGGGTCGATTTTTCGTGAATGAAGCGCAACACATCATGAAACGTCTTGCACCCCCGGGCGTTAAAGTTGGTGCCTTCAGGGTCAATCAGCGTCAAGGGAGCAATCCGCTTGAGCAGGCGCCGCAGCAATTGAAATTCATACGTGCTTTCGAACGAAGCGCGTTCCAGAAGCTGATGGTGGAGCAATTCGTTAATTTGACCTTCGTAGACCACGTTGCGTTCCGCATCTACCGTGACTTGTTGGCCCGGCTTGAGGATGTCCGTGGCCGATCCGGTATCGACGATGGTCGGAACCCGAAACTCGCGGGCTACTGTGGCCATATGGCTTGCGGAACTGCCCACGTTCGTGATAACCGCGCTGGCCCGAGGAATTACGCGCGAAAGCAGCGGAATGGCATAACGCGCCACCAACACTGCTCCGCTGGGAAACCGGTCTAGGCTTTCGTCGTCCTCTGCCAGCCAGACCGCTCCGGCACCAATACCACGGTACGCGATAACCCCCTTGTTTTGCATCAACACGTTGTGTCGCCGCAGCGTTTCATTCAATTCCGGGCTTCGGGCCCCGCTGCCCCGAGCGATGCCCAGGGGGCGGGCTTGCAGAATCCATAATCGGCCGTTCTCGTCCAGGCTCCATTCGACATCCATGGGCCGTTTGAAAAAACGTTCCGTGATCAGCGCCGCCTCTACGATCATCGATGCTTCGGCGGGCGTCAAGCACGACTGGTTTCGCAATTCTGCCGGGACGGGCGTCTCATGACTGTTTTCAAGCGGGGTGATCATCCATTGCTTTTCGCCGATCCGGGATGCCAGCACCGGGTAGGGGGCATGACGAGACACACGATACGTGTCCACGGCGCTGCGCCCTTCCACGACCACTTTGCCCAGTCCCCAACTGGCCCCCAGTACGCAGATCTGATCGCGCGGTGCGTTTGGATCGATGGTATAGGCCACACCGGCCACTCGGCTCGAAACCATCTTCTGGTACAGCACCGCCATAGCCATATCGGCTGTCGGCACCTGCCGATTCATCCGGTAGAGCAGACTGTTCGGGTTGTACATCCCGGCGAGGACTTTCTTGAAACTGGAGAGCAGCTCCCGGAAGGGTACATTTAAAAACGAATCGTGCAGGCCTGCATAACTCATTTCCCCATCTTCGCCGACAGCGCTGCTGCGCACCGAGTAATACGCGGTCTCCGGGGATTTTGGGCATATTTTTTCTACGGCTTTGAGAATATCACGCCGCAGTTCCGGCGGTATGTCGCCGCCCAAAATCCAAAGCCGAATGGTGTGAGAAACCGTCTCTACCGATTGGCCTTCTTGCCTGCACGCTTTCAGCGAGGTAGCGATCTTGTCGAACAAATTGTTATATGCCAGGTATTTACGGAACCCGGCGATGGTGACCACAAAGCCCGGTGACACCTCCACATTGGTCATGGGGTTCACCCGGGACAGGTTGTATGCTTTATTGCCCACCGCCTCGGCCATCCCTTGCCTGATGTCGTCCAGCAGCAATATGGTTTGATGGCCCGGGATGACGATTTGGCCTGTAAGCTCCAACTTCAGCTGCTTGCCGAGCGACTCGATCGCGTTATAAATATCAAGGTATTTGTTGTTGCTGATATAATTGAGATCGACTGCAGAACGCAGAATTACATCCTCGATGCGCTTGATCGTGTCCTGCAGGTATTTCCGGTCAAACACAAATTCTCCGCCGAGTTTGTCCTCCATATCGGCAATCATTTTCATGGCCGTGTCGTTTTCTTTCAGGATTTGCTGAAATCGCGCAATCATGTCATTCAAGGGAACTATCGGCCCCTTGCGCCACATGCGTGCCTTTTTGAAAAGGTCGCCGATTTCACCAATTAAATCCATTAATGCCCGCCACTGCCCTTAAAGAGAAGCCCCATCACGGCACCTGAAAAAAGCGCGATCAGAACCGCCGCAATCCCGTAAGCCAACCTGCTCTTAGAGGCCATTCGATTCACCATTTCAACGAACCCCACTTCCTGTACCGTCAAATCGCGCGTCAGCTCGGCGCCTCGTTTTCCATCGGTGATGATCGTCGCTTTGACGGTATAGTTGCCGACCGCGGTCGAAGAAGGCAAACGACACGTGGCTGAAAATCGACGACGGCCGTTTTCTCCGGTCGAATACAAAATTGTCCCCGGCAATTCGTCATATAGTTTTTCGGAACGCTTCAATTTTAGAAACATGTGAAAGATATCGTCTGGGGTGTTTACAGACCTGCTGATGCCGATCTGTTGCTTGAGGTTGTCGATGCCTAAATTCAATGCGGCCGCTTTTTGCTCCCAGTCCGGGCCGGACGGCAGCAACAGAATATAGAGCGCCGGGGCGTTATCCAAGTCGACTTTTTCACGTGTCAGCCAGAAAGGACCGATACGCCCTTTTAAATCAAACAAGCTGTTGACCTCCGGACCGATGATCTCGACCACGACATCGGATGAAACCGGCACCTCACCGGTAATGGCAACCTCTCCACCCGAAAAAAACATACCCACGTCTAGAACCGCCGGACTGACCATCAGAGCGGCCGGAGCATTCGCCTGTGCAAATCCCGTTGCCGCAAAACTCGGTACAGCGCAGCACACCACAATCACCAGGGCGAAGCGACGCATGCGATTAATGACCTCCATGATAAGATATTAGAATATTCGGGGTCAGGACCAAGCTCAACAACATCTTGACCATCACCAATAGTACCAGCGAAGCCAAAAAAATCTTGAGCTGGTCCTCTTTGAGACGCGTGCTGAGACGGGCGCCGATCTGGGCTCCAAAGGTCGAACCGATAAGAAGGAGCAAAGCCAAGATGAAATCCACGGTGCGGTTGGAGTAGGCCTGCATGATCGTTACATCGATACACGTAAAAAGGACCTGAAACAGGCTCGTGCCGACGACGACATGCATAGGCATCCTGAGCAGGTAAACCATTATCGGCACCATGATAAACCCGCCGCCCACCCCCATGATGGCTGCCAGCATGCCCATCAGGCCGCCCAGAAAAAGCGGTACCAGCGGGGACAGCACGATTCCCGACTTGTCGAAACGGGTCTGCCACGGTATGGCGCGCATCAGCCGAACATACAGCGAATCCTTGACGTCGGCTGGGATGGCTTTTGGGATGCCGGTTGACCTCAGCGCCTGCAGGCTTTCCTGGAACATATACACCCCCACAAAGCCGAGCATGACGACATAGGTGATTTTGATCAAAAAATCGGCATTGCCCATTGCCTTCAGGATCTTAATGATCTGAACCCCGCCGGTGCCGCCCAGGATGCCGCCGATCAAAAGATAAATCCCCATCTTAAAATCGACATTGCCCAGGCGGTAGTGGGCATACATGCCCGAAGCCGAAGCGGCCACGATCTGGTTGGAATCAGAGGCTGCAGCTACGGTAGGCGGGATGCCGATCATGATCAGAAGAGGCGTCATTAAAAACCCGCCGCCCACACCAAACATGCCGGACAGCAGACCCACGACAAAACCGAGCCCCACCATGATGGGCAGGGCCACACTGTGTTGGGCAATAGGCAGATAGATGTACCAAGACATAGGAGCTCCCTTGCGAGATGGTTTTACCCTTTTATCTACGCAAAAGAGATGCCACTTTATTTTTTGTTGAATTTACAGATGCTTATGAAAATTGATGGGATCAGATGGAGAGAATGACGTTTAATTTTTAAACATAAAGGAGGCCCGAATAGTCCAAAATGAAGTTATCTACGTATTATCAGTATGTTATAAATGTTTTAAATTGCAACGTATTTTACAGGTAAAAGAAATAGGTCATCGCCACCAGAATAGCAATGTAGATGATGGCCAGCAAGCCTCCGATTTTAATGTAGTCCTTGGTCTTGTATTCTCCGGGCCCCATATAAAGGGCATTCACCTGATGGGTCGGCAGTAAGAAAGAGTTGGATACCCCAAGCCCAACGACGATCGCCGCCACACGCGGATCGACGCCGATTTGGTTTGCGATGGAAATTCCCAGGGGAATCAGCAAAGTGCAGGCACCGACATTCGAGATGACCAGAGTGAACCCGCAGCTCAACGCGGCCAGGACGATGAGAAGCAATAGTGGCGACATCAGCGTGCCGAGCCCGGTGACGATGCCCTTGGCAATCCATTCGGCGGTTCCCGTCTGATCCATGGCCATTCCCAGCGGAATGAGTCCTCCCAACAAAAAGACGGTGCGCCAGTCTACCGCGCGATAGGCTTCGTTGATCGTTATGACGCGGGTCAGGACCATACTGACGGCGCCCAGCATGAGACAGACCGACAATGGGATCGGGTTATACGGACGGTTTTGAAAATAGAAACTCGACAGGAGCATCAGAAAAAGTGTCACCGAAAAGCAGGTCAGTGCCCAGCCGGACTTTTCAGGCTTGTGAAACTCCTTTTCAAAAGGCGTGATAATGATCAGGTTCTGGTGCAAATCCTGCAGCGCGTGCAACTGCTCCCAGGTGCTGTGCAAGAGTATTGCATCGCCGCCCTGCAGAGGGCGATCGGCCAACTGTCTGTAATAGGTCTTGCCGGCTTGATGAAGGGCCAGGGTATTCAAACCGAAGGCTTCACGGAAGCCGATTTCTCTGATCGTTTTTCCGATGAGGCTCGATCGGGGCGACACCACACCCTCGACAATCCCTGCCAGGGAAGGATTAAACAGGCTGTCCTTGAAATATTCCGGCTCCCTTTTCAGGATCACGCCGAAATCGCGCACGAATCTCGTGACGGCTTTCAGAGGACCGTAGACGCACAAAATGTGGCCCGGTTGGATTGTGGTCTCGGGAAGAGGAGCTATCTTGCACGCGCCGTCGGCATCGGCCGAGGCCACGATGTTCACGAGAAAACGCCGGCGAATCTCCACTATCGACAGCGGGAGCCGGCGCGGCGGAAAGTCTTCGGGCACATAAATCTCAAAGGGGCCCTTGATCAACGGATAGGAACCCAGAATACCCTCTTCGGCAAGATCAACTTCTCTGTTTCGGCCGTCGGACGAGCCTCCGGGATGACCAGCGAGTTGTTGCATGCCCACCGTTGCAAGATAGGCAATACCGCCGACAACCAGAGCGACACCGATGGGTGTCAATTCCAGGAAACCGAATTTAGGCATTCCGGGTGGCAGAATATCATTGAGTAGGATCAGGGGGCTCGTACCGATCATTGTCAGCGTGCCGCCGAGAATTGCCGCCATTCCAATGGGCATGAGCACGCGCGAAATGGGAATTTTGAGTCTATAGGATGTGACCAACCGGATGGCTGGCAGGAAGAGCACGGCGGCGCCGGTGTTTTGCATCACGCTTGAAATGACGGCGATCAAACTGGAAAATATCACTGTCAATCGGTGTGAACTGTTGCCGACGTATTTCAGCAGCGGCTGAAGGATACGATTGACCAGGCCGGCCCGGTTCAAACCGTAGCTGATGATCATCACACCGATGATGGCCACCACGGCATTGCTGCTGAGACCTTTAAACGTATCCTGTGAATTCAATAAGCCCAATTCGGGAAGCAGCACCATCATCGCGATGGCAACCACGTCCACGCGCACCCATTCCACGATAAAGAGAAAAACGGCTGCCGCAATGACCATCAGCATCAAGAGTTTGGTTCCCAGATGGGTGTCGACGTTGAAAGGCAACTTGATGATACCCATGTCCTGGATCTTGTTTCCGTCCGCGGCAACCAGTTCTCCGAAAACATCCATCCAAAAAAAGTGACTGCCGGCGCTGGTTCTCGGGTTGACGCGATATTCCACTCGCGCTGTCAGCGACTTGGCATCGGGTACGGAGGGAAGGGAAAATTTCAGTAGAACATGATGCCGGGGCCTGTCCGGGTGGCGCTCATCGATAAAGACGATGCCGCTTTCATCCGGAGATGCCATCCAGACGACCAAAGGAGCAGCCGCCGCCCGGTTCCATAGCGGAGGTGTTCCTGAGGAATTTTCCGCTGTCATCAGCCGGGCTTCGAGCTCAAAACTGTCGGTTTCGCCCGCAATTAGGGTTCGGAGGGGCTTTTTCATTCGAACGGCAATATATCGCGGCGCTCGGGAAGGAGGCGTCGTGCCGGGAGTGACCGGTTGCTGCACGAATGGCGACGCAGGGGAATGGGCCTTTTTAGCTTTGTGGTTGGAAATAATATTATTGACGCTAAAAAAAGCCGCAACCGCCAAACACACACTTAAAACGACCCATTTTGAAACTCGCATGAGAGGCATTTAGCATGAAACCACTTGAATTTCAAAGCGGCTAAAAACGATGATACAAGAGAGTCTGTTGTTCGTGACCAGAATGGGGAAGCCCTGGGCAGCCTTTGTTCTGCGGCAGCGACACTCAGCGCCCTCAGAGATAGTGAAAATAACCGGAGCATGGCCGAGAAAAATATGGCGAAAGGGTGGGTTTACGTTTGAACGGAAAGTGAGGTCGCCGGTAAAATTTAAGTCTGAAATTGTCGCATAATCCAGCTGCGGCGAAGGTTTACTTTGCCTCGGAAACTTGATTCGCCAAGTCTTTAATTCTTTGATTGGCCTTATCGGCAGCGCTTTTCGCTTGTTTGGTGTGAGTTAACGCCTGCTTTTCCGTGGTGCCGGTCGAATGGTCGACTCCCATGTTTTTCATGACAAGTATGCCGATGATCAGCAATACGACGGTAAGACCGATGAGCAATGCGCCCCGCATGACGATTCTCCTTTTAAGATAAATCTTAACCGCAAGACTGCTGTCATTATAGCACAATATGGGAATAATAGGATATAATTCGAACACCTATCCTCGCTGGCAGCAAACATCATTCCTGGAGAACTCACACGCCGCGCAGGCGGGGGAACCATCCTCTGGCAGTGAGCGACGCTCGTCCACGAGAAAAGGGTCCAGGAGACGCCGGGCTCGCGACAGTTTTTCAAGGTCGACACCCACAACCGCCCCCGTGCTTTCGAGCGCTTCGACCAATGCCTCGGTGGCCACGTTGCCCGTCGCCCCCGGTGCAAAAGGGCAGCCGCCGAGCCCCCCCGCACTGGCATCGAAGATCCGGATGCCGTAAGACCACGAAGTCAGCGCGTTCTCCACGCCTCTGCCGTATGTGTCGTGAAAATGCATGGCCATCCGATCGGTTGGCATTATCCGCAGAAGGCGATCGAGGAGCCTTCTGACCTCATCCGGCGATGCTTTTCCGATCGTGTCTGAAATCGACACTTCATCGACACCGATATCGAGGAGCCTTTCGACCACGCCGATGACGGTCTCCGGCGGGATCTTGCCTTCGAAGGCGCACCAGAATGCGGTCGAGACATATCCCCTTACCGCGAGTCCCGCGTCTTGCGCGCCCCTTACCACCGGCAGGAAGCGCCTAATGGACCCTTCGGTCGACGTGTTGATATTCTTACGATTGAATGTTTCGCTCGCTGCCGTAAAAACGGATACCTTATCAACCCGGGATGCCACGGCACGCTCGAGCCCCCTTCTGTTCGGTACGAGTGCCGAATAGACCACGCCTTCCTTGCGGGAAATGTGGCGGAAAACGTCCTCCGCATCGGCGAGTTGGGGCACCCAGTGAGGGGAAACAAAACCGCTGACTTCAATCTCGCTGACGCCCGACGCGGAGAGGGCATTCACGAAAGCGATTTTTGCATCCAGTGGAACGAAAGCGGTCTCATTTTGCAGTCCGTCCCTGGGACCGACTTCCACGATTTTAACCATTTTTGTCTCTTCCCGTTGCTGCATGGGCCTTAATCCATCATGACACTGCCATTAAATAGTTTAAATTCGCAGCGATTGTCAAATGACGATGGATAACCTGGGGCCTTCAAACCGCTTTGAAGAACTGAGGAAGGTAAGACAAATTTTTTCAGGGCGGTTCACGAGTCGATAAGGCTTGTATCCAGCCAGCCGTAGGCTTCCACCTCCATGACTTCTCCGGCAAAC
>Ga0316583_10000774_pt1 | contig 10045 bp, 11 predicted proteins | sample J_170502JBrBrA_D_FD_204513 | JGI IMG/M metagenome (GOLD analysis project Ga0316583, IMG submission 204513) | Rhizosphere microbial communities from salt marsh grasses in Alabama, United States - J_170502JBrBrA | ecosystem: Host-associated > Plants > Roots > Rhizosphere | place: USA: Alabama... | reverse complement strand
GAGCGGGTGAAGGCCACCGGGCGCCCGAGCTCGGCGCTGGGCGAGGGCCTCGCCGACGCGCTCAATGTGGGCGGCTATTAGTACATGATCCCGAGAAGTGGGAACCGGTTTGCGGATAAGATCACGCGCAAACAAGATGGCGGCTAGCGATGGCCGAGGCCGTGGATAGAGCGACGGTGAATGCGGGCAGTGCCATCTATTTCGACGGCGTCACCAGCGCGCGCCACGACGCCTGGGTGACGCTCGATACCGACGGCCTGCACATCGCCGGCCGCGATGGCAGGCTTTTGGCGTACTGGCCCATCGACGAAACCGAAGGCTTGTCGGCGCCCGCCAAGGTATTGCGGCTCGCCCGCCGCGGCAGCGACGTGCTGGCGCGGCTGGAGATCTTCGATCCGGCGTTCGCCGCCGAGATCGACCGGCGCGCCGAATATGTCGACCGCACCGGCGCCCGCCAGCGCCGCCAGCGCTGGCGCGTGGTGTTCTGGACGCTGGCCGCGACCGCCTCGCTGGTGGCTGTCGCCGTTTTCGGCGTGCCGGTGATCGCCGACCGGCTGACGCCGCTGGTGTCGCTGACGGTGGAGCGCAAGCTGGGCGACGCGGTCGACGCGCAGATGCGCGGGCTGCTCGACCGCAAGAACTTAGGGCAAGGCTTCGAATGCGGCCACAGCGCGCGCGAGCAGGCCGGCGCGGCCGCTCTCGACAAGATGATGAAGCGGCTGAGCGCCGCCGCCGCCTTGCGGCTGCCGGTGACGGCAGTTGTCGTGCGCCGGCCCGAGGCCAACGCCATCGCGCTGCCGGGCGCGCGCATCTACGTGTTCCAGGGGTTGATCGCCAAGGCCGACGACCCGGACGAACTCGCCGGCGTGATCGCGCACGAGATCGGCCACGTCGCTCACCGCGACGGCACCCGTTCGGTGCTGCAGGCGGGCGGGCTGTCGCTGATGTTCGGCATGCTGCTCGGCGATTTCGTCGGCGGCGGCGCGGTGGTGATCGCGGCCAAAAGCGTGCTGCGCTCATCCTATTCGCGGGGGGTGGAGACGGCGGCCGACGCCTACGGCGCGCTGCTGATGAACAAGGCCGGCGGCAATGCGCGGGCGCTGGGAGTCATGCTCGGCAAGATCGGCGGTGCCACCGAGCCGGGCATGGACCTGCTGCTCGACCACCCCGAAACCAAGGCGCGTATCCGGGCCATCGACAGGCTCGCCGCACCGGGCCATGTCCAACCCTGGTTGACCACGCACGAATGGGCGGCGCTGAAACGGATTTGCACCTGATAACCGCCTACGCCATAAGAAAGCATGCTGCGCCTTCCCCTCCTCCCCGAACTGCCGATGTCGCGGCTGGCGATCTGGTCGTGGCGCTTCGCGCTGTTCGCCCTGACGGTCGCGCTGCTGTCGATCATCGTGGTGCGCACAGGGTTGTTGGAGGTGCTGCCGGCGCTGGCGACCTTCGGCGCCGCGCTCGTTTTCGCGCTGCTCGCGGTACTCTCGGCGTTTCTCGCCTTCGTGGTGATCTGGCGGCAGGGTCTGCGTGGACTCGGCCGCGCGGTCTGGGGACTGCTGCTCGGCATCCTGCTGCTCGCCTATCCTGGCTATCTCGGCTACCGCGCCTATAAGCTGCCGGCGATCAACGACATCACCACCGACCCCGTGCACCCGCCGGCTTTCGGCAAACTCGCGACCCTGCGTCAGCCGGGCACCGACAGCTATCCGGCGAAGTTCGCCGCACTGCAGGCCGATGCCTATCCCGACATCGCGCCGCTCGAATTCGATGCGCCCCCGCAGTTCGCCTATCGCGCGACGCTGAAGCTGATCGAAAAGCGCAAATGGCAGGTGGTCGATGAGATGCCGCCGATCGGCAACCGCGACGGCAGCATCGAGGCCGTGGCGCACACGTTCATCATGGGCTTTCCCGACGACGTGGTGATCCGCGTGAGCCCGGACGGCACCGGCTCGCGCGTCGACGTACGCTCGGCCTCGCGCTACGGCCTCGACGATTTCGGCACCAATGCGCGGCGCGTGATGGCGCTGCTCAACGACATCGACAACGCGGTGAGCGCGGCGCCACCGGGCCAAGGCGTGCCGCTGCCGGAGACGGCCACGCCGCCGAAGCGCAAGCCAAAGCCGCGGCCGAAGAGGCGGTAGGCCGCCGTCACCCCGCCAGCCGATACGTGCCGTCGATCGCCGGTTCGCCGTCGGTTTCGACCAGCCCGCGCGCGACTAGATCCTCCATGTGTGCCAACACCGACATGCCCGCTGCGCCAGTGAGCCGTGGATCGAGGCCGATATAGATCGCGCGTACGATCGACGGAATGTCGGCCTCGCCCTTGCCGAGACGGTGCAGGATCGACGCCTCGCGCGCCTTGCGGTGCAGAATATAATAATTGACGAAGCGCAAGGCGTCGGGAATGGCAGGCCCGTGACCGGGCAGATAGAGCGTTTCGCTGCGCTTGGTGAGCTTGTCGAGCGAAGCCATGTAGTCGCTCATGGCGCCATCGGGTGGCGCGACGATGGTCGTGGCCCAGCCCATGACGTGGTCGCCGGCGAACAGTACGTTCTGCTCCTTCAGCGCGAACGCCATGTGGTTGGCGGTGTGGCCCGGCGTCGTCACCGCCTCGATCGTCCAGCCGTCGCCCTCGACGATCTCGCCGTCCTTGAGTTGGACGCCCGGCATGAAGTCGCGGTCGCCGCTCGAATCGAGCGGGTTCATCTCGCCGATATGCAGCGGCCGTGCGGCGCGGTGCGGACCTTCGGCATAGACAGTGGCGCCGGTCACCGCCTTGATCGCCGGCACCGCCGGCGAATGGTCGCGGTGGGTGTGGGTGACGAAGATGTGGGTAACGGTCTCGCCCTCGACCGCGTCGAGCAGCGCACCGATATGACGCTCGTCGGCCGGCCCCGGGTCGACGATCGCGACGTTGCCGCGGCCGATGATATAGCTCATCGTGCCCTTGAAGGTGAACGGGCTCGGGTTGTCGCACATGATGCGGCGCACGCCGGGCACCGGCTCGTCCACGGTTTCGGGGGCGAGATCGAGCGTCTTGTTGAAGGGGATATCGTCTGCCATGTATTGCGCCCGAGAAATGCGGGCCACTTTCCTGTCGTTCATTGTGCCGCGGAACTATCACCATTTCGGCCAAGTTGCACCCTAGGTAACAGCCGTGGACACCTCCTACCATGCCCTGCTGCCCGTCACCTGGCTCTGCTGGGCGATGTACTGGGGCTTTGCCGCCATCGGAACCAAGGCCGCAACGCGGCGCGAACCGCCGCTCTCCCGGCTCGTCTACGCCGTGCCGATCGCGCTCGGCGCGCTGGCGCTGTTCGATCCGCCGACGTTTGCCGGCGTGATGCAGGGCCGTTTCGTGCCGGCGACGGAAGCCTGGTTCTGGGTCGGATGGGCCATAACCCTGTGCGGGCTGGCGCTGGCCATCGTGGCGCGCAGATGGCTCGGCCGCAACGGGAGCGGCACTGTCCCACTCAAGAAGGATCATGAGCTGATTTGCAGCGGGCCTTACGCCTACGTGCGTCGCCCGATCTGCACTGGGCTGCTGCTGGCGCTGATCGGCACGGCGATCGCCATCGGCGAATGGCGCGCGCTCGTCGGCGTGGCGCTGGTCGCGGCCGCGCTGGTGCGCAAGATGACGGTCGAGGAACGCTTCATGCGCGATGCGTTCGGCGAGACCTACGCGCGCTACCGCGCGCGCGTACGGGCACTGGTGCCATTCGTGGTGTGAGAAGCGCCGCGATGGGTCAGGCAACGACAGAGGTGAGCGTGGTCCGTTCCCTCAGAAGCTGCTCGATGTCCGCCGCCGTTCGGGGCGGACTGAACAGCTGACCTTGGATCTCGTCGCAGCCTTCCGACGTCAGGCGCAAAAGCTGCTCCTTGGTCTCAACGCCCTCGGCGGTGATCGTCATCCCTAGGCTGCTGCTCAGGGCAACGACAGCCCGCACGATGGCAATGCTGTCCTCCTTTGTCGCGATATCTTCGATGAAGGATTTGTCGATCTTAATCTTATCGAAGGGGAACCTGCGCAGATAACCAAGCGACGAGTACCCGGTGCCGAAGTCGTCCATGGCAATCTTGATGCCGAGATCGCGAAGCTGACGCAACACAAGGAACGCCCCTTCGCTCTCTTCCAATAAGACGAGCTCGGTGATCTCCAGTTCCAACCGCTCAGCCGGAAGTCCGGTTTGCACCAGCGTATCCGCAACCGTTTGCACCAGGTTCCGGCTCTTGAACTGAGCGGGCGAGAGATTCACGGACACCGCCACTTCCGCAGGCCACCGCGCCGCCTCTTCGCACGCCTGCGGCCGCGCTTCGGACGAACCGGTAAGCGGGCACCATATTTGAGTCGCTGCAACGCGCGCAGGTTGTCAAATGAAGTTCCACTACAGCGCGGAAATTGCGAACGCGTTAAGTAGAACTATTTTAACCCGGGCCCGCTAGGTTCAATGCTGCCTTAACCGGGCGCGGGCTAATTACAGGAAGCACCCGCACCGCTAGAACGAGAGTCATGTCAACGCGGATTTCACATGGGCATTGGGCATTTCGCGATTGGCGAATGTTCAGCATTGTGCTCGTCGGAATCGTGACGATCTTAATCGTATTTAGCTATCTTTTTAGCGGTTGGGCTCCGCGCTGGCTGCAGCATGCAACCGGGCTGCACATGAACGGTGCCGGTCACGTTCGCGCCCAGAAGACCGATCCCGCCGCGCACTATATTGGCTCGATCATCGTGTCGCCCCGGCGCGGCGAAAAATGCGCCGAGTTCGGCCTCGACAACCGCGACGGCGCCATGTGGGAAAAGGGCTACGTCAGTTGCGATGTGGTGCCGCCGCTGAGCGCGCTACAGGGCGACGCCAAGGGGCTGGCCGCCCGCCGGCTGAAGGCGATCGGCAAAGCGTTCTCCAACACCGACCACTGAACGACTGCGGCTGCAATCAAGCCGCCGGCCCGTCCCGTTGCGGCGCATCCGTCTCGTGATCAAGCCGAAGTCGATAGCCGACCGGCAACAATCGAACGTGTAGACGGTCCTCCACGGTGCCCCAAACGCCGCGCGGCAGAAACAACGCGAAGATCAGAGCCGTGCCGCCTAGGCCAATCAGATACCAGACCCCAGCGGCGCCGAACCACATTTCGATCAGGAAGAAGATTACGGCGCCAGTGATCGCGCCCTCAAAGGTGCCGATGCCGCCCACCAGAACCATGAAGATCATGTAGGCCGTCCACTCGACCGAAAAGTAGGTCTTGGGCTGGAAGGTGATTGCGGAAGCCACCCACAACGCGCCGGCCATGGCCGCACCGCCGGCGGCCAGGATGAAGATGATGCGCTTGGTGGCGAAGACCTTGACCCCAATTGATTCCGCAGCGTCCTCATTGTCGCGGATCGCCTGAATCGAGACCCCGATGCGGCTGCGTAGCAACATGAAGACAATGCCGAGCAGACCGACCATGGCGGCGAGTGCCGACCAGTAGATCAGCGCGTGGCGGATCGGGGCGGCATAGCGGTTGAGCTCGATGAACGAGGTGCCGGTCTCGCCGTTGATGAGACCGTCGAGGTTCACCAGCAGATGCGCGAGTTCGGCCAAAACCCACATGCCGATCGCGAACTCGCCCGCCTTCAAGCGCAGCATGAAGCTTGAAATCGGCAGCGAGACGATAGCGACCAGGATGGCGCCGATGAACAGCGACAGAAACGGGTTGATGCCGAAGTTGGCGAGCCGCAACACGGCATAGGCGCCGAGCCCAAAGAAGGCCTGCTGGCCAACGGAAATCAGACCGCCGTAGCCGGCGAGCGCGTTCCACATGACGGCGAGAATTACGTAAATGAACAGCGTCGTCAGCTTCTCAATGCCATTGATGCCAAACAACATCGGCCCGAAGGCGAGAATGACGATCAGCGCCAGCGCCCCGGTCGTGGCAGCGACGGACGCGGGCGTCCAACGCTCGACGTGAATGATCGACGGCGCCTTCACGATGGTTGCCTCCGCAACCAGCTGAATAGCATGGGCCATGACGGAAACGGCATAGATACCCGCGCCACCAGCACAATCAGGAACACCAAGTGGCCCGCGATCAGGAAGCCTTGCGGATTGATCTGAGCACCGACGGTCTGGGCAACGCCCAAGATGATACCGCCAATCAGGGTTCCCCACAGCGAGCCGGAGCCACCAATCACTGTCGCCTCGAAGGCGAACACGAGTTGCGCGCCCCCTGAATAGGGCATGAAGGTTGCGCGCATCCCCAAGAACATGCCGGCGATGGCGACAGTCAACATCGCGATCATCGTCGCGAACACATTGACCTTGCGGGCATTGATGCCGATCAGCCCGACCGTGTCCGGGTCCTCCGCTGTGGCGCGGATCGCGCGCCCGAGATGGGTTTTGGACAGAAAAAGGCTGAGGCTTCCGAGCATCGCCACCGCCACGGCGAATATGAGGACCGACAATTGACCGATATAAATATTGCCGATCGCCCAGCTGTCGTAGGCCAGCGTGTCGATAAACGGCGCAAGCGAGCGCGTGTCGGCGCCATAGCCTTCGAACAACACGTTGTCGATAACGATGGCGAGCCCAAAGGTCGCCAACAGCGGCACCAGCAGGCCGGCGCGGGCGCTGCGTTCCAGCACACCCCGCTGCAGCAGCCAGCCAACCGCCGCCATGCCAGGCAGCACGACAAGCAACGCCAGAAACGGGCTGATGCCGAAATGGCCGGCGATGCTCCAGATGGCGAAGCCGGCGAGCACGGCCAGGCTGCCATGTGCGAGATTGATGATCCGCATCACCTGGAACATGAAGGCCAGCCCGCAGGCGATCAGCGCGTAATATCCGCCGAGCAGCACGCCCTGGACGATCGAATTGATCCAGTCGGTCATGCGCCCGCCCCCGCCGCGCGGTGCAGGCCGAAATAGGCGTCCATGATACGCTCTCGTGTCATTTCCTCGACCGGGCCCTCGGCGGCAATGTTGCCCTCCAGCATGCAGATCACACGATGCGCGACCGAGAGGGCGCGATTGAGGTCCTGCTCGACCAGAAGAATAGTCGTGCCGGTTTCCATCAGCGCCTTGAGCGACTCATAGACACGGCCGACGGCGGCCGGCGACAGGCCGAGGGAAATCTCATCGAGCAACAAGACCTCGGGGTTTGTCATCAGCGCGCGGCCGATTGCCGTCGCCTGCTGCTCACCACCGGAGAGATTGCCGGCCTTGGCGTTGATGCGGGCGGCGAGATTGGGAAACACCTCAAGCACCGCCTTGACGTCCCAGCGCCCGGGCCGTCCGACCTCGCCGGCGAGCTGTAGATTTTCCCGCACACTCATCTGCATGAACAGGCGGCGTCCTTCCGGCACCAGCGCAATACCTTGCTGGACACGTCGATAGTCCGGCAATGCGGTGACGTCGCTGCCCTCGAACAGAATACGGCCGCCGGTCGGCCGATGCGCGCCGGCGATCGTGCGGAAGAGCGTGGTCTTGCCGGCGCCATTGGCACCGACGAAGGCGACGATCTCGCCCTTGGTGACCGAAAAGCTCACGCCACGCACGGCCTGCAGAAGCCCGTGCCGCACATCGAGCTGTTCGACCGCGAGAATGTCGCTCACACGCTCCCTCCCAGATAGGCGTCGATCACCGTCTGGTCGGCCATGACGGCCTTGGGCTCTCCGTCTGCGATCACCCGTCCGGCATCCATGCAAATCAACCGGTCGGTCACCTGCAATAGCAGATGCACGATGTGCTCGATCCAGATGATGGCAATGCCGCGTTGCCGCAGATCTCGGATTATCTCCACCAGTTCGCTCGCTTCGGCATCGGTGAGACCACCGCCGATTTCGTCCAGTAACAGCAGCCGCGGGCCGGTCGCAAGTGCGCGTGCGAGTTCGAGGCGCTTGCGATCAAGCAGGCCGATGGTTTCTGCCCGACGGTTGGCGATGTCGATCAGGGCAGAGCGTTTGAGCGCGTCGATCGAGCGATCATAGGCTTCGTTGCGGTCGAAGCGCGCGCCGTTGGCGGCCGCGACGAACACGTTTTCGAACACGGTCATGCCGCCGAACGGCTTCGGCACCTGGTGCGTGCGCACCAGACCCTGCCGGCAGCGGTCGGCCGCCGACAGGGCGGTGACATCCTCGCCCTCGAACGTGACGCGCCCTACTTCCGGACGCAAAGCGCCGACAAGAACGCTGAGAAACGTCGTCTTGCCGGCGCCGTTGGGGCCGACAATTCCCACGGCCTCATTATGACGCATGGAGAAGTCGACGTCCTCGAGGACCGCAAGCGCACCGAAGCGCTTGCAGATCCCCGTCGCCGCTAGCACGACATCACCGGTCGCTTCCGCCACGTCAAACAACCTGCCCGATCAAGCGTTGTAGGGCTTCAGCTTCGCCTGAATCGGCACGTTCGGGTCGGTCGCATGATCGACAGTAACGAAGTCGAACTTGTACTTCGATCCCGGCTTCGCCTTGATCCATTGGCAGCCGAGAATCGGCGAGACCGAAACATTCGGGAACGGCCCGGTGTTGAAGTCGACCTTACCGACCATGGTGACGGTGTTGAGCTTGGCCAAGGCCTTGACGACCGCCGCCTTGCTGGTGGGATCGCCGCTTGCCTTGAGCGCGGCGAAGCCAGCGTCAAGCAGCGACATCGAAGCGCCGAGCTGCTGTTCCCACTGCTTACCGGTGCTTTTTTCATAGTCGTCGGCAAGCTGCATGCTCGATATGCCGGTCAGCGAGGACTTATAGGGGAATACCTTATGCCAGTAAGCGCCGCCGGCGAGATTGTAGCCGAGACTGCCGAGCGCTTCGACATCCGACGGGAACAGGCCGGTCTTGGCGATCTGAGCGATCTTCACCATACGCGTGTAGCCCTGCTGGGCCGCCTGGCGCCAGAATGCCGCGAAATCCGGCGGGATCGGGAACGTGTTGAAGATCTCACAATGCTCGCGCTTGAACAAAGCGATCTGCGCCGAATAATCGGTCGTGCCATCCTCGTAAGGGCCGGGATCGACGATGGTATAGCCGCCCTTGTGCAGCAGCGGCCCGAGATGGGCGCGCACCGCGTTGCCGTCGGCGTCGTTCGGATAGAGCACGCCTACCTTCTTGTTTGTCTTCATGCTGTCCCACATGGACAGATAGGTCTTGGCAAATTCCGCTGTCCCGAAGCTGAAGACAAAGCTCCATTTGAACGGCGACGGCTTGCCCGGCTTACCGCCGCGACCGAAGTAGAACGATTCCCACGGATCGACCGTGCCCAAGCACGGCACACCTGCGGCTTCACAGGCGTCTGCCACCGGATTGACCACTTCCGGCGTGGAGGTCGTCAGCATGATATCGACCTTCTGATTGTTGATCAGGTCGTTAGCCAGCTGGCCGGCGCGTGATGGATTCGATTGGGTGTCCCGATCGTAAATGACGACCTTGTAGGTCGTGCCGCCAATCTTGAAGCCCTTGGCCAGCGACTTGCGCGCCAGACCGAGCACGAACAGATCGCCCTGCCCGAAACCAGCCAGGGGGCCGCTGCGCGGACTGATAAATCCGACCTTCAAGACTTTTTCGGCATCTGCGGCAAAGGCGCCGCGACCAGTCGTGGCTAGGGCAACGCCGCCAGCCCCTGCGCCGACGATCAGCGCGCGGCGCGACAGACCGTCCTTAAGCGGCATTTGGTTCTTCTTGGTGCTCATGCTTTCCTCCCATGCTGAGTTTCGATCGCAGTGTGCCCAGTGGATAGACTTGCCTCTGGTCGGACTCGCCGTTCGAGTCCGGCGATATGAACTCATGCGCAGCCGCCCCCAATCGACGTAATGATCATCTGTCCCCTGGATGCAGTGAACGGTTGCCATCTGGCAAATGCTGCAGCCGAAAGCGGCAGCGGTCGTGGTTCTCGATGCAACAGCTCAATGCGCCGAGACCTAACACGTCCAAATGGCAGTCCTCCCATATCGAAGAGCCTCGGTTGTATCCGACGACAGGGCCCCTCGGCGCTCTTTATCATCGTCCCGACGCCCGCATTAAGTTACGGCCAACCCCCCACAAAGGTTTCGCCACGCTTCGCCAG
>Ga0316583_10000771_pt1 | contig 10056 bp, 7 predicted proteins | sample J_170502JBrBrA_D_FD_204513 | JGI IMG/M metagenome (GOLD analysis project Ga0316583, IMG submission 204513) | Rhizosphere microbial communities from salt marsh grasses in Alabama, United States - J_170502JBrBrA | ecosystem: Host-associated > Plants > Roots > Rhizosphere | place: USA: Alabama... | reverse complement strand
GCGCGGTGTTTGGTTGTTGTATACAACCCATAATAACACGCATAGATTGTATATACTCAAGCCGGATTGCGGATGAAGCGGCGCGGCGCCTGGCCGAGCATGCGGTGGATCATGGCGGAGAAAGCGCTCGGGCTGGCGTATCCAACGGCGGCGGCGGTTTCGGCGACCGAGGCGCCATCGGAGAGCCGCGCCAAGCCGTCCACAGCGCGCAGGCGGGCGCGCCATTCGGCAAAGCCCAGGCCCGTCTCGCTGCGGAACAGGCGGGCGAGCGTGCGCCGGCTGGCGCCCGCCACTTCCGCCCAGTGGTCGAGGTCATGGGGGATGGCGCAATCCTCGAGCAGGGCGCGCGCGACCCGCAAGGCGCGCTCGTCGCGCGGCATGGGTACCTCGAAGCGGCCCGCCGCAAGCCGCGTCAGCTCGGTCAGCATCAGGCGGGCGATGATGCCGCCGCGGCCGTCTTCGTCATAGTCGACCGGCTCCTGCAGCAGCGTCAGAATGAGCTCCCGCAGCAATCCGGAGATCTCCGCGAGCATTGGCTGGCTGGGCAGCGCGTCGCAGGCGGCGGGCGCGATGTAGACAGTGCGCATTTCGATCCGGCTGCGCATGGTGACGGTGTGCGGCCATTGCGGCGGCAACCACAGGCCCCGCGCCGGCGGCACGATCCAGGCCGCCTCGGCGGTTTCCACCCGCATGATGCCGCGCACGGCGTAGAGCAACTGGCCGCGGCGGTGGATGTGCAGCGGGATTCGATGACCCAGGTCGAGGTTGCGCCCCATCACCGCCACCGGGCGGGGCGCGTCGTCCATGTTGCGGCGATAGATGGGAGTGCTTTCCGGCATGGCGCGGTGGTCCCGGTTTGGCCCATTCGCGACGGAAATCGACCTAACATCGCCAAATGGCAAGGGTATATGTTAGGGCCATTGCCGAAATTGGATTCGACACCGGCGCCCGAACCGGAGCCCCGATTGCAGCCATGAACCCGACCGCCGTCAATCCGGCCGGCTACGACAAGGCCACCCGCCGCACCATCGCCTTTCTCAACTTGGCGCATGGCGTCGACCATTTCGTGCTGCTGATATACCCGACGGTCGTGCTCGGGCTCGGCGCCGTTTTCCACCGCGACTACAGCGAGCTGATCGCGCTTTCGACCGCGGCCTTCGTCGCCTTCGGCGTGTTCTCGTTACCGGCGGGCTGGTTCGCCGACCGCTGGAGCCGTCGCAACATGATGGCGGCGTTCTTTTTCGGGTGCGGAGCGTCGCTGGTCGTTACCGGGCTTGCGCCTAACCCAGCCGTGCTGGCGATGGGCTTGTTCGGGGTCGGCATGTTCGCCTCGATCTATCACCCGGTGGGCATGGCCATCCTGATCGAGGCCTCGCAGGCGCGTGGCCGTACGCTCGCCTTCAATGGCGTGTGCGGCAATCTCGGCGTCTCGCTCGCGGCCGGCATCAGCGCAGGCCTCGCCACCTTCCTCGGCTGGCGCGCCGCCTTTCTGGTACCGGCTGCATTGGCGATTGCCGTGGGCGTCGTCTATGTCTGGCTGACTCCCGACGACGGCCATCATGCCAAGCATCGCCAATCGAAGCCGGCGGTGCCGATGACCACGCGGATGGCGGTGGTGGTGTTCGGGTTGTTCTTGCTCATCACCATGACCGGCGGCACCGTCTTCAACCTCCTCACCATCGCGCTGCCGAAGATCGTCGACGAGGGACTTGCCGCGCACGTGCCGTTGTGGCTCGCCGGCAGCGTGGCGACACTGGTGCTGATCTGCGGCGCGTTGGCGCAGCTTGCGGTCGGCCGGCTGGTGGAGCGCTTCTCGGTGCAGGGCCTGTTCGTGATGATCACCGCGATGGGCTTCCTCGGCAACCTGTGGGCGGCCAATGCCGACGGCATTCCGCTGATGTTGGCGCTGGCGGTCGCGATCGCGGCGATCTACGGCCAGGTGACGGTCAATGACATGCTGCTGGCGCGTTACACCGCCGACGCTTGGCGCGGCCGGATCTACGCGGTGCGCTATTTCATGCTGTTTATTGCCGCCGGTGCCGCCATCGGCATGATCTCGTATCTGCACGCGAGCGGCGGCTTCGGATTGGTGCTGGCGGTCAATGCCGCCGTGGCGTTCTCCATCTTCGTCGCCACCGCGACGCTGGCGCTGCTGGTCACCAGCATCGAGAGCCGCCGCGCGGCGGCGCAGGCGGCGGAGTAGAAGGCTCGGGCGATACGGGGCGTTACTCCCGCTCTTTCGGCTCGTCGGCGCCCTTTGCATCGCCGCCTTATGGAGAGTGAAGAGCCTACCGCGTCACCGCGGCGATCGCCCGAAACTCAAAAAACTCGAATCCTGATTTGGTCATTCCGGGGTGCACGCGCAAGCGGCCGGGTCCGGGATGACAGTGAAAGACGCTTACTCAGCCGGCTCCTTGTCCCAGGCGAGGTTGGGCGTCTCGCTGCCAGCCACCGAATAGAGCGCGCCGGGCGCGTTGCGGGTCTTCTGGAATTCCTCCAGCGTTTGCCCGCGCATGGCCGCATAGATGTGCAGGTTGGAGACGCCGGTCACCGCGCCCAGCTTCTCCAGCATGAAGAAGCTGACGCCGTAGTGGATCATGCCGCGCCAGTCGCGCTTGCGGATCAGATCGCGCTCCTCGTCGCTCAGGCCCGCCGCCTCGTACGCCTTTTCCTCGTCGGCGAGGAAGGCGGCGCGCGGCACCGGCTTGATCAGGTCGTGCAGGAACGTGTTGATGCGGAAGGCCTTGACGCTGCGGTCCTGCGTGAACGGGTAGGTGCCTTCCAGGGCGCCGGCGCCGGCAAGTTGATGGCCGATGTGCCGGCGGTGGTCGGACACGATGTCGGCGGGTGGCTCGATCGCCTGGTTCTCGTAAATCACCGTGGCGATGCCGGTCATGGACGGCAGGTAATACGTCCGGTGCAGGCACTTGACGCTGGCCGACAGCGCACCGCGCATGATCAGCCACATGATGACCTCGGCGCCTTCCATGCCGCCGAGCCGCGCGAAGTCGGCCTGTGTCATCCGGGTGAGCGCCACCGGGTCCTTCTCGATCATGTCGAGGAACTGCTGATCCCAGGCCTCGTTGTTGAAGCCGGCGCGCTCGCCGTGCACTTGATGCGACAGCCCGCCGGTGGCGATGATCGCGACCTTCAAATCCTCCGGATAGTTCTCGATGGCGCGGCGCAGCGCCTGGCCGAGCTTGTAGCAGCGCAGCGGCGTCGGGATCGGGAACTGGAGCACGCCGACCTGCAACGGCACGATCGGTACCGGCCATTGCGGCTCGTGCGGCAGCATCATCGACAGCGGCGAGAAACAGCCGTGGTCGAGAGGTTTCCCTTGAAAGAACGACATGTCGAATTCGTCGGCCATCAGCGAACCGCCGATGTGCTGTGACAGCGCGGCGTGGCCGTCGATCGGCGGCAGGTCGCGGACGCCACCGCCTTCATCGGCGACCGAATAGCTCGTGTCGATACCGAGCGCGAAGGCGGAATAATGGTCGAAGAAGAACGAGGTGACGTGATCGTTGTAGGTCACCACCAGCGCGTCGGGTTTCTTGTCGGCGAGCCACCGCTGCACCGGCTTGAAGCCCTCAAAGATCGGCTTCCAGGCGGGATCGTTTTCCTTGTGCCGGTCATAGGCGAAACCGATGGTCGGCGTGTGCGATGCGGCGACGGCACCGATGATCCTGGCCATGACGGTAATCCTCTTCCTGAAAACTACAGCTTGATGCAGACGTTCTTGAGCTCGGTGTAGAATTCCAGCGAGTGGATGCCGCCTTCGCGGCCGATGCCGGACTGCTTCATGCCGCCGAAGGGCGTGCGCAGGTCGCGCAGGAACCAGCTGTTGACCCAGACGATGCCGGCCTCGATTTGTGCCGACACGCGGTGGGCGCGCGCGAGATTGGTGGTCCACACCGAAGCCGCGAGCCCGTAGTCGAGCGCGTTGGCGTGCTTGATGACTTCTTCTTCCGTGTCGAACGGTGCGATGTGGGTGCAGGGGCCGAAGATTTCTTCGGTGACGGTAACGGCGCTGTCGGGCAAGCCGGTCCAGATCGTGGGCTGCACCCACGCGCCCTTGGCGAGATCGCCGGGCAGGTTGGAGATGCCGCCGCCGGTCACGACTGTGGCACCTTCCTCGACCGCCTTCGCGTAGTAGGAGAGAACCTTGTCGCGGTGCTCATGGCTGATCAGCGGGCCCATGGTGGTTGCGCCATCTTCCGGGCGGCCGAGCGTGAGCTTCTCGGTGCGCTCCATCAGTGCGGCGACGAATTTGTCGAACAGCGGGCGCTCGACATAGACGCGTTCGGTGCCGAGGCAGACCTGACCGCAATTGGCGAAGCACGAGCGCATAGTGCCTTCGAGCGCCGCATCGAGATCGCAATCAGCGAAGATGACCGCCGGATTCTTGCCGCCCATCTCGAGCGACACCGGCCGGGCGCCGTCGGCGGCTGCCTTCATGATGGCGAGGCCGGTGCGCGTCTCGCCGGTGAAGGTAATGGCGTTGACTTTGGGGTGTGTCGTGACGAATTCGCCGGCCGAACCGGGGCCGAATCCATGCACCACGTTGTAGACGCCTTTTGGGATTCCTACGGTGTTCATCACCTCGCCGAGCAGCGCGGCGGTCTGCGGACTTTCCTCAGACGGTTTGACGACGACGGTGTTGCCGCAAGCCATAGCCGGCGCGACCTTCCAGGTCATCAGCAGCAGCGGCAGGTTCCATGGGCAGATGACGCCGACCACGCCGATGGGACGGCGCATAGCGTAGTTGATGGCGCCGGCGCCGTCCGGCGTCGCCATCTCGAAGAACTCGGTTGAGACGTTCTTGATGGTGTCGGCGAATACCTTGAAGTTGGCAGCGCCGCGCGGAATGTCGATATGGCTGGCAAGCGACACCGGCTTGCCGGTGTCGGCGACTTCGGCGGCGAGAAAATCGTTGAAGCGGGCGTTGATGCCGTTCGCCAGCGCATAAAGCAGGTCGCCGCGTTCGGCGGTCGTCAAGTTGCCCCACGGGCCGTCGAGCGCAGCGCGGGCGGCCTCGACCGCTGCATTGACTTCAGCTTCGCCGGCCTCCGAAACGCGCGCGATTAGCGCGCCGTCGACCGGCGAGCGCTTGTCGAAGGTCTTGCCGCTCTGAGCCGGGACGTATTCGCCGGCAATGAAATTGAGGATGTCCTTGACCGCGGGAGCCGATGCCGAATTGTCCGGTTTACGCGCGACGTCGAGCATCTCTCCCCCTTGCGGCTCTTGGTTGCGGATTTGGCCGAAAGGGAAGGTGGTTGCCGGCGTAACTTTTTGCCTTGATCCAGATCAAGGCAGGGCCGCGACTGATGGTCCGAGCGTGAAAATCGGACTCAGAACAGCGGCGGGATCAGGTCTTCCACCGTCACGCGCATGCGCTTCTTGACCCGCGCCACGATGCGGCTGCGATGGCAGGTTTTCGGATCGCGGCAATAGCACAGAAGCGCGATGCGCTGGCCCGTTTTGACCAGACCGACAAGCTCGTCGAGCGCGGCTTTCGCTTCCGGCTTTTTCATGTGCTCGTCGTAGACCCGCCAGAGCGTGTCGGTGTCGCCGGCGCGCGCCGCCTGCCGGCCCTCGGCCGGAGTGCCGAGCTTCTGCAGATGGAGATAGGCGATGCCGGCTTCGTCCAGCCCGGCGGCGAGCTGGCGCTTGGAGAATCCCGGGCGGCGCGAGGCCGCGACCGCGCGGGTATCGACCAGGAGATCGATCTTGGCATGCTTCAGTTCGCCCATGACCGCGGCGGGCGTCGCCTTCTCGTAGCCGATGGTGAAAAGGATGGTCATGCTGGGTCTCGGTTCGAGCGTCTTCGCCGCACTATAAGCGGGCAAACGGCGCTGTCACGGCCCTGTCATACGGTGCGGCTAGACATGAATCTGCGCGGCGATGCCTGCCCATTGCCGCAACGGCCACTACGATCAGGCGACGGCGGATGTAACCGCGCCTTTTCGTTGGTGGTCGTTTCCGTTTGGATCCCGCAGTCAGCTTTCGCGCGGCGCGGCTAGGGTCGCGAACGGGCAGGCGCTCTCAAAGGCGCGGGCTGCGCGCAGCACCAATTCGTCCCGGCGCGGCGGTCCGATGATCTGCAAAGCGACCGGCAGGCCGTCGGAAGCAAAACCGCACGGCACAGAGGCCGCTGGCTGCTGCGTCAGGTTGAACGGATAGGTGTAGGGCGACCAGTTGATCCATTCGTCGCCGAAGCGGCCGTCGGCGGGCGTCACGCGGCCGGCTTCAATCGCCGGTACCGGCATCTGCGGCGTTAGCAGGAGATCGTAACGCTCGTGGAAGCGCAGCATGTGCAGCGCCAATTCGGTGCGCTGGCCGTGGGCGGCGAGATAATCTATGAGCGACACGCGCCGGCCCTCGTCGGCCATGCGGCGCAAGCCCTCGTCCATCTTGTCCCGCTCGGCCGCCGGCACGGCGTCGACGATGGTCGAGGCGACCGCGTACCAGAGCTTCTTCTCCATCTCGATCGGCTCGGCAAAGCCGGGATCGACTTCTTCCACATGAGCGCCGAGATCGGCGAAGACTTGCGCGGCTTTGTAGGCCGCGGCTTCGACATCGGCGTCGAGCTCCTTGACGTAGCCGAGGCGTGGGCTCCAGGCGATGCGAAGCCCGCGCACGCCGTCATTGAGGCCGATGCGGAAGTCGGGCGCAAGCGTGTTCCAGGCGGTGGTGTCACGCATGTCGGGCTCAGCCATGACGCTGAGCATGATCGCGGCATCGGTGACGGTGCGCGTGAGCGGCCCCTGGTGCGCGAGTATAGTGAAGGCGGATGCCGGATAGGCCGGTACGCGGCCGTAGCTCGGCTTGATGCCGAAGATGCCAGTGAAGGCCGACGGGATACGCACCGAGCCGGCGCCGTCGGTGCCGTGATGAAGGACACCGAGATTGAGCAGCGCCGCCGCCGCGGCACCGCCGGACGAGCCGCCGGTGGTGCGCGTCAGGTTCCACGGGTTACGGGTGATGCCGGTGAGCGGCGAATGGCAGGCGCCGATCCAGCCGAACTCCGGCGTGGTGGTCTTGCCGAGGATGACGGCGCCTTGCTCCTTCAGCCGAGCCACCGCCGGCGCGTCATAAGTCGCCGGCTTTTCGGACGTGGTGAGCGAGCCTTTGCGCGTCGGCTTGCCTTTGACATCGACGATGTCCTTGATGGTGGCGGGCAAGCCGTCGGCGAGGCCCATCGGCTCGCCCTTGGCCCAGCGCGCTTCCGAGGCGCGCGCCGCGGCAAGCGCCCCGTCTTCGTCGGTGAGCACGAAGGCGTTGATCTGCGGCTCGAAGCGGGCGATGCGGGCGAAAGCGTCGCGCGCCACGTCGACCGGCGAGAGTTCGCGTCGACGATAAAGGCGGAGCAGGTCGGCGGCGTTGAGCTCGGAAATTTCGGTTGGTTCAGTCACAGGACAAGGCTCTCTTGTATTGGGGGGGCTTCAGCGCCGCATTCTACCGGCGCGCGAACCGCATCCGGCCAGTTAAGGTCATATTAACCATCCGCGGGTTAGAAAATCCATTCGAATGGCGACCACTGCGATCAGGTGACGGCGGATGTACCCGCGCCTTTTCGTTGGTGGTCGTTTTATATTTCGGGTCGCGGCTCGGCGCTATTGCAGCCGCTCGATCAGCGCCATGGCGGCGGCCGGCGCGCGTACCTTCGCCTCATGGATGAAGTAGATGAAGACGTCGCGCGGCGTCTTCTTCGCTTTGCTTTTGTCGACGAGCGGCAGGTCGGTCGGCTCGCCGCCCTTGGCCCAGGCGTTGGCGCGCGCGGCCCATTGATCGAGCGTCTTGGGTGCGTAGCCGGCTTTCAGTTTCTCCTGGCCTTTCTGTAGCCGCGCATAGACGAAATCGCCGGTGATATCGGCAATCGCGGGATAGGTGGCGTGCTCGGAAAAAACGATGGGATGCCCGAACTTCCGCAGCAGCGCGATGAAGGCCGGCGTCTTGAAGCTGTCGTGACGGACTTCGATGACGTGGCGCAAGGTGTGACCGTCGAATTGCTTCGGCAGCAGTTCGAGGAAGGCGCCGACATCCGCTTCGTCGAATTTTTTGGTGGGCGCGAACTGCCAGAGCAAGGCGCCTAGATGGGCCCCGAGTTCGGTGATGCCGGAGTCGAGGAAGCGTTTGATGGAGTCGCCGGCCTCGCCCAGCACCCGCCGGTTGACCGCATAGCGCGGGCCTTTGAGCGAAAACACAAAGTCGTCGGGTACGCGGGAGCCCCAGTCGCGGAACGTCTTCGGCGTTTGCGTGCGGTAGAAGGTCCCGTTGACCTCGATGGAGGTGAGGTGCTCAGCGGCGTAGTCGAGCTCGCGGGCGTGCGGCAGACCTTTGGGATAGAACACCCCGCGCCACGGTTCGTAGGTCCAGCCGCCGATCCCTGAATAGATTCGTCCGGATGTCATGGTTGAACTTTACGCACTCTGTCAGCTACGCGCGACCCGTTTCCTATAAAAAGCAAAGCAAAAGGCCCGGGATCGCTCCCGGGCCTTCGCATTTTGTATCGTCGGTTGGACTTCTTATTAGAAGTCCATGCCGCCCATGCCGCCCGGCATACCGCCGCCGGCGCCTGCACCGGCACCCTTCTTCGGAGGCAGCTCGGCGACCATGGCCTCGGTGGTGATCAGCAGCGCAGCGACCGAGGCCGCGTTCTGGATCGCCGCCCGCACCACCTTGGTCGGGTCGATGATGCCCTTGGACATCATGTTCACGTACTCGCCGTTCTGCGCGTCGTAGCCGAACGAATACTGGTCCTTTTCCAGGACCTTGCCGACGATGACCGAGCCGTCGGCGCCAGCATTGCTGGCAATCTGACGGGCCGGAGCCTGGATCGCCTTGCGGACGATCTCGACGCCGTGCTTCTGGTCCTCGTTCTGGGTCTTAATGCGCTTGAGCGCCTCGGTCGCACGCAGCAGGGCGACGCCGCCGCCCGGCAGGATGCCTTCCTCGACCGCGGCGCGGGTGGCATGCATCGCGTCGTCGACGCGATCCTTACGCTCCTTCACCTCGATCTCGGTGGCGCCACCGACGCGGATCACCGCAACACCACCGGCGAGCTTCGCCAGCCGCTCCTGCAGCTTCTCCTTGTCATAGTCCGAGGTGGTCTCCTCGATCTGCGCCTTGATCTGCGACACGCGGTCGGCGATGTCGGACTTCTTGCCGGCGCCGCTGACGATCGTGGTGTTTTCCTTGTCGATCGTCACCTTCTTGGCGCGGCCGAGCATGTTGAGCGTGACGTTTTCGAGCTTGATGCCGAGATCTTCCGAGATCGCCTGGCCACCGGTCAGGATAGCGATGTCCTGCAGCATGGCCTTGCGGCGATCACCGAAGCCCGGCGCCTTCACCGCCGCGATCTTGAGGCCGCCGCGCAGCTTGTTGACGACGAGGGTGGCGAGCGCTTCGCCTTCCACGTCCTCGGCCACGATCAGCAGCGGCTTGGAGGTCTGCACCACCGACTCGAGCAGCGGCAGCAGCTCCTGCAGGCCCGACAGCTTCTTCTCGTAGATCAGGATGTAGGGGTCTTCGAACTCGACCCGCATCTTGTCGGCGTTGGTGACGAAGTAGGGGGAGATGTAGCCGCGGTCGAACTGCATGCCCTCGACGACGTCGAGCTCGGTCTCCAGCGACTTCGCCTCTTCGACGGTGATCACGCCCTCGTTGCCGACCTTCTTCATCGCTTCGGCGAGGAAACGGCCGATCTCGACATCGCCGTTCGACGAAATGGTGCCGACCTGGGCGATCTCGTCGTTGGAGGTGACCTTCTTTGAGTTCTTCTTGAGGTCTTCGACGATGGCTTCCACGGCGAGATCGATGCCGCGCTTCAGGTCCATCGGGTTCATGCCGGCGGCGACGGCCTTGGTGCCTTCCTTGACGATGGCCTGCGCCAGCACCGTGGCGGTGGTGGTGCCGTCACCGGCGAGGTCGGACGACTTCGAGGCGACTTCGCGCACCATCTGCGCGCCCATGTTCTCGAACTTGTCCTCGAGCTCGATTTCCTTGGCGACCGTCACACCGTCCTTGGTGATGCGCGGGGCCCCGAACGACTTG
>Ga0316583_10000770_pt1 | contig 10064 bp, 8 predicted proteins | sample J_170502JBrBrA_D_FD_204513 | JGI IMG/M metagenome (GOLD analysis project Ga0316583, IMG submission 204513) | Rhizosphere microbial communities from salt marsh grasses in Alabama, United States - J_170502JBrBrA | ecosystem: Host-associated > Plants > Roots > Rhizosphere | place: USA: Alabama... | reverse complement strand
TGTGCGCGGCGATGCCGCCTGGGTGGACGGCACGCTGAAGCGGGCGCTCGACTACGGTTATCGCGCCATCGCCTTGACGGTCGACCGCGCTAATTATGGCCGCCGCGAGCGCGACATCGCCAAGGGCCACAGCCCGACCGCGCGCAAGAATGCGGCGGCGGAAGTCTATCAGGCGTCGTTTACCTGGAAGGACGTCGAGCGCATTCGTTCCAACGTCGATGTGCCGCTGGTCCTCAAGGGCATCGCCACTGCGGAGGACGCGGAGATGGCGATCGAGCACGGCATTAACGGTGTCTACGTCTCCAACCATGGCGGCCGCCAGCTCGATCACGCGCAAGGTTCAGTCGCCGCCTTGCCGGAGATCGTCGCCGCGGTCCAAGGCCGTGCCGAGATCATCGTCGATGGCACTATCCTGCGTGGCACCGACATCATCAAGGCGCTGTCGCTCGGTGCCAACGCGGTCGGCATGGGGCGCGCGCAAGGCATCGCGCTCAGCGCCGGCGGCGAGGACGCGGTGGTGCGCATGATCGAAATCGTCGCGGAGGAGCTGCGCTGCGCCATGGCTTTGCTTGGCGCCGCCAGCCTGTCTGATCTCGGCCCAGATTGCCTGGCACCGGCCGAGCCGCTTGCCCGCAACTGGCTCGAAAGCGCGTTCCCGCTCGTGCGCGAGGGTTACGGCGCGGCGGCCGAAGACATCCGCGAGCTTTCCCTCAAAGTGCCGGGCGCTTGATCGTAGAGGGAATCTTCGAAACGGACTCCAAGAAACGGATGCCATGAGTAGCACGGTCAATCTGCTGGTGCTGGAAGGTGACGGCATCGGCCCGGAAATCACCGCGGCCACACTTCATGTGCTGAACGCTGCCGCGCGCGCCTTCGCGCTCGATTTTGCTATCGAGAGCGCCCCCATAGGCTGGGTGGCGCACCGTAGCGAAGGCACCACGTTCCCGCCGGGTACGCTCAACAAGGCCAGGGCGGCCGACGGCGTGCTGCTCGGGCCGGTGTCGCATAATGAATATCCACCGGTCGGGGAGGGTGGGCTCAACCCTTCCGGCGAGCTGCGCAAGCGGCTCGATCTCTACGCCAACATTCGCCCGGCGCGCTCGCGCCCCGGATTTCCCCCGCGTTGTGGCACGCCGGTCGATCTTGTGATCGTGCGCGAGAACACGGAAGGCTTCTATGCCGACCGCTCCATGCATGTCGGTCCCGGCGAGTTCATGCCGACGCCCGATCTCGCCTTGTCGGTGCGCAAGGTGACGCGCCAGGGTTCGACACGCATCGCGGAAGCCGCCTTCAAGCTCGCGCGTCAGCGCCGGCGCAAGGTGACATCGGTGCACAAGTCCAACGTATTGCGCGTTTCAGACGGGCTTTATCTCGAATGCACCCGCGCCGTGGCGGCGCGCTATCGGGACGTTCAATACGAAGAGCAAATCGTCGACGCCATGGCGGCGCTATTGGTGCGCGACGCAGGCCGGTTCGACGTCATCGTTGCCACCAACATGTTCGGCGATATCCTCTCCGACGAGGCCTCCGAGATAGCCGGCAGCCTGGGGCTGGCGGCGTCGCTCAATGCAGGCGGCGCGCACGCGGTGGCGCAGGCCCAGCACGGTTCGGCGCCCGACATCGCCGGCAAGAACGTCGCCAATCCCGCGTCATTGATAGGCTCTGCGGCCATGCTGCTTGCCTGGCTCGGCGAGCGGCGCCGGGCCGACAAGTTCGTCAAGGCCGCGCAGGCCATCGAGAGCGCCTTGGATAGAGTGATAGCCGATCCGGCAACGCGCACGGCGGACATGGGTGGCACGCTTGGCACCGATGCCTTCGCGGCCAAGGTAGCGGCCGCCGTGGCGGCGTAGAGTGATTCCTAGCCGTAAGAGAGCCCCGGCGTTGGAAGGTGCCGGGGCCTAGTTTCGCCGAACGGTGTCAGGGATGAACGCGGTCCGGCCAAAAATGCTTTCGATCAGTCGATCATGCGATCGAGCGCGCCGCGGTTGCGCAGCACGATGCGCCGTGAGGTCGGCACCGCAATCGCCTGCGCCTTCTCAAGCTGCGTCAGCGTGCGCGAGACGGTCTCGATGGTGAGCCCCAGGTAATCAGCAATGTCCTGGCGCGACATCGGCAGTTCGATCTCGTTGCTCGACCCATCGCGGCGGCCGACCATCTCCAGAAGGAAACCGACGACGCGCTCTTGCGCGGTCTTGACCAGCAGCATGACGTGGCTCTGCGCGCGCTCCAACTCGCGCGCGGTGATGGCCCAGAGCTTACGGGCGACATCGCCGTCGCGCGCGGCGAGCGAGACCAGGCCCGCGCGTTTGATCACGCGTACCTTGCAGGCGGTAATGGCTTCGGCGGAAAACGTGTGTGCTTCGCCGCACTCCACGCCGAAGATGTCGCCGGGGAGATAGAAGCTGCCGATTTGCCGGCGCCCGTCGCTGAGTACTTTATAAGTGCGGACCGCGCCGCTGACGACCTTGTAGATATAGTCGGCCGGCTCGTTCTCGCCGTAGATCTCGGTGTTGCGCGCGAAGGGCATGGGCGCGCCCATTATTGCGATCGAGGGGCCATGGCTCTCGAGGTTCAAACCCTCCATCTGTACCAGCGCCGGACCGGCGGGTTGCACGGCGGCGTGGGCGGCGAAGGGCTGGCTCTGCATTGCGTTCTCCCGAATTCGGTCAATCAGGTGATACGCACAGGGCGTGCCTGCGAATATTCAGATAATGCCCATAGGGGATTCCCCGTATGTGGCCCCTATCTCTATTCGGCTAGCGTTAGTTTTGAGTCGCGTGAAAGCCCGTATTTGGCTGAACTTCGACGTTAAAGATAGGGCAGCAGCAACCGGAAGGCGGCATCGCGCAGCCGTGCCGCGGGGGGTGCCGCCGCCAGGGCGGCAATATCCACATTACGGCATTGTGCAATCTTGCGGTCGATCACCGCGTCGATGTCCGCGGTCAGCGCGCGGTCATAGCATTCGAGATCGAACTCGAAATTGAGCCGGAAGCTGCGCGTGTCCCAGTTCGAGCTGCCAACCAGGCACCATTCCCCGTCGACCGTCATCAGCTTGGCATGGTTAAACGGCGCCGGCGTGAAATAGACCGCCGCCGGCACGTCCTCGAAGAAGCGCAGATGCGCACGCATCGCCCAGTCCATAAAGAGGTGGTCGCTGTGCTCCGGGATTAGGATCTCGACCTTGACCCCGCGCAGGCCCGCCTGCGCGATCGCGAACTGCATGCGTTGGTCCGGCAGGAAATAGGGGGTAACGATACGCACGCGGCTGCGCGCCTGCGCCAGCGCCGCGCCCAGGATCGTCTCCAGCTTATATATGTCGGCGTCGGGCCCGGAATGGATGCCACGCGCGAAAACCTGACCCGCGGTCATGATTCGCGGCCACCACGCCTCGCCCGTAAGCTCCTCGTCGGTGGTGAACGACCAGTCCTGCGCGAAGGTTTGCAGGAGCTGGCGCACCACAGGTCCCTCGACCCTGACCTGCACGTCGTCGACATATTCGCTGCGCTTGCGGACCAACCGGCGGGAATGGTCGGCGCCGATGTTGAGGCCGCCGGTGAAGCCGACCGCGCCGTCGACGATCAGCAGCTTCTTGTGGTTGCGCATGTTGAGGAACGGCATGCGCCAGGGCAGCCACGTGTGCAGGAAGCGTGCGGCCGGCACGCCGCCACGTTTCAGGTCGTTGAGCATGTCCGACCAGAGATAGCCGCTGCCGACGCTGTCGATCAGCACGCGCACCGCGACGCCGCGCTTGTGCGCGGCGATGAGCGCATCGACGAAGGTGCGGCCGGTGACGTCGTGGCGGAAGATATAGGACGCGAGCGCCACGCTGTGCTTGGCGTTGCCGACCGCCTCCAGCATTGCCGGATAGGCTTCGTCACCGCCGTGAAAGACCGAAACCGCGTTGCCGGCGATCAGCGGGCTGTCGGTCACGCGCGCACTCGCTTCGGCCAGGAGACCGATGTTCTCCGGCACCGCGGGCCGTGCGTCCGTGGCCTCGCCATCCTCCTCCGGCCGCTCGGGCATCGCCAGATTGAGGGCGCGCCGGCTGACGCGATTGATTCCGAAGACGAAATATAGAAACGCGCCGAAGAAGGGCGACAGCCACGCCACCGCGATCCAGGCCAGCGCCGCGCGCACGTCGCTCTTGGTCAGCAGCACGTGTGCCGTGACGGCGGCGGCGATTAGCGCATAGAGCGTGACGAACAGGATTTCCATCGGACCGGCTTGGTTGCAGCGAGGGCAGGGCGGGGCCCGAAAATGCCATATACGGCGGCAGTTAAGCCCTTGCGGTGCGACAAGAATAGCCTTGAAACGCGGCGTTTCGTTCACCAAATATTGGCCAGAACATCCTGCCACAGCCATAAGAGACTTGGTGCCGGTCGAGCGTTGCGGCACAATGCTTAAGAGCCTATCCAAAGAGTCAGTCCAGTGCGTTTCAGCGCTCGCGGGCCGCCTCATTGCCCGCGCAGCGGAAACAACACAAAAACACCGGCTGGGAATGGTTTCTTGAAAGTCATCAGTTGGAATCTGTTGCGGTTGACGGGCGCGGGCGTCCACGACGTGGCCGCGCTGATCGCGCGCCACCAGCCCGACCTGCTGCTGCTGCAGGAAGCGACCGAGGACCTGTGCGCGCTACCGGACCTCGTCGGCGGTCATTTCTTCCGCGAGCCGCTCGACGGCCGCATCTATGGCCTCGCGGTCTGGAGCCCGAATCCGCTGCCTGAGCCTTATGCGCTGCGGCTGCCGGTGTCGCAGGTGCCGGGCCGCGTGCCGCCGCGCGTCGCCCAGATCGTGCAGTTCGGCGAGGTCGCTTTCGCCAACGTGCATCTTTCCCACGGCCAGTTCCTCAACCGCTGGCAGCTCCTGCACATCGCCAGCACGCTCGAAGGGCCGGCGGCCATCGTCGGCGACTACAACGCGGTCGGCCCGGTCAAGCTCGGCGGCTTCAAGGACATCGGTCCGCGCCAGCCGACCCACAGCCCCTCCACCATCATCTCGTTCCGCCTCGACCGCTGCATGGCGCGCGGCCTGCGCTGCCGCGAGAGCCGGGTGCTGGCGCGCGGGCCGTCGGACCATCACCCAATCGTGCTCGACCTGCAGGCGGTGCCGGGTGCGGCCTATGCGTCCGCGCGGCATGCCCGCCGCGCTAGACTGCGCGCCAACATGGAGCGCTGGCTGCGCACCATGTCGGAGCGGCCCAACCGCATTCGGGTCGGGCAAAACCTGCTCGAGGCGCTCGATCTGAAATTGCGTAACAACCGGCTGCGTAAGGGCCGGCGCCATCTGCTGCGCGCGGGCAAGGTCAGCAGGCCGCAGCGTCATAGTGGCCATTCCGGCGCCGACATGCGCTGATTGCCGATAGCGGTCGACGCCGCTCGGTGCATGGCTATGATGACGGCCATTGCCCTGGAATAGCGCGAGCGCGGACATGGCATCGGCGGAAAGCCTGAGCTACGCGGTGCGGCCGGCGGTGGTCGGCCATTACCTGGGCCAGCTTCTCGTGCTGGTCGGCCTGCTCGTTGTGCCGCCCTTACTGTTCGCCCTCATCGACCGGGAATTCACCCACGCCATCGGCTACGCCGTCGCCGTCGCCGTGATGCTCGCCGCCGGCCTGCTGTTGCAGCGAGGCCAGCGTACCCACGACATCCAACTCAACGAGGCGGTGGTGGTGGTTGCCGCCATCTTCATTCTGGTGCCGCTCATCATGGCGGTGCCGATGATGTCGGCCGGCATCGGCTTCCTCGACGCGCTGTTCGAGGCGGTGTCCGGCATTACCACGACGGGCCTGTCGACGTTACAAAGCGTCGCGGACAAGCCGGCGAGCCTGCTGTTCACCGCCGCCTGGCTGCAATGGCTGGGCGGCATCGGCATCATGGTGCTGTCGTTCACGCTGCTGTTCGGGCAGAGCGCCAGCGCCAAGCGGCTCACTGGCGTGCTCGGTAACCAAGAAGGCATCCTCGGCGGCACGCGCGCCTACGCGCTCATCATCATCCGCGTCTACCTCGCCATGACCGTCATCGGTATTGCCGCGCTGTGGTTGGCCGGCGCCGGCATATTTCCCGCCGTGACGCTGACGCTGTCGTCGGTATCGACTGGCGGCTTTGCGCCGTTCGACTCGAGCCTCGCCGGCGTCAACGGCACTGTGCAGACGCTCGTCATCCTGCTCTGCATCGCTGGCGCCATCTGCATTCCGTTGTTCTCGCAAGCCGTGCGCGGCAATTGGCGCGATCTCGCCCGCGATCCCGAACTGCATGCTCTGCTGGTCGCCGGCCTGATCGTGTTCGCGCTCCTCGCGCTTGACCGCTGGAGCCGGGGCGGGGCGGGCGGTCATATGACCGACCTGCTGTTCACGGCGTTTTCCGCCCAGACCACCGCCGGCTTTTCGGCGGCGCCGGTGCACGCCATGGACCCGTTCTCCAAGGTGGTGCTGATCGTCTCCATGTTCGTCGGCGGCAGCGTCGGCTCCAGTGCCGGCGGCATCAAGCTGCTGCGGCTGCTGGTCTTCATCAAGATCATCCGCCTGATCATCCTGCGGACACGGCTGACACCCCACGCAGCGGTGCAGACCCCGATCGCCGGCCGCACCTGGAGCGACGACGAACTGGTGCGGCTCCTCGCGGTCGTCGGCCTGTTCGCCGCGGTGATCGTGCTTTCGTGGCTGCCGTTCCTGTGGGCGGGCTACGATCCGCTCGACGCCCTGTTCGAGGTCGTTTCCGCGGCCGGGACCGTGGGCCTTTCGACGGGCGTCAGCAGCCTTGGCCTGCCGGTGGGGCTCAAGGGCGTCTTGTGTCTCGACATGCTGCTCGGGCGTCTGGAAATCCTGCCGCTCCTGGTATTCCTGGCGCCGCGCACCTGGATCGGCGCGCGCCGCCCCATCGAGGCGGTGGCCGGCGCGGCCGGCAAAGCGAAGGACAAGGTGTCATGAGACTGGCCTTCATCGGAGCGACCGCCCTGACCGTGAAGACGGCGCATGCGCTGATCGAGGAGGGCCACGAGATCATCATCATCGAGCGCGACGAGAACCGCATCAAGGAGCTTGGCGAGCAGCTCGACTGTGCCTTCCTGCACGGCGACGGCAGTACGCCCGACGTGCTCAAAGAAGTGGACCCAGCCCGCACCCACATCCTCTACTGCATCACCAATCACGACCAGACTAACATCATCGCCAGCCTGATCGGCAAGAACCTCGGTATCCCGCGTGTGGTGACCATGATCGAGGACGAAGCCTTCCTGCCGGTCTGCGCGCAACTGGATCTGCATGACACCATCGTACCCGTGCGCACCGTGAGCCGGCATCTGGCCGGTCTCGTCAAGGCGGAGGAAAAGGAAGGGAAGGCCGAAAAGTAGCGCGGCGCGTGCGCCTAATCCGCCTCGCGTTCGGGCGTGCAGCAGTGCGGGCCCAAATCCGAACCCATGGCCCCGGTCTCGCTCAGCACGCTGCCGGTCACCGGATTGGGCCGGAAGGTGGTGCAGCCTTTAAGGCCTTTGTCGTAAGCCAAGTCGTAGATGCGCTTGAAATCCTCGAACGGGTAGCTTTCCGGCACGTTGATAGTCTTGGAGATCGAATTATCGACGTAGGGCTGCAATGCGGCCTGCATCTCCAGATGATCGGTGACCTTGAGCTCGGCGGTGGTGACGAAGGCGTCCGGCTGTCCCGTTGCCGTCTTGTTCATTTCCCGCCACAGTGCCAGCGCGTAATCGGTGAGCTCGAACGGCTGCGGTTCGCCGTTCTCGTCGAGCAGCTGCCGCTCATAGGACTCGGCGAACACCGGCTCGAGCCCGCTTGATACGTTGCCGGCGAGCAAGCTGATGGTCCCCGTCGGCGCGATCGCCAAGAGATGACTGTTGCGGATGCCGTTGTGCGCGATGCTGTCCCGGATATCCGCCGGCAGGCTCTTGATGAAAGGAGCGGCCAGGTACTTGTCGCGCTCGTAAAACGGAAAGCTGCCCTTCTCATGCGCGAGCTCGATCGAGGCGCGATAGGCGGCGTGGCAGATCAGCTTCATAGTGTTGGCCGCGACTTCAAGCGACTCCGCGCTGCCGTAGCGCAAGCCCAGCATCGCCAATGTGTCGGCAAGCCCGGTGATACCGAGGCCGACGCGGCGCGAGCCGCGCGCGTTCTCGGCCTGATCCGGCAACGGAAAGCGCGAGGCGTCGATCACGTTGTCGAGCAGGCGCACCGCGATACGGGCGGTTTCCTGCAGCCGCTCGTCATCGAGCCGCGCCTTTGACGTGAACGGCGCCTCCACGAAACGTGTCAGGTTGAGCGAGCCCAGATCGCAGGCGCCATAGGGCGGCAGCGGGATTTCGCCGCACGGATTGGTAGCGCTGATATGCTCGCGGTAGGAGAGATTGTTCATCTTGTTGATGCGATCGATGAACAGCACGCCCGGCTCGGCAGAGTCGTAGGTCGCACGCAGGATCAGATCCCATAGCTCGCGCGCTCCGATACGCCGCACCACGCGGCATTCCACCGACACATCGACGCCCGGCCAATGGCGCATCACCATTTCGCCGTCGTCACCGTCAAGCGTCGCTTCCGGGAACACCAGCGGCCAATCCTTGTCGGCGCGCACCGCGTCCATGAAGGCGTCGGTCACCTGCACCGAGAGATTGAAGCGGCTGAGATGGCCGGGCCGTCGTTTGGCGGTGACGAACTCGACGATGTCGGGATGGTCGCAGCGCAGCGTCGCCATCATGGCGCCGCGCCGCGCGCCGGTGGAGAGGATGGTGCCGCACATGGCGTCCCACACCTGCATGAACGACACAGGCCCCGACGCCACGGCGCCGGCGGCTTTGGCCCGTGTGCCGCGCGGGCGCAACGTAGAGAAATCGATGCCGATGCCGCCGCCCTGCTGCATGGTGACGGCGCCTTCCTCCAAGCTCCTGAAGATGCCGCGGATGGAATCCTCCACCGGCCCCATGACGAAGCAGTTGAACAGCGTCACGTGGCGCGCGGTGCCGGCGCCGGCCTGGATGCGGCCGCCGGGCAGGAAGGTGAAACCGTCAAGGATATCGAAGAAGCGCAGTTCCCAAGTGGCCGGCGCGGTCTCGACCGCGGCCAGCGCATGCGCCACCCGATGCCAGGTGTCGGCGATACCGCCTTCGCGCGCGCCATCGCCGGCAAAGCGGTATTTGCTCTGCCAGACGTGGCGGGAAATATCGTTCGCGAACTCGTCCATGGCGTCCCGCGTTACCCGACCACAGGCGCTTGAAAGGTTAGGAGCCGCCTTGAGCCAAATCAATGACTGCGGGGCCGGGAACTCCGAGCCTATCCATCCAAGAAGACTAAGGAAATTCGGGAGAGAGCATGATGCAGACGCCCGTCCAAATCGATTTCCAGGGCCTGGACGCCAGTCCGCAGGTCCGTGCGGCAGTCGAGAAGCACTTGGCCCAGCTGGAGGAGCGCTTCGGCCGCATCACCGCCGGCCGCGTGGTGCTGAAGGCGCCGAGCGGTCGCCATCGCACCGGCGGCCTCTACGAGATCGCCGTGCGTCTGTCGCTGCCGGATGGCCGCGAGGTCAATATCGGTCGCGTGCGCCAGGACGACGAGCGCTTCGCCGACCTCAACTACGCGCTCAATGATACGTTCAAGCGCGCCCGCCGCCAGTTGCAGGACAATGCGCGCGAGCTGCAGGGCCAAGTGAAGGAGAGCAGTGGTTCGCCGCTCGGCACCGTGACCGAGCTCGATCCGCTCGGCCAGTTCGGCTTCATCAAGACCGACGACGACCGCGAGATCTACTTCCACCGCAACAGCGTACTGGGCGACGGGTTTTCGCAGTTGAGCGTTGGTGCGCGCGTGTCGTTCGCCGAGGAGATGGGCGACAAGGGCCCGCAGGCTAGTACCGTGAAGCCGCTGAGCAAGCACAGCCTGAAGGCATGACCCCGGCCGTAGGGCGGGCGGCTGAAGCGGCATTGGCGCAAGGGGTAATGGTGTTGCTGTGACGCGCCGGCCCGAGCTGGCTCCCTGCAACAGCGCCACAATCCCTCGCGCCTGCGGCGCCGGCGCGCGCGAGCCGCAGGGCACGGGTTCCGCGCGCAAAGAGCTCTGGACGCGGCACGAT
>Ga0316583_10000769_pt1 | contig 10068 bp, 6 predicted proteins | sample J_170502JBrBrA_D_FD_204513 | JGI IMG/M metagenome (GOLD analysis project Ga0316583, IMG submission 204513) | Rhizosphere microbial communities from salt marsh grasses in Alabama, United States - J_170502JBrBrA | ecosystem: Host-associated > Plants > Roots > Rhizosphere | place: USA: Alabama... | reverse complement strand
ATCGATAACCAGGGCAAATTCAACCGGAATCTCGACACACCGCGCATCCGTGAAACCGACGGCATTTGGGAATACGTTCTGGTCTGGAAGGACGCAACCCAGCTCGACCGCGATATCGTCATCACGGAAATCGACATCGAAAATCTCATCCGGGCCAAAGGGGCGATTTACAGTGCTTGCATGACACTGCTGGCCGAGGTGGGCATGGGCATTGCGGACATCGAGCGCATCGTTCTGGCCGGCGGTTTCGGCAGCTACGTCGATCTGGCCAAGGCGATGACCATCGGTCTGCTGCCGGAGATCGATCCGGATCGGGTGACGTTCGTCGGTAACGGTTCGCTGATGGGTGCCAAAATGAGTGCCCTGACCAACCGGATTCGCCGCGACGTGGTGGAGGTCACCCGCAAAATGACCAACTTCGAGTTGTCGGAGACGCCGTCTTACATGGACAATTACGTGGCGGCACTGTTTCTGCCCCACACCGATCTCAACCAATTTCCGAAACTAAAGGCCCGTCTGGATCAGCGCAGGGCTGTGTTGAATTCTTAGTGCGGACGCTGCCGTGACTTCGCTTGATTTTTGGACTCATCTATTGACAAAGATGGTTTACCAATATAAGGAAACGTTTTTGGCAATATCCAAATGAAAACGGTGGATAATTTAAACCATTTACGGCTTGACTTTTCCTCATCTGTTGCAACGACATCACCAGCGCCCTTCGGGCTGTAGCATCATATAATAAAAATAATAAAAACTTGCTGTAATTCGTCTACACCTTAGAAGTGAATAGACCGGAAAATTCAAAAGACGAAAGGGGGGGTAAAACTTCGATTCTCCGGGTATTCTCATTTTGCCCGGTTGGTGCGTGCAAGTTCACGTGGAGCATAACCTCATCGAATGACTAAATTTATTGAGATGAAGGAGGTAACATTGGGCTTCGAATTTTACAAGGAATCGTACACGGGAAAGATCAAGGAGATCACGCTGGGGGAAGGTGCGAAGGCGGTGACCGTCGGCGGTGAAAACTGCTATCCGTTTTACCAGTTTGAAGGCGAAGTGCCCAACAAACCCAGAATTGCCATGGAAGTCTGGGACATGGAGCCGGAAGACTGGCCGGAAGCCGCCTTGAATCCGTTTAAAGATGTGATTGCCGACCCGGCGGCCTGGGCCAAAAAATGCGTCGACGACTATGGTGCCGAACTGATCGTGCTCCAGTTGAAGAGCATCGATCCGAATGGCCAGAACAGAAGCGCCGACGACGCAGCCGCCACGGTCAAAAAAGTGGCCGACGCCATCGACGTGCCGTTGATCGTCTGGGGATGCGCGAACGTTCAAAAGGACGAAGAGGTCCTCAAGAAGGTTGCCGAAACCTGCCAGGACAAGTCCCTGATCATAGGGCCGGTGGAAGACAAGAACCACAAAGGCATCGGCGCCGCGGCCATGGGTTACGGGCACACGATCATCTCATCCTCGCCCATCGACGTCAACCTCGCCAAACAGATCAACATCCTGCTCGAAAACCTGGGTGTCTCCAGCGACCGGGTCATCATCGATCCAACCACAGGTGGTTTGGGCTATGGTCTGGAATACTCCTACTCCGTCATGGAGCGCATCCGCATGGCCGCACTGACGCAGGGCGACGACAAACTGCAGCTGCCGATCATCAACAACGTGGCCAACGAGGTCTGGAAGTGCAAAGAGGCCAAACAGCCGGCGGACGATGCACCCATTCTCGGCGACCCGGAGCGGCGTGCCATCCTCATGGAAGCCACTGCGGCGGTCTCCTACCTGACGGCCGGGAGCAACATTCTGATCATGCGCCATCCCGAGGCCATCCGGATGGTCAAATCCTACATCGACCTGATTGCCGACGGCGGGTCCGCGGCCGACGTGGCCCCTATCAAAAAGTCCCTGGCCGATGTCGCCATCGACTATGCGTCGCTGGCACCGCAACCGGACCTGACCATCGAGGCCGAGAAGAAAGCCGCCCCGGCGGCCAAGGCAGCCCCGAGCAAACCGGCTGCAGAGGGCAAACCCGCAGCCGCGCCCAAGCCGGCCCCGGCGGCCGCAACCCAACCGGCACCGGCGGCTGCACCCAAACCGGTAGAGGCGGCCAAACCGGCGGCGGTAAAGGTCGAGGCGGACAAGGCCGAAGTCGAGGCCAAAGCCAAGGCCGACGCGGAAGCCAAGGCCAAGGCCGATGCGGAAGCCAAAGCCAAAGCCGACGCGGAAGCCAAAGCCAAGGCCGAGGAAGAGGCCAAGCGCAAAGTCGAGGCCGCAGCCAAGGCCAAGGCCGAAGAGGAAGCCAAGGCCGAGGCCGCAGCCAATGCCAAAATCGAGGCAGAGGAAGACAAAATCCGCGCCAAACGGGCCGCAGAGCGCGAAGCCCTGAATGCCAAGCGCAAGCAAGCCGACAAGGGCAAGGTCGCTGAGAAAGCGGCTCTTGAGGCCAAGCAGAAAGAAGCCGCCAAGGCGAAAAAGGCGGGTGTGACACAGACTGTCGACCAGGAGAGCAAGCTGGAGCAGATGCTCTACAAACTGAACCGTATTCACAAGCGTATCGATTAACGGCTCCGGCATCCGGAACCGGCCGTGTGCCGGAACCGCAGGAGCTAACGGCAGTTGAAAATCTCGACGATATAACAGTTTTCATTTTTTAACGACCTCAACGAAGGAGGAGAAAGGTATGTCAAGACTCGTTGCATTCGCCGCTATCCAGGGTGGCTACAATATCGTTTCCAAGGTTGAAGGAAGGTACAAGAGAGCCCTGCAGACCTACAATGCGGACACCAAGGTGGGGTTTCCCAACACCGCTTACTACCTGCCGGTGATTTATTCCCTGATCGGCCTGAAGGTCGAAACGCTGGAGGATATGAAAAAGCCCCTCGATTTTGCCCGCGGACTGCTGCCGCCCCACGTCAAGGGCCATAACCACCTGCCGTATCTTGGACCCCTACTGGATGCCGGTATGGCAGCCATCCTGGCATTCGAGATCGACGAAGCGCTGCGGTATCTCGAAGAGCCCGATTTTTATCTGCACTCCGAAGAACCGGACATCGAGGCCGGCAAGATCTGGCTCGGAGCGGCCGACGACACGGTTTTCCGCAAAAGAGGCGTGGAGTTTGTCGACGGTTCGGCCCCCGGTTTTGCGGCCATCGTCGGTTCGGCACCGGATCCTGAAACCGCCAAGATGATCGTGGAAGAGTATCAGCGCCGCAGCCTCTATATTTTCTGTGCGGCCCACCAGAACGGCACGACCGTGATCGAGCAGCTTATCCAGGCCGGGGTTCAGGTCGGCTGGAACACCCGTATCGTTCCTTTCGGCCCGGATATCTCATCGGCCGTCTTCGCCCTCGGGTTCGCCAACCGGGCGGCCATGGCCTTCGGCGGTATCAAGCCGGGTGATTACAAGAAAATGCTGCTCTACAACAAGGACCGGATCTTCGCCTTCGTCAACGCTTTGGGTGATGTAAACGCCGAATGGGCGGCGGCGGCGGCCGGTGCGGTCAATTGGGGCTTCCCGACCCTGGCCGACACCGACATTCCCGAGATCCTGCCCACCGGTGTCTGCACTTACGAGCACGTCGTCGCCAACGTGCCGCATGACAAAATGGTCGAAAAATCGGTGGAAGTCCGCGGCCTGAAGACCACCGTGTCCCAGATCGAGATTCCCTGCGCCTTCGGTCCGGCTTACGAGGGTGAACGGGTCCGAGGTGCCGATCTGTTCTGCCAGATGGGCGGCGGCAAGACCCAGGCCACCGAGTTGGTCAAGATGGCCGAGATGAACGAGATTGAAGACGGCAAGGTGATCGTCGACGGTCCGAATGTCACCGACATCAAGGAAGGCGAGACCCTGCCGCTCGGTATTTACGTTCAGGTGGCCGGCCGGAAATTTCAGACCGATTTCGAACCGATCATCGAGCGCCAGATCCACCACCTGATCAATTACATCCAGGGCGTCATGCACATCGGTCAGCGGGATATCGCCTGGGTGCGTGTCGGCAAGGGGGCCATCGAAAAAGGGTTCACCATCAAAGATATCGGCGTCGTGCTGCATGCCAAGTTTCACCAGGATTTCGGCAACATCCTCGACAAGGTTCAGGTCACCCTGATCACCGATAAGAAGAAAGTCGACGAGCTCACCAAGCGCGCCCGGGGCGAATACAAGACCAGAGACGAACGGGTGGAGAAGATGAGAGACGAGGACGTGGAGACATATTACTCCTGCACCCTCTGCCAGTCCTTCGCCCCCACGCACGTCTGCACGGTCAGCCCGGAGAGAACCGGTCTCTGCGGTGCTTACAACTGGATGGACTGCAAGGCCTCCTTCGAGATCAACCCCACCGGCCCGAACCAGCCGATCGAAAAGGGCGAGTGCCTCGATCCGAAGTTGGGTCAGTGGAAGGGCGTCAACGAGTTCGTGAGGAAAGCTTCCCGAGGGGCCATCGATCACTATAACTTCTACTCGATGGTGATCGACCCGATGACCACCTGCGGTTGCTGCGAATGCATCGCGGCCATGCTGCCGGCCTGTAACGGTGTCATGACCGTTCACCGGGATTACACCGGGGAAACCCCCTGCGGTATGAAGTTCACCACCCTGGCCGGTGTCATGGGCGGCGGTGCCTCCTCGCCGGGTTTTGTCGGGCACTCGAAGTTCAACATCACCCAGGGCAAGTTCCTCGTCGGAGACGGCGGCCTGTTGCGGATGGTCTGGATGCCCAAGAGCCTGAAGGAGGAAATCAAGGAACGGATCATCAAGCGAGGAACCGAAATGGGTGTTCCGGACCTGATCGATAAGATCGCCGATGAGACCGTCGGGCTTACAGAGGAAGAGATTCTGCCCTTCCTGCAGGAAAAGGGGCACCCGGCCCTCTCCATGGAGCCGCTAATCCAGTAAAGTCACCCGTTATATTGCGTGTTGCGCACTGTGAGCGGCGGTCGAAGACATTCGACCGCCCGCCGCAGCGCACGACCCGGAACCGGCAACTCGACCAACTCGACTGAAGGAGAAAAATAATGGCATTAACCGGTATTCAGATTTTCAAACTCCTGCCGAAGACCAACTGCAAGGAATGCGGGGTTCCGACCTGCCTGGCATTTGCCATGAACCTGGCTTCGGGCAAGGCCGAACTCGACAGCTGCCCCTATGTATCTGACGAAGCCCGCGAACAACTGGCCGAGGCTTCCGCACCGCCCATCCGTCCGGTGGTGATCGGGAAAGGCGTCCGCAAACTGACCGTCGGCGGTGAACTTGTGTTGAGCCGTCACGAAAAAACCTTTTACAACAAGACGGGCCTGGCCGCCCTTGTCGGCTCGGACATCCCGCAGGCCGACTTGGAAGCCAAACTGAAGGCCTGGAACGCGTTTCAGTTCGAGCGCGTCGGACTGAACCTGCGTCCGGAACTGGTGGCCCTGAAGGACGTCGGCGGCGACGCGGCCGCTTTTGCCGAAAAAGCCAAAACGATTGCCGAGACCTCTGAATTCAACCTGATCCTGATGACCGAGGATATCGAAGTGATGAAGGCCGGTGTCGAGGCCTGCAAGTTCAAGCGACCCCTGATGTATGCCGCCACCGCGGCCAATGTCGACGCCTTCGGCGCTTTGGCCAAGGAGAACGATCTGCCCCTGGCCATTAAGGCCGATTCGGTGGAAGCCTTGATTCCCCTTTCGGACAAATTGACCGCAATGGGATTGAAAGACCTGGTTCTCGATCCGGGCTCCAGGGAGATCAAGCAGTCCTTTACCGACCAGGTGGCGATCCGGCGGGCGGCGCTGAAAAACGCCAATCGCACGGTGGGCTTTCCGACCATCACCTTCCCCTGCGAGATGGCCTCCAATTTGGACGTCGAAACGATGCTCGGCGCCCTCTACATCGGCAAGTACGCCGGGATCGTCGTCTTTTCGGATTTCAAAAGCGAGAGCCTCTTTCCGTTGCTCCTGGAGAGGTTAAACATCTTTACCGACCCGCAGCGTCCGATGACGGTGACTGAGGGCATTTACGAAATCGGCAACCCGGATGAGAATTCGCCGGTTCTGGTCACCACCAACTTCGCCCTGACCTATTTTATCGTATCCGGAGAAATCGAGGGCAGCCGGGTTCCCTCCTGGCTCCTGATCAAGGACTCCGAAGGCCTGTCGGTCATGACGGCCTGGGCCGCCGGTAAATTTTCCGGCGACGATGTCGGAACCTTCGTCAAGAAGAGCGGCATCGCCGATAAAGTTAAGCACCAGAAGATCATCATCCCCGGCTACGCCGCCGCGATCGCCGGCGATATGGAAGAGGAACTGCCGGGCTGGAACGTCACCGTTGGACCGCGCGAAGCCGCCCATATCTCCGGATTTCTCAAGGGAAAACAATAACTGGCAATGCCGGTTGAAGAACGGTCGATTGCCGTTCTTCAACCGCTTGTCGAACAATTCAGAAATGCCACATAGGAGGGAGAGTCGATGCTGCTGATAGGCGAAAGTTTAAACGTCATTTCACGAAAGATCGGTAAAGCGTTCAAAGAACGCGATCCCAAACCGATCCAGGAGGAAGCTCTTTTTCAGCGGGAAAAGGGCATGGACTACATCGATATCAACCTGGGGCCGGCCAAGAAAGACGGACACGAGCTGATGCCGTGGGTCGTCCAGACCGTTCAGGAAGTGGTGGACGACATCCCGCTGGCGCTGGATACCTCGAACATCGATGCCATCGAGGCGGCACTCAAAGTGATCAAACCGGTCAAGAGCGGTACATCCCATATCATCAATTCGATCATGGTGCGCGCCGAGCGCTACGAAAGGATGGTGCCGATCGCCGCCGAACACGGCGTGGACTTCATCGCCCTGATGTGGGGGCCGGAAGGGCTGCCGCGGGATGAAAACGAGCGGGCGGCCTTGTGTGTCGAGCTGCTGTATTTCGCCAATGAAGCCGGAATTCCGAATGAAAAAATCTGGGTCGACGGCATCGTCACTCCGGTCAACATTCAGCAACCCCAATTGATCAGCTTGATGGAGTTTCAGAAGATGCTGGCGGACATCGCACCGGGTGCAAAGAGCACCTGCGGTCTGTCCAACATCTCCAACGGGCCGCCGGACCACTTGCGTCCGATCCTGAACCAGACCTATATGGTCATGCTCGGAAAATGCGGAATGGTTTCAGTGATTGCAGACCCGCTCGATACCCAGCTGGCCGATATTGCCAAAGGCAAGCGTCAGGATATCGTCGATCTCATCTACGGAATGATGGACGGCACTGAGCCTGATATCGCGAGCCTGCCGAAGGAACTTCAGGATTATGCCAAAACCGTGAATGTTATTCTCGGCAAATCGCTCTATTCGGATTCCTGGCTTGAAATATAAACCGAAACGGTTCTGAATATAATGAGCCTCGCTCCTTCGGGCCGGGGCTCTTTTTATTCAGGTGCCGATTCAATAACAGGTCTTACCATGCCCCGCATCGACGATTACAAACAGGCCCGCCGAATCGCCGTCGCTACCTTGGCTGCGAAGGATATCGATGCTACCATCAATAGATCCGGTTTCGAGGGAGAGCCCGGAAAGCGCATCCAGGTTCCCTTTTTGAACCGTGTTTACCGTGTCGATTTACCGGATTTCAATTTTACGGACATTGCCGATGCGGCAGCCGACGTTCCAATCCAGGAACAAGTACTGATTCTGCATTACCTGATGTCTGAAAGCAACCGGAGACCGAGTGGGAACTGGATTGCCTATCGCGAAATTCCCGGGGCCGGTTTTTATTACAGCGCCTTCGTCAAGCGGGCCATTGATCCTCTTAAAAACATCTTCGGCCACAATACCGCTGCCGTGAAGAAATCGGCTCGGTTCCTGAACGGAACGCCTGCCGATACCGGTGATGCGGGGTTCGACTTCACCGTTTTTCCCAAAGTGCCCTTGCGCTTGATCTTGTGGCAGGGCGACGATGAATTTCCGCCCGATGCCAGTATCCTTTTCGACGAAACTGCGGGTGACTACCTGTCACCCGAAGATGCCGCCTGGTTGGCAGGGATGGTGGTTTATCGCTTGGCGGCATTGTCGAAGGCGTGACGGGTTTTATTTATTGTCCCACTCGGGGAATTGGAAAAAAGCCCTCGCCTTGAATCCTTGAACCCCAGGCCTTCGGCTTTAGCCGAAGGTAGTTGACCTGCGAGACGTCATTCTTGCCCACTTGCTATCGGCAATCCACGTTCTTTCCACTGCCCCCAGCCGTTCTTGAGATGAAAAACGCTTTCAAATCCGGAGAGAGACAGTTTCTCGGCCAGACTTATTGACAGAGTGCAGGCATCGCCTTCACAGTAGGTGATCAGCACGGTATCTGCAGCCGTCTTCTCCAAAAAGGAACCGATGTGATTTTCGAAGTCCAGGTCCGGAATGTTGACGGCTCCCTTGATGTGGCCGGCCCGGTAATCGGCTTCCGAGCGGGCATCCACAAACAGGGCCGCTCCCTCCTCAAACATGTGGATGGCTTCTTCAATCGATATGTCCCCAGTGGTGTTCGACCCATCGGGCTCGTTGACCGCGGCAGGTGAGCTGTCGACGGCTTTTGTGTTTTCCGGCAGCGGCAGCGAATGCTCTCTGAGAGCGTTGAATCCGAAGGCCAGGCTACCGGCAAAAAACAGAATCACCGTCGCTTCCCGAAATCCTTTCCATTTCATAATATTGCACCACAATTTTCCTATCTCAATTTTCGTATTAAACCGTCATGGCCCTTCGGGCCACCACGATGCATCAAAACGATGCGCCGGAGCCCGGATGAGCGGAGACGCTCCCACTGGTTGCGGGTTACATGTTCCGGGTTGCTGGTTCTGAGTTTCAAGTTTCAAGTTTCTATCTGCGGAACCCCAGTGGGCGCAGCCTTTTACATAGCATTTTCTAACCCTCTTTGCATCTCAAACCGATCGTATCCATAATTTCTTGAAATCGCTGGATAGCTTTGATAGCTTTTAATGTAGGGCACAGCTCTGAGTAAAAAGCTCGGGCTGATAAGGGAGACGGGTATAAATGATTAAATCCAAGGCACTCGAAGTCAACCTGGCCAGCTATCGCGTTGATGTCAGCATCGATGAAAAATACTTGATATTGCAGGATATCATGTCCCGGTACTACGGTCTGATGGAAGGCTTCAACACCTTTTTAAAAGAGCTGTCCCACCCCTACCGGAACTGGGATTTCATTGTTTCCGAAGCCAGGCGCTATAGTCTCGAATACTTCCACTTGATGGACAGTCATCCGGCGGGACCGGATGGGGCCGGGTTGTTTGTCGATATTTTCATGGGTGCCATCCAATCGACCAGAGAGGAGGAGGGCAAAACCGAGGCCGCTGACAACCTGGTTTTATTTCTCCAGAAGATCATCAAAGAATCCCACTCCGGTCTCGATCGTTTTATTCCGGTTCTCGACAACGCCTTCGATGACATCCGTCAGCTGGATGACGAGACCTTCTTTCTGTTCGTGAAGAGCTTCTACCAGCTCAAGCGCCTGGGCGAAATGATATGGCACCGCTCGGGAGAGGCAGACGGCGGTTTCGGTGCCCTTAATGCGCTGTTGTTGCGATATTTTCGGACCACCTATGCCTATTGGCTCAATCTCAGGGACCCGCGCGACTGGTTTGAAGAGGAAGCCCGCGAAGCCGATGCTGCCGGAGATCTTAAAAACATCGCATCGCTCTTTGCCGACATTTCCCGCAGCCGGATGGCGGATTTAAATCGCCGGCTCGACGAGATCGGCACCAACCAGCAGGCCGATTCCGGCACGCTATTGTGCGAGCTTCTCTCCCTTGACGGATACAGTCAAATTGTCGAAATCTACCGGCAGATGCCCCAGAAACTCCTCGAAGCCGGCGGCAAGAAACACGGGAATCAATGGAAGGTCATCTTTCTTTTTCATATGATGGCCATATCAGGACTGACGATGATCCGCGAGGAGGTCCTCAGAGACATCAATCGAACCGTCAGCTGGCTCATTGCGAACGAAACGGACCTGCACATCCGCAGGTTGATTCAAAAAACCTTCTCCATACTGCGAAAACAGGCCGTCAGTTATCCGGCCACGGCCCTGAACTGC
>Ga0316583_10000768_pt1 | contig 10069 bp, 10 predicted proteins | sample J_170502JBrBrA_D_FD_204513 | JGI IMG/M metagenome (GOLD analysis project Ga0316583, IMG submission 204513) | Rhizosphere microbial communities from salt marsh grasses in Alabama, United States - J_170502JBrBrA | ecosystem: Host-associated > Plants > Roots > Rhizosphere | place: USA: Alabama... | reverse complement strand
TCTACTTTTGTTTGGCTGTCTGTTTTATTCTTGCACAGATGTTGGCTAATTCGCCATATGGAAGAGTGATGCGCGCAATCAGAGAGGATGAGCTGGCCGCCGAAGCGTTGGGCAAGAATAAGACCAGATACAGAGCCCAAATATTTGGTCTCGGTTCAGCCATAGCGGGATTGGGAGGTGGCTTGTACGCGCAGTACATTCAATTTATTGATCCGTACATGTTTGTGCCTATGCTTACTTTTACCGTGTGGATAATGGTCCTTGTCGGCGGCCCGGGGAACAACTGGGGAGCGGTGTTGGGTGCTATACTGGTAATGGTTTTCGATAGAGGAGCGAATATTGCCAAGGACTATTTGACGTTGCCTGTGGATCCGAGCAACTTGCAATATATCATCTTCGGCATCCTGATTATTCTTATCCTCCTGTATAGACCGCAAGGCATGTTAAAAGAGAGTCAGATTAGAACAAAGGCAAGGGATAGAATTGGACATGCAAGAACCGCTGCTCAAACTGAGAAAAGTTAGCAAACATTTTGGGGGTCTTTATGCTGTCAACGGGGTGGACCTGGACATAAGCAGTGGCAGCATTTGGGGGCTTGTTGGACCGAATGGGAGCGGGAAAACCACGCTGTTCAATACAATTCTTGGCCTTTACCAGCCGGATGAGGGAAGTATTCATTTCACTGGTAAATACATCAGCAATCTGCTTCCCCACCAGATCTATGGCCTCGGGCTCGTAAAAGGCTTTCAGGTGCCCAGACTCTTTCAGGCTTTGAGCGTGCTGGACAACATGCTGATGGCGGGAAGGAATCATCGAGGAGACAGCCTTGTTCACAGTCTTTTCTTTCGGAACAGCTGGCAGGAACAAGAAGTAGAGATGGCGGATAGGGCTATGGAGCTGCTTGAATTACTGGAAATAGCGCATTTGGCTGCGGCGCCGGCCCGTGAACTGTCAGGCGGCCAAAGAAAACTCCTTGAAATAGGAAAAGGTCTCATGGCTTCGCCCACACTCTTGTTGTTAGATGAGCCAGTGGCCGGAGTAAACCCCAAGTTGGGCAGGAGGATTTTTGAAAAGCTTGCGGATCTTTGTGATAAAGGCCTAAGCCTGTTTATTATCGAACATAGGCTTGAGCTGCTGTTCGATTTTGCACACAGGGTTTACGTGATGGACAAAGGGAAAGTATTAATTGAAGGTACGCCCAAAGATGTTGTCAAGAATGAGCTGTTTTACAACGTCTATTTAGGGAGCTGAAAAATGCAGCCCATACTCAGCATTCAAAATATCAGTGCCGGTTACGGCGATGTCACCATCGTCAACCAGGTCTCCATCACGGTGGGTACAGGTGAAATTGTGGCCATTGTAGGACCCAATGGAAGCGGAAAATCCACCTTGCTCAAGAGTCTTCTTGGTTTTGCCCGAATATTTGAGGGGCAGGTGTATTACGAAGGGCAGAACATTACCGGTGTCGCGCCGCACAAGCTGGTAAAAAAGGGCATAGGGTATGTTCCTCAGATCGACAATGTCTTCCCTAACTTAACCATTGCTGAAAACCTGGACATGGGGGCTTACTACAGGAAAGGGAAAGATACCATAAGAAAGACAATAATGGAGACATTCGGGATGTTTCCCGAGCTTGGAGCGCGAAAAAGCTATCTCGCAGGAAATCTCAGTGGAGGGGAGAGGCAAATGCTGGCCATTGCAAGAGCTATGATGGGTCAGCCGAGCATACTATTACTCGACGAACCGTTGGCTTCGCTCTCACCCAAGCCAACCTCAGTCATTTTGTCAAAACTTCAGAGGATAGAAGCAGCAGGTATGGCAATACTGATGGTAGAGCAGAATGTGAAGAAGGCCTTGAGCGTGTCAAAAAGAGGCTATGTCCTTGTAGAGGGATCGTGTGCCATGGAAGGAGCAGCCGATTCTCTTTTATCAGAAGATGACTCAAAGCAGCGCTACCTGGGACTAGAGAGATAGGATTTTCACTGAGCAATTTGGCGAAATTCCCGGTCACCGGCAAGGTGTCAGATGCAAGTCGAAGATCCCGTCTTCGGCGGGAATGATATCTTGATGGTGGATCAGGGAGTAATGGGAGGGATGTTGCTCTCCAGCAGAGACATGGACACTATCTGCTTGCCGGAAGGGGGGTGATCGTCAAGTGGTCTATGGTGAAAAACAGCCGTTTGTGGAAGGAAACCGGATCGTTGAGGCAAGGTTCTGAGAAAGGAGGCAAAAAGATGACAAGGAAATTATCAATCACGGCAGCTGTTTTCTGTTTGCTCGTTTCATTGGCAGTGGCTGGGCCCGCAGGGGCCAAAAGCATAAAGATTGGGTGTCTCTTGACAACAACGGGAGATCTCGGCCCAATGGGAACCAGAATGGCAAACGGGGCTCAACTCGCAATTGACCAGATTAATGCTCAAGGAGGACTCTTGGGCGGGAATGTGGAACTGATCCTGGAAAATGACAACTGCGAACCTGCAAAGGGTCTGGAGCGAATAAAAAAGCTGATTGATGTGAACGGCGTGAAGGTAATCGTTGGTCCGATGATCAGCGGCAGCTCGTTTTCGGGGGGGCCTTATGCGTTCCGGAAAAGAGTCCCGATGATAACCCCGTCAGCTACCGCGGCAAAACTCTCGGAACAGCCATGGACAAAGTGGTTTTTCCGTACTTGCCTTCGTGATGATCTTCAGGCCAAGATCCTCGCGGATGTGATCATGGAAAAGGGCTTCACACGGTTGGCAACGTTTGTGCTCGATAATACCTATGGCCAGGGTCTGGAAATTGCACTTGTAGATCTCTTGAAAAAAGACGGATGGAAGGGCACGCATGTGGCCACAGTTCGCTACGACCAGACGAAAAAGGATTATCTGACACAGTTGCAGCAGATTAAGAGCAGCAAACCTGATGTCGTTTTTGCCTCAACCTATTGTGATGACGGAATCATTGTTTTCAAACAGGCGCTTGACTTAGGTCTGGATAAGAGTGCCTGGCTGGGGTGTGATGGGAACTACGGCTCCGGTTTGTTCAAAGAAGCGAAATCAGCTGAGTTCATGGAAAAGGCCTTTCTGGCAGGCACGAGATCCGCCGGAGGGTTAACCGAGACCTATGATAAGTTCGCAGCCGCGTATAAAAACAAATACGGCGAGGCCCCGGAGGTTTATTGTGATACTACCTATGATGCGGTGTGGGCGGTGGCGAGGGCCATAAAGAAAGCCGGCAAATATGATGGAAAAGCCATTAGAGACGCTATGGAAACCTTGAAATTTGAAGGTGCCAGTGGCCCGATTGCTTTCAATAACACGTGTGACCGCGCATCCGGTACCTTCGAACTCTGGAAGGTCGAGCGAGACTCTACAGTCAAATATGGCTACAAGAATGTGCGAATCAAGCTGGTTACCATTGAATGATTCTGCCGAATCCGGAGAGCCGGGTTGTTAGAAGAGCATGCCGCCGCGACGAAAGCCGCGGCGGCATGCTCAGGAAAATTATGGCGTTAAACGCTTTCCTGTGTCGCAGTGTATTTCCGTCTGATAAGAATAATCCCAGAAGTTATTCTTGAATCTCGGCTCCGGACGGCTCTAATTCCTTTCCTATGCTTTGCGTCCGAGCAACCAGGATTGTCACGAAGATCGACGAGAAGATAAGACAAAACCCCATGAAATAAAATACGGAAGCGAGTCCGAACCGGTCCGCCAGATAGCCGGCGGCTGCCGCGGCAGTGGATCCTACGCCGAAAGATAGGAAGAAGTGTATGCCGTAGCCGAGCCCCTGATGACCCCTCGGGAAATAGGTGGAGAGGATGTAGTTCTGGACGGTTTGCGTGGAGAAAAAGAAGAATGCGTAGATGACTGCCGCCGCGATCAGGAGAAATTCGGAGCTCCAGGCCATGAGAAACACAAAGGCCGTTGCGATGAGGACAGAAACCAAGTAGATCTTCTCCGCCCTGTAAAAATCCACCAGTCTGCCGGCGATGTACTGGCCCACCGCACCCGATAGTAAGGCTATGGTCGCAACGGTCCCGCCCAGGGCCACTGTATCCATGTGCATGAAACCCAACTGGACCCTTTTTCCCATGTATGCGGGAAGAAAGGTCATGATCCCCTTGTAAGTCAGCCCCAGGGCGGTAGCGGAGAGAAAGAAGACCGCCACGTTCACATACGAGATGGCCTGTTCGGGTACCTCCTCCCCTGAGTCCTTCGCATTCCTGACTTTCCCGAAGGTCGGTCTTGAAATGGTGAGGGAGTAAAGGCCGACGCCTATGCCGACGATTCCCAGGGCCACGTGGGGTGCGCGCCAGCCTAGAAAAGAGCCGAGCCAGGCTGAAAGCACCGGCACCACTGCCACGCCGAGACTCCCGGCAATACCATGGATCCCGAAGGCTCTCCCTTTTTCCCGGATGGAAAGGGATATGAGCGAATTACCGGCCGGATGGTAGGTACTGCAAAAGAGCCCGATGAATCCCATGATCACGCCGTAGGCCAGGAGGGATTGAACAGACCACACGGCGATGCAGAGAATGCTCGCGCCGAAAAGATAGAAGCTCAGAAGCCGCCTGGAACCCACCCGATCCACAAAAAAGCCCGCCGGGAGGGATCCCGCCCCGAAGGCGTAAGAAAATACCGTCACCACCATCCCCAGATGAAAGTAGTCGGTCCCGAATTCCCCGATGAGGAGTGGAATGAGCGGGGGAAGGACCCCTTCAAAAAGATGCACCAGGCTGTGGGATGCTGAGGTGAGGCCGATGATCTTCTTCTCTTCCTTGTTCACGAAGATGTCCCTTCAGACATTGAATGAGCCCGTCCTCTTACCACAAGTCTTCAGGAAACACAAAGACCTTCGATCGACCCAAATCCGTACCCTCCGGGCTCGGATCGTTACTTCCGTGTATGGAGGCGGGTGGTTGAGGAAGAATACTGATGATCGGCATGGCATTCAATTATCGCCGGAGCATATCCAGGTAGTCCGAAAACCGCTCGACCGCTTCCGGCAAGTTTCTCCTGCCGAATCCCATACGAACATGGTGATCGCCATACTGGAATAGCCTGGAAGGCACGAGCATAATCCCCGTCTCTCTGAGCAGTTTTTCACAGAACTCGAATGTGTCTTCGAATGCCAGCATTCTGGGGAAACACACGGAGCCTCCCAAGGGTCGGTTCCAGCCGAAGACCTTGCGGTGCTTGGCGAAAAACCCATCCAGCACCTCCATGTTCTTGCGAATGCGCACCTGATGTCTGGCGATGATCCTCTCACGGGAGCGGACCGCGATAAGCCCCAGGATTTCACTCGGTGCGCTGTTGCAGATGGTGATGTAGTCCTTGAGAAGGCTCATGCGTTCGATGACATCGTGGTCGCGGGTTGCAATCCAACCGATCCTGAGCCCGGGCAAGCCGAAAGTCTTCGACAGGCCGAAGAGGGAGATGGCCTTGTCGTACAATTCGCAGCCTGCAGGGAGTGTCGTTCCGGGCTCCACTTCAAGGAACCGGTACATCTCATCGGAAAGCAGGTAGGCGTTCCTCTGACGGACAAGATCCACGACCGACGCATATTCATCTCGGGTGGGCACGAAACCGGTAGGGTTGTGGGGAAAATTGACCACCACCAGTTTGGTGTTGTCCCGGATCAGGTTTTCCAGGTGATCGACGCTGAAGCGCCAGCCGGAACGCTCCTCCGACTCCCACATGGTCATGCGGCACCCCATCGACCGGGCCAGCTCGTGGAGCGACTGGTAGCCGGGGAACGTGCAGATCACCTGATCTCCCGGTTCGAGAAGCGCCTGCATGGTCAGAAAGATTCCCTCCTCGGGGACCGTCACCAGGATGTTGTCGGCATTGATACCTTCGTAGATGGAGGCAATTGACTCGCGAAGTACCGGGTGGCCGAGGGTTTCCGTATACCCGAATTTCAGGTTTTCCCATAACCGCATGGTTTCGGTATCGGCCATCTCCAGCAGTTCTTCCAGGCAAAGGGCCTCGCAGTCGGAGCATGAAAGGAGATATTCGGCCGAGAACTCGTGCCGTGCAAAGTAACGCTCCAGGGCAAATGGTTCGATTTTTATCATAGCTATGTCCTCATTTTTTCAGGGGAACGTCTTTCCACGTTCCGGCGGCGAAACAGGTGTGCAGGGCAGGTTAAAACACCAAATACGCAACCCATCCGGCAAGAAGTGGAAAAACAAGAAAAAGTAAAACACGTTCAAAGGTAAAGCGCGTGCCCATGAATGCCAGCTCAAAGGGAATTTTTCCCACGCCCATCATGGCCCACCCGGTCACAAAGGCGATCACCGTGCTGATGCCGGCGCCGTCCTTGTGTACCGCTGAGATAATAGGAAAGGCGACATACGGTCCTCCGGGAATAAGAGAACCGCATGCCCCTCCGATCAGAACTCCTCTCAGACCGGCATTCTGCCCCAGCCATTCCCGTATGAGCCCCGGCGGGAAAGAGACCTCCATCATGCCGGCAAGAACGAAGGCCAAGAGCAGCAGGGGAATGACTTTTACCAGCATATTGGTTCCCGATCGCATCGCCTTTTGAGCCGACCCGTCACCGCGCCTGACGGCTGCGATAAAAAGCACCAGTGCAAAAACAGTCAGTATGACGGTTGCAGCTATCATGACCCGCCCTTTCCCACCAGTTCCCGCACTTGTTCGCGCACGCTTTCGACGCTCCGCGAGAGAATGAGATTGGCAAGCAATCCGACGATTATCGGGATCGGAAAGGTGATAATGTACCGCAGAAAGGTGACGCTGACGCCCAGAAGTGCTACCTCCATGGGAAGCCTGGTCAGGGTCCATACATTTTTGGCCGCAATGAAGGCCATGACGGTGCCGATCTCCGCACCTTCGATGAAAAAAGATGCCGCAATGGGGTAGGATATATAGGGTCCCCCGGGAACAAGCGCTCCTGCAACAGCCCCCAGCAGCACCGCTTTGACGCCGGCGCCCCGTCCCAGCCATCGTTCAATGAATTCACGGGGAACCATGACCTGTATGAGGCCGGCCAGAAGAAATGCTGCCGCCAGCAAGGGGGTGATCTCCACCAGCAGAATCCCGCCCGTCTTCAGGCCGGTCAATACCAGCGGCATGCCTCCCTGGTGGTAGGCCAGCGTCGACAGGGCAACAACCGCGACCGCCATGCCTATGATGATGTTCCTCATGTTGTCCTTTCTATCTACCCGCCAGGCACCTCGGTCGCTTGCCGTATGATCCTGGATGATGAATCCTGGAACCGATACGCATGAGAAGTATCCGATCAAGGCCGCAGCCATCTTATGGCTTTCAAGGGTATCCGGCTCTTTTCAAGCCGTTCCATTATGAGGGGAAACAGCTTGTCCGCATTACCCTTGTAGAAGAGCCTCAATGACATCCGGGCAGTTGTCGTTTGAGTTTCATAGTCTCGCTCCACACCCAGAAAAATCAGCATTACTTCTTCACTTTTTACCTTCTCGACGACTTGACGAATATCTATCTCATTGGAGACCTTAACCTCAAGATCTCTGTAAATGTCCTTTCGATAGAATCTTTCGAGGTGGCGAAGCAGCACAAGTGTGAACAGGGCAAGCACCGTCACAGTGGTCGCAATAAGGTAAAGCCCGGCCCCTGCAGCCATGCCGATGGCTGCTGCGATCCACAAACAGGCTGCGGTTGTCAGGCCTCGAATGCTTATCCCTTCCTTCAGAATGACCCCCGCGCCAAGGAAGCCTATGCCGGTTATTATTTGCGCTGCTATCCGTCCCGGGTCTGTCACTTTGCTGAAACCGGAAGGAATGACGACATCGAACGCCGCAACATGCGTGGACAGGATCATGAACAAGGCCGCACCGGCACTTACCAATAAATGGGTCCGCAGCCCTGCCCCTCTGCCATGAATGTCGCGCTCGACACCCAGAACGCCGCCGCAAGCCGCTGCCACAAGAATCCGAATGAGGAGATTCCAAGGTTCCTGCGATAAATTGAAATGCATTTCTCCCCCCTCTTTCCCTCATCCCCTGTTTAGATCATGCACAGGTCAGGCGAAGTCCCTCACATCCAGGACTTCTCCATTCCTGCGTCCTTCGACACTTTCCTTGTAGGTCTTGGCGACCATTTCAGCGGACATGCCGCCGGAGCTGTCCATTCCCATAGCTTCCATGGTCTCTTTAACCCAGATAGGGCTCACCGCATTCACCCGTATACCTCGATCCATCTCGAGGGCCGCCGCCCGCACAAAGGCCTCGACACCCGCATTGACCATGCTGATGGACGAACTGCCCGGCATGGGTTCTCGGCTCAGCAGACCGCTCGTCAAGGTGAATGACCCGTTTTCGTTGATGTGCCATCGGCCCACGCGGACCAGATTGACCTGTCCCATCAACTTGCTGGTCAGCCCCAGCGCGTAATCCTCGTCGCCGAGCTCGTCCAGGCTGCCGAACCGGGCAAGGCCTGCGGCACAGACCACTGCGTCAAACGGCCCCGCGTCCTGAAACAACTTTTCGATGGTGGTCTTTGAAGACAAATCGACCCGGAAATCGCCGCTTCTGAACGCAACTCTGACCACGTCATGGTTAGCCTCCAGCAACTTTACCACCTGCCGTCCTATTGTGCCTGTTGCACCGATCACGATGATTCTCATAATACGTCCCTCCTGTCGCCTTTCCGGAAGCTCCGAAGCACCCCAGTCTCCCCACGGGAAGACTCGGTCTCTCCGGGTTGACAACCCGTCGATCAGCCCGATTTTTCCTGCTTTTTTCTTGATTCCACTTAATTTTCAATATATCATCCTGAAACATGAGGGAGCAAGATATTTGTTGGCGCCCTGATCCACCAGCAAGGCATCATTCCCGCTGAGACGGGATTTCCCAGAGCTCAAGCCGCGTTGCCTTCGCTCGCTCCTCCCGCACACAACACGGGATCTACGATGCGGCGCTCCCGCCGGAGACGGGATCTTCGCCTTGCATCTGACACCTTGCTGGTGGATCAGGGATTTCGCCGGATCAGCCGGCCAAACTCACGAGGCGAAAATCAGATGGCTGATTTGGGCGGCGAATAAAATGTGACGGCATTCTGAAGAGGAGAATGAGATGGAGAAGGAGATTCTGTTTACGAAAGGGGCGCCTGCGGCGATCGGACCGTATTCCCAGGGGATCATCGCCGGAGGCATGATCTTCGTGGCCGGCCAGATCCCGGTCGATCCCGGGACAGGGGAGTTGGTCAAGGGCAGCATTGAAGAGAAGACCCGCCAGGTCATCCGGAATATCCGGGCGATCGCCGAGGCGGCAGGAAGCGATCTCAGCCGGGCACTGAAGACAACGGTTTTCTTGAAAAATATGGATGACTTTGCGGCGATGAACCAGGTATACGCCGAATACTTTACGGAAAAGCCTCCTGCCCGTTCCGCGATCCAGGTAGCGGCGCTGCCCAAGGGTGCGGACATAGAGATTGAAGCTATTATCGCCCTTCCTTGAGGGCGGTCCTGTCAGGCGGTTTCTGAGGAGGATAACATGAATCTGGCTCGATTTCCGAGAAGACGGTATACCGAGGGACAAACCCCGCTGGAGTTCGTCCCCAATTTTACCCGGGCGCTGGGAGGGCCGAACGTCTACATCAAGAGGGACGATCTCCTCGGCCTGACCGCTGGGGGCAACAAGACCCGCAAGCTCGAGTTCCTGGTGGCCGATGCCCTGGGGCAGGGGTGCGACACCCTGATCACCTGCGGCGCGATCCAATCGAACCACTGCCGCCTCACTCTTTCGGCGGCCGTGAAAGAAGGGATGAAATGCCGGCTGGTCCTTGAAGAGCGGGTGCCCGGAACTTACGACAAGCATGCAGGAGGCAACAACTTCCTGTACCGTCTCCTGGGTGTGGAAGATGTCAAGGTGGTGCCCGCCGGAGCCGATATGGCGGCGGCCATGGAGCAGGTCGCAGAGGAAGCGGCTGCCGAAGGGCGCAAGCCCTACATCATTCCCGGTGGCGGCTCCAATCCCGTGGGGGCCACGGGCTATGTGGCATGCGCCCAGGAACTCCAGGACCAGCTTTTCGACAGAGGGCTGGACGTGCACAAGGTCGTGGTCTCGAGCGGGAGTACCGGCACTCAT
>Ga0316583_10000766_pt1 | contig 10072 bp, 8 predicted proteins | sample J_170502JBrBrA_D_FD_204513 | JGI IMG/M metagenome (GOLD analysis project Ga0316583, IMG submission 204513) | Rhizosphere microbial communities from salt marsh grasses in Alabama, United States - J_170502JBrBrA | ecosystem: Host-associated > Plants > Roots > Rhizosphere | place: USA: Alabama... | reverse complement strand
GCTGACCGACGGCATGAAGCTGGTTTTACTGGCGCAGAACCGCGCCGGCTACGGCAATCTGTCGGCGCTCATCACGCTCGGCCGGCGGCGGGCGGAGAAGGGAACCTACCGGCTGACGCGCAACGACCTCGACTGGGGCGTGCCCGATTGCCTGTGCCTCTGGGTGGCGCCGGCCGATGCCGCCGTCGCCGATGCCGACTGGTTGGCGGCGCGCTTTTCCGAGCGTTGCTGGATCGCCTACGAGCGGCATCTGGCGCCCGACGACGCCGAACGCTTGTCTCACCTCAAGACGCTTGGCCTGCCGCTGGCGGCGGCCGGCGACGTGCATATGCATGCGCGCGGCCGCCGGCCCTTGCAGGATGCGCTGACTGCCTTGCGCCTGAAGACGACGGTCGATGCCGCCGGCCACGCGCTGTTCGGCAACGGCGAGCGGCACCTGCGCTCGCGGCTGGCGTTGGCGCGCCTTTACCCGCCCGAGCTGCTGCTCGAGACGCTGCGGATCGCTGCGCGGTGCGACTTTTCGCTCGACGAACTCAAGTATGAATACCCTGAGGAGATCGTGCCGCCGGGCTCGACGCCGGCCGAGTACCTGCGCGCCGAAGTGGAGAAAGGGCTCGGCATGCGCTATGCGCAGGGCACGCCGGGCAAGGTGCGCGCCCAGGTCGAGCATGAACTGGCGCTGATCGCCGAGCTCAAGTACGAGGCCTATTTCCTCACCGTCTACGACATCGTCGGCTTCGCCAAGCGTGCGGGCATTCTTTGCCAGGGCCGCGGCTCGGCGGCGAATTCGGCCGTCTGCTACGCGCTCGGCATCACCGAGGTGGACCCGGCACGCTCGAGCATGCTCTTCGAGCGCTTCATCTCGCGGGAGCGCAACGAGCCGCCCGACATCGACGTCGATTTCGAGCACCAGCGGCGCGAGGAGGTGATCCAGTACATCTACGCCAAGTATGGCCGCGAACGCGCGGCGCTGACGGCGACGGTGATCGGCTACCGCAACCGCTCGGCGCTGCGCGACGCCGGGCGGGCGCTGGGCTTTTCGCTCGAGGCCATCGGCGCGCTGTCGGAGAACCTCGCCTGGTGGGACAAGCCGGACACCTGGCCGGAGCGCATGGCGGCGGTGGGCCTGAATGCCGACAACCCGCGCGTGAAGAAGTGGCTATGGCTGGCGTACCAACTGCGCGGCTTCCCGCGCCACCTGTCGCAGCATGTCGGCGGCTTCGTCATCGCGCGCGGCCGGCTTGATCGCCTGGTGCCGGTCGAGAACGCGGCGATGGCGGAACGCAGCATCATCCAGTGGGACAAGGACGACATCGAGGCGCTCGGGCTGATGAAGGTCGACGTGCTGGCGCTGGGCATGCTCTCGGCGATCCGGCGCGCACTCGACTGGGTGGCGAGGAAGCGCGGCGCGCCGTTTCGCATGCAGGACGTCCCGGCCGAGGATCCGAGCGTCTACGACATGCTCTGCAAGGCCGATGCCGTCGGCGTCTTCCAGGTCGAGTCGCGCGCCCAGATGGCCATGCTGCCGCGCCTCAAGCCGCGCCGCTTCTACGACCTGGTCATCGAGGTGGCCATCGTGCGGCCGGGGCCGATCCAGGGCGACATGGTGCATCCCTATCTCAAGCGCCGGTCGGGCAAGGAGAAGATCGACTATCCGTCCGAGGCGGTGAAAGGCGTGCTGGAGCGTACCTGCGGCGTGCCGATCTTCCAGGAACAGGCGATGCAGCTGGCCGTCGTCGCCGCCGGTTTCACACCCGGCGAAGCGGACCAGCTGCGCCGGGCCATGGCGGCCTGGCAGCGCAAGGGTGGCATCGAGCCGTTCCGCGACAAGTTCATCGGCGGCATGACCGGCAACGGCTATACGCAGGAGTTCGCCGAGCGGCTCTACCGGCAGATCCAGGGCTTCGGCGAATACGGCTTCCCGGAATCGCACGCCGCCAGCTTCGCACTGCTGGCCTACGTCTCGGCCTGGCTCAAATGCCATGAGCCGGCCGCCTTCCTGGTCGGCATGCTCAACGCCCAGCCGATGGGTTTCTATGCGCCTTCGCAACTGATCCAGGACGCGCGCCGCCACGGCGTCGAGGTGCTGCCGCCGGACGTGACGGCGAGCGAGTGGGAGACGGTGCTGGCAGGTTCGGGCGTGCGCCTGGGTCTGCACCTGATCAAAGGGCTCGCGCAGGCGGCGGGCGAACGCGTGGCCGCGGTGCGTGGACGTAGTACTTCCGTGGCCGACCTGGCGCGTCTGACCACGCTCGATCGCGGCGATCTCGAGGCACTGGCGGCGGCCGGCGCCCTCAAGACCTTGACCGGCCATCGCTTCGGCGCCGCCTGGGAAGCTTCCGCGGTATCGATACGGCGCGATCTGCTCGATGCCGCGCCGGTCGCCGAGATGCCGGCCGCCTTGTCCGAACCGAGCGAGGGCGCCGACCTGGTGGCCGATTACGCCAGCCTCGGCCTCACGCTCGGCCGGCATCCGCTGACGCTGCTGCGATCGTTCCTCGATCCGCGCTACGCGACGGCAGCAGCGCTGCGCGGCGTGAACCATGGCTGGCCGGCGCGCGCGGTCGGCCTGGTCACCTGCCGCCAGCGGCCGGGCACGGCCAGCGGCGTGATCTTCGTTACTCTCGAAGACGAAACGGGCCTGACCAATGTCGTCGTCCATCCCAAGTTGGCCGAGCGACAGCGTTCGGAACTGCTCGGTGCTCGGTTGCTGGGCGTGCTCGGCATCCTGCAGCGGGAAGGCGAAGTCGTGCATCTGGTGGCGCGGCGCCTGGTCGACCACAGCCGTTTGCTTGGACAGTTGACGGTGCATAGCCGGGACTTCTGCTAGCCGGAGCCCGCAGGCGGGGCGTGATGTCGATCATGAAGATATACTTTGACTTCTTACCAAGTCCGTTCACCGTCAATGACCGAAATCGTCTCGACCCAGGCGCTGAAGTTGGGCATGTTCATTGCCGAACTCGATCGGCCGTGGCTCGATACGCCTTTCCTGGTCCAGGGTTTTCTCCTCGAGGACGAAGAACAGCTGGCGACGCTGCGCAAACTGTGTCGCTTCGTCACCATCGACCGCGCTCGTTCCCTCGGCGACGAATACCAGGCCGGCGTCGCCCAGCATTTCGTGCCGGAAAAACGGCAACCGATACCGCGTACCCCCGTCATTTACTACCAGAGCCAGCGCAAGCTGTCCCTGCCGTCATTGGAAGTGGACGGCGATCGTGAAGTGGCCGGGCGCAAGTTCACCAGCGTTCGCTATGTCGACGACATTCGCGTCGAGGAGGAACTGCCGGCGGCACGCATTTCCTACCAGAGCGCCCAAAATCTGCTCAAGGACCTGGACGAGCAGGTGGCGGTGGGCAACATGCCCGACATCGAGCATGTCGATCGCACCGTCGCCGGCCTCGTCGAATGCGTGGTGCGCAATCCCGATGCCCTGATCTGGCTGACCAAGCTCAAGCGCACCGACAACCAGATCTACGATCATTCACTCACCGTGTCGATCCACCTGATGGCCTTCGGCCGCAATCTCGGCCTGCCGCCGGACGACCTGCATCCGCTCGGCATGGGCGGCCTGCTCAAGGACATCGGCATCATGCGTCTGCCGCCGGAACTGCTGCACAAGCCGGCCGGACTGACACCCGAGGAGCGGGAGCACATGCGCACCCACGTCGATCACGGCACCGCCATGCTGGCCGAGGAGGCCGATCTGCCCGAGGAAGTGCGTGACATCGTCGCCAAGCATCACGAACGCATCGACGGCAGCGGCTATCCACGCCGCCTGACCGGCAACCAGATCGGCCTTTATGCCGAGATGGCCGGCATCGTCGACAGTTACTGCGCCATGCTCTCGCCGCGGCCGTTCCGGCCGGCGCGGCTCAACCAGTGGGTGATAGAAGAGATCAACGCCATGCGCAGCAACCGCTTCACGGCGGCGGTAGTGGACGAGTTCGTACAATTCGTCGGCCTCTACCCGATCGGTACCCTGGTCGAACTCAATAGCGGCGAAGTCGGCGTCGTCGTCGAACAGAACCGCGTGCGTCGCTTGAAGCCGCGCATCATGCTGCTGCTGGGGCCCGACAAGACGCGCAACTCATCGCCGGGAATCCTCAATCTCCTCACCGATCCTCTGGTGCGCGAAGGCGTGCCTTACCGGATTCTGCGCGATCTGCCGCCGGGTTCCTTCGGCCTCGATCCGAAGGAGTTCTACCTTTGACGCCAGTGGGCGACGTCGAACCGCCGGCGTCTGGCGAGCTATCCGCCGAGGTTGCAGCGACGCTGGCCCGCTACGGGCTCGACGAACGGGCACGCTCGGCACTGCGCGCCTATTCGACGCACGATTCCGGCGAGACGGCTCACCAAAAGCGCGTCGAATCGCTCGTAGATGCGCTGATGGCAGCCGATCCCGGCAGCTCCGGCCGCCTACACGAATTGCGGCGGTTTGCCGACTTGTTCGCGTCGCTGCCGGAAGCGGATTTCTCGGTCGACTGGCTGCGCGAGCTGGGTGACGCCTGGCATGCCTTGCGTCGCTATGGCGATGCCGAGGACATGCCATTCCGTGTCGCCCGGGTACTGGCGGCGCACGGCAGCGGCGTGCTGTTGCTCGACAACGCATCTCTCTCGGCCCTGGAGGTCGAGATCGTCGGCGCCTTGTCGGCAGCCGGTATGGCTGTCGCCGATTTGCTCGCGCACGCGACGGCGTTGCACGGCGCAAAGACGGTAATCGACGCCGTTTCCAAGGGTGGCCAGGAATCGCAACTACCCGCCTGGGTGACGGCGACACTCGACGACGCCGGCGACGGCGTCGTCGGCCTGATGATGCTTCGGCTGCATCTGGGGCCTGGCATGCTGACGCTGTCGCACGGGCAGCGTGACGAGCTCTGGGAGACGGCGCTCGAACGCGTGCGTGGTCTGTTGCGCGACAGCGATGTGCTGATCCGCACCGAACTGCATGGCTGCGCCGTCCTGTTGCCGAGACTGCAAACACATGCCCAGGTCATGCTGGCGGCCAACAAGGTGGCGCATGCGCTCAAGGCGCCGCTGGCCGTCGGCGGCGCGGCGATGCGGGCAATGGTGGTGCTGGGGGCGGTGTGGTCGCCGGCGCATGGCCGCAGCGCCGAAGAGCTGATCCGTTGCGTCGAACTCGCGGTCGAGGCCGCGCAGCGCGAAGACAAGCCGGTCGTGCTGTTCGACGACAGGCTGCTGGCGGTCGCCAAGTGGGAGGCGAGGATCGAGAAGGAATTCACTGCCGCCCTCGAAAACGGACACCTGAGCCTGCACGTTCAGCCGCAAGTCGACCTGGCGAGCGGCCGTTGCATCGGCGGCGAACTGCTGCTGCGCTGGACCGACAGCCAGGGTCAGGCCGTGCCACCGTTCCGCATTCCGGAAGTGGCCAAACGTATTGGCGCCGCGGCGCAACTGACGCGCTGGCTGGTGTTCGCTACCTGCCACATACTGGCAGACCTGCGGCGTGTCGGCGTCGATGTTCGACTCAGCGCCAACCTGATGGGGCGCGACGTCATGGATCGCGAATTACCGCTACTGGTGGAACAGGCGGTCAACTTTTGGCGTGTGCCGCCCAAGGACCTGACCTTCGAACTTACCGAGGGCATGATGCTTGATGATCCGGCGGTGGGCGCCGAGGTCATGCGCCATCTGATCGACCTCGGCGTATCGACATCGATAGACGATTTCGGCATCGGCTACTCGTCGATCCTCTACCTGCGGCAGCTACCGTTGCACGAACTCAAGATCGACTGCGTCTTCGTCGGCGCCATGTCGCACTCGAAGCAGGACCGGGAAATCGTCGCCTCGCTGGTTCAACTGGCGCATGCGCTTGGCCTGAAGGTGGTGGCGGAGGGCGTCGAGGATGAAGACACCTTCGGCATGCTGCGGCGCATGGGCTGCGATCGCGCCCAGGGCTACTGGATCAGCCGTGCCATGCCTACCACCGAGTTCGCATCCTGGCTGCAGGACTGGAACCGCCGTCAGTCGCTGATTTCGACGGCATAGCCGGCACCGTCATCGAGCCCGAGCGCGGCAGCGAGGAAGGGAAGCGTCTCGGCCAGTGAGCCAGCCAGCGTCCACGGCGGATTGATTACGAACATGCCGCTGCCGTGCATGCCGAAGCCGTCAGCAGTCGGCGTGCGCACGGTCAGTCTGGCGTGCAGCCACTTGACCGGCAGCTTCTTCAATTTCTCCGGCAATTGGCGCGCGTCGCCGCGCTGCAGCTGCGGATACCAGATGGCGAAGGTGCCGGTGGCGAAGCGGACCAGCGCCTCCTTGAGTGCCGCCGGTACGCGCAGGTAGTCGCGCTTGTCCTCGTACGCCGGGTCGATCAGCGTCAGTCCGCGCCGGGGCGGGGGCGGCAGCACCGACTTGATTTCCTGGAAGCCGTCGGCTTGGCGCAGGACGACGCGTCGTTCCTCGCCGGCGAAAGTCTTGGCCAGCAGGCGGAAGTCGGTGCTGTGCAATTCGAACAGGCGTAGACGATCCTCCGGGCGCATGAGCTGCAAGGCGAGCCAGGGCGAGCCCGGATAATGGCGCAGACGGCCGTCCGCGTTCAGCGTCCGCACCAGGCCGACGTAGTCGCCCAGCGGCAGCGGCAAGTCATTCCGTTGCCATAGGCGGCCGATGCCGGTCCCGAATTCCGCGTTCTTGGCGGCGTGTTCGGAATCCAGCTGGTAGCGTCCGGCGCCGGCGTGGCTGTCGATGATCCAGTATGGCTTGTCCTTCTGGTTCAGATGGCGCAGCAGCAGCACGAGAATGCAGTGTTTGAGGACGTCGGCGTGGTTGCCGGCGTGGAACGCGTGGCGGTAGCTAAGCATGGGCGGGCGGTAGAATCAGCAGTTGTAGGAAATCGATTCACCACAGAGGGCGCAGAGAAGTGCACCTCGAACATGCCGGATGCGCTGTCCCTGCTTTGTGAATCGGTCTTTTCTGCGCTCTCTGCGTCCTCTGTGGTGAATGTGAATTGCCAACATGAATGATACGCAAGGTATCCGCATCTCGAAGCTGATGGCCGAACGAGGCTTGTGTTCGCGCCGCGAAGCCGATGCCTACATCGAGCGCGGCCTGGTCTTCGTCAATGGTGAGCGGGTGACGCAGCTCGGTACGCGCGCTGCCGTCGATGCCGTCATCACCCTGGCCAACGAAGCGCGCGCCCAGCAGGCACGCCAAGTCACCATCGTGCTGCACAAGCCGGTCGGCTACGTTTCCGGCCAGGCCGAGGACGGCTATCAGCCGGCGGTGACATTGATCACGGCCGCCAGCCAGCATGCCGACGACAAGACGCAAAGCTTCAGTGCGGCCCACCTGCGTGGCCTGGCGCCAGCCGGCCGGCTCGATATCGATTCGACGGGACTGCTGGTGCTGACGCAGGATGGCCGCGTCGCCCGCCGCCTGATCGGCGACAACTCCGACATGGAGAAGGAGTATTTGGTGCGCGTCGAGGGCGAGCTCGACGAACGCGGTCTGGCCCTGCTCAACCATGGCCTGTCGCTCGACGGTCGCCGCCTGCGGCCGGCGCGCGTCGCCTGGGTCAACGACGACCAGCTACGCTTCATCCTCAAGGAAGGGCGCAAACGTCAGATCCGCCGCATGTGCGAACTGGTCGGCCTGCGCGTGACGGGTCTAAAGCGCGTGCGCATCGGCCGCGTGCGCCTGGGCAATCTGCCGCTTGGGCGTTGGCGCTACCTGCGCCCCGACGAACAATTCTGAACGGAAAACGAACCATGAACAAAGCACAACAGGCGGTACTGGCCAAAGGCATGACGCCGAGCGCCATCGTCAAATACCTCGACCGCTACGTGGTCGGCCAGGACGACGCCAAGCGCACGCTGGCCGTCGCCGTGTATTCGCACTACCGCAAGATAGATGTCTCGCGCGCCGACGCCGTCGAGCTGGCCAAGAGCAATGTGCTGCTGATCGGTTCCACCGGTACCGGCAAGACGCTGCTGTGCGAGACGCTTTCGCGTGTGCTCAATGTCCCTTTCGTGACTGCCGATGCCGTCTCGTTGGCCCAGACCGAATACGTCAACGAGGAAATCGAGGCGCTGCTGCGGCGTCTGATCGATCGCGCCGGCGGCGACACCACCCGGGCTCAAAACGGCATCATTTTCATCGACGAGGTGGACAAGCTGAAGGCGGTCAGCGGCGCCTCGCGCAGCGCCTCGGGTGAAGCGGTGCAGAACGCACTGCTCAAGATCATGGAAGGTTCGCCGGTGCAGTTGAAGAACCACCAATACATCGACACCTCGAACATCCTGTTCATCTGCGGCGGCGCCTTCGTCGGCATCGAGAACATCCTTGTGCGCACACATGCCTTCGGCTTCATCTCGTCTTCCGAGGACGATAGCCAGAAGGTGCTCGATCGCCTCAACGCACGCGTCAAGCCGACCGATCTGTTCGAATTCGGCCTCATTCCGGAGTTCGCCGGTCGTCTGCCGATCGTGGCGCGGCTGCAGGACCTCAATCGCGAAATGCTGGTCAGGATCATGACCGAGCCGGCGAACTCGGTCTCTAAACAGTTCCGCCAGATCCTGGCCGACGAGGGCGTCGAACTGCAAGTCGAGCCGGCGGTGTTCCAGCAGATCGCCGACCTCGCCATTGAGTACAAGATCGGCGCCCGCAGCCTACGAGGTATCTTTGAGGAGATGCTGACGCCGGTGATCTATGCCGTGCCGGACGATGCCTCAATCCGTCAAGTGCGCATCGTCTCGCTGTTCGAGGAGGCGCAGCTGATCCGGGGTTGATGGAACAAGCGCCATAGCGAGACCGTTGCCCGTTCGTGGCAGCGCTGCTTACGCGCCGTCAACGGTAGCGCCGGCAACTGGTCGGAGGGTGTCAATGGGCGTAGATGCTGTCCTGGTCCGTCTTCCGTACGCGCTTTACTTCGTACATGCGATGGTCGGCCTCGGCGATCAATTGGTCGGGTGAGGCGTGACGAGCCGGATCGTAGTGGGCGAGTCCGAAGCTGGCCGACACCCGGTAGGGACGATTGTCGTTGTCGACCGACTGCCGCAACTTGTCGTCGAGTCGAAGAATCAACTGATCGGCCTAAAGCTCCGTGCAACCGTGGAGCACGAGCAGGAATTCGTCGCCACCGAGGCGAATCGCGACGTCGCCGCTGCGGACACAGTCCAGCAGGATGCCGGCAAGCAGCTTGATCATCCAGTCGCCCTCATGGTGACCGAAGCGGTCGTTGATGGTTCTAAGCCCGTCGAGATCGACGAAACATACCGATAGCGGCAGATGGTCGCGATCGGTGCGGCCCAGCTCCGTCGCCAGCATCAGCAGGCCGGTGTGCCGGTTCACCAGCCCGGTCATTTCGTCGAAGGTGGCGTAGTAATGCAAAGTCTGCTGGGCCTTCTTGACCTGTTCGAGAGCAGCCGATGAACTTGTCAAGAACTACCAAAGGCATACTACCAACAACCGGCTGATAGCGATTGTTTCGTCGTCTCATTCACACACCAGGAAAATCGAGTATCCCGGAAGGGGTTAGCTAGGGTCTGAACAGACCCTAGAGGGGGAGACGGCGCACGAGCATGGCCGAACTGCCGAAGCCAAGCCGTTCGTAGAAGCGCAGCGCCGACGCGTTGTCTTTGTCGGCGAGCAAGGTTACGCGGCGCATGCCCTGACTGCGTGCCCAAGCGCACACGTGTTCGACCAGCCTGCGGCCGAGGCCGCCGCCGCGGAATCTCTTGCTGACGATGACGTCTTCGAGCAGCAGCACGCGCGTGCCTTGTGCCGTGCTGACGGTGATCAGGGCGTTGGCCATGCCGGCGACCTCGTCATCGACACGCAGCACGAACAACTGGCCGATCGCCGGCGTGTCGAGGATCAGCTTGAGGCCGGCGATCTGCTTTTCCCGTTCCGGCACGAAGTCGCTTTCCAGGGTGAACAACTCGTAGAGAAGATCGGCCATTGCCGACAAATCGTCCTCGGTGGCGAAATCTACGGTGATCGTCATCGTTGGGGTTCCGGTCCTTGTGTCTTGCTTGCCAAGGCGCGAAACCACAGGAGGTCTTGCGCCAGCAATTCGGGATCGTGGTCACGAATGCCCCTGAAGGGAATCGTC
>Ga0316583_10000764_pt1 | contig 10082 bp, 5 predicted proteins | sample J_170502JBrBrA_D_FD_204513 | JGI IMG/M metagenome (GOLD analysis project Ga0316583, IMG submission 204513) | Rhizosphere microbial communities from salt marsh grasses in Alabama, United States - J_170502JBrBrA | ecosystem: Host-associated > Plants > Roots > Rhizosphere | place: USA: Alabama... | reverse complement strand
CTCCGAGGCCTCCGGGCCAAGCCTCCTGCGCCCGGTCCCCCCGCCGCCCGCTGCGGGATGGCCGCTCGCCTCCTTCCGCTCCGCCCCCGCCCCACCGCGGGACCGTCTCTGGTGAGGCATCCGGGAATGGCAGATCCGCGGCCTGCGGCCGCGCCCCTCGGGGGCCGTCAGTCCGTCCTCGAGGCAAGCCTCGGTCCGTCCTGCCGACCCCTAGGGCTCGCTCGGTTCGGATCTGCCTCCTGAGTCGCTCGAGGGAAGGAAGAACGAGTCGTAGCGATTCAGAGTTTTGAGAGGCCCGGGCGGAGAGCCTGTTTGTACCCGTGTTGGCAATTCTCAGGCCCGGGTTAGCCAGGCGCGATGGTAGCGAGAGCGGCGAGACGGTTGTCGGGGCTGGGATCTGAGCGTCGAGCTGCCGGAGGCAGACTTTCTGTCTGTTGAGGACAGCGAGACGTGAAGAGCACGGCCCTGGCTGGCGTATCGTCGCTCGCAGTAGATTAGCCCGGGCCTCCTCAGGCTTCCTCGCCCTGCCTCAGCTCCGCTATGCGTTGCTCGAGCTCGGTCAGGGCGTCGGTCTGGCCGTAAAGACGGCGTGCGAGCTTGAGCGCCTGGGCGGCGCCGTCGAGGTCGCCTCCGTCGAGGTGGTTCCGGACGGTCGCCTCTGCCTGCAGGCGGCGCGCCTCGTCCAGCCGGCGGGCGATCTCCGGATCATCAGGGTGGGCGCTGCTCGCCTGGTTGAGGATGGAGATGGCTCGCTCGTAGCGGCCGGCTGCCAACGCCTCCTCTACCTCCGCCGCGTAACTGGCAGCAACGGCCTCGGCCTGTTCCTGCTCCAGGGCCGTGAGGCGCTCGGCCAGCTCGGCCACCTGCGGGGCATCTGGAAACAGCTTGCGCGCCAAGCGGAGGGCGCGGGAAGCGCCGGCCAGGTCTTGCTCGGCGAGACATGCTTCCACCCGTCCGACGGCCGCTGCCAACTCGCGGGCCTGTTGCTGGCGTGCGACCGCGTCCCGGACCTCGGACTCGACCTTTGCGACCCGATCTGTGAGATCGGCTGCATCGACCGGCAGAGCACGTGCGGCGGTGACGGCATCGAGGGCGGCAGCGAGGTCGCCCGCCTCGATGCCGTCACGGGCGCGGTCCAGAAGCTGCTGGCAGCTCTCGTGAAGCCGGCGACGCTCCGCTTCCTCGTCGAGATGGTCCTTGAGCTCCGTCAGAGCAGCTTGAGCCCCCAGCTCGTCGATCGCGGTCGCGAGTAGCTGCTGCGCCTGGGCGTGCCGGCCGGCCTCAAGATGGGCCTTCGCCTCGGCGCGCACCGCGGACACCCGCTCTGCGAGCCGGAGATCGGCCGCGTGCTGCTGAGCCTGCTCACGGGTCTGCTCGAGGATCTCGATCACCAGGCGGTCCTCGGGATTGCACTCCAGGGCTTCTTCGAGCGCGGCGATGCCGTCGTCGAACCGCTGTTCCTCGACCGCACTTCTTGCGGTGCTGAGCAGGGCGGCCACCTTCGCCTCGCGCTCGCGCTGGCGGATCGTCTCGGCGCGCCCGCGCAGCGCCGCAAACAGCTCCGCTGCGCCGACCTCGCGCTCGGCCTGGTCGATGGCGGCGACAGCGGCATCGATCCTGCCGGACTCGAGCATGGTCTCGATGCGAGATGATGCCTCCGCCACCGCTGCCTCGTGTGCCTCCCGCGCCTTGTGCTCGGAGCGTGCGGCCTCGGTGTCGGCGATCGCCCGAGCGACCTCGGCATCATCCGGGGCCAGGTTTCTGGCCTCTTCGAGCTTGGCGAGCGCGTCATCGTACTCGTAGACCTCGTTCAGAATGCGCGCCTCGACGAGAAGGGCGCGGGCCCGGTCGGTGCGCTCCGCGGAGCGCGCTCTGTCGAGCTCGGCGGTGAGCGGCTTGAGACGCGTGTCGCCGGCGAAGCGCTCGCGGGCCGCCTCGAGTGCAGTTTCCGCAGCGGCCAACTCCCCGGCTTCAATGTGCGAACGGATCAGGGCTGTGGCCTCGGTCAGCGAGGCGGCACGGCGTTGGCGCTCGGACTGCTGAGTGAGCTTCTCCTCGACCTGCTGCAGCAGCTCGTGCGCCGCACCATGGTCAGGCGCCAGCTGGAGGATGGCCTTGAGCTGGAAGGCCGCCTGCGGCAGGTGCCCCTGCTCCGAAAGCCGGTGGGCCTCGGACAGCAGGGCCTCAACCCGGCGACGTCGTGCCTGTTCCTGGGGATCGGGAGCAGCCGGTGCGACAGCCGTCGGCCGCCCGCCGGAAACCGATGCGGTCTTGACGGTGGGGGAGGGAGGCGGCGTTGCCGGCTGCTGAGGCGGCGCGGCCGGCGGGGTCCTGTCACCGGCGAGAAACTGGACGTTGAGGCGGTCCTGGGTGCTGCCCGGCCGCGGTATCTCGGCGGTTTTGTCGGATGGCTCGGCCGCCAGCAGACCGTCGAGCTCCTCGGCGTCAAAAGGAACCCGGGCCTGGATGCTGGCAAGCTCGCGCGCCATCTCACGTGCCGATTCGTGGCGCGCCGTCGGCTCCTTCGCCAGCGAGCGGAACACGATTCGGCGCAGGTCTTCCGGCACGCAGGCGTCCGGGTCGCTCTCACCGAACGGAATCGGGGGGTGAAAGAGGTGGCCAGAGATAATCGAGGTCAGGCTGTCACCCTTGATCGGGAGCTGGCCCGTGAGGAGCTCGTACAGGACCACGGCAAACGAGTAGAGGTCGGAGCGCCGCGTCACCTCGGCGCCTTCCTCTTGGCGCAGCTGCTCGGGCGAGCAGTACCGCAGCTTGCCGATGAAAATCCCGGTGGTGGTCAGGCCACCGCCTCCCTCCAGCGCCTTCGCAACTCCGAGGTCGATCAGCTTGACCAGGGGGTTGCCTTCGTCGTCGCGCGTCAGCATCAGGTTGTCAGGAGAGATATCGCGGTGGACGATGCCCTTGCGGTGTAGGTAGTCGATGGCCTTCAGCGACTGGCGCGCGATCTCGAGGGTGATACCCAGCGGGGGCGGTCCGCTGCGGCGGAGGACCTCCTGGAGGTTGATGCCGTCGATGAACTCCATGACGATGAAGGCGTTACCCTCATGGTCAACCGAGAAGTCGTAGAACTGGGCGATATTGGCGTGGCGCAGCTTGATCGCCATCTTGGCTTCCTGCTGGAAGCGCGCCTCGAACTCCTCGGTGCGCTCGACCTGCGGGCGCATGACCTTGATCACGCGGAGCTCGTCCAGAAGGCGATGGCGGACCTTGTAGATGGTCCCCATCCCACCATCCTTGAGCCGATCAAGGATCTCGTACTTGCCTTCGAGACGTTCCAAAGGAACCGACACGGTGCCTCACCTCGAGCCCTCTGTCCAGCCAATCATTGTCGGGCTCTCTAGGCTATGTCAGGCCACAGCGGGTGTCAATGGGCTGCGTGGAGGCCGGCGTCGGCTGTTGTCTGCGGAGGGTGTTGGCGGGCGTACTCCGCGATGTCACGGACCGCGTCGAGCGCCCGATCGATGTCGCTCTCGGTGTTGAAGGCCCCGATCGAGAAGCGGACGGTACCGCCGTGATTCGCGGTGCCGATGCCCTCGTGCACCAGCGGCGCACAGTGGAGTCCGGTCCGCGTGATCACGTCGTGCTCCACGTCCAGGAAGTTTCCGGTTTGCTCGGCCGGCATGCCGTCGATGTTGAAGGCGATGACCGGCAGATGGTCGTGCTCCATGTCGGCGCAGTGGAGGGTGACGTTGTCGGTTGCTTCGAGGCCGTCTCGGAGGCGCCGGGCGAGAACCATCTCCTCCTCGCAGATCGTCCGCACTCCACCATGCGCCGCGATCCAGCGCTGCCCAGCCAGCAAGCCCGCGATACCGAGGGTGTTGAGGGTTCCGAACTCCAACCGCCACGGGTACTCGCGCACCTGCGTCTTGAGGGCGCTCTTGACGCCCGTGCCGCCGGAGCGGCACGGCCAGATCTCCGCATGCTCGGCGACGTACATGCCGCCGGTGCCTGTCGGTCCGAACAGGGACTTGTGGCCGGTGAAGCAGACCACGTCGACGTTCATGCGGTTGATGTCGATGTCTACCAGACCAGCGGTCTGGGCGGCGTCGATCGCAAACAGGACTCCGTTGCGCCGGCAGATGGCACCAACGTCGGCCACGGGTTGGATCGTCCCGAGGACGTTGGACCCGTGGTTCATGACCACCAACCGGGTTTCGGGCCGGATCAGGGCGGCGATGTCGGCCGGATTGACATAGCCGTGCGAGTCGAATGGAACGAAGTCCACGCTCACGCCGCGCTCACCGTGGTAGTACATCGGGCGGAGCACTGAGTTGTGCTCCAGGCGGGTGGCGATGGCGTGGTCACCGGGTTCAAGAACGCTCGAGATGAGCAGGTTGAGGGCATCGGTCACGTTATGGGAGAAGACCAGGCGGTCGCGGTCATTGCCGCCGAACAGCTCGGTGAGAGCCTGCCGCGCGTCGAGCACGACATGCTCGGCCTCGAGCGCGAGATCGAAGCCGGTGCGGCCCGGGTTCACACCTTTGGTGGCATAGAAGTGGGTCATGAACTCGATGACCTCCGGCGGCTTGGGAAAGGTGGTGGCGGCGTTGTCCAGGTAGACGTAGTCGGTCATTGGGTACCTCACTGAATGGGAAGATCGATGCCGTTACGGGTCAGCGCGCGCTGGACTCGCTGGCGGGAGGAAGCAATCTGCTCCTGAACGCAGGCCACCGCAGCTGCAGCCGAGCCCGAGCTGAGGGCCTCAACCAGGCGCTCGTGCTCGCGGCGCATTTCGGGCCCGAAGGCCCCGAGATCGAGGCCGAGAAAGAAGAAGCGCTGCATCGAGCCGAGCAGGTCGCCGAGCACCGCGACCAGGCGCTCGTTGCCGCCGAGGCCGGCCAGCTGAATGTGGAAGTCCTGGTTGCGCTCCAGGAAGTCGGCGTAAGAGGACCAGTCGTGGTACGTGTACTCGATTGCCGCCAACTCCTGCAGGCGGGCCAGGCCATCCGCGGAAGCGCGCCTCACGGCGCTGTCCACGGCGTGGGTCTCGAGCACCCCGCGCAGCTCGAAACAGTCGGCGATCTCGCGCAAGGAGATCCGGTTGACGAAGTACCCCTTGTACGGGATCGCCGTGACCAGGCCTTCCTGCTGGAGACGCCGGCAGGCCTCGCGCACCGGCACCCGGCTCGAGCCGTAGGCGGCTGCCAGCTCGTGCTCGGTGAGGGCGGCACCGGGCGGGCGTCTGAGCGTGATGATGTCGCGCTTCAGGGCCCGGTAGACCTCGTCCGCAACCGTTCGACGCGGCTCCGCCGGAAGGGGCTGCTTCACTGCCATCGGGAAGATTGTATACAATACGTATACAATGTCAAGAAGAACCGGGAGGAGGGAGACGGGAAACGGGAAACGCTCCCCCGCCCACCCAGGCCAGTGACGGAGTGACGAAGTGACGGAGTGACGGCGTTCCCCGCCCACACGCAAAACGTGGCTGTAGCGCGCTCCAAAGCATGGTGCGCTCGGCGGAACGTGCCATCTATGACATGTCCGCTGTACGCTCTTCACAAGCCCTTGGGGATGGCGCGGAATGTCATAGGTGGCAATTCGCGGGGAGGGCGATTGCCCGTGTGGCTACAGCTGCGATGGAGGCGACTCGTTGCCTGCCCGGAGCGGGTCGTGAGAGCGAGGAACCGATGGAGATCCTTGCCCGCTCCGAGGCAGGTGACGACGGGCGTCTGCGGAGCAGACGTTCGGGCGCCGGGGTCACAGAGAGACTCGCGCTCCCTCGGCCCTTGGCTTGGGGAGTATCGGCCCCACAACTGAAAGAGGCGGCTCGAGCAGGCTCCGGCGGTCGCCCTGAGGGTGTCTGTCCTTTCTCGTGGCCGTGCGATCGCCGGAGACGCGAGACGTGCGGTCGCTTGGGACCGCGCGGCCGCCGGAGATTCGAAGACGGTCCTACGACGGGAGCTTCGCGCGCTCCTCGGCAAGAAGCCCGGTAACAGCCTGGACGACGCCGTCCAACGGGATCATCTGTCGCTCGCCGTCGCGGCGCAGCGACAGTTCGACGTTGCCGGAGGCAAGGCCCTTCTTGCCGACCACCAGGCGGACCGGGAAGCCGATAAGATCGAGGTCGTTGAACTTGACTCCGGGTCGCTCGAGACGGTCGTCGAACAGCACGTCGACGCCGGCGGCTCGAAGGCTTCCGTAGATCTGCTCCGCGGCAGCCACGACGTCGTCCTGATCTGAGTTGAGCAGCACCAGCACGACCTCGAACGGAGCCAGCGGCAACGGCCAGATGATGCCGCGGTCGTCGTGATTCTGCTCAACTGCCGCGGCGGCGGTGCGGCCGACGCCGAGGCCGTAGCAGCCCATGATGCACGGCTGCTCGTTGCCTTCAGAGTCGAGGAACGTGCACCGCATCGGCTCCGAGTACTTGGTTCCCAACTTGAAGATGTGCCCGACCTCGATGCCGCGCTTCTCGATCATCGGCTGGCCGCAGCGCGGGCAAGGGTCGCCCGCGACAGCGAGGTTCACGTCGGCAACGACGGCGGGGTCGAAGTCGCGCCCCGGCCTGACGCCGACCAGGTGGGCGTCGGCCGCATTGGCGCCGGTGGCGGTGACGGCCAGGCTCATGACGGTCGGGTCGGCCACGACGCGGACGTCGTGGAGGCCAACCGGACCGGAGAAGCCCTGCGGTCCGCCGGTGACGGTCTCGATCTTCTCGGCCGACGCGAGCTGGAGGTGGGTACAGCCGAGCGCGTTCTTGAGCTTGACCTCGTTGATCTCGCGGTCGCCGCGGATCAGAACCGCGACGAACTCCTGGTCGGTCTCGAAGATCATGGTCTTGATGAAGTGAGCCGGCTCGAGCTCGAGGAACGCCGCAACGTCCTCCACGCTCGTCTGCTCCGGGGTGGCCACGGCCTCTGGCGACTCAGGTGCCTGGCGCGGCCATGCCGGCGCCTCCGGCAGGGCTCCGGTCTCGGCCTTTTCGGCGTTTGCGCCGTAGCCGCACGAACACGACAGGATGGCGTCCTCGCCCGTGTCCGCGAGGACCATGAACTCGTGCGATTCAGAGCCGCCGATGTTGCCGGTGTCGGCTTCGACCTTGACGTAGGAGAGCCCACAGCGCTCGAAGATCCGGCAGTAGGCCGTCTCCATGGCGCGGTACGCGACCTCGAGATCGGCGGGGTCGGCGTGGAACGAGTAGGCGTCCTTCATCACAAACTCGCGGCCGCGCATCAGGCCGAAGCGGGGCCGCACCTCGTCCCGGAACTTGGTCTGGATCTGGTACAGGTTGACCGGCAGCTGGCGGTACGAGCGCACCTCACGCCGCACGATGTCGGTCACCACTTCCTCGTGGGTGGGGCCGAAGCAGAAGTCGCGCTGGTGGCGGTCCTTCAGGCGCAGAAGCTCGGGGCCGTACTGGGACCAGCGGCCGGACTCGTGCCACAGCTCGGCCGGCGTCACCGCCGGCATCAGGAGCTCTGAGGAGCCGGCGTGTTCCATCTCCTCGCGGATGATCCTCTCGAGCTTGGCCAGCGTGCGCAGCCCCAGCGGCAGGTAGTTGTAGATGCCGGCGGCGACCTTCGAGATGAGTCCGGCCCGCACCATCAGCCGGTGTGAGACGACCTCGGCATCGGCAGGGTCCTGGCGCAAGGTATGAATGAAGGTCCGGGTCCAACGCATGTCACCCTCCACTGGTACGACTGCGGGCGGTCCGCTGCGTTCTCCCGCCGCCCGCGAGAAGCGAGCCAAGGCGGTAAACGTGTGCGAGGAGCTCCTCGTCGAGGCCGCGACGGGGCTGGCTGTCGGCCGCCTCGAGCGCCTCCTCCGCGCCCTCGGTGTCGCCGGCCGCCAGCCGGGCCACAGCCAGCTGTCGCAGCAACGACGGTGTCGGCGAGGCGTCTGCTGCCTGCTCGAGGTAGGTCACCGCCTCGCGAAACCGCCCGCGCTTGAGCGCAATTTCGCCAAGGGCTGCCAGCGGGTAGTGGCGCAGCTCGCGCGGCGTGATCTCGAGCGCATCCAGCGCCAGCGTGCGCGCCTCCTCGAGATCGCTGCCCAACTCGGCCTCCACAAGTGCCAGCTCGTAGGCGGCCAGCGCCCGGCTCAGCGTGTCCGGACCTTCCCGGTAGAAGCGGCGGGCGAGCCGGCGAGCCACGAGCTCCCGGCTGGCGTGACGCAGCGACTCGAGGACCGCCACCACGGCCGCGGTGACGTACGGGGAGTCGGCCGGTGGCCTGCTGAGAACGAGGTGGGCGTGGCGCAAAGCGCGCCGGGGCTCTCCGAGTGAGGACGCCAGCAGCGCGGCAGTCGCCCGCAGGCCCGGCTCGTCCGGCGCGAGAACGATGGCCGACTCGAAGAGCCCGAGCGCGGCCTCGGGGCGTCCCTGCTCGAGGGCGGCCTCGGCCTGGCGGACGCGTGTGGCGGCCTCTTTGGCGAGTCCACTCGGGGGCTCCAGGCTGACCATCCTCACGGTCTCCTGGTACTGGAGACGTTGGGGATCGAGACGCAGCACGTGCTCGAAGGTCTCAAGGGCGAGGCGGTTCCAGCCTCGCCGGATGTAGGCGATCCCGAGCTGGTAGAGGGCATCCTCGAAGTTGGGCGCCAGCTCGACGGCGCGCCGCAGGGCCTTGATGGCGCGCCCCGGGTGTTTCAGCTGCAGGTCGCACACACCGAGCAGGTGCCACACCTGTGGCAACTCCTCGATCTCGAGCGCTTCACGCAGGTGGCGCCGCGCGTTCTGGTGCCGTCCCCTCACCACCTCCAGTGCTCCGAGGGTGAAGCGGGGGAGAAAGGAGCCGGGCGCCATTTCGGCTGCCTGCTGGAGGGCCTTCTCCGCCTCTTCCCATTCCCCGAGGTCGGAGAGGATTGTGCCGAGGTAGATCAGGGTGTCGAAGTGCGGTCCACGGAGCTCCAACACGCGCCGAAAAGCGACGTGTGCCGTGTGAAGGTCGCCGGTCTCGAAGGCCGCCTCACCGATGAAGCTCCACAGCTCATCGTTGTCGGGCGCGAGGTGCGCGAGCTCCGCCAACAGATCCTGCGCCAGCTCGTTCTGACGCCCCAGCAGGGCGAGCTCGAGAGCCCTCAGCTGGCGCCGGAACCGGGTCGTGGCGCGGCCGGTGTGCTCCGCGTGAGACAGGATGCGACCGGAGCGCTCGCGGAACCTCCGTGAGAGATCACGGTTGAGCAGCTCCTGTCCGATGAACTTCTCCCAGCCGTCGTTGATCTCGGCCCTCGAGAGCACGCTACGGTTCTCGAGCAGGTCCCCGAGCACCTCGACCCCGGCGTGGGTTACGGTCAGATTGTGCTCGATCTGAGCTGTTCGCTCAGCGGTGGCCGCAATCGCCGACGACAGCTGCCGGATGCCTTCCTCGAGAGCCGTAATCCGCTCGAGCAGGTGCTCCTCGAGCTCCTCCTGAGCCTCGAAGAACATCTCCTCGGCGCTATCCGGGCCCTCCTCCGCCGGCCCGGAAACGATCAGGAGCTTCGTGCCGCACCGGATGCAGTGCTCCCGCCCCTCGGAGTTTGGGGCGCCGCAGCTCTGACAGAGAAGGGTCATCAGGCTCCGCTGTAGTCGTAGAACCCCTGACCCGACTTGCGACCGAGGCGGCCGGACTCGACCATCTTCACCAGCAGCGGGCAGGGACGGTACTTCGGGTCGCCCAGGCCCTCGTAGAGAACGCGCATGATGTAGAGACAGGTGTCCAAGCCGATGAAGTCGGCGAGGGTCAGCGGGCCCATAGGGTGGTTCATGCCGAGCTTCATGATCTGGTCCACGGCCTCCGGCGTGGCGACGCCTTCAAAGACGGCGAAGACGGCCTCGTTGATCATGGGCATCAGGACGCGGTTGGAGACGAAGCCGGGGTAGTCGTTGCAGGCGACCGGCGTCTTACCCATCTTCTCGGCAACCTTGCGGACGGCCTCGTACACCTCATCGGAGGTGGCAAGTCCCCGGATCATCTCCACCAGTGCCATGACCGGCACCGGGTTCATGAAGTGCATGCCGATGAACCGGTCGGGCCGGCTGGTGACCGCCGCCAGCTTGGTGATGGAGATCGACGAGGTGTTTGAAGCGAGGATCGTCTGGGGGCCGCAGATGGAGTCTAGCTGGCGGAAGATTTCGGCCT
>Ga0316583_10000762_pt1 | contig 10091 bp, 7 predicted proteins | sample J_170502JBrBrA_D_FD_204513 | JGI IMG/M metagenome (GOLD analysis project Ga0316583, IMG submission 204513) | Rhizosphere microbial communities from salt marsh grasses in Alabama, United States - J_170502JBrBrA | ecosystem: Host-associated > Plants > Roots > Rhizosphere | place: USA: Alabama... | reverse complement strand
ATTGTGCTTTGCCTTGTTCTCATGTATTTCATTGTTTGTGCTGCAGCCATTGGTTGCTGGCCTATGGAAGGTCTGGACTATGGAACCTCCCTTTATTGCTGTGCTGCTATTCCATTGAGGGTCTTCTCGCTCACAACACAAAGATACTGAGATCTTGGCAGCAAGCATTCCTACATCTGTCGCCGTAGCAGTAGACGCCTTCTCTGTCTCACTATCACTCCTTTACTTAGTAGAAAGCGCTTGACTGCATTCCTGGAGCCAAAGGACTCTCTCTCACGCCGACGTCCTAATACCCACGAACGAGAACACGATAACCGGGTCTGGGATCGATTGAAACTCGGGGATTGCCCGGTCTTTCTCGCCTTTTTCTACTATGCCTTTCATCGTGAACTACTAAATCGACTCCTCTTGTTGGCGAAGATCAATCTAGCCTTTGGCTTTCAGAAGGCTAGCTAGATGATGCTTATTAACACATGCCTGAAAAGTCACAGTTCACTCCTTGTTGCGAAAAGAAAGCCAGATGCCTCTCCTGCAGTCCAAAGAGTTTATACACATTATCCCGGAAAACAAAGGACTTACAAGCATGCAAGCGTCAAAAAAGATATAAAGGAAAGAAGGAAGAGCAATGCCATCGGTGCTCACTGCATCTTCATTGAAAGCGAGCCGGATGGTCATTCCCGGTACCACGACATCAAGCAATTTCTAGATTTTCATATTGATCCTCCCGGAATAAGACTTGCCAACAAAAAATGATAGATGAAACTTCCTTTAGTCCTTTCTTTGTCTTACAGAACTTTGTACTTGCAAGATTGGGCAGGGCTTTCGCGAGTCACTTAGCGGTTTACCTTCGCCTTGCCCGGCCCCACCAGCCCAGAAGAAGCAAAGAAGAGCGCCCTATTAGTAGTAAGGATAGCGCTCCTGTATGGCCTGGTTGGTCTTTGTCCTCTCTCTCACTTGGTGATCCATACATCTTAGTACAGGCTGTTCTCTGCCCCCGAGGCTTTCTTTCATTTTGTTTAGTTGATTCTGTCATCGTGGAATGTCATAGTAGAAGAAGTTGACTTCATTCATCAGAGAGTCCTTGATAACGAGAATCTTTCGGCCAGCTCGGAGCGTTTCAACGGCCCCCTCATAAGCAAGGTAGTTTTTCGCCTACTTTGCTAAGAGTTCGTCTTCCAATAGCTAATCTCTCGTCTCAACCATCATTTGTCGATTGTCTAAAGCTAACGACCCCCTCAGAACCTTCGTTGACTATTAGTGGAATAAGGTTCACCACTAACATTCATAGGTCTGCCACTAATACCACTATTCCACTCAAAAGGACTAACTAATTACTAGCAAGAATAGGGAATCCGAAACCTGAACGTCAGGCTTGCTGGGCTTTACATTCTTCGATATGTAGGGCCTTTAGGCCTTGTACACACCGCCCGTCACACCCTGGGCTCCATTTCTCAATACGAAAAACCGGACACTTTCCGGCTTTCACACCAACGGTAGATAGGAACCGAACTGCCACCAACTCAGTGCAGGTCACGTGACCTACAGCCCGGCCTTCGCTTCCCATGGAAGCAGAGGTGACAGAGTCAAAGATGACAGCATAGCTAGGCAAAATCAGAAGAAAGAAATCGAAAGAAAGTTCGTCTTGGCTTCCCATCGCTCTGTAGGCTATAAATCCACTTTGATTCCCCCCGGAAGGTCTCCTGTCGACGATCGGCGACCAGTGGAGTCGATAGATGGGCGCGTGGCACTTATTCCTCCTCAGCTCCCCTTGTTTGATCTCCTCAGTTATCGGTAGCACCATACCTTATTCGGCTAGTTTCGTCTGTTCCTCCTCGTCCGGGTGGAAAGCAGCTATTCGAATGGGTTGACAATGAAGATGGTATTTCAGTTCCTTATATGGAAGCTCTTTCAAACGCCAGCTTCTCATTCTATCAGTCCCTATTTCATGGGAGATCCGCCTTCACTCGCTCCTCTTTCAAGTGGTGCCGGCCTTCTATCCACTTCTCTTTCATCCGCCGATCCGGGATCTGGGTTCCCTCCGATAGGTGAACCGCTACAACCGGGGGGATCAATTTCATCTAGTTTGTCTCCTTTTGGCGACATGGCCGAGGGGTAAGGCGGGGGACTTCAAATCCTTTTTCCCCAGTTCCAATCTGGGTGTCGCCTGATCAACAAAAGACTCGAAAACTCCTATTCCTATTCTGTTTTGCTGATATAACTAGCCCAATTATTCCTCAGCAGAAGCAGAGGAAAGGCGCGGTTAGTACTTGTTTGATTCTAAGCAACAGCTAGGTCTGAGAATTTTCTCAAAGATTTTCAATCCCTGAATCCTAGATTCGATGCAAGGAAAGATTATAGTGATCGAATGAGTGTTATATCTAAATACTCACGAGAGTCTCTGAGTACTCAGCCATTGAATCAATATTCGATGGGATGGAAAATTTCGATGGATAGTTGGCTTTTTTATAGAAAAGGTACAAAAAGAAAGAATTTCGGCACTAGTCAAAAAAGAATAGAATAGATCGCCTGGGCCTAAACATTCATTTTGTGGAAAGTTGATATTGCGCCGTTCTTATCTACCGTTACAGAAGGGAAAGCGATGTGCCCTATTGACCAGCCGAAGAACATTATTTCATTCTGGCATTGCATACAATAACTCAAATCGATCAATCAGGTGCTCCTACCCAACCGGACTAATGAATGCCAACTGGAAGAACTCACTTTCCTATCGTTCAGTAGGAGATCCGCTTGAAAATGATTACCTGGGGAGATATCTTTCATTTTGGTATGCGCCTCTTTTTGAAAACATATGGGGGAAATTCTAGCTTCTTCGAGTATGCCAAGTCAAAGTCCGGGGTTCCCAAGGCTCAGGAAGAAGGTAGGCAAATCCAAATCAAATGCGCCAGAACGAACCAACAAGGCTGATCTGTTGAGAAGCCAAAGTCTGAGTAGGGTCAACCATCTTTGGATGTGGCTGGTACTTGTTTTATCTGCACTTGGCAATTCCACTTCCACAGGAAAAGAAGCTATATCAATGCTTGGATTGATTCACCAATTCCAGCTCACGAATCTGCATTTGGCAAGCCAGTGCGCACCTACCTCAGTATCCCTTCCTTTGGATGAGTCATTATTAATAGAGCGGTCTATGAATAAATGCGACGTCGAATCCTTTGGGGCATTTCTCTTGGAGGTCATTTGTGGGAGGACGCTTGCTCCTGTAGGTCGGAATGAATAGATAGCTCGACGACCTGAAAATAGGTTACTCTTGAATTCAACCAACCAGACCAATGAGATATTTGCTTTGGGATCAAGAGACATGGCCTCCACTACTTCAAAAGAACTACTACTCCTTGGGTGTACCACCTCTGGAATGAATGCCAAAAAGAGAGGGTAGAAAGCACTCATATTCTCCAGTTGTCTCAAAAACTCAAGCCTGGCTCTCCTCGTGATCGAGTTCAGCTCTGTCTTTCCCGGCGCATTAGGCGAGTCACAAGTTCCAAAGAAATCCGTCGTCGGGTGTAACTGAAATTGCTAGGTGAGCTTCCCACGCACAACCATGTGAGAGAGGGAAAGAAAATTCAATCGTCGAAGTACCGGTCAAATGCTGATCGATAGGATTGGTTCAGTCAGTTCCTTTCACGTTCGTCAACTAAGCTGGAAGCATTGATTCATCTGCCTAGCAATTTCATTGATTTGTTGGGCGAGTAGGAAAGCGGCGGAAAAGGGGAAGTTCATAAGACCTGGTTTAGGAAAGGGCTATAAAAGTGTGAGTGACCGAAGCAGAAATGTGTACGATCTTCCTCAAATTCAGAACAAGTTGAGAAGGACGGACAAGCCCTACTGTATGAAAGTCTTTATTGAAAAGAAGTAAGCTCGACAGAAGTTCGATAACCAAACTTTGGATGAGATAGGCACTATTTAATAGGCTATGTATGGGTGGTATTGACAATCAAGCTTCTTTTGACATGCCTACGAGGCAGGAGTCGAACAAAGCCACTCCTTCTCACTCAGATCCAGCCCAAGCCAAAAAATTCCTGCATGCATACAATGGAGTAGCTAAACCCACCTTTGAAAAGAGAAATTGGAGGGTAAGTGAATCACTGCGGAGGAGTTTGGCTAGTTATCAATTTGATTGATATGATTTGCATTTTCTTCCTTAGTTGCTAAGAACTTCCTTCCTTTGATGTGATTCGATACGTTTGTTCAGTTCCAATTTCTTTTCATACCAAAAGGCCCTTCCTCCTTTATGGATCCTTCGTTAGATCATGGCGTATAGGTCGCTACTTATGCGACTAGCTTTAGGCAATGTCTCGTGAGCGATAGAAGGTTTATAAGAATACTAATACCGGCGGCGGAATCTGAGTCAGAGTTATGTTACTGCAAAAGAGAGCACCTCTACTGGAAAAAGCAAAGGAGATCGGCTTCCAATCAAATTCCTATGCTTTCCAATTCAAAGGTTTCTTCGATGGTATATATATGGTTGCTTACGCTCCGCCCTTGAAAAAGGCATACTTGAAGTCTTTATATGAGATGCAAGAGGCCGGCCATACTAAAGGAGTACTTTTTTGCAGAGCTCTCGCGCAAGGGCGTTAGCCTGCTTGCGCCCTTATCTCAGATTTCTCAGAACCTAGCCCTCTTCTCTGCACATGCTTGCCATATTCACTTTTGATACAGCTGTCATACCCCCCATCTTTCAACATCATGAGGGAATTTGATCATTGATTCTGGTAAGTTCCTTTTCACTTCACGTCATTCTGAGGGCTCGCCCCTTATCAACAGCCAGGAGTAAGCATTTATTTGGTGCCGGCCGTTCACGGACATCCGTAGCAACGAGAATTGAACTATTTGCTTTCAATCTTTTCAGTTGGCACTATAGGCACTCTCCAAACCGGACATGGGAGGCGTGGGCTCGGGGCTTGATGGTTTGTTGTATTCTGCTTTCATGCATCTTTCTAGTTTATTGGGCTGTTTTGTCACGTTGCAAGTAGTGAGCTCGCCTTCATTCTATACGAAACAAGAGTTGGCACGCAGTGCGCTAATTTGTCATCATACTCGGCCCATATCTCCATCATTTTCTGATATTCATGTTTGAATATTCTTTTTTCTTTTTATTGGGCTTTAGTTATCTATTTCTTTCAGAGGGTCCGTGATCATCATCAAAAAAGAGAATTGGGCCGAGATTTGAAACTTCATAATCATTGCTTCTTCATTATTAGACCTTGGTGCAATTTAGTGAATGCACTAGGCTTGGTTGAATTTTGGCATTGAATTAGCCTTGCATTTTTGGTGTGCACGAAATTGGCATTTTAGTTATCAAAATGAATACATAATGCGCCAGATATGTGGGGTGAGTATTCATTTGGCGAATGGGCCTAAATAGACTAGTGCGCCGGGCAACAAGATGCCAATGCAACTGACATGATTTTGTTTTTTTCAGGATAAACTGGCGCATTGGGCCTTAGCACTATTGGGCTATTTTCGCACTGGCGCATTTGTGCTAGCCTTCCCTTACGGACATGTATGGACTTGGGACCGAGACGCTAACTGGTTTATTGAGAATGCTCGTCAGTCTAGTTTTTCCATGCATATCTTTTCCAAGTTTTTTCTAGCCAGTTGAACTTTTTGGAGTATTCCAAATAGGCCCAATTGCATTTCATGCATACAACCGTACAAGTTGATCACGTGCCATGTAGACCAAGTGCTTGATGTTCCCTCTTTCTTCTATCTTCTTTCTTATTTGCTTTAGTAAGGGGTATGATTTTCATTTAGTGCATGCATGACTCACTATTTTCAAGAGCCAATTTGGATGTGATGCCCGGCGCACTTGCACGTTCATGCTGCCACGGACGGCTATCATTTGTTATTGTTCTAGAGAAGTAGAGTGGCTTTGATCTGTTCGCCATCGATTTCTTTATTGAGAAGGTGTGCGGTGGGGGAGTACAGTAGAGAAGGCTCGATGGTTTTGAGCTCGATGCCGGGTCCTTCCAAAGTGACTTGCTATTGCTGTAAGGGATGGTCTCTTCATCAATTGTTCATAATGTCCATGGTGACAACGATGAAGAAGTTGATATGTCTTTGCCTCCCGGCGCAGAGCAGAAAGGGGACTTGTTTGTCGCCTACATCAAGCCCTATATGTCTGGCCTTAAGCAAGCCTCGCGTAATTGGTTTGCTAAATTCTCATCTGCGCTTCGACGTGCCGGCTTCCAACAGTCACAAGCGGATCACTCCTTCCTTCTTTTTTCTTCATCACAAGTGAGCACTTCCTCCACCTTCATTTTTGTATACGTTGATGACATTGTGATCACTGGTTCTTACTCCCCAGCTATCCAGGAAGTCAAAACTCTGCTTCATCAGCGTTTTCATATTCAAGACCTTTGGTCTGGTCGTACTTCCTGGCTCGCTCTAAGCAAGGAATTGGTCTCAGTCAGCGAAAATAGACTCTTGACATTCTTGCTTCTTCTGGGCTCACTGGTGCTCGTCCTGTTGAATTTCCTATGGAGCCAAATCTGAGGCTGAAAGAAAGGAGAATTGGCATCTAGACCTTAGAACTCGTACGCTGGTACCGCATTCAGCTATTCATTTCCAGTAAGTAAGCTCTTAAAAAACCTCGCCTATCCTTAAATCACAGTCTGATCTGAATAGTATGCTGATAGGCACTTCATTTTCTTTTGTACTGAAGGAAAGGCGAGTTCGATCAGATATTCCCATCCAGTAAACTACCATTCTGAAGGTGACTTGAAAAAGAAAGCAGAAAATTCAGTAGATTAGCCTTTCTTTGAGGTGAGGGCTGCCTTCCTTGACCTAAACGAAGACCTTCGTTTACCAACAACAAGAGTACCCGTGCGTGAACAGTACCGGTCAACAGTACTAGGCTAAGGCTTTGATCTTTCTGGAATTGACTTCCATAGCTACTCCCTCTTACCCCTGCCCCTTTGCTACGCTCTCTCCTCACTCACTGTAGGGGAAGTTTCAAATAAGTAAATGGGCCAAAGACGGCCTCTCAAAGAATCCCCCTTCTTAAGAAAGAAAAGAGAAGAGCGGGACTTTCTTTATTAGAGTAATCCAGTAGTTGGTCCCCCATGGCTTTTGATCATTTGTTTGTTGCATCCCTAGCCTATTCATTCCGACCTTTGTATTCTCTAGTATCAGGGGTCTTTCTTCAATTCACTCACTGCTAGCTGATCGTCTTTTTCTGACTTTTTGTTCCTGGATGTAGCCAACCTGCAATAATGGACTGAACTCACTCTTTGGCCTGGTTCGGGACTCTCAATCCGTCTATAGCAGCTCAGTTGGTTAGAGAGTTCTCAATATGATGACCCCAGTGTATGAACTTTAGATGGATTTGGATTTCTTTGACAGAAAGCTCACGCTAGTCAATGGAACTGAGTGAGTGAGTTATTTTGCAAAATCGTAACAACAAAAAAGATGATTAAGAAGAGCTCCAGCTTCAGAATCTGATTGCTTTTTCAATATTGGCAAAGTCTCTATATATGAAATAGCAACAATAGGTATTGAATAGTTTCATACTCTTTCCTCTTCCCCGCACATATGAACTCAAGTCAAAGGATGGTCGCCCTTTCTACCACTGACGGCTCGCGACTACTATAAAGCCGCTCGCTGGCTCCTTTCCATCTATCTAGTAGTAAGCTGATCTGGCACTCTTTCATTTTCTTGATCTTCTTGCCTATCCATGGATCTCTTTGTCCTCGGTCTCTTCATCTTCTTTTATCTTATTATGTTTCAGATATTGGATCTTTTCTGTCAATACCAACTGGTACTGAGGATGACGAATCCGAGCTTCGATCACCTTTCTTTGGAACCGACGTCGAATAACTTTCTTAGGCGGTAGCCCGCGGTCACTTGACTTTGTAACCCTTTGCCTTGGGAGCACGAACTCATAGGAGGGAGTTTGAGACTAGATGCTTCATCTGGGAAGCTTGTTTGAACTCTTCTTTTATCTTATATAATCAAAACACGAAACGAATAGCTAGCTATTTTGTCATTATCCAAGGCCCGCTTTCTCCTATTTCAAAACAAGAACTTCTTTTTCACTTGCGAACCAACCAGAGGTCAATGATCAGTCAACAACTCCGAAATCGTTCCTGACCTGGGCACTTCTCCATATTTGGGTGAGTCTCGATTCTCATTTGCATTTCCTTTGCGCGATACGGCAGAAAGTTTGCCGATCATCTCATAGAGAGCATCAAAAGGTGCCCGAGACTTCAATATATGCCCCACTTCTGCCAGAACGTGGCAAAGCACAATTCAATTGATGTTTTTTTGAATACTTCAATAAAGGGCGCTAGCCTAGGATGAATTACCAGCAGTTGCAGGTTCGGTATCTATCACAGTAGGCAGGATAGCCAGAAAGCTAGGATGTATATGATGGATTGTAATTGTAGAGTGCTTGACTTCTACCAGCCATAGAGTGTGGTAAGGAAAATCTTCTTTCTCTTCGACGAGCAAGTTAGTCTTCAAATGCGCCGCCATAAAGTATAGTCTCTCGCACAAGTCTTTCGTAAGCTAGCACTCTGCGCTCTCTTTTGAGCCAGCACTAGAATATATATCCTTTGAGTCTCTTAGTTATTAGTATTTTCAGTAAGTTCCTGCCTCTATCAAAGCAGCCCCTCTTTCCATCCATTTCTCTAAGCAGCCGCTTTCCTTCCTGTCCGTAGACTAGTCGTGCACTGGATACCTTAAGCAACGTAGTTGTTACGGCTACCTTCCCGCTGGTATGAAAGCAGGTACTTCAACTTCTATTTCAGCTCTCTTGGAACTAGCTCGCATGTCAAATAACTCCAGAATCCCTCAGGGCAAACTACTGCTCCACTGGCAGCTACCATTCCATTAGCTGGGGGGAACTAGATGCCAAGGACAGGACTTGAACTGGTTCGTCAGCACCCAGGACTGCTACTATATACTATGAATCCATGCACTTGGACTGCTAATAAAGGGGCAGCTTGAAATTCTAGTCAGATGGAATAGAGTTGGGCTTGATCATACCTATATTGATTCCAAAGCAGTAGCTTTCTCACTTTCTCAAGAACGTTTCTTTCCTTCCTCCTCATATTATTAGTAATTCCAATCCGCCCACCCAACCAAAAACTCTGAGTCTTAGCCCACATAGTTTGATGTTGAAAGGGCTAGAGCCGAACCAAGGCATCTTTTCTGCTCACCTTTTCAAGTCGGAAGAAGAAAGCTTGAAAACTGCTTTGTCACCTTAGAGGATCAGAGCTCTTGCTTGAGCCATGTCTCACTTGTTGGCCTACTTAGAAACTCATGGTGATGTTTTGGCTTAGAACCCTATATTCAGCCTTTCCTGATCTGCTGATTCAGTGACATAGATCAAGGCTGACATGACCCCGCATCAGCCTTTATACCTGTTTGATGCGAAGGGGGATGCGAGATAACATAGTATATGAAGCCCAGTAGTGCCAAGTGCTTTCTAAACAAAGGAATTACGGAATCCAATCACTAAACCGATCAAAGAAATGCAATGACTGTCATGCAAGGAAGGAAGAACAACAGGATCCTGCTGGCTTTCGCTCCTGCTACGAAAAAAGTCTCGCTTCCTGTCTTCGATATTTCCATAAGTTTGGAGGTGATAGTCGAATTCCGATATGACTCTGCCTTTGCCCCGTCCTATCCTTCTCTTAGGGCTCCTGGGGTCAAGTCAAGATGAACAGAAAGATTAGACCAAACTTTGAATAGAAGCAATTCGAAAATGGCCTCTAATAGGAAGGAAGCGCGAACTACGAGTAATAAAGGTGTGATTACCTGAGGCGGGGGCGGGGTCTGAGAAGGCTTTGTTTTTTCGCTCTTTCTTTGCCCGGCGAATGGGCTTAGCGGATTCATTGGAGTTCTCATGCTTGTGAAAGAGAGCTATGAAAAGCCAAAAAAACCATTGATGTTGGTGACCCCGGGTTCAGTTCGTTCTCCATCTCTCTCTCCATTCATATGTTTTCTCTCCTTCTGATGTCCCTTCTACCGTAATCACGCTCTGTAGGATTTGAACCTACCACATCGGGTTTTGGAGACCCACGTTCTACCGAGCTGAACTAAGAGCGCTTTCTTACGACAGGAGATCAAGC
>Ga0316583_10000760_pt1 | contig 10100 bp, 10 predicted proteins | sample J_170502JBrBrA_D_FD_204513 | JGI IMG/M metagenome (GOLD analysis project Ga0316583, IMG submission 204513) | Rhizosphere microbial communities from salt marsh grasses in Alabama, United States - J_170502JBrBrA | ecosystem: Host-associated > Plants > Roots > Rhizosphere | place: USA: Alabama... | reverse complement strand
AAGAATGCCCTTCACGATCTCGAGCGGCAAATGGTGCGGAAAATGATTCTGGAGGATGGCCGCCGGATTGACGGCCGTTCCTTTACAGAGGTAAGGCCCATCGAATGCGTGGTGGGAATCCTGCCTCGGGTGCATGGTTCAGCCCTCTTTACCAGGGGCGAGACCCAGGCCATGGTCTTAGCGACCCTTGGAACGGAGTATGACGAACAGAAGATTGAATCCATATATGGAGACCATTTCCGATCTTTCATCCTGCATTACAACTTTCCGCCGTACAGCGTGGGGGAGGCAAAGCGGCTCGGCGGGCCCGGCAGACGGGAAATCGGACACGGGGCCCTTGCGAGGCGTGCCCTCATACCCGTCATGCCCGACAAGGAGGAATTTGCTTATTGTACAAGGATCGTATCCGAGATCATGGAATCAAACGGTTCATCGTCCATGGCAACGGTCTGCGGCGCCTCGTTGTCTCTCATGGACGCCGGTGTTCCGATAAAGGAGCCGGTCGCGGGTGTCGCCATGGGTCTGGTCTCCGACGATGCAAATGTTGCTGTGCTCACCGATATAATCGGCGATGAAGACCACTACGGAGATATGGACTTCAAGGTGACGGGGACTCGCGACGGCATTACCGCCCTTCAGATGGATATCAAGATGGAGGGAATAACCAGCGACACCCTGGAAAAGGCACTGGAACAGGCCAGAGAGGCGCGCCTTCACATTCTTGAAAAGATGAACGAGGCGATCTCCAGGCCGAGAACGCAGGTTTCTCAGTATGCACCGGTGGTCATCCGCATGGAAATCAAGACTGAAAAAATCCGGTCACTGATCGGTCCGGGAGGCAAAACGATCAAACAGATCACTGCCGACTCCGGGGCCCGTGTTGAGGTGGATGACGATGGAAATGTGGTCATTGCCGCTGCGGACCAGGAAAGCGCCGATGCGGCGGTGGAGATGATCAAGGAGATCGTGCAGGAAGCTGAAATCGGGAAGCTCTACATGGGGAAGGTTCGGAAAATTATGGACTTTGGCGCGTTTGTAGAAATCCTTCCCGGTACCGATGGTTTGATCCATATATCCCAGCTTGATCGAGGACGGGTCGAGAAGGTCACGGATGTGCTGAAGGAAGGTGACGAAGTGCTGGTCAAGGTCCTCGACGTGGATGACAACGGAAAGATTCGCCTTTCCCGAAAGGCTGCGTTGGACGAGAATCCGGACAATGTATCATAAGACGGTTCTCAAGAACGGGCTCAGGATCGTGTCCGAGCAACTGGATCACCTGAAATCGGTTTCTCTGGGCATCTGGGTCAATGCCGGATCAAGAGATGAAGAGCCCGGACAGAACGGCATTTCGCATTTCATTGAACATATGCTGTTCAAGGGCACCCGGGAACGCTCCACGTTCCAGATAGCGAAAGAACTGGACAGCATAGGAGGTATGTCGAACGCCTTCACCGGGAAGGAGAACACCTGCTTCCATGCGCGGGTACTGGGAAAACATTTTGATCGGCTGGCTGACATTCTTTCCGACATCTTCCTCCATTCTCTTTTCGATCCTCTCGATATGGAGCGAGAGCGTCAGGTGATCCTTCAGGAAATCAGCATGGTGGAGGACACTCCCGACGAGAACGTCCATGTGCTCTTCAATCGGCAGTTCTGGAAAAATCATCCCCTTGGGCTGCCCATTCTCGGCACCAATGAGACGGTGACCGCCATCCAAAGAGAGAATATCCCGGCGTACATGGGCCAGTTTTACAGCCCTGAGAACGTCATTGTTTCTGCAGCCGGAAATATTCGACATGAGACCCTGGTCTCCCGGTTCAGACCCTTTTTCGAGGATCTGACTCCAGGCAGGAAAAAAAGGAAGCGGGTGCCGCCCCGTTCGAGTACCGGAATCTCATGCCAGGAAAAGGAACACGAACAGGTCCATCTGTGCCTGGGCGCAGAAGCCCCTTCCATGAGAGATGACCGACGGTTCGCCTGCAGCCTTTTCAACATTCTTTTAGGCGGAAACATGAGTTCAAGACTGTTCCAAGAGATTCGGGAGAATCTGGGACTGGCGTACAGCGTCTATTCCTTCCACTCCGCCTATTGCGATTCAGGTATGTTCGGGGTCTATCTGGCCACTGACAATGACAATGTGTATCCGGCACTCGAGACCATTCACGCAGAAATACAGAAAATCCAGAAGGGTAGCATCTCCATGGATGACCTCGCAGCGGCAAAAGATCATATTGTCGGGGGAATATACCTTTCCTCTGAAAATCCAGACAACAGAATGATGCGGAATGCAAAGAATGAGTTTGTTTTTGATCGGTATGTGAGCTACGAAGAACTGGTTGAAGAGATCGAGAAGGTTACTGTTGACGAGGTCGTTCAAGCGGCTGGAGCTATTTTTCGGGATGCGCGAGTGTTTCTGACAACACTCGGCCCTTTCACCGGGGAAAAACTTAATCCCGCCCGCCTGAGATTTTGAATTCGATTTCTCCGGGGAATTCCGCGGTGGATGAGAAAAGAATCACCATACGAGTGAAGCAGTTGGACGGGGGCAACAATTTGCCTTTGCCGGCCTATGCATCAGAAGGGGCATCGGGGCTGGATATTCGCGCGGCCGTTCAGGAACCCGTCCAGCTGAACCCGGGCGAAATCAAACTGATCCCCACGGGTCTTGCCATGTCCATCCCTCCCGGCTTCGAAGCCCAGATCAGGCCGAGAAGCGGTCTGGCCCTGCGGCATGGGATTGGAATGGTCAATTCTCCCGGTACCATCGACAGCGACTACAGGGGCGAGATTGCAATCATACTCATCAACTGGGGGAAGATCCCGTACGTGATTCAAAATGGCGACAGGATTGCGCAGATGATCATATCCCGGACGTATCGTGCCGAAATCATAGAGGCCGAGGTGCTGGACGTTACCGAGAGAGGCACCGGTGGGTTTGGTCATTCCGGCAAAGACTAGGAGGACAAGTGGAAGTATCTGCTGCTGGTGGCGGGAACTCCCTGCAGATATGCATTCTGGCATCGGGGAGCAGCGGGAACGCCTGTTATATTGAATCAGAACACTGCAGAATACTGGTTGATGCCGGGTTAAGCGGGCGCGAGATTTCCAGGAGATTCGACGAAGCAGAGATTGACATCAAGAGGCTTGACGCCATATTCCTCACGCACGAACACGGAGACCATATACGGGGCGCCGGCCCTCTTTCACGTCGCCTGGGGATTCCGGTGTACCTGACCGAAGGGACGTTGGAGAGAGGAGGAAGGACGCTTGGCAAACTGCCAACGCCGGTGGTCATTCAGGCCGGCGAAGAGGTCAGGGTGAAGGATATGCGTGTGGAGACCTTCACGAAGTGTCATGATGCCTCTGATCCCCTGGGGCTGGTGTGTTGTTCCAATGGAAAGAGATTCGGAATTGCTACCGACCTGGGCAGAAGCACCAGGGTGGTGGAGGAGCACTTGAGGAACTGCCAGGCGCTCGCCCTTGAGTTCAATCACGACCCCGACATGCTGGAACAGGGACCATACTCCCTTGACTTGAAGAAGAGGATCCGGAGCGCCGAAGGGCACCTCTCAAATGAGCAGGCGGCGCGTTTGCTGGGCATGGTGGGGCATGCAGATCTCAGACACCTCGTTCTTGCGCACCTGAGCGAGATCAACAACAACCCTGAAAAGGCGTACATAACGGCTGTTGAAGCACTTGAGCGACTCGGGCTGCAGAATGTGCATGTGTCTGTGGCAATGCAGCATGAACCCGGCACCATGATAAAGATATGAGAATATGCACAAGGGAGGAGCCGCACTGTGGAACAATCAAAGATCGATTCCTACTTTTTTTCTCTCGTTCGAGTGATCGATGTTATCTACCGGGAGGAAGAGGATTTGAGTGACGTGCTCCACTTTATCGTTTCCCTGGCAGTGGAGCTCACCGGCGCGAAAGGGAGTACAATTCGCGTTCTGGAACAGGGGAGCTTCAACTTGAAAGTGGTGGCAAGCTACGGTCTCAGCCAGGCATATATCCGTTCGGGGGCCATTGATTTCGGAAAGAGCATAACCGAAATTCTTCAGGGAGATGTTATCATTATTAACGATTTTGAAAACGACAGCCGGATACAAAACCTCGCCGCTGCCAGAAAAGAAGGTCTTTGTTCGGTGATCGGAATCCCGTTTACGGTGAATGAATCTACCTATTGTATCCTGCGGGTCTATTTTTCGTCGAAAAAAGTACCGACCCACGACGAGATGCAGCTCCTGACGACCCTTGGGAAGCTGGGATGCCTGGCCATTGAACGGGCCGTGATCAACGATATGCGTGGATAGACCCAAGCCATGACCCTCAACGGAATCGGAAACATCCCCCACAAGACCGTTCAGGATCCTTCCCTTCAAGTTGTTCTCTTCAGACCGGAAATTCCCTCAAACACCGGCAATATCGCCCGGCTCTGCGGAGCGGCCGAACTGCGGCTCCACCTGATTCACCCCCTGGGCTTCAGCCTGGATGACCGACATCTGAAGCGGGCAGGCCTTGACTACTGGAGTGAGATTGACATTCGTCATCATCGGACCTTCGATTCTTTCTCAGAGGAAATGGGTGCCGGCGCATCTCTTTTTGCATTCAGCAGGCATGCTCAAAAAGTATACACGGAAGCCCGCGTCACAAAGGGCGGCTACCTGCTTTTCGGCCAGGAAACACGGGGACTGCCGCTCGAACTCCTTAATGCCTTCCCCTCCTACCGCGTGCCTATCTGGGGAAAGGTGCGGAGTCTGAATCTCTCCACCACGGTGGGGATCGTTGCCTACCACTTTCTTCACCAGCTCGGCAGATTCTAGCCCGCATTTCTCACGGGTCTTCGTAATGAGGCGGTGGAGAGTCGCGTGGATACAAGGCGCGAGAAGAAAAATGGATGAAGGCGTACTATCATCAGTACGTCGAAGTCATTTTTCGAGCGCAACGCAGCAGGCATGTGACTATCCGCCGCCACAGTAGATTGCCCGTGAGAAATGCGGGCTAGTTTCAGCCAAATCCTCCAGGCACTGTTCAGGACCCCGGCAGGTTCTCTCGATGGAGGATCTTGAACGGCGCCCTCTCGCCAGTCACTCCAGAAACGGCTTCGTCCCTGAGCACCCCTCACTGGGGGCACGGGGCTCTTCTCGGGATGATTTTACGAAGGCGAAGAGAAGTGATTTGAGCTTTGTCAGAAGGCTGGTGCACCGCGGGAAAGGGCCGGGGAGTCCCCACATCCGGCGGAGAGCAGGGACAGCAGGGTCAGGGCGGATTCGGCTGTCTCAGGGGACATGGTTCCCATGCCGCACGAGGGAGTCAGGATGGAGCAGGCCGCAACCGTCTCTGCCGAGAGGCCCCAGGATTCCAGTGTCTGGAAGCCTCTGTTCAGGATGAGCAGCAGACTCTCGACCGTTTCCTCTCCGGTAAAATCGGCGGTCGGGACTATCCCCCATGCGATGAAGCCGCCGTTGTTTACAAAGGCGGTAATTTCCTTCGGGTAAAGCAGAAAATAGTCCAGATAAGCGAAGGCATCAAAATTAACGATATCCGGCCCCGCCTCCAGGATCATTCCCCAATCCGTATTGCCGCAGCAATGTATCCCGATGAGAAGGTCTGCATGCTGCTGCTTCAGATAGTCGATGACCATCCGCAGGAGGCGGATAACCTCCTCACGTTCAAGGGGAGAGAAGGCAGAGCCAAAACCCGAAAGAGAAGGCTCATCAAGGAAGAGGATTGGCGCTCTCCCGGTTGCGGAGAGCTTTCTGGCCTGCCACAGCGCCTTGATGGCCAGCCCTTGGGTATAGGCCTCCAGGAGTTCGGAGTTGTGAATGACCGGCTTGCCGTCAGGTCCGGGGATGCCGGAAGCGAAGGTAACCGGACCGACACATTGTCCCTTGACAAAGCGGTTTTTATTTTCAGGGTCGTCCTCAAGTAACTCGAGGAGGGTGTAAAGTCCCGGAGCGAACTCTCTGCTTATTGCAAAGTGGTCCACGTCGTCTGCGAGGAAATGATCGTAAAAGGAAACGAGTTGTCTTTCTTTGTTCGAGGCTTGGTCTACGACGAGGCGACGTCTTTCCTGATCAATATCGAGAAGAGGAAGGCCCTCGCTGAACTGGATGATCATATCCTCCTGAAGACTTCTGCGGACGAACTGCGGCCAGAAGGGGACATCAGGGAAAAGTCGAAAGATGTCCCGGCAGGTTCTCTGAATATCCAGGAAGGGCACACTCCCGATGCCAGTGGCCCTCAGATGAAAATGCACGCGATGCTCAGGCACTCCCCATCTCCTGCATTCTGGCCAGCCACCCTTCAAGGATCCCGATCATCCTCTGCGCTCCGTCCTCCTCCTTCTCCGGGACCTTCCCTGGTTTGAGCCCGCTGCGGATCCCCTGCTCCAGGTGCCGCAGATGTTCATGTGCCCGCAGATCTTCAGGGTTCTGTTCTATAAGTTTCTTGTACGTCTCAACGGCGGCCTTGAACTGCCCCTGGCTTTCGTAGATTTCCGCAAGGGTATGGGTGGCTATCTCCGGGACTATCTCTTCAGACGACGGGGCCTGCGTGGAAGGAGCTTCTTCCTCCTGCTTCAGGGTACGAAGCCGTTCCATAACCTCCGCATCTCCGGGAAAGTGGGCGAGATATTTTTCGAGGGCCGCAGCCGCCTCTTCACGCCTTCCCTGTCTTTCGAGCAGGCCGGCCTGGATTACAAAAACCGAAGCGAGCTTATCAATAATTTCCACGGCCAGAGCAATCTGCTGCTCAGCCAGGGAAAAGAACCCCAGTTCCAGGTAGCATTCAGCCAGCATCCGATGGATACCGATGTCATCAGGATACAACCTGAGTCCCCTCATGCATTCACGCAGGACCTCATGGACGCGGCCTTCCTCCCTCATTCGCTGGAGAATGATCAGAAGCGTCGAAGGGGACGGCCCGTGGGCCAGGATTGTGCTGTGCAGGTCATTCGCTCGTTCCATGGTTTTCCGCCTTTCTCCTATGGTGACAGACCGGCTATCGTCATCCTTCTCTCTTCAGTGGGGCGTTTTGAGCAGTTTACTTCTCGGGGGCTGCCGGAACTTTCTGGGAAGCCTTTGCCCCTGTGCTGCTATCAGGTTCTGTTTTCGGTTTCTTGTCGTCCCGGAAACGATAAATGACCTCGTTTTCCTTGAGGAGGCCCAGTTCTTTTCTGGCAACCCGCTCAACATACTTGGGATCTTTCCGAAGACGCTGAATCTCATCAAAAAGGGCCTGATTCTCTTCCGTCAGCTTCTTGATCTTCTGTACATATGCCTGTCGTTCCTTGCCGACACGATAAAGATGGATGAATCCATACTGACCAAAGCCCAGCCATGCGATCACCGGGCCGAGGATGCAGAGAGCCGCCAGGGAAATTTTTACGAGTTTTCTCTTCCTCCTGCTCAATTCAACTTCTCCCGCTCGGCATGCGGGCTGCAATAATGATGGAACGAATCCCCGCATTTTTGGCCAGATCCATGATCTGGACGACTCTCCCGTGTCTCGCTTCTTTATCGGCTTGGAGGACAAGTTGGATCATATCTTTCTTTGCGACAAGGCGGCGCAGCTTGTCCAGGAGCGCATCGTCCTTGATTTCTTTCCCCTTCAAATAGATCTTTCCATTGCTGTCCATGACAAGGGTAATATTTTCTTTTCCCTGTTCAAGGACCCTGTGTGTCGCCTTCGGCAAACTGATGCGAATACCCGATGCAATGTCGAAATGGGACGTCAGCATAAAAAATATCAAGAGGAGGAAGACAATATCAACCAGGGGGGCGATTCCGAGACCCGGCTCATTTTCCTTGTTTCTTTTGAAGCGCATTCTCTATTGTGCTCACAATCGTCAATTCAGGTTGTTCAGACTGCTGTGTACTTATGAAAGCGTCAGTTCCTGATTCTGTTCTTCCATGATCTCAACGAGTTTTATGGAATTTTCTTCCATTTCAAAAATCAGCTTTCCAGCCCTGTCTCGCAAATAACGATGGCAGACAAGGGTGGGGATGGCAACACAAAGACCTGCGGCGGTGGTGAGGAGCGCTTCAGCGATGCCTCCCGCAAGGGGAGCGGGATTTCCGATTCCCTGGACGGAGATTGCGTTAAAGGTTTTTATCATGCCTGAGACAGTGCCGAGGAGCCCGAGTAAGGTTGCCACGTTTGCCAGTGTGGCCAGGAGATTGACATTTCTTTCAAGGATAGTTGCTTCCCTGCTGCCCCGTTCCTCTATGGCCTCTTTTACCAGCCACAGCCCTTTCCGGGTATTTTTGAGACCGGCCAGAAATATCTTGGCTATTGAGGATACATCACTCTGGCAAAGAAATTTCGCGTCCCCGATCTTGCCTTTCCTGACGAGACCCTCGACCTTCTGCACAAAATCCTCCGGGATGATGTTCTTTCGCCTCAGGAACCAGAGCCTTTCCAGGAAGATGGCCAGCGCTACCACTGAGCAGAATATGATAGGGTACATGAAGACCCCGCCTTTTACAATGAACTCAGCCATTTCTCTCAGCAAACCTCATCGTTTTTGTCTGGACATGCAGTCACGGTATACATAACATAACACCCAAGAAAAGCAAAAGTCAAAAATCTCGAAGCGGGTTGGTGCATGGAATCAAAAATGAGATCAGAAAAGAAAGAGAACAATCTGCCGGCACGGCGGGATATGAGGGAATTGAGGGCCATGTATCCCCGTTCCGGACAGGAAATCCTCAATCACATCATTGAATCCCCGAATCCGCGCGCACTGGTGCGAGGTCTGGCACACGGAGATTTCTACTGGCTCATAAAGAAAGTGGGTGAAGATGACTGCCTGCCCATCCTTGAACAGGCATCCGTGGAACAGTGGCAATATCTCCTGGATATGGAGCTTTGGAATCGGGATCGAGTGGATCTGCATCAAGCCGCTGTCTGGCTGTTCAGGCTCCAGAAAGCCGATCCTCGTCGATTGGCAAAATGGCTGTTCTCGAACGGTCAATCGACTGCCTACTTCTTTTTTTGCCGTTCAGTCCAGGTGGAGATACAGCAGGAAGAGGATCCCGGCGATTTTCCCGATGATTTCTTCACTCTTGACGGCACCTACTATATTCGGGTCTTAAATCCGGAACACCGGCCGCTGATCCAGGAACTCCTGAGAAGTCTGGCGGAAGAAGATCTCATGGCCTATCAATCGTTCCTTCTGGGGTTCCCGGGAGTGTTGCCGGCAGAAGCGGAAGAGCAGCTGTATCGAATCAGAGGCGTCCGGCTCGCAGAGCATGGTTTCCTGCCGTATGACGAAGCCGTTTCAGTTTACAGTCCCTTGGACCTCAAGACCCTCGAAATGGGGAAACAGCCGCGAGACGGCGAGAGCACCAGGGTGGATGAAGTTCCTCTGAAATTAGTGTCTCTCGCTCCATTCTCCCACCTCGACCAGGACCAGATACTTGTCAGTGCGGTCAGGGGCTTTTCAGATCCGCACCTGCAGGACAGGATTTACCTTGAATTTACGGGACTTTGCAATCAAATTCTGTCGGCAGACGGCGCCGTGGTAAACGACCTGAATGTCCTGGTAAGAGCCTGCCGCAAGGCGGCAGGGTATGTGAATCTCTCGCTTGAAAAGACTTGTGCCGGTGATATTCACAAGGCCGGGGAAATTCTGAAAGAGCATCCCCTCATTTCACTTTTTCGGGTCGGTTTCGGGCTCATATTGCGCCTCAAGTGGGAGGTTGCGCGGTGGGTAAAAGAAGCCTGGTTCACGAAACAGGGCGTTGCGCTCGGTTTTTGGGGTGATCAGTGGGGGGAGATGATAAGCGGCCTGCTCTTCGCCAAGCCGCTCCTCTACCGCGGAGATACCGAAGAAGAGCAGTATCGCGATTTTGTCACGCTTGCTGATCTTGAAGAGTGCCGCGATGTCGTTCGTCATGTCATGGCACTCGACTATCTGTTTTCCGAGCTCTGCAGAACCGTGCCTTTTCTCAGGGGGAAGGGGGAGATCACGTTTCATCCCCTTCTCTTCAATCTGTGGGCTCGGATGCGCCTGGCTGTCCCTCCCTCCTTTGAAGGGATCACTGTTTCCCAGGTGCGGATTTTTTTCTCGCGCCTCAGGGCCGGGGAAAAAG
>Ga0316583_10000759_pt1 | contig 10113 bp, 7 predicted proteins | sample J_170502JBrBrA_D_FD_204513 | JGI IMG/M metagenome (GOLD analysis project Ga0316583, IMG submission 204513) | Rhizosphere microbial communities from salt marsh grasses in Alabama, United States - J_170502JBrBrA | ecosystem: Host-associated > Plants > Roots > Rhizosphere | place: USA: Alabama... | reverse complement strand
GATGGCAGGGGACGACGACGGGATAAGGATTGGCGCCGCAGGCACTGCCGACGGCACGCGGGGCACTGCCGATGAGCGATGCGAGTTCGCCATAGGTCTGCGTCTGGCCGCTCGGGATGTCGCTGATGCGTGCCCAGACGCGGCGCTGGAACGCGGTTCCCGAGGGGCGCAAGGGAAGATCGAAATGGAAACTGCCGTCTTTCAACCAGGCGCGCAGTTGCCGAACGGCTTCGGCCGCCAACGGCGTGGTCGGCGCCGACTCGGGACAAGGCTCGATGAATTCGATGCCGGTGATTTCGTCATCACCACAGCGAACGCCGAGCGAAAATCCCGGTGCAGCAACAATGGCTTGGAATCGGTTGGAATCCACGTTTCAGTCTCCGTGATTAATCATAACCACGGGTTCAACGGGTCCAGGGCTGTCGTCAAACGCCGACGCCCGAAGCCGGGTTAGGTGGCGTTTCTGTAGCTAGTTTATTGAATTTACTTCTGAAAGTTCCCGCTTGGGACCCCGAAGTGCCGCTATGAGCGGACTTCGCCGTCGCCGAGCACGATCCACTTCTGCGACGTCAGCCCCTCTAGGCCGACCGGTCCGCGGGCGTGGAACTTGTCGGTGGAGATGCCGATCTCGGCGCCGAGGCCGTATTCAAAGCCGTCGGCGAAGCGCGTCGAGGCGTTGACCATGACGCTGCTGGAATCGACCTCGCGCAGGAAACGCATGGCGCTGGAATAGTTCTCGGTGACGATGGCATCGGTATGGGCCGAGGAGTACTTGTTGACGTGGGCGATGGCTTCGCCGACGTCGGCGACGACCTTGCAGGAGATGATGGCTGCCAGGTATTCGGTGTAGTAGTCGTCTTCGGTCGCCGGCTTGGCTTCGGCCACCAGCGCCCGTGTTTCCTCGCAGCCGCGGATCTCGACGCCATTGGCTATCAACGCCGCCGCAATGGCTGGCAGTTGCGCCGCAGCGACGGCACGCGCGATCAGCAGCGACTCAGCGGTATTGCAGGTGCCCAGGCGCTGGGTCTTGGCGTTTTCGACGATCTTCAGCGACTTGGCAGGATCGGCGCTTTCGTCGATGTAGACATGGCAATTCCCGTCGAGGTGTTTGATCACCGGCACGCGCGCGTCCTTCGATACGCGCTCGATGAGGCCCTTGCCGCCGCGCGGCACGATCACGTCGACGAATTCGGGCATGGCGACGAGATGGCTGACGGCCTCGCGATCGGTGGTTTCAAGCACCTGCACGGCGGACTCCGGCAGGTCGGCGGCCTTGAGTCCGTCACGCACGCAGCGGGCGATGGCCTGGTTGCTGCGCAGCGCTTCCTTGCCGCCGCGCAGGATGGCGGCGTTGCCGGACTTGAGGCACAGCGCCGCGGCGTCGGCGGTGACGTTGGGCCGCGCCTCGTAGATGATGCCGACGACGCCGAGCGGTACGCGCATGCGGCCGACCTGGATGCCGGTCGGCCGGCGCTTGAGGTCGGTAATCTCGCCGACCGGGTCGGGCAGGGTGGCGATCTGCTCGAGGCCTTGAGCCATGGTCTCGATACTCTTCGCGGTCAGCGTCAGGCGGTCGATCATCGCCGTCGCCAGGCCGTCGGCCTTGGCCGCCTCGACATCGGCGGCGTTGGCAGTGAGCAACTGGTCGCGGCTCTCGCGCACGCTCTTCGCTATCGCCAGCAGCGCCGTGTTCTTGGCTGCCGTCGAAGCCCTGGCGGTTTCCCGCGAGGCGGCGCGGGCCGCGCGGCCCACCGTTTCCATATAGCTTTTCACGTCCATCATGCGGTTCCCGTGCGCGTCAGTCTCAGCGCGAGTTGCAACATTTCGTCCCAGATGTCGCCCTTGGCGACACCCTTGATCATGCGGTCGATTCGCGCCGCGTGCAAGAGGGCGGCGCGCGCCGCCTTGGCGCTGATGCGGCGGACGGCACTGCGGTAGGGCGCCTGGCGCGGGCCGAAAATACGCTGGGCCTTGAAGGCGGATTCGAGGTTGCCGCCGCGTCCGGCCTCGGCGGTCAGCGCGGCAAGCGCACGCGCCTCGGCGGCCAGTGCCCAGAGCACCAGCGGCATCGCCGCGCCTTCGGCCTTGAGGCCCTCGAGCGTGCGCGCACAGCGAGCGACGTCGCCTGCCAGCAGCGCCTCGCGCAGGCCGTCGACGTCGTAGCGGGCGACGTTGAGCACGGCCGCCTCGACGTCGGCCAGCGACATCTCGCCGGTCGGGTAGAGCAGGCCCAGCTTCTGGATCTCCTGATGGGCGGCGAGCAGGTTGCCCTCGACGTGAGCGGCGATGAAATCGAGCGCCTCGCGCGGCGCCTTCTGCTGCTGGCGCGCCAAGCGCTCGGAGATCCAGCCGGGCAGTTGCGGCAGACTGGGCGCGTTACATTCGACGGCGACGCCGGCCTCGGCCAGGGTGGTGAACCAGGCGGTCTTCTTCGTCGCCCAGTCGAGCTCAGGCAGGCTGACCAGCGTGACGACGCCGGCGGGAAGCTGCCCGCAGTAGCGCTGCAAGGCTTCGCTGCCGTCGCGGCCCGGCTTGCCCGAGGGAATGCGCAGGTCCACGAGCTTGTCGCCGCCGAAAAGCGACAAGTTGCCGGCGGCCATGAACAAATCGTCCCAGCGGAAGGACGTCGTCACCACCAGCACTTCGCGCTCGGCGTAACCTTTCTGGCGGGTGGCGGCGCGCACGGTGTCGGCCGCCTCGATGGCCAGAAGCTCATCGCCATGCACGACATAGACCGGCGCCAGCGAGCGCTCGAGTTGCGCGCCGAGCTGTTCCGGGCGCAGTTGCATCAGCCTTCGGCGGGCCTGAGCTTGGCAGCCGCCAGCCGGCGCAGCAGCTGCTGCACCAAGTCGTTCTGCATGTCGCGCCAGAGCAGGCTTTCTTCGGTGTCCTTGGCCAGCACGGCGGTATCGTTGAAGGTGATGTCGCGCGTGATGCGGATCGTGCTCACCGGTATGAAGTCCTGCCCCTTCGCATTGTCGACGCGGAAGGTGAAAGTACGCAGGAGCTGAAATTCTCGCACCTTGCCGGCGGAGTTCAGTGACAGGATATTCTTCTGCTGGGCATCGCCGAGGATGGTCAGTCTGGCTTGGGCGTCCCTGGCATCATCGACGACATGTGTTTGCGTCGACGCCTCGATATTGCGCTTAATGACGGCTCGTAGCTCGTTGGTTTCGGGCAGCGAGATGTAGAGCGTCTTGAACGGCAGGGAATAGACGCCGCGCAGCTGAAAGCCGCAGGCGGAAAGGGCTAGCACGATGAACAGGAACCAGCGGCGGGACATGCGGCGACTCCTCAGACGACGATGTTGACCAATCGGCCCGGCACGACGATGACCTTTTTCGCCGGCTTGCCCTCCATAAACTTCTGTGCCGCGTCGGTGGCAATGGCGGCGGCTTCGATGGCGGCGCGATCGGCGCTCGCCGGCACGCACACGCTACCGCGTGTCTTGCCATTGACCTGGAGCACCAACTCGATCTCGTCCTGTACCAGTGCCTCGTCGAGCGGCTTGGGCCAAGGCGCGGCGAGGATGTCGTCGCCGAATTCGAGTTTCTGCCACAGTACGTGACAGACATGCGGCGTGATCGGCGACAGCAGGCGCAGCAGGATCGAGAAGCCTTCGCGCTCGTGCGCATCGCCGACCGATTTCTCCAATGCGTTCAGCATTTTCATTGCCGCCGAGGCGACGGTGTTGAACTGCATCTTGCCCAGGTCGTAGTTGGCCTGCTTGAGCAGCACATGAATGTCCCGGCGCAGGGAAGAGGCCTTCTGGCCCGGCGTCCGGTTCTTCAGTGCATGGCCGAAGGCCCAGACACGCTTCAAGAAGCGATAGGCACCCTCGACGCCCGAGTCAGACCATTCCAGCGTCTGCTCCGGCGGCGAGGCGAACATCATGAAGAAGCGCGCCGTGTCGGCGCCGTATTCCTCGATCAGCGCCTGCGGGTCTACGCCGTTGCGCTTGGACTTCGACATGGTGCCGATGCCGCCGTAGTCGACCGGATGGCCATCCTTGAGCGAGGTGGCGCCCGTGACATGGCCACCGGCGTCGCGCACCAGCTCGACTTCGTCGGGCGCGAAGTACTCGATGCCGCCCTTGTTGCTGCGGCGGCTGAAGATGTGGTTGAGCACCATGCCCTGAGTCAGCAGGTTGGCGAAGGGCTCGTCGGCCTTGATGAGGCCCAGGTCGCGCATCACCTTGGTCCAGAAGCGCGAATAGAGCAGGTGCAGGATGGCGTGCTCGATGCCGCCGATGTACTGATCGACCGGCATCCAGTAGGCGGCGCGCGCGTCGACCATAGTCTCGGCGTCGTTCGAGCAGTAGCGCGCGTAGTACCAGGACGAGTCGACGAAGGTGTCCATGGTGTCGGTCTCGCGCCGCGCCGGCTTGCCGCACTTCGGGCAGGTGCAGTTCAGGAAGTCGGGGCGCTTGAGCAGCGGATTGCCTGAACCGTCGGGCACGCAGTCCTCGGGCAGCACCACGGGCAACTGGTCGTCGGGTACCGGCACGGTGCCGCAGGTGTCGCAATGGATCAGCGGAATCGGGCAGCCCCAGTAGCGCTGGCGCGAGATGCCCCAGTCCCTGAGCCGGAATTGCACCTGCTTGTCACCGAGGTCCCTCGCCTGCAGATCATCGGCGATGGCGTCGATGGCCGCTTCGTAGGCGAGGCCGTCGTACTTGCCGGAATTGCAGCAGACGCCGCTCTGCTTGTCGGCATACCATTCCTGCCAAGCGTCGAGCGAATAGGTCTTGCCGGGCACGTCGATGACTTGCTTGATGGCGAGGCCGTACTTCTTGGCGAAGGCGAAGTCGCGCTCGTCGTGCGCCGGCACCGCCATGACCGCGCCTTCGCCGTAGCTCATGAGCACGTAGTTGCCGACCCAGACCTCGACTTTCTCGCCGGTCAGCGGGTGCTCGACGAAAATGCCGGTCGGCATGCCTTTCTTTTCCATGGTCGCCATGTCGGCTTCCATGACCGAACCCCGCTTGCATTCCTCGACGAAGGCGGCCAGTTCGGCCTTGTCCCGGGCCGCGTGCGCGGCCAGCGGATGCTCGGCGGCGACGGCGCAGAAGGTGACGCCCATGATGGTGTCGGCCCGCGTCGTGAACACCCAGAGCAGATCCTGCTTGCCGTCCAGCTCGTAGGGAAAGGCGAAGCGTACGCCGTAGCTCTTGCCGATCCAGTTGGCCTGCATGGTCTTGACCCGCTCGGGCCAGCCCGGCAGGGTGTCGAGCGCCGAGAGGAGTTCATCCGCGTACTGCGTGATGCCTAGGTAGTAGCCGGGAATCTCGCGCTTCTCGACCGGCGCGCCGGTGCGCCAGCCGCGGCCGTCGATGACCTGTTCGTTGGCGAGCACGGTCTGGTCGACCGGGTCCCAGTTCACGACCTGGGTCTTCTTGTAGGCGATGCCCTTTTCCAGCATGCGCAGGAACAGCCACTGGTTCCAGCGGTAGTAATCGGGCGCGCAGGTCGCCAGTTCGCGCTGCCAGTCGATGGCGAAGCCGAGCGACTGGAGTTGCGTCTTCATGTAGGCGATGTTGTCGTAGGTCCACTTGGCCGGCGGCACCTGGTTCTGAATTGCCGCGTTCTCGGCCGGCAGACCGAAGGCGTCCCAGCCCATCGGCTGCAGGACGTTGTAGCCGCGCATGCGGTGATAGCGGCTGAGCACGTCGCCGATGGTGTAGTTGCGCACGTGGCCCATGTGCAGCTTGCCCGACGGGTACGGGACCATCGACAGGCAGTAGTACTTGGGCCTGGCCGGGTCTTCGACGGCACGGAATGCCTGCGTGGATTGCCAATGGGCCTGCGCGGCCTGCTCAACGTCTTTGTGGAGGTACTTTTCCTGCATGGCCCCAGGGTGCAAGCGTCGGAAGAAACGCCAAATTATACGCATCGGCGGCAGGTCGCCGATGCCGGGCTGCGGGCCGCGGGTCAGCAGCTAGGCTGGTGGTCGTGGTTCCAGGTGCGCCAGCTACGAATGTAGGGTTGAGCCATCTCGTCCCAAAGGGCGATCGGTGTTTCCCAGCAACGCGCTACCGAGCGCAGCCAAGGACGCCAGCCAAACGAGGCGTTGTCCTCGCGCAGGGATTCGGCGGTAATCAACTCGAGCAGCCGATCCATCGCCGCCTTCCAGAAGGCGGGCGTCTCGGGCTCGTGGCCATGGTGTGCGATGGCGTACCGGCGGGCGGCCACCCATAAGGTTTCTGCGCGCCGCTCACTGATGCCGGCCTTGTGGGCCAGCCAGGGCAGGATCATCGGTGCATGGACGGAAGCGTTCATGACGTTCTCCATGATGCATTGCAACAATGCGTATTGTAAGTACGTTGACGGACCTTTTCAACAAAAGGTTTACGCAATTGTCGCGCTGCAAAACAATTTGATGAATTGCATGACTTTCGTTATACAAATCGGTGGTTTGAAGGCCGCGCCTATAATTGCGGGACTCAGATCAAGGCCGGACCATGGACCTCCTGCAAGGACTCAACCCCGAACAACTGGCGGCCGTCACCCTGCCGCACCAGCATGCCTTGATTCTTGCCGGCGCCGGCTCCGGCAAGACGCGCGTACTGACGACGCGCATCGCCTGGCTCCTATCCACCGGCCAGATCAGTCCGCAACAGGTGTTAGCGGTCACTTTCACCAACAAGGCCGCGAAGGAGATGACGGCCCGGCTGGCGGCGATGCTGCCGATCAACGTGCGCGGCATGTGGATCGGCACTTTCCATGGCTTGTGCAACCGACTGCTGCGTGCCCATTACCGGGACGCCGGCCTGCCGCAACTGTTCCAGATCCTCGACACCGCCGACCAGCTGTCGGCGATCAAGCGGCTGTTGAAGAGCCTGAACGTCGACGACGAGAAATTTCCGCCGCGCGAACTTCAATGGTTCATCAATGCCCAGAAGGAGCAGGGCCTGCGCGCCTCGGCGGTCGAGGCCTGGGACAGCTATCGCAAGAAGACCGTCGAACTCTACGCGGCTTACGATGCCCAGTGCCAGAAGGAGGGCGTGGTCGATTTCGCCGAGCTGCTATTGAGAAGCTACGAGCTGTTGTCGCGTAACGAAGTCCTGCGGCGGCACTACCAGGAACGGTTCCGCCACATCCTGGTCGACGAGTTTCAAGACACGAATGTGTTGCAATACAAGTGGCTTTGCCTGCTCGCCGGGCGCGAGCAGGCAAAGCTTGGCTCCATGGTGGGCCATTCCCCCAGCCCCCTTCCCAGGGAAGGGGGCGACTATTTGGAGGCGCCTGCCGGCGCCTGTCTATTTTGCGTTGGTGACGACGACCAGTCGATATACGCTTTTCGGGGCGCCGAGGTCGGCAACATGCGCGACTTCGAGCACGAGTTCCAGGTGCCCAACGTCATCCGGCTCGAGCAGAACTACCGCTCGCACGGCAATATCCTCGACGCCGCAAACGCCATCATCAAGAACAACGACAACCGGCTGGGCAAGAACCTGTGGACCGATGCCGGCGCCGGCGAACCGATCCGCGTCTTCGAGGCCTTCTCGGATGGCGACGAGGCGCGCTGGATCGTCGAGGAGATCAAGGCGCTGATCCGCGACGGCCACGCGCGCTCGGACATGGCGTTGCTCTACCGCTCGAACGCGCAATCGCGGATTCTCGAACATATGCTGTTTTCGGCCGGCCTGCCTTACCGCGTGTACGGAGGCCTGCGCTTCTTCGAGCGCCAGGAGATCAAGCACGCGCTCGCCTACCTGCGCCTGATCGCCAATGCCGACGACGACACCTCGTTCGCCCGCGTGGTCAATTTCCCCACGCGCGGCATCGGTGCCCGCAGCCTCGAACAGCTTCAGGATGCCGCCAAGACGGCCGGCGGCAGCCTGTTCGCGGCCATTCCGGCCGTGAGCGGCAAGGCCGGCGCGTCGCTGTCGGCCTTCGCGGCGCTGATCGGCCGCATGCGAGAGATGGCGCACCTGCCGTTGCCCGAACTGGTCGATCACGTCGTCGAGCTGTCCGGCCTGCGCGCCCACTACCAGGCGGAGAAGGAGGGACAGGATCGGCTCGCCAACCTCGACGAACTGGTCAACGCCGCGGCCAATTTCGTCGCCGAGGAAGGTGTCGTCGGCGCCGAGGGCGAACTGTCGGCCGACCTGATCGCCTTTCTCGCCCATGCCGCGCTCGAGGCCGGCGAGCACCAGGCCGGCGAGGGTGAGGACGCATTGCAACTGATGACGACGCATGCCGCCAAGGGCCTCGAGTTCGACGTCGTCTTTCTCAGCGGCCTGGAAGAAGGCCTGTTTCCGCACGAAAATTCGATCAAGGAAGCCGATGGGCTGGAAGAGGAACGACGCCTGATGTACGTCGCGGTGACGCGCGCGCGCCAGCGGCTCTACCTGTCGTTTGCGCAGACGCGCATGCTGCACGGTCAAACCCGCTTCGGCCTGCCGTCGCGCTTCATCGACGAGGTTCCGCCGGCGCTGACCAAGTGGCTGACGCCGAAGGCGACCAAGGCTGGATTCAGTGCTGCGTTGCCGGCGCGGGAACGGCCGACGGCAGGCGGACGTTCCACCGGCGGCCTGCACATCGGCCAGAACGTGATGCACGCCAAGTTTGGTCATGGCGTGATCGTCAATGCCGAGGGCTCGGGCCACGACGCGCGCGTGCAGGTGAACTTCGGCGGCGCCGGCATGAAATGGCTGGCGTTGTCGGTAGCCAAATTGGAGCCGATATGATGAATACGATTCGGGTCAATGGCATCGATCTTCGCTATTGCGTCGACGGCGATGGCCCCTGGCTGATGCTGTCGCATTCGCTGGGCACCGACCTCAGCATGTGGGACGAGCAGATGGCGGCGCTGGCGGCGCACTTCCGCGTGCTCAGGTTCGACACACGCGGCCACGGCGGCAGCTCGGCGCCGGCCGGCGCCTACGATTTCGCGCTATTGACGGCCGATGTGCTCGGCCTCATGGACGCACTGAAGGTCGGCAAGGCGCACTTCGTCGGCATCTCAATGGGCGGCATGATCGCCCAGCACCTGGCCTTGGCGGCGCCGGCGCGCATCGATCGCCTGGTCTTGGTCAGTACCACCAGCCGCTATCCGCCCGAGGCGAAGCCGGTCTGGCAGCAGCGCATCGACGGTGTCGTCGCCGACGGCGTCGAACCGCTGGTGGCGCCGACGTTGGAGCGCTGGTTCACACCACCCTTCCGCGCCGCGCATCCGCAGGTGATGACGAAAATCGGCAACCTGATCCGGGCGACGCCGGCAGCGGGCTATATCGGCTGCTGTCACGCCATATCGAACCTGGCGACGACCTCGGCGCTGCCCGGCATCGTTTGCCCGACACTGGTGATCGCCGGCGCCGAGGACGCCGGCACGCCACCGGAAATGGGCCGGGAGATCGCGGCCACCATTCCTGGCGCCCGCTTCGAATCGATCGCTGCGGCGTCGCATTTGTGCAACGTCGAGCAGGCCGCAACCTTCAATCGGCTGCTGGCTGGTTTTCTGGCGTGATCTTGCCGTCGAAGTAGTAGTAGTCGATCAGGCTACGCAGCATGGCCTCGACTTCGCTGGGCTGTGCCGCCCAGATCCGGCGGAACAGCGGCTCGACTATGGATTCGAAAACCGCCAACAGGTGCAGGTCGAAATGCCCGGGCGACTCCAGGGTCAGTATCTGCATTGCCTGCTCGAAGGGGAAGGCCGGTTTGTATGGGCGCTCGGATGTCAGGGCGTCGAACACATCGACGATGGCGAAGATGCGGGCTCGCATCGGGATCGCCTCGCCGACGAGTCCGCGCGGATAGCCGCTGCCGTCGAACTTTTCGTGATGGCATTCGACGACGTCGCGCGCGCGCTGCAGCCAGGGCGATTTGCGCAGCAGTTCGACACCGAGGTCGACATGGTGCTTCATAGCGTCGAATTCGTCCGTCGACAACTTGGCCGGCTTGAGCAGGATGGTGTCGGAGATGCCGATCTTGCCGACATCGTGGAGGAAAGCACCGGCGATCAGCTGCCGGATCGCTTCCTTGTCGAGGCCCGCCGCTTCGGCCAGGCGCACCGAGTAGATGGTCACGCGGTAGTTGTGCAGGCTGGTGTTGGAATCGCGCTGCGCTACCGCCGAGCCCAGCGTTTCCATCAGGTTGATATTGCCTTTGA
>Ga0316583_10000758_pt1 | contig 10113 bp, 8 predicted proteins | sample J_170502JBrBrA_D_FD_204513 | JGI IMG/M metagenome (GOLD analysis project Ga0316583, IMG submission 204513) | Rhizosphere microbial communities from salt marsh grasses in Alabama, United States - J_170502JBrBrA | ecosystem: Host-associated > Plants > Roots > Rhizosphere | place: USA: Alabama... | reverse complement strand
CGTCCGGCAGGGTGGTGAAAAATGCCTTCCACCTCTTTCCAAAAATTATTTTATTCGATTCTTATAGGGGAATACGCTGCAGCGTGTATTTTGTGCTCAAAAACAGGGTATTGATCTGACAGGAGTACTTTTGACTGAGAGAATTCACGGATCTTCGGCCCGGGCTCTACTTCACTGCCACCCCGAATATATGGGGAGACACCGGTACCCATGCTGATTTCAGCTTGAAACAATCCATGCTGACCTGCTGGAAACCGGCGGCATTGATGGTGGTCCAGGTGTGACGGTTGAGACGGCAACCGTCAAAAAGCACGAGCCAGAGCCGATAGAGGAAGTCTTGCATCCGGGCCAGGGCCGTATCCTTCACGGCGGCTACATGTTCGAGGTAAATGAAACGGCCGCCCGGTTTGAGGACCCGTCGGATTTCCGAAACTACCTGCTCCGGATCATCCACCGAGCAGAGCACCAGGGTGCTGATCACTGCTTCCGTGCTCTCCGTAACCAGGTCCAAGTGTTCGGCTTTTGTGCTCCGAAGGTCCAATTGCAGGCTGTAACGCCGGGCCGCTTTGCGCAGATAGGGGTGCATGGCCGGGTTGGGCTCTACGGCAATGACCCTGGTTCCGGGGGCGTAATAGCGCATATTTGCGCCGGTTCCCGGCCCGATTTCCACGATGGTTGCAGGCAGGTCGCGGAACACGGCACGTTTGCGTTGCCCGTATACCACATGCATAGACCCTTCTATCGCCCGGAGCAGCCGGGCCATCAGGGCTTCGCGGATGTCATTGGTTTTCATTATCGAAGACAGCATTGCCGTTCACCCCGTGCTGTTGCTCTGCCTGGTCTGTGGGCTAACAGCCCGCCTTGCATACAAAATATATGACCGATATCCTGTATTACAATACGTATACGCAAAGGATGTCATTTTCAGGTGAGTGATTCTCTTCCCGCAGGGCGGAAGGCATCATGTAGCTGCCGAGGGGTGCACAAGGAGGAAGCCTTGATGAAATCTGAAGGTGGATTCGGGCTTACTGTTTTGCCGGAGGTATATTGTTCCTGATGAGTTTTCTGAGCATGTCCAGGAGATCCATCCTGACCTCTTCGCTAAAGCCTTCCAGCATGAGCTCAGCGCTTCGCTCTTTTTCCGGCTCTATGTCCCTGAGGGTTCTTTTCCCCTTTGGGGTGATTTCAAGGATGGTCACCCGTTCATCCTTGGGATCTGACTTCCTGGTCAGGAACCCGTCTCTTTCCAACCGTTTGGCTATTCCGGTCATGTTGGCGCCGGGAACCAGCATTATCCTGCTTACATCGGAAATCCTGTTCCTCCCGTTCCGGGATGCATCAAGTACTCTGAGCACATTGTACTGGGGAAAAGAGAGACCGTAGTTTCTGAAAATAGCGCTGTGTGTTCTCTTGAAAATTTCTGCAGCCCTGACCATTGCGATAAGCACTTTTTCATTCGTGCTCAGATCGCTCACATATCTTTTCTCGTCCACGACATTCTCCCGAAGGCAAAAATTCTTGACAGATGGATTTAGTTAATGTATTGACTATCTATGTATTGGCAATTAATAGCCTGAACTTATCACGATGTCAAGGCCGGTCTTTCCGGCCGGGAAGGAAAAACGGCTCTGCCGCGTTCTTTTTTCGACCAAAGGAGGCCGGGAGAGAAAACATCAGAGTACTTTAACAGTAATGGAGGTAGCCGTGGACGTTAAAGCAAGATTGTCGGAAGTTGTCGGGGTGGAAAATTTCTCCGATGAACCTGATCAGTTGCAGGCCTATGCCGTGGATTTCAGCTACTCGCCTGCTGGAGCGCCTAATTTCATTGTCAAACCGGGTAGTTCCGATGAGGTCCAGGGGGTTGTCAAGTTTTGCAGTGAGAACAGAATCCCTGTCGTGCCGTGCAGTTCAAAGGTCCATTTCTACGGGGCCACCCTTCCGAAAGAAGGAGGGGTAGTTATGGATATGTCGAGAATGGACAGTATCCTTGAAATCGACCCGGAAAACCGCCGGGTCAGGTTCGAAGCCGGCGTTACCTGGGACAAGCTCACCAGGGAACTGAAGAAGGAGGGGTACAGGGTGATCATGCCTCTCACGCCGCCGGGCGAACGCTCGGTGCTCACGGATTTCCTGGAACGTGAGGAACCCACCAATCAGGTATACGATTACGGGGAACCGCTTCAGGCCATGGAGGTGGTGTGGCCTACGGGCGAGATTTTCAGAATGGGGTCTGCCAGCGTGAACGGCTATCCCGAGTCAAAATCAAGAGGAGGCAATCCTTCTGGGCCCGGGCTGGATTTCTACCGGTTTTTCCAGTGCGCCCAAGGCACCATGGGGGTCGTCACCTGGGCAAACCTGAAGATGGAATCCATTCCGAGAAGTGACAAGATCCTTTTTGCTCCGGTCGACGACCTGGATTACGTGACCAATTTCCTGTATCGAATTCTGCCCCGCAGGATCGGGCAGGAGGTGGTAATCCTGAACAATGTGGATCTGGCCGCAATGCTGGCTGAAGAGTGGCCCGCTGATTTTGAAACACTCAAGGCCTCCCTCCCTCCGTGGACGCTGGTACTTGTGATCAGCGGTCTTTTGAGACGGCCCGAAGAAAAGATCGCCTACGAGCAGAATTTCCTGGCGGAGATTATCAAGAACGAGTTCTCCGATATGCGCCTGGGGGAGACTCTTCCGGGCTTTCCGGGGCTGAGAAGCAAGATGCTTTCCGCGCTGCGCAACCCGTGGCCGGTCGGCTCGCCCCATTGGAAGAACCGTGTGAAGGGCGGCTGTCAAAGCCTGTTTTTCCACGCCCGGCCGATGAATGCGGCGTATTACGTCAGCCTGGTGGAGGAGTTGGCTGCGCATCATGGCTACCCCATTGAAGAGATCGGTATTTATATTCAGCCGATCGAGCACAATCGGGCCTGCAGACCTGAGTTCAGCTTTTTCTATGATCCTGAAAACAAAGTGGAAATAGAGAAGGTTCGCATGCTCTATCGAGAAGCCGCAATCATGCTTCTCAACGAAGGGGCCGTCTTTACCAGACCCTACGGCGAGTTGGCTTCCATCGTGTATGAAAGGGCGGCCTCCTATGCCAGTCACCTGAAGAGGCTGAAAAAGGTTTTTGACCCGAACAACATCATGAATCCAGGGAATCTGTGCTTCTAAGGAGGGCGTACTAATGGCGAATGAACCTTTAGTGAGATACTACAAGCCGAGAGCCGAGTTCAAGCTCGACATAACGGATATGGAAAACTTCGTTTATGATATGAGCCGCTGCATCAAGTGTAAAGGGTGCACCTGGGTGGATCATACCTATATGCCGGGTCCGAGATTCATGACCAGGTGTCCCAGTGCGGCCAGATACGAGTTTGATGCATACGGGGCATACGGCAAAATGAGAATCGGTCATGCCATGGCGGAAGGCCGGCTCGACTGGAACGACAAGGCACTTGAAGTCGTGTACGCCTGCACCCTTTGCGGCGCCTGCGATGTAGGGTGCAAGCGGAACCTCGACCTGGAAATCGAGTTGGCGCTCGAATCCCTGAGGGTGAAGGCCGTCAGAGACGGCGTCGGTCCGATGCCCGCCCACAAGAAGATCGCCGACAACATCGCCCGCCATCACAATATGTACGGCGCCCCTCACGAAAAGCGGACCCAATGGCTTCCGGAGGGGTTGGTCCCCGCCGAACAGGCGGACCTGATGTACTTTGCCGGCTGCAACGCGTCCTATGTCAGCAAGGAGATCGCCCAATCCACCGCAAAGATACTCAAGGCCTGCGGAACCGAATTTATGCTGATGCAGGACGAGTGGTGCTGCGGGAATACGGTCTTTTCCGCAGGTATGATCGACGAGGCAAAGGCCCTGGCCGAAAGGAATGTGGGGGAAGTGCGGAAGTCAGGCGCCAAAACCCTGCTCACCAGCTGTGCCGAGGGGTACCGTATGTGGAAAGTCGATTATCCAAAACTTCTGGGCATTTCCACGGAGGATCTCGGCTTCAAGGTCGTCCATCTCGTGGAATTTGTGAGTGAAAAGATGGAAGAAGGCATCCTGAGAATGCAGAAACCGTTCGAAAGCCGGATGACGTATCACGACTCCTGCAGTCTCAGCCGTTTGAGCGAACCCTGGACGCCCTATGAAGGGAAAAGAGGGTGGATGGGGTGCGTGGAGCCGAGACTTCAACGGAGGCGTGGAACAAACGGGGTGTATTCCCAGCCTCGAGACATCCTGAAAGCCATCCCCGGCGTCGAGCTTATTGAAATGCCGAGGATGAGAGAAAACGCGTTCTGCTGCGGCGCGGGCAGGGGAACCAAGGAGGCGTTTCCGGACTTGGCCGGGTGGGCGGCGGCTCACCGGCTCGAAGAGGTCAAGGATATCGGAGCCGAGGTACTCGTGTCAGCGTGCCCCTGGTGCAAGAACAATTTCTCCGAAGCGGTCAAAGCCGGTAATACTCGTGTGCAGGTCCTTGATATCTCGGAAGTCATCTGCGCATCCATCGAAGGTTAGGTCATAGGAGGCAACTCATGCTGAAATCAAAAGAAATCTATAAGGTATTGGAAGCCGTTGTAGGCCCGGAATATATTTCCGACGATCCGGTGATTTGCGAGGGCTACAGAAGCGGCCCCGGTGGATACGAGGACGGCCTGGGGTACGAGCGGGTTATGACCAGGGTCCCCGGGTGCGTGATCATGCCCAGGACGACGGAAGAGGTTCAGAAGATCGTGAAGGTCTGTTACCGGAATGACATCCCTTACGTGCCTTACAGCACCGGGTTTTACGGTCCCCGTTCCCATCCGCACGTGGAGGATGCCCTGCTCATTGATCTCAAGCGGATGAACGACTTCATTCTTGACGAGAAGCATTTCTACGTCGAGGTGGGGCCGGGCATGATCTATTCTCCCATACAGGAGGAATGCATGAAACACGGGGCCTACGTGGTGATCGGGGGCGGAGGAGCGCAGGCCTCCGCCGTCGCCAACCTTATCGGCGACGGCTGGTCTCCCTTGAGCCACCGGATCGGGCTGCCTCACCGACGCATCCTCGGCACCGAAGTGGTGATGCCGGACGGAGAAATTCTCCGGCTGGGTTCGCTCGCTGAAGGAGAAGATCCCTTCTGGGGGGAAGGGCCGGGCCCGGACCTGAGGGGCCTTTTGAGGGGATATACCGGCCTGCGTGGTTGCCTGGGAATCGTGACCCGGATGGCCATCAAGACCCTCCCTTTCCAGCCCGAGCGTCTGGAGCCCACCGGTATTTCGCCGAACACCGCCCTTGAACTTCCGGAAAAGCGGATCAAGTGGATAAACTTCACCGTGCCCTCCAAGGAGGCCCAGGCGAAGGCCATGAGGGAAATCGGGCATGCCGAGATCGGCGGCGCTGTCACCAAGGTGCCTCTTTTCTGGAGAGCCATCGCAAAGGCGGAATGTAAGGAGGAATTCTGGGATATCTGGGGAAAGGAAAGCGAAGAGAGCATCGCCAACTTCTTCATTGTCCGCGTCCTTCTCATCGGCTATACGTCGGAAGAGCAGATGGCCTATGACGAACGTGTCCTCATGGACATCATGGGCGAGTTGGGAGGTGTGGCGCGGCGGACCAAGCCGAGCGACGAGTCCTGGATCAAGAATGCCGATTCGGCCGGGATGTGGCTCATGTGCGGAGGCTATGTGTCTCTCGATTACGTTATTGAAACCCTTACCCAGTCAACGGATCACGGCCAGTCCTATGCGGACCTGAAGAAAAAATACACGCCTCCGTTGATGCCGGATTACGGTGATCCGGGGTGGTTCCAGAGCTTTGAGCTGGGCCATCAGGGCTACTCGGAATTCCTCATCTACTGGGATCCCGATGACGACACGAATCCCGTGGATCAGTTCTATGTTGATACATCCAAGATGAATATCAAAAACCGTTATTACACCTCCTTGCTGGGCCCCCACCAGCCCCTCTATCTCACGGGGCCGAAGTACGGACCCAATTACCATGAGTTTCTGTTGAAGGTGAAAAATGAGTTCGATCCCAAGTGGATGTCGCACCCGCCGGTTCCCCTGGCCCACGATGTGTTTGTGGAGAGGGCGCCGTGGATGCACAATATGAAGGATTGGGAATCCCCGGACGATCTCCCCAAATAGAGACGGCGGAGGAACCTCGGATTTTTCGGGACTCTTTCAGGATATTCTGGGCAAGGGAGATCACGCCGTTTAAAAGGTTTTTTTTGCATCAATTTTCAAATAAGGGAGACTACAGGTGGCTAAACAAATCATAGAACTCACAGTGAACGGAGACCGTTACGAAGTGGCGGTGGAACCCTCGCGCAGCCTGGCCGAGGTCCTTCGCGAGGACCTTGGGCTCACAGGAACAAAAATCGGCTGCAACCAGGGAGACTGCGGGGCCTGTACGGTTATCATCGACGGTCGGTCGGTCGTTTCCTGCACGACCCTGGCTGTCGAGGCGCAGCACCGTGAGATAACGACCATTGAAGGGCTGGCCTCATCGCTGCAGAATTTGCACCCTATTCAGGAAGCTTTTGTGGAACACGGTGCCGTACAGTGCGGTTTCTGCACTTCAGGCATGATCATGAGCGCCAAGAACCTCCTGGACAAAAACCCGAGCCCGAGCGAGCAGGAGATCCGTCATGCTCTTTCGGGTAACCTGTGCCGCTGTACGGGATACACCAAGATAGTCGAGGCCATCGATGCGGCGGCCGGGAAGCTGGCCGCCGACTCGGACAAGGGGGAGCAGTCATGACCAATCTCAGTTTGAAGGTGCATCAGCCCACTGCGCTGGAAGAGGTTCTGGACCTTTTGTCCCAGTATCGGGGTGATGCAAAGGTCCTTGCAGGTGGCACCGATATTTTGCCCAAGATGCGCGCCGGCGCCTTGAAGGTCGGGCACCTGGTCAGCGTTAACCGGGTAGCCGGTTTGAACCGCCTGGAGTTCCGGGAAGATGAAGGTTTGGTGATCGGAGGAGGGGTGCGCATCACCGATGTAGGTGAATTTCCCGATGTGCAGAAGCGCTATCCGGGTCTTGCCCATGCCTGTTCGGTGATGGCCACTACGCAGATACGCAACATGGGCACCGTTGCGGGTAACTTGGCCAATGCCGCGCCCAGCGCCGACACGGCGCCCCCGCTTCTGGTCTACAAAGCAAGCCTGGTCATCGTGAGAAAAGGTGGTCGGCGGGAGGTGGATATAGACAAGTTCTTCACCGGTCCGGGCGAGGTGAGCATGGACCCCGCGGAGGTCATCGAAGCCATTCGAGTACCAATGCCGCAGCCCCGCAGCGGTTCTTCCTACATGAGGCTCTCGGCCAGGAGCAAGGTGGACATCGCGGCTGTGGGGGTGGCCGGCTTTTTGAGCCTGGACACTTCGGGCCGGATCGAGTCTGCGCGGTTGGCCCAGGGTGCTGTGGCCCCCGTTCCACAACGGTGCTCAGAGGCCGAGGAGATGCTTGCCGGCCAGGAACCCACCGAAGACCTCTTCGGACGCGCCGCGGCCGCCGGTTCGGCCGGTTGCTGTCCCATAGACGATGTGCGCGCCTCCGCAGCCTATCGCACGGCCATGGTGAAGGTGTTGACCCGGCGGGTGCTGGGTGAGTGTATCAAGAGAGCAAAAGGAGGAATCCAATGAAAAATCCGGCCATTATAGGGGCCTCCCTGCCGCGGCTTGATGCCAGGCACAAGGTCACGGGACAGGCCGTGTACACGGACGATCTGAAGTTTTCAGGGATGCTCTACGGCGCCCTGCTGAGGAGCCCCATTCCCCACGGCCGCATCAAACGGATCGACGTATCGGCGGCCAAGGCCCTGCCCGGGGTGAGAGACGTTATTGTGGGCGCGGACACCCCCCGCATTAAGTACGGAAACTGGCGTTTGGTGCCCTCCAGTCAGGATGAACTGCCGCTGGCGGTGGACAAAGTTCGATTCGTGGGCGACGAAGTGGCTGCCGTGGCTGCGCGCGACCCCTACACCGCCCGGAGGGCCCTGGAACTCATCGAAGTGGAATACGAACCTCTGCCCGGCCTGTTTACGGTGGAGGACGCGACTGCCGAAGGCGCCCCTCTGATCCACGAGGAGAGCGAAGGCAATGTGAGTCTGGTACGCAAGATCGAATACGGCGACATCGATGCACAATTCGACAAGGCCTATCTGGTTTTGGAGAACACCTTCAAGGTACATGCGGTGAACCACGCCTATCTGGAGCCCTGCTCGTCGATTGCGAGGCCTGACGAGGGAGGACGGGTTACCCTTTATACCAGTACGCAGGTTCCGTATATCGTGCAGTGTCTTCTTGCCCACACCCTCGGAATTCCTGAAAATTACGTGCGGGTCATGAAGACGCAGGTCGGCGGCGGTTTCGGAGGCAAGATGGAACTGCGGCCCTGGGAGTTTTGCGCCGCTTTCATGGCCCTGAGGCTCGGAGTCCCCGTGAAGTTCACCCTGACCCGCGACGAGGAACTGGCCGTCGGCAGGCGCCGTCACGGGATGTCCATTTATACGAAGGCGGGCTTTTCAAAAGAAGGCAAACTGCTGGCGAAAAACTTCCAGGTCATGCTTGACGGGGGCGCCTACAACGCCATGGGACCCACAGCCACGTTCCTCTGCGGCACCTTTGGAAACATGCTGTATAACATCCCTGCCTACCGGTATTTCGGACGCCACGTGTACACCAACAAGCCCCCGGCAAGCGCCATGCGCGGGTTCGGAGCGCCCCAGGCGGCCTACGCGGCAGAGACGCAGCTCAACATCGCGGCCGAAAAGCTGGGAATAGATCCCATCGACATCAGGCTGATCAACGGCATGGAAGAAGGGGACGTTATCCCCGAGGTGGCCACGGTCAGCTCCTGCGGGTTCAAGGAGAGCCTGGAAAAGGTGCGGAAGGTATCCGGCTGGGACGAAAAACGCAAAAACCTGAAGGAGGGCAAAGGCCTGGGGATCGGCTGCTTCAGCTTCATCTCCGGGGGTGTCTTCAACTGGTTCAACACCAAGTACAACTTCGCAGCGGCGGAGGTCTCGGTTTTTGAAGACGGTACCGCACAACTGGCCTGCATGGCCTGCGACATCGGACAGGGGCCGGATACGGTCCTGCGCCAGATTTTGGCTGCGGAACTGGGCATCGGTATGGACAAGATCAGGCTTATATCCATGGACACCGCCACCACGCCGAAAGCTGATCTCGGTACCTGGGGCAGTCGTGTGACCCTGATGAACGGCAATGCCATCATTGATGCGGCCAGGAAGATCAAGGAGATGCTCATACCCGTCCTCTTCAGTGAACTCGACCTGAATCAGATCCACGACGTCGGATTCGGAGACGACAGGGTGTTCGTCAAGGCGAGGCCGAAAAAGGGTATGGCCTTCTCGGAGTGCGTGTACAAGGCGCTGCGGGGCCGCCGGGGAGAGCCGCTCACGGCCCGGGGTTTTTACACCCCGCGCAACAAGGGGCTGGTCAGCCCGGCCTTCTCCTTCGGGGCCCAGGTGGCCGAGGTTTCGGTGGACCGGGAAACAGGACTGGTGAAGGTGGACCGGATGTACACAGCGCACGACTGCGGCGTGGCCATCAACAAGATGTCTGTGGAGGGCCAGCTTGAGGGTGCGATTCAGATGGGACTGGGCTATACCCTCTGCGAGCAATTCGTCATGGACGGGGGCCGCACTTTGAATACCAATTTCTTGGACTACAAGATGCCCACGGCCGAGGACATGCCTCCCAGCGAATACGTGGAGGTGGAGACCTATGAGCCCGAGGGTCCTTTTGGTGCCAAGGAGGCGGGTGAGGGTCTGGCCGTTCCCACGGCTCCGGCCGTCGCACACGCCGTCTACGAAGCCACCGGCTACCGTTGTATGGATCTCCCCATCACCCCGGAAAAAGTTCTCGCCGCACTGGAGGAGAAGAGACAACCGGTCCGGCAGGAAGAAGAATGAAGTGATCTAGAGTTTGGAGTGAACTAAAGTGAGCTAGAGTTAATGGAAAGCTTCGCTTTTCTGTTCAATAGAATGAAAAGAAATTCCTCAACTCTAGTCACTTTAGGCATTCTAGGTCACTCTAGTCACTCTGGGAATACAAGAACGCACGAGCCCCCTCCAGGGGCAGCCCAAAACCGTGTCCTCTGGACCCGGAGTTTGA
>Ga0316583_10000756_pt1 | contig 10123 bp, 10 predicted proteins | sample J_170502JBrBrA_D_FD_204513 | JGI IMG/M metagenome (GOLD analysis project Ga0316583, IMG submission 204513) | Rhizosphere microbial communities from salt marsh grasses in Alabama, United States - J_170502JBrBrA | ecosystem: Host-associated > Plants > Roots > Rhizosphere | place: USA: Alabama... | reverse complement strand
GTTAAAATTTTCGCCTTCCTTGAACTCCAACAAAAATGAACATTTTTCAAAGGTCTCGAAGTCACACGAATTTTAACAACACGAAAATGAATTTTTATTTTTTCGTGTCTTCGTCCTTTCGTGTTTTCGGGATTGATTTATTCACATAAAATGGGAGGAATTTTTCCGTATTCAATCAGGAGAATAGGGATCATGCCCGCTGGTGATCGATGCGTAGGCACTATGGTTGTGGATGGATTCGAAATTTTCGGCACTCACAGAAAACCAGGTGATATTACTGTCTTTTTTTAGTTTATCCGCAACATCTCTGACAATATCCTCGACGAATTTGGGATTTTCGAATCCTTTTTCCGTGACATGCTTTTCATCGACCCGCTTCAGAACAGAATATACTTCGCATGAAGCAGTCTCTTCCACCAGTTCGATCATATCTTCGATCCAGATAAACTTTTTAAAACGCGTACTGAGCCGAACCTGTCCGCGCTGATTATGCGCGCCGGCATCGCTGATTTCTTTTGAACACGGACAAACAGAGGAGATGGGAACCTTAACGACGGATACGAGATCAACTTTTCCATTGGGATCGATTGATCCCAAAAAACTGCAAACGTAATCCATTAATCCCGGAGATTGACTCACCGGAGATCGTTTTTCAATAAAATAGGGGAATGTTACTTCAATATTGGCGGAAGCCGCATTCAGATAAGTCTTCATTTCATCAAGAATAACGGATATTTTTTTTAAGGAAACCTCCGGTCTGAACAGATGCAGCATTTCCACAAAACGACTCATGTGAGTCCCTTTGTAATTGTGAGGCAAATCGACATACATATTTATCGAAGCAACCGTATGCTGAATTTTGTTCATTCGATCAAGCACGGTTATGGGATATCTCAAGTCTTTAATCCCAACCTTGTCAATGGGGATATTTCGGTGATCGAATTGATTTTGAATATCTTTCATTTCGGCATATAATCCATTTTTATATGATGCATGGCTCTGAATATATTCCCCTTGATTTTTCTGTTGCTGCGGTACAGCTGCCTTAGCAGATTCCGTATTTCTTGTCGCTTCGAGGTATTTGCGCTGGGGCATGGGTTTATAAACTCCGGACAACCTTTCTCGTCTGCAAAACGTCTGATCGTGTTTTGGTCAACAAAGGCAAGGGGCCTTATCAGCGTAAACCTTCCCTGAAAGAAAGCCTGGGAAGGCATCATGCTGCTGATTTCGCCGGCATAACAAATATTCATAAAGAGCGTTTCAATGATATCGTCTTTATTATGCCCCAATGCCAGCTTGTTGCATCGGAGCTTTTCCGCAATTTCAAAAAGCCGTTTTCTTCTCAATCTGGAACATAAAAAACAAGGATTTTCACGATTTTCCAAGCTGTGTGCAAGAACGCCGAAATCTGTATATTCAATTCTGAGTTCAAATCCGATCCGTCTGCAATATTCCAAAAGAGATTTGCTGAGTGCTTTATTGAACCCCAAATCAATATGGACGGCATAAATACGATAATGGATGGGAATGTATTCAAGGCGTTTTTTTAACATCCACAACAGGGTGAAGCTGTCTCTTCCACCTGAAAGACCAACCAGTATTCGATCCCCGTCGGAAATCATATCATATTGGTGTAACGCCTTTCCAACATTTCTTTTTATCGCCTTATAGGCATAACTGTACTTCGGCAAAAAACGTACCCATCCCTTAGAAGTGGATTTCAAAACCCCCTCTCGGGCTCAATCTCTGTGTTGGACTGAAACGCACAAGCCTCGAAATATTCCCGATATTCCTGCGGTTGGTCGTTTCAGTCCACCTTGACCTTAAGCCCGATTGAAGGTCTTGAAACCACTTCTATAGATTGTCTTCTACTTCCTCTATTTTTTCTATTTCCTCTTTTTCATCTCTTATGGTTACTTTGCCTGCGGCAATTTCACGCAAAGAAACAACAATGTCTTCATTTTTTGGCGAACTGACCAAGTATTCGGATCCTTCACGAATCTGCCGCACACGCTTGGACGCCAGGTTGACCAATAAAAATCGATTTTTGACCCGTTTTAAACAATCTTCTATGGTTATTCGTGCCACAAAGAACCTCCGTTTACAAAATTTCTATGAGTTCATAATATCTTTTCCCCCCCGGAGCTTCCAATACGATCTCGTCTCCGGGTTTTTTCCCTAAAATCGCCTTCCCCAGCGGTGAAGATACGGAAATGCGACCTTTATCGATATTCGCTTCATCGGGACCCACCAGTTGATATTTAACATTATCCCCTGTGTCGATGTTTTCAAGCAGCACCGAAGCGGCAAATACCGCCCGATCTTTGGGCAGGCTTTTCGGATCGATAATATCCGCCCGTGCCAGTTTGTAGCCCAATTCACTGATCTTTCCTTCAATAAACGCCTGGCGATCTTTTGCCGCTTCAAATTCGGCATTTTCCGTAATATCTCCGTGAGCCCTGGCCTCTTCAATCGCTTTTATATTTTTGGGTCTTTCAACCTTCTGAATATATTCCAATTCTTTTTTTAGGGCCTCATACCCTTCTTTTGTGATTGGTACTCTATCCAAATTTATACCCCTATATATTCCTTTGCTAAAATTTCGGCAATCTGCACCGCATTGGTTGCGGCGCCTTTCCTGATGTTGTCTGCGACAACCCACATATTGATGCCGTTTTCTATGGATTCATCGTCACGAATTCGCCCCACCAGCGTAAAATCCTGTCCTGCGGCATCAATCGCAAGCGGATAAATATTGTTTTCGGGATCATCAACCACTTTGACACCGGTTGTTTTTTCAAGGAGCGCTCTCACGTCGCTGGCGGCAGCTTTTGTCTTGGTTTCGATATTAATGGATTCCGAGTGGCCGTAAAACACCGGAACACGAACGGTGGTTGCCGTCACGCCGATGCTGTCGTCCTCCAGAATTTTTCGGGTTTCGTGAACCATTTTCATCTCTTCTTTTGTATATCCGTTCGCTAAAAATACGTCGATATGCGGAAGACAATTAAATGCAATGGTGTGAGGATACACCTTGCTTTCGAATGCTTTGAAATTGAGAATCGCACGGGTCTGAAGATCAAGTTCATCGATGGCCTTTTTGCCGGTTCCCGAAACCGCCTGGTATGTCGATACGACGATCCGCCTGATGCCGTAGGTTTTATGCAGGGGATTCAGCGGAACCACCATTTGAATTGTCGAGCAATTCGGATTGGCAATAATGCCTTTGTTTCTGAACTGAGCGATGGCATGGGGATTGACCTCCGGAACCACCAGCGGAACTTCGGGATCCATCCGCCACGCACTTGAATTGTCCACGACAATGCATCCGTCGTTTGCGGCAAAAGGCGCAAATTTCTCACTGGTACCACCGCCGGCCGAGAAAAGAGCGATGTCGATCCCCTTGAATGACGTCTCTTTCAGTTCTTCTACGGCAATTTCACGGCCTCTGAACGTGAGTTTTCTGCCCTTTGAACGGCCGGATGCCAAAAGTCGTATCGATTTGACCGGAAAATTTCTTTCTTCCAGACAGGAAATCATTTGAATCCCCACAGCCCCGGTTGCCCCCGCGACCGCAACATTAAGCGTTCTATCGGTATTCATTGATTGTTTCCTTTGATATAATCCATGATAAGATCCCCAACTTGTTGTGTCGTAAATCCCATTCTTCCGGCAGCGACATCTTCAAGATCGTCTCGCAAGACCCGGACGACACTGTTTTCTATCAAGGCGGCTGCTTTGGGTTCTCCCAAGGTTTCAAGCATGATCTGGGCCGCCGAGATGGCGGCAACAGGATTGATAATATTCTTCCCGGTATACTTGGGAGCAGATCCGCCAATGGGTTCGAACATTGAAATTCCCTCAGGATTGATATTGGCGCCGGCGGCAATGCCCATCCCCCCTTGCACCATTGCGCCCAAGTCGGTGATGATATCCCCAAACATGTTATCGGTGACAATGACATCGAACCATTCCGGATTTTTTACCATCCACATACAGATGGCATCTACGTGCGCATAATCGGTTTCGATATCCGGATATTCTTTCGCAATTTCGTTAAACGCGCGTTCCCATAAATCAAACGCAAAGGTCAGCACATTGGTTTTTCCGCAAAGGGTCAATTTCTTTCTTCGATCCCTTTTTCTGCAATATTCAAAAGCGTATCTGATGCAACGCTCGACACCTTTCCGGGTATTTATCGACTCCTGAACGGCAACTTCATCCGGGGTTCCTTGTTTCAAACAACCGCCGGCCCCCGCGTACAGACCTTCGGTATTTTCCCGCACAACGACAAAATCTATATCCGACGGCCCCTTGTCCTTCAGCGGTGTATCAACACCTTCATATAGCTTGATCGGTCTCAAATTGATATACTGATCAAAATAAAATCGAAGCCTTAAAAGAATGCCCTTTTCAAGGATCCCCGGTTTGACTTTGGGGTGCCCGATGGCTCCCAAATAAATGGCATCTGACTGGGCAATAGATTCGAGTGTGCTTTCAGGTAAAATCTCACCGGTTGCCAGATAATGCTCGCCTCCCAAGTCATAATGCGTAAAATTCAAACTGAAACCGCACGTATCTGCCGCTGCTTGAAGGATTTTGATGCCTTCCTTGACAACTTCGGGGCCGGTACCGTCACCCGGGATGACTGAAATCTGATATTTTTTTGTCATATGATGGTGTCCTATTCAAATTGTACCCGATCCGTGTTCATTTGCATCGCCGGGTTTCAACGTGTTCCGGGTCTTCTCCCTTTGATGCTTTATCCTCATCACCGGACCTGAAGCAATATAAATTATCGTTAAAAAAAACAGCGAAACAGATGGCTGGGCGGCAATGAAAATCAATACCAGGATAGTGGTGACCAGGACATTGAAGTTCATCTTTTTAGACAATTCAGCCCTCTTGAAGCTGTTGTATTTGATGGTGCTGACCATTAAAAAGGACAGAAGGTAAAGCATCGTCAACATGAAAATGGGATTAATTTTAGCTTCGATCCCCAATTTGTGGCAAAATAAAACCGTCGTAGCCGCCATGGCCGCTCCGGCCGGTATCGGAAGGCCGATAAAATAATCGCCACTTGTTCTTCCCGCCTGGGAATTGAAACGCGCCAATCGAAGCGCACCGCATGCCATGAACAGAAATGCGGCAAGCCACCCGATTCTTCCCATGGGTTTGAGCGACCATAAATATATCATTATGCCGGGTGCAAGGCCGAAAGATATTAGATCGGCCAGGGAGTCATATTCGATCCCGAATTTGCTGACGGTGTTCGTCGCCCTTGCTATTTTACCGTCCATGATATCAAACAGCACCCCGATGATAATCGCGGCAGCTGCCGTGGCAAATCTTCCATTAATAGAGGCGATAACCGCATAAAATCCGAAAAAAAGGTTGAGCGATGTAAAGATGTTTGGCAGAATATAAATACCTTTACGTGACTTTTCTTTTTTTATTTTTTTCTCTTTTCTCATCGCAAATCCCCCAAAACAGATGACCCGGCCTTTACCTTGTCACCAACCGCCGCTTTCAAATGTATCCCGGACGGGAGATAAACATCAAGGCGCGACCCGAAACAGATTAGGCCGAAACGCTGTCCACGGTTGACACGGTCACCTTTTTGAACGTTACAGATGATCCGCCTGGCAATCAGCCCGGCAATTTGAACGGCACAAATATTCTTGCCGTCTTCGGTTTCTATGAACACCGCATTGTGTTCATTATGTGCCGACGCTTTATCCAAATTGGCGGAAAAAAATTTTCCGGGATAGTATTGAACCGCTTTGATTTGCCCCTCATAAGGTATCCGATTGACATGAACATTAAAAATCGACATAAAAATGCTGATTTTCATGCTGGACCCTTCAAAAAAAGGGCTATTGTCAACCAAACCCGCCGAAATAATTTTCCCGTCAGCCGGCGAAACAACTGAGCCGGCAGAATTTGGAATCACCCGGTCCGGGTCCCTGAAAAAATAGCAGATAAAAAACGTCGCCACAAGACCGAGCAAAGACAGTACAACAAGTCCCAAAAGCGCGAACACGAATGTTGTAAATGCACTGGCAAAAATAAAAGGATACCCGGCTTTTGCCACCGGGAAGGCGGTCTGGCTGGGTACGTCCGACCGGAAAAAACTGTTCATCTTTTATGCCTCGGTTAATCTGCGGAACAAAATATTGAAGCTAAACTTTATTTTTTAACAAAATAGAATCCATTTTGTCAATAATAACCGCCATTATCGATGTGATTATTGCGCATTGAGGTGTTTTATGGGCAGAATGGCATGTTGTTGTCTAACCGGCAGGCTGCCAATAGCTTCATGTATTTTCTATTTTCAGCTCGGCGTCGGATCTCCGAATATAACGGGGCGAAAAATTTTCGATTTTGTCTGTTTTTTTGTTGTTAAATTTTGCCATGCACAGGTGGGCTACTACCGACGCCCGGATTGTATGATGTGGCATCGGCGCGAATGACGCCAACGCCCCCAGTTTTTCCAATATGATATCTTTATAGATCAGCGCACCATCTCCAACAAACAAACAAGACTCTTTTAGGTCGTCAAGGGCGTTTTCAGGACCAGTGACCTGTTCCTCGGTTTGCCTTTTTAAGCGGCCGTTTATAAATCTGTAACGGGAAAAATACACCTCCCCCTTACGCGCGTCCATAAGTGGGCAGATAAGGTTCGGGGAATACGGCACTTGGGCGGCAAGCGCTTTTAAACTTGAAACACCGACAATCGGTTTTCCCGAAGCCGCGGCAAGTCCCTTGATCGTACTGATACCGATTCTCAGTCCGGTAAAGGATCCGGGTCCTTTTGTCACGGCAAAACCGTCAACACCCGAAAGGTCTGATCCCGAAATTTTCAGGATCGTGTCGATCATTTCCATCAGGTGCCTGGAATGCGTCTCTTTTCTGTTCAGTGTGAACTCTGCCGTCAAAGACGCACCATCCACAATCGCGACGCTGCAGCTGATTGTCGCTGTATCAACGGCAAGGATCCTCATATCACTTATCGGTCGTCGGCGTGGAGTCAAATGCATAGGAAAGCACTTTGTCCATGTTTTGCACCGGAACAAATTTGATTCTTCGTTTGACATTTGCCGGCATTTCAGCCAGATCTTTTCTGTTTTTTTCAGGAATGATAATTGTACGGATTCCCGCCCTGAGCGCACCCAGTGCTTTTTCTTTCAGACCGCCGATTGGCAGCACTCTTCCCCTCAAAGTAATTTCCCCTGTCATGGCGACATCTTTATTGACCGGCTTGTTGATCAAAGCAGATATCAGCGCCGTAGCCATTGCAATGCCGGCAGACGGGCCGTCTTTGGGGATCGCCCCTGCAGGAACATGAATATGAATATCCTTATTTTCAAATATATTTTTTTTAATCCCCAAAGCAGAGAGGTTGGCACGTGCATAACTCAAGGCCGCCCGGGCCGACTCTTGCATAATATCTCCGATTTGACCGGTGATGATCAACTCTCCCTTGCCGCCGATTAACGATGCTTCTACGTACAGCACCTCGCCGCCTGCTTGTGTCCAAGCCAGGCCGGTGGACAAGCCCACCTGGCTGTTTTCCTGGTCCATTTCAGGAAAATATTTTGGAATACCTAAATATTTGTGGAGATTTTTCTTTGTGATCCGAAACGGCCCCTTGTTTCCCTCTGCTATTTTACGCGCGACCTTTCGGCAAAGCGTACCGATTTCTCGTTCAAGGTTGCGCAGGCCGGCTTCGGATGTATATTCAGATACGATTTTAGACAATCCGTCAGTGCTAATGGACAAAGCAGCAGGCTTCAAACCATTTTCCTTCATCTGGCGGGGGATCAGATGTTTTTGAGCAATTTTCTTTTTCTCTTCTTCTGTATACCCGGAAAGCGTAATCACTTCCATTCTGTCGAGAAGTGCTGATGGAATCGAATCGGTAAAATTCGCCGTAAGAATAAACATCACCTTGGAAAGATCGAAAGGCATATTCAGGTAGTGATCGCTAAACGCTGAATTTTGTTCAGGATCCAAAGCCTCCAGAAGAGCAGAGGAAGGGTCTCCACGGAAGTCGGAACCCAATTTGTCAATCTCATCCATCATAAAAACAGGATTGTTTGTGCTGCTCTGTTTAAGCCCCTGAAGGATCCGACCCGGCAGGGCGCCGATATATGTCCGTCGATGCCCTCTGATTTCAGCTTCATCACGAATACCCCCGAGGGAAATTCGCACAAATTTTCGATTCATGGCATGTGCAATCGCCTGCCCCAATGACGTCTTTCCGACGCCGGGGGGGCCGACAAAACATAAGATAGGTCCCTTCATCTTTGGATTGAGCTTGCGAACGCTCAGATATTCAAGGATGCGGTCTTTTACATGATTAAGGCCCAAATGGTCTTGATCCAGAACCGTTTTTGCCTGTTTAATATCAATGACATCTTTGGTGGTTTTGCTCCACGGCATTTCAACCAACCAGTCCAGATAGGTTCGAACCACCGAAGATTCGGCAGAGTCAGGATGCATCTGGTCCAACCGTTTCAACTGCTTTAAAGCCTCCTTCTCCGCGATTTTTGTCATCTTGGCTCTTTTTATTTTTCTTTTATAATCGGAAATCTCTTTTAATTTGCCGTCGCTTTCACCGAGTTCTTTATGGATAACCCTGACCTGCTCTCTTAAAAAATAGTCTCTTTGGCTTTTTGAAATTTCATCCCTTACGTCGGATTGTATCTTGGCCTGCATAGAGGACAACTCCACTTCCCTGGAGAGCAGTTCGTTTACTTTTTTGAGGCGCTCAAAAGGATCGACCAACTCCAGCAACATTTGAGATTCGTCGATTTTCAACTTCAAATTCGACGCAACCAGATCGGCAAGTTTTCCGGGATCATCCACACCTTCAAGTATCACGCCGACATCCGTATTCATTTCCCCGCGAAGGGCCAGTATTTTTTCGGAATGCTCGATAACATTCCGCATTAACGCCTCGATTTCCAAATTGATTTCTTTAACCGGCCGATCCGGAATCATTTCGATTTTCACACGATACACCGATCTTTTTGATACGTATTTAACAATCCTGGCCTTATCAATTCCCTGTACCAGCGCTTTTACGCGACCATCGGGAAGTTTCAGCATTCTGAGCACCCTGCTGACCGTTCCCATGGAAAAAATTTGATCAGGGGTCGGGTTTTCGAAATTGGGGTCTTTCTGGGCGGCTAAGAACAAATAGCCGTCTTTTCCCACGGCCTCTTCAACGGCACGAATCGATTTCTCGCGGCCGATAAATAGCGGAAGGAGCATATCGGTAAAGACCACGATATCCCGTACGGAAATCAGGGGAAGCGTGTCGGGAATCGGCACATCGTTTTCATCTTCATCGATGATGCTGATGAGATCGTCTTTGTCGGTTTCAGCCATTCTTTCTCCTAACTTTTAAAATCTGTAAAACTTTTGGGCTTGCAAAATGTTCTTTTTGCAAGCACCGACCTGAATTTCGCAATGATTTTTCACTATAGCAAAAAACGATAAAATAAAACATATTTTATATTTGGCAATGTTCATCTGCGAATTTCATCACAGGATCTCATTGCAATGCTTCAATAACGGCTCGAAAATGATCATTGAAATTTTTTCAAAATCCTCATCCAACGGATCGATTTTACCGAAGCAAAGATCAAAATATGGATCTTCGGATTCTCCCCGTGAAAAGTCGCTCCCTTTCCAATTTCTTCGTCCGGCGGTCAGGGCTTCCTGTGGCGTTCGATGCTTTCGCAATATGCTGCCGGCATATTCAAAAGATGATTCAGGGAAAAAATGCAGCGGCTCGGACATCCCCTTCCAATAAAGCCCGAGGAGGTTATTTAGAATGTCCGGCGCGCTGGAAACCGTGGTAAATTCCCATGCAGTGTCCTTGCATATCAGAAGGCTCCGAACCCGACCCATTTCTTGAAGCAACACACAAACAACAAGATGATATATCCATGTATCTATTAAGTATTTAGGTTTATATTTTGCATATATGACTTTGCCCAGCCCGTTTTCATAACCATCGGTAATGCGATCGCATATCCTAAAGTCCGCAACGTTAAGATCAACATCACGATTCGCGAAAGGACCGTTTTTGATATGCGCGTTAATTCTTCGG
>Ga0316583_10000755_pt1 | contig 10125 bp, 9 predicted proteins | sample J_170502JBrBrA_D_FD_204513 | JGI IMG/M metagenome (GOLD analysis project Ga0316583, IMG submission 204513) | Rhizosphere microbial communities from salt marsh grasses in Alabama, United States - J_170502JBrBrA | ecosystem: Host-associated > Plants > Roots > Rhizosphere | place: USA: Alabama... | reverse complement strand
TGGCAATCAATTCCGGTATGCCGAGAACCTTGCCGCGTTTGCGGTGAATGTAGTCGTGATTTTTGTCGCTATGAAAATTCATTACGATCTTTGGTGGCGATTTTCTCTTGAGAGTTAATTACCTCAATTTTTGTTTCGAGGTAGATTTGACGTTCCGCTTGTAGCTTTTATCTGTTATAGGCGTTGATGCTTTAATTCGTAGTATAGGCCAACGTAGTATAATGATTGCTGCGTAGTATCTACCCCCAGGATTGGGTTTCAAGATGAAGTTTTAGATCGCTAACAGTTTTGAATTTTTTCAGGATGAGTGATCGTTTAAGTCCACAGCAGATATTTTTGACCTCCTGTGGGTGGTTGCTGTAGCGTTTTTGTCCGCCGATGGCCTCGTAGAAGATATAGATAAGATCACAAATGTCATTGTTGCGATCTTCAATGGTAAATCGACCCCAGTGATAAAGGTCAATCAGTTTGAGTTCATATGAAAGGCCCAGGCGTCGGACAATTATATTTTCAGAATGCAGATCACCATGGTATTCACCCTTGGCATGAATCGTTTCCAGGCCGGTGGCCAGTGCATGCAGTAGATGAATTCCCTGAAAGATGGGTAATGCCTTGCCCCGATGTTTGCCCAGGTATTGGGATAACAGGTCTCCTTCGACGTATTCGGAAATTAATGCAGTCGCGATGGTGCCTTTTACCCGAATGGTTTCATGCGTATGGTACTGAATCAGGATAGGGCAATCCTTCAGTTTGTATAATTTCTTGGCATAGGTCAGCGTTGTTTTATCTTTTGGATTGCGGTGCGGAAAAAAGATTTTTGCCGCACGTTCGATCCCGGTGGCAACTTCACGCACCCGGTAGACTTCACCTTCCCAGCCGCCACCCAGTAACGATATGACCTCGTATTTTCCGACCAGTATTCGCCCTGGAATTAAATCGAACGAACTGAATTTTTTTTGTCTCGTATTTTGTCTAGACATATGTTTGTGTGTTTATACTGTGATGTTGCTACTTAGGACTCGTTTCCAGCCAAGCTTTTTCTCGATGGAGGTTATAATAAGCCCCGCGATGTCTTTGCCGGTAGCGGTTTCTACATTTTCGAGTCCTGGAGCAGAGTTTACCTCTAATAATAACGGCCCTTTTTCTGAACGAATGATGTCCACACCGGCAACAGACAGGCCCAGGGTTTTGGCAGCGCTGGTAGCCAGCTTTTTCTCGGCCGGAGTAATCTTCACGATTGATGCGTGGCTGCCCTGATGCAGGTTTGCACTGGAATCACCAGGTGCCGCCTTGCGTTCAATAGCGGCAACGACTTTATTATCGATCACAAAGCAGCGAATATCCTTGCCATCTGCTTCCTTGATAAATTCCTGCACCAGCAAGTTGGCATGTACGGTCTTGAAGGCATTAATCACACTTTCAGCTGCCTTTTTGGTTTCAGCCACTACCACGCCATGTCCCTGCGTATCTTCCAGTAATTTAACGATCAAAGGGGCGCCGTCTACCATCTCGATGAGATCACCGGTGTCCATAGGTGAATTGGCAAAACCGGTAGTGGGAATATCCAGACCATTTTGTAGTAACAATTGCAGGGAGTACAGCTTGTCTCTTGACTGGCTGATAGAAGCCGAGCTATTGATGGTCTTGACGCCCATGCTTTCAAACTGCCTTGCTAAAGCACAACCATAAAACGTGATGCTGGGTTTGATGCGGGTAATGACGGCATCCAGATCATTGAGGACAATGCCACCCCTGGAGTGGACCTCGGGCGCATCAGGGTCCAGTTTTATATAGCAATGCTGGATATTCAGGAAAAGCATTTCATGGCCGCGTTGTTCACCCGCCTCCAAAATGCGTTTATTGCTATAGAGCTCAGGATTGCTGGCGAGCAGACCGATCTTCAGGCCGCTTTTTAATGTTTGAGTCGCACCATAGTGACTTTTAATTTCCTCTTTTGTTTTTCGGCCCAGATTAAAGTGAGCCGAGGGATCGACCAGCATTCTGTCCTGCATGGCCTCGCGCCCCAGTAACATGCGATAACCCATGGAGTCACGATTGGTAAGAGTGAGTTCAACTTCACCCTGGAAATCACCAATTACCAGCCTGGCACGTATCACGTAACGCTTTTCACCAATCCCACTGGAGCTTTTGACAAGCCGCCGGTCAGAAATTGGTGCTTCACAACGAACGACAATGCTACGGTTATCCTGGATAGGGTGGGCCTCAAAACTGACCCAAGTATTGCCATTGCGCCTAAAGGTCTGGATGTTAAAGGCATGAATGGAGGACGTTTTTGCGCCGGAGTCGACACGGGCCTTGATTAGAGGGATACCAAGGTCGGGAAAACTACACCATTCCTCGCTGCCGACAATGATTTTTTTCTGTGTGCCTGGCACCGTTCAACTCCTGATTTATCTGGTCAGGTGAAACAACTGGCCATAGTAAAAAACCAAACCTGAATTGTGTTATAACAATTATTAGTCGCAAATTACCTTAAACATCCTATTTCGTATAGTGATCCAACCCTATTTATTAAGCCATATGCCGAATGTTGGCTGGCTATATCCGTGCTCGCTTCGGTATCATGGCGTCCATGATGAAACGAAATATGCATTATTTTTTTCAACCGATCGTTCTACTGGTACTTGTCTTTACTTTGCTTTCCTGTGATAAGGCGCCAGGTAAAGCGGCACCCATAGGAGACCATGCCGTGCTGGAACAATTGGCTGATGCCTATCGCAAGGTGAGCCAGGACTATCCCGTCTCGCCATCAGGCATGCGACCGGCGGGTAAAAAGGAATTTTTACAGCAGGTATTTCAGAAGGCGGGTTACGATTATGGAGAAACATTGAAGGCCTTCGCCAAGCAGGGCGTCGATTCGACGTCACAGGATCAGCGCGATCTGGCTGAACTCCTGTTGCTTCCCAGTCGGGGCCTGGTCAGCGCCGATTGGAAAGACGTGTATTCTGCCGACGAACTGGCGGCCGCTAAGGTCATCGATGCCGGCCTGCAATAGCGGCTCTTTGCGGGTGACTATTTCTTTTCTTTTTCCCTTTATGAATGCAGTCTCGTGAACAACGTTTCATGAACCCAGCCTCATGAACAACATAGTCTCGTGAATACCGCCAGGCAATTCTTCGCTACAGCCCCTCGCGGTATGGAGGGCCTGCTGGCCAATGAGTTAAAGCAGCTGGGTGCGACCGATGCCCGTGAATCCCGTGCCGGGGTGACTTTTCAGGGTGATCTCAGGCTGGCCTATACGGTGTGTTTATGGTCACGTATCGCCAACCGGGTATTGATGCCGCTGGCATCGTTCCCGGCCCACGACCCGGAATCACTCTACCAGGGTGTGATGCAAGTTGACTGGACAGAACACCTGGAAGCCAACGGCACGTTGTTAGTGGATTGCAGCATTGTTGCGTCGGCCATAAACCATAGCCAGTTTGCTGCGCTCAAGGTTAAGGATGCCGTTTGCGATCAGTTTCGTCATGAGACTGGCAATCGTCCCTCGGTGGATCGAAAAACACCCGATCTGCGCATCAATGTCTTTTTGCACAAGGACCAGGCCACGGTCAGCATTGACCTCTCCGGCGACAGCCTACACCGCCGTGGTTATCGACTTGAAGGTGCCAGCGCTCCCCTCAAGGAAAATCTGGCCGCGGCCATCCTGTTCAGGGCCGGCTGGGCCGAGATTGCGCGTCAGGGTGGTGCCCTGGTGGATCCCATGTGTGGCTCCGGGACCCTGCCCATCGAGGCGGCCTTGATGGCCGCCGATATTGCCCCGGGCCTGCTGCGCGACTACTGGGGTTTTAGCGGCTGGAAACAGCATGATCCGGCAATCTGGGAAAGCATGGTGGCCGCTGCCCAGACGCGGAGGGAACAGGGACTGCCACACCTGCCGGTGATCCGTGGCTACGATATAAATGACCAGGTGATAACAATAGCGAGGCAGAACGCGGCCCGTATCGGGCTGGAGGATCGCATCGAACTCAGCCAGCGAGCCATCAAGGATTGTGCCCCGGCACCCTTGATAGAGTCAGGGAGTGTGCCTGGCCTGGTGGTGGTGAATCCCCCCTATGGGGAACGACTGGGCGAGCATGAGGATCTCCGGCCGGTGTATCAGGCGCTGGGTGATTGTCTGAAAAACCGATATCAGGGCTGGCATGCCGCCGTGATTACCAGTGATGCCGAACTGGGCAAATGTATGGGGATTCGCGCCCGTCACATCAACAAGCTATTTAACGGGGCCCTGGCATGCATCCTGTTGCGTATGGAGATTGAACCACGCTGGTTCATGAAGGCGGCCGCAGACCGTGCTCGTGAACCTGGGGCTGAGATGTTCGCCAATCGCCTGCGCAAGAACCTCAAGCAACTGGCGCGCTGGCGTAAACAGGAGGCCGTGACCTGTTTTCGCTGTTATGACGCTGATATGCCCGAATATGCCTTTGCCGTGGATGTGTATGACACCATTCTTTCTGCTGAAGACACAGAACAGGCACAGTCGGAATCGGCCCGCTGGATCGTGGTTCAGGAATACGCCGCACCAGCCAAGGTCGACCCCCGTAAGGTCCAGGTCCACCGCGAGCAGGCACTGGCCGTGTTGCCAGAGGTATTCGAAGTCCTAGAGGCACAGATTATTTTCAAACTACGGGAGCGCAAGCGGGGCACACAACAGTACGAAAAGCAGCAGAGCGCCCGCCACTTTTACCAGGTGATGGAAGGGCCCTGTCGACTGTGGGTGAACTTCGAGGATTACCTGGATACGGGCCTGTTTCTGGACCACCGCCTTACACGGCAATTAGTCGGTCAATTGGCCAAAGACCGTAGTTTCCTCAACCTGTTTGCCTATACGGGGGCAGCCACGGTGCATGCGGCAATGGGTGATGGCAAGGGAGGTGCTAGCAGTACTACCACGGTGGATATGTCCCGTACCTATCTGGACTGGGCGAAACGCAACATGGCGCTCAATGGGTTACGGGGTGAGGCGCATACCTTTGAGCAGGACGATTGCCTGATGTGGATCGAGAAGGCCTTGCTGAGAGGTAAAAAATTCGGCCTGATATTTCTGGATCCCCCCACCTTTTCCAATTCCAAGCGCATGCAGGGCAGCTTTGATATTCAGCGGGATCACGTGGAATTGCTGCAAAAGACCGCGGCCCTGCTGGAACCGGAGGGTATCCTGATTTTTTCCAATAACTTTCGTCAGTTCAAAATGGATGAGAGAGCCTTAACAGGACTGCAACTGGAAAATATCACTCGCCAGACCATTCCCCGCGATTTCGAGCGTAATGCCCGGATTCACCAGTGCTGGAAGATCTCACGATCGAATTAATTGCTTTGGTAACTGGAAGTTCCGGCCGACCAATTCGGGGAATATGACCTCGAGATTGGCTTAAAAAAGCCTTACGGTGGTCGATACTAATTCCACAACCTCATTATTACCAACTACTAATCCGGAAAAGCACATGAGTAAGAGCTGCCACATCCTGGCTGTCGATGATGAACCCCTGAATCAGGGGGTAATTGAACGTATCGTTGCCCGTAAGGCCGGCCATATGGTAACCATGGCTGGTGGGGGACAGGAGGCACTGGACAGGCTGCTGGATGAAGATTTTGATCTTGTCCTGCTGGATATCATGATGCCTGATGTCGATGGTATCGAAGTGCTGAAGCGAATTCGCCAGATGTATGACATGTCTGAATTGCCGGTCATAATGGTTTCTGCTCTGCATGACAGCGAGAAGGTCGTAGAGTTACTGGACCTGGGCGCAAATGATTATGTGACCAAGCCTATCGATGCCAAGGTATTACAGGCCCGGGTAAGAACCCAACTGGAGATTGCCCAGGCACATAAGAAAATTGCTGCCTTGTCGGAAGATGTCAAACGACGCAATAAACTGTTGACGAGCATGTTTGGGCGTTATGTTTCTGAAGACGTGGTACGTAACATGGTGAACTCACCCAAGGGCGGTCAGGTAGGCAGTGAGCTACAGCAGGTGTCCATGTTGTTTGTTGATATCCGCGATTTCTCTGATATAACCGAGCGGCTGTCACCGGAAAAAACCCTGACCATGTTGAATAACTATTACGATGTCATGATCGATGTGGTTGGAGAGTACAAGGGAACCATCGACAAGATGATGGGTGACGAAATGCTGGTGACCTTCGGTGTACCGAAGGCGAAGGACGATGATACGGAACGTGCCCTGGCCTGTGCTCTGTCCATGCAACTGGCGATTCCGGAAGTGAATAAACGCAATCGAGAGGAACGCTTGCCTGAGATCCAGATCGGTATTGGCGTCAATTCCGGTGAGGTCATGGTAGGTAATGTGGGTTCGGATAAACGTCTTAGCTATAGTGTTGTTGGTAAGGAAGTCAATCTGACTTCGTCCATTGAATCCAATGCGCAGGCCGGTGAAATCCTCATCTCCGAGGAAACCTTTATGGGTGGAGGCCTGAAGGTTTGGGTGGACGGTAAACGCGAGCTTCATCCAAAGGGGTTTGGTTACGGAATCATGGCTTATCGCCTGACCGGTATGGATGGTAAGTACAAACTGAATCTCCCCACCGATAACTTCAAACCTGCCAGCTAAGCATTTTTCACAGTAATGATCTAATGTGACATGTCCACTGGCGGACAGTGATAATTATTGTCAGGCGCTTGCCGTGGGTTCATTTGACCTGGGTGGCATTTGAAAGTAATAACCCTGTTCGACCAATTCTTTTCGTACCTGATTAATATCTGCCTGCATCAGTTTTCTTTCTGGGCCCAGTTCCAGGGTCATAACCAGTTCCAGTTTGCCCAGCAGGGAGAGTAAAGCCTGTGGGACCCGGGAAAAATCACCTTCGCGTTCTACATAGAGATAGTGGTCAATTTTTTTGTTCCCTTTATAGATTGCGCAATGCATGAAGAATTACCCGAATTGTGCATATTGAATTTAAAAATAGTACAGGAGTGACGGCTGGTTTTGTATTAATAAACTGGTAGGTACTGGTGATATCAAGCCATTTACCCTGCCTGTACAAAGGATTGGCTCTCTACTATATCTAAATGAGAAGAAAGAGATAGAGGAGGTAGAGGTTATGGCCGTATCATCAACAATGCAGGACTATCTTGAACGCTGGGGAGTCTATTATGAACTGGTACCCCATCCCCACACAGGTAGTAGTCTGGAAACAGCGCAGGCCTCACATATACCCGGTGATAATTTAGCAAAGTGTGTGGTCACTGAGGATTACAGGGGCTATCTGATGGTGGTTATTCCTGCCAGCCACCAGGTCGAGTTTGAGCAACTGGATGAAAAGCTGGACCGTCGTCTGGAACTGGCAACCGAGGAGGAGCTGGCCGATATCTTTACGGATTGTGAATTAGGCGCTATTCCGCCTTTAGGCGAGGCCTATGGAATTGATGTTGCACTGGATGACAGTCTCACGGGTTGTAAAGATATCTATTTTGAGGCCGGGAACCATAATGAACTGATTCATGTCAGCGGTGAAGATTTTCGAGATCTGATGGCGGGTGCAGAACACGGTCGTTTCAGTTCCCATTTATAATCCTTGCCCATCCTGTTTAAGGAATAGTCGCAGTATCCCCTTTCCGGTAGTCAAAAATACTGGAGATAGGGTTGCATTCGATATTCTCAGATGTGTTCAGGAAGAATATTTCTCTATGCTGGAGATTTTGTTGCACGGCGCCTCTCAACCGCTTCCGCCAGCTCGCGCAGTAACGGCACGCTGCTTTCCCAGTCAATGCATGCGTCAGTAATACTCTGGCCAAAGATCAGTTCCTGTCCTTCCACGACGTCCTGTCTACCAGCAACGAGGTGACTTTCAATCATGGCACCGATGATGCGTTTATCGCCCGCGGCAATTTGCTGGGCCACGTCCTTGGCGACATCCAGCTGGCGGTCATGTTTTTTCATGCTGTTGGCATGACTAAAGTCGATCATGAGCCGTGGTTGGATACCGGCATTTTGCATTTCTTCTGCGGCTGCATTGACGCTGGCAGCATCGTAGTTGGGCTGGTAACCACCGCGTAATATGATATGGCAGTCTTCATTACCACTGGTGGCGAAAATAGCGGAATGCCCAGCCTTGGTGAGCGACAGAAAATAATGTGGTTGACTGGCGGCATGCACGGCATCAATGGCGATTTTCAGGCTGCCGTTGGTGCCGTTCTTGAATCCTACCGGGCAGGATAATCCCGAGGCCAGTTCGCGATGCGCCTGGCTTTCCGTGGTGCGTGCGCCGATAGCGCCCCAGCTGATAAGGTCCGAGATGTACTGCGGCGTGATCAGGTCCAGGTACTCTGTTCCGGCGGGGACCCCGATATTATTGATGTCCACCAGTAGTTGACGGGCCAGTTTAAGCCCTTCGTTGATTTCAAAGCTGCCATTCAGGCGGGGGTCATTAATCAGGCCTTTCCAGCCAACCGTGGTACGGGGTTTTTCAAAATAAACCCGCATGACAATAAGGAGGTTATCTGCCAATTCATCCCGTACGGCTTTTAGGCGCCGCGCGTATTCCATGGCAGCTTCCGGGTCATGAATGGAACACGGACCGATCACTACCAGCAGGCGATCATCCTTGTGATTAAGGATATTGTGAATGGCCTCACGTGCCCTGGCCACCGTCTCCGAGGCAAAATCCGTGATGGGGTGTGTCTTAAGTACTTCAGCTGGGGCTACTACTTCCCTGATGGACTGTATACGTAGATCGTCTGTTTGATATCGGGTTGTCATGAATCTCTTTATTTATGGAATGTTTCTAGCTATAGAATGTTTCTGGCTATTTTACGCCTGGAGTTAGTGGATTTATTCCGACTGCTGTTATAAACATTCTATTTTCCCCGATTACCGCCCGTGAGTCGAGATTTAATCGGATGGGCTCCCTTTGGAGTTGGGCAGTTGAGGATTATGATAGGCGCCATGAATGAAACTACAGTACCCAAGAGTTTGCTTCCTTCCCATCGCCGACGTCATTCTTTCGTATTACTACTAGTCCTGGTGGTCCTGGCTTTTTATTCTGCATCTGCGCTGGCATACCATTTACCCATGTGGGAATGGGGAGCAGGGGTGGCCGGGCTGGATGTACCAGCCTACCGGGGTGCCAAAGGGAGTAAATACTATGCGACGCCGATCCCCTATCTCATCTATCGGGGTGATATTGTACGTGTGGATGAGGACGGGATGCGGGGTCGGCTTTTTAATTCTGACCGTGTTGTGCTCGACATTAGTCTTGCTGGGAATGTACCCGTACCAAAAGACCACACCAGTGCCAGGGCAGGAATGCCAAAACTGGATCCATTGGGGGAAATCGGGCCTACCCTGGATTTTTCACTCTGGCACGACGGAAAACGCAGCCTGGGTAAAACCAGTTTGTGGTTACGGTTACCAATGCGCCTTGCCTTTTCGGTAGGTGATCCACTTATTGCCAGTCAGGGTTGGGTTTTTTCACCCTATATGGAGGCAGCTTATCGAAAAGGGGCTTCACGTTCTTTTTGGCGCGTGAGTTTGTCACTTGGGCCTCTTTTTGCTTCGCGTCGGTATCATGATTATTTTTATAAGGTACCTGATGAATTTGCGACTGCTACCCGGCCAGCCTATCAGCCTGATGCGGGCTATAGTGGTTCACGTGCAACAGTGTCCATGTTAATCAACAGTCGGCACTGGTTTTTGGGGGCCTTTGCGCGCTATGACTGGCTGGACGGCGCTGCGTTTGTAAAAAGTCCACTGGTGGAAACCCGTCGCTACTTTGCCACAGGTTTTGCGGTCGCCTGGGTTTTCGGTGCCTCGAAGGAAATGGCACCACACTTTCATGTAAAAAATGAACACGCCAAAAATGAAGAGTAAGGCATTATTGTATAGCGCCCAGTTGTTGAAAATACTCAATCGCATCCGGGTTACCCGATAGTAGAGCATAATCCATGGGAGACAGACCATTAATGTCTCGGGCATTAATGTCAGCCTTGGCATCAACCAGTATCTCGGCAGCATCACGATACCCCATGCTGGCGGCTTCGTGTAATGCAGAATAGGAATACTGGTCAACCTGATTAGGATTTGCTCCCAGCTTTAGCAATAATTTCATCGTATCTATCTGATCATAGGTGGTGGCGGCCAATAG
>Ga0316583_10000752_pt1 | contig 10140 bp, 10 predicted proteins | sample J_170502JBrBrA_D_FD_204513 | JGI IMG/M metagenome (GOLD analysis project Ga0316583, IMG submission 204513) | Rhizosphere microbial communities from salt marsh grasses in Alabama, United States - J_170502JBrBrA | ecosystem: Host-associated > Plants > Roots > Rhizosphere | place: USA: Alabama... | reverse complement strand
AAGATTCCTGAACCCAAGTGCCTTGTCATGGAATATGGTGACAGTACGGTCAATCTGGAGTTACGGGTTTGGATAAATGATCCCAAAAATGGGATTGACAATGTCAAGGATGCCGCTCTTATGGCGGTTTGGGACAGCTTTCATGCCAATGGGATCGAAATTGCATTTCCGCAGCGCGATCTGCATATTAAGAGTGCTGTGCCGTTTAAAATATCGAAAGATAACGCCCAACCAGTCGCAAAAGATTCCCTGGAAAATACCGGCAATAAAGGGAACGAGAGTGACTGAATTTCTTGTTTTAAGTCAGCGATTTTTTTTGTTTCTAGGCATCACTGATGCGTTCAAAAACCTTTTTAACAGCCGCAAAGTCCATATCGGCCAGACCCTGCCCCATGCTCTGCCGGTAAAGCTGAAATACCGTGTGCCCGATCGGGGCCATGGCCCCATTATCGTCGGCGGTTTGCAGGGCAAAGCGAATGTCCTTGGTCATGTGTTTCAGGGGAAACTGGGCTGAAAAACTGTCATCGATCAGCATCGGCTTTTTAAATTCGAAAAGGGCGCAACCCATGGGCCCCGCCAGCATGGTCTCCAGCATGGTGGCGGTGTCCAGGCCGCATTTCTGCCCCAGGTTGACGGCCTCGCAGATGCCGGCGGCCATGATGCCCAGAAGCAGATTGACCGCCATTTTCATACTCGAGCCCTGGCCGGCCTCGCCGCAATAGACCACTTTTTTGCCCATGCTCAGAAACAGGGGCTCCAGCTCGGTGATCTTATCTTTGGGCCCGCCGGCCAGTATGACCAGGGCACCTTCCTCCGCCGGTTTGCGGGAGCCCGAAACCGGCGCATCGATAGCCACAACCGAATCGGCCGCGAGTCTCTCAGCGAGCTGTTTTGAATATTGCGGTGATACCGTACTCATGTTGACCAGGGTCTGGCCGGCCTTCATGCCGGCAATCAGGCCTTTGGGCCCTTCCAAAACCGCATCGATGGCGTCCGGTCCGGCCAGCATCAATATGATCACATCGGATGCTTCCGCCACGGCTTTTGGGTTCGGCGCCACGCTTGCCCCGGCGTCGGCCAGGGGCGTTGCTTTTTCACTCGAACGATTGAAAACGGTGAGTTGAAAGTCGCCTTTGGCAACGTTTTGGGCCATGGGCTGACCCATAATTCCCAATCCGATAAATCCGACGTTTAATGCCATTATTTCTCTCCTTATCCTATCGTTTCGTGTCGCAAATAATTTACAAAATACGGATCGCTATTATCAATCTTCTCTTTCAACAATGAAAGTGTCAGAAAACAGATGACGGAAGACAGAAAACAGAGATCAGATGAGGTGCTTTATTTTCCGTTTATAGCATCTGTCTTCTGACCTCTGACTTCTGTCTTCTGGTTTAAGGGACATAATTTAGTATGGCCCAATCCTGGGTAATGAGTAAACGGATTTCCAGCCCGGCGAGCCAGGCTCCTTCAGATACGGCTCCATTTCTTTGCGTGTTCTGAAGGTGGTGGCCTCCGGGTCGGGAACCGTGCCCGCCGGCCAGGTTTTTAATATATCATCACACAGCAGGTCAATGTATTCGATAATGGCCACCACCGCCCGCGAAGTTTTGCCGGCCTGTGCCAGGCTGGCGCGGCCCACCACGGCCTCGGGCGTGGCGACGAGCTCAAGGGGCAGGTCCCCGGCCCGGGAACGATAGGTGTTGGGTCTGATCAGGTCCTCGACCGACTTGTCGAAATGACCGTCCGGCAGGTATTTGTGTCCGGGCATCAGCTCCGTGTCTTCGGCGTGACTCATTTCGACCATTTCGGGAAACAGCTCTAAGCCCAGAGAGGTTTCGGCTTCATCGGCATGCACAAAGCGGTCTTGAAGTTTGCCGCCGTGTTCGGTGGTTTCAAAAAATTCACGCACGGCTCGATGCCACTCGAGGGCAATGTAAAACCCCGGCAGCTGATAGGTGTTCATGAAGCGTTTGACGGCTTTTTCGATCTCATTTTGCTGCGCATGGTTATTGATCCAGATTTGTTTGCGGAATCCGTCGTTCCAGAGACCGTACATGACCTGCATAATGGTTTGTTCGAAAGCCTCATCGCTGACCATCACTGTCCCGTACATTCCCTGGTGCCATGGCGGGTGCACACCATAATTGATGGGCAGGGCCAGATTGACCGGCGGCTTTCCGTCTTTCTTCTGTTTGCGCCGAACCGCTTCAGCAATTCGGCTGACCAGCAGGGTATCAAAGGCACTGACCGTGTGTAATCCGTGATTTTCAGTACAGCCGACCGGAATGATCACTATGTCATTTTTGCGACGGTTTTCAATGACTTCCTTGCGGATGGTATTCTGGATGTAGCAACCTGCCTTATCCATTTCGCCCGGTGAGGGAACCTCACAGGCTTTCATGAAGTTTTTGATTTCGGCATCGGACATATTGTAGATGCGCTCTTTGAGCTTTCCGACCGCCGTATCCTCAAACAGAAACCGGCATTCGTTGGTACTCATTTGGGCCTCCTTAATATTTATTTGTAAGGTGTCATATAACAGAAGACAGATGACAGAAAACAGAAGTCAGATAGAGCGCTTCATCTTCGAGTTTTTATCATCTGTCATCTGAACTCTGACCTCTGTCATCTGAAACGTGACACCTGAAACGTAAAACTTAGCGCAACTGCGAAATGCATAGGAATTCGCTCAATCGCCAATCCCCGCCATCTCCTCCATCAGGGCCACCAGGCCGAAATAGTCCAGCTCGCCTTTTCCGGTGGCTTTCATGGCGCCGTAAAGTTGACGGGTAAGGGCTGTCAGCGGCATTGGAATATCCATATTACGCCCGGTGTCAAGGGCAAGGTCGAAATCCTTTGCCATTTGCGTGGCCGTAAACATTGGGGCATAGCGACGTTCCTTGAGCAGTTGCACTTTAAATCCAATCAGCGGCGAGGCGACCACACTGTTGTTGATTATATCGATCATCTGGTCCCAGTCGATCCCGCCGCGTTTACCAAACGTCAGGGCTTCTGCGGTCATAGCGGACGTAATGCCCACCATTATGTTGACCAAAAGCTTCAGGTAGCGGGCTTGATCCCCCGGCCCCACATAAAACACTTTCCGGCCCAGTTTTTCAAAAATACCCCGGCATTGATCAAATGCATCTTCAGGGCCGGAGACTAAAATGGTCAGGGCAGCAGTGACTGCGGATTCAGTGCTGCCGGATACCGTTGCGCGCAGATACTGAATGCCTCTTTTTTCTGCCTCGGCACCGATGCGCGCCGATGTGACCGGAGAAACCGTGCTCATGTCGATGTAAATCAGACCCTGCCGTTGGCTTTGAAAGATTCCCTGCGGCCCGGTGGCCACCGCTTCCAACGCCGAATCATCCGGGATCATCGAAATGATGATATCGGCCTGTTCGGCAACTTCGGCCGCCGACGCTGCGGCAGTTGCGCCCTGTTCCGTCAATGCGCTCATGGCTGACGGCACGACATCGTAAACCGCCAGTTGATAACCGGCCTTCAGCAAATGAGTCGACATGGGGGTTCCCATTTTTCCGACCCCGATCCATCCGAGATTGGGTTTTGTTTTCATCTACCTGTCCTTTTGTTATGAAAGTTATTTAGTTGTCAACATATTTAGCGTCAGTGGCCGCAGCGGTTTCGGCGCGCAGGAAGGTTTTGTATTTCAACAAATGAACCATAACCCCTGCCAGAGAGGCCAGCACGATGGCGATAAAGCCGAATTGCACGCTCATCCCCTGCGAAAGCAGGCCGGCCATCCAGACGATAAACATGCCGCCCACCCAGGTCATTGCCGCCAGCACTCCCAGTGAAGTGCCGGTTACGTTTAAAAACAATGTTCCGGTCAGTGCCAGCAAAGAGGGAAAAATGCCCGAGCAACCCAGACCGCTGACAGCGACGGCCGCTGCCGATATCCAGCCGGAAGCCTGCCAGGCAACGATCAAACCGGAAAACTGCAGAAATAAGAGGATCAAAATAATTCGCGTTGTTGCCATGTGATTTGCCAGCCAGCTGCAAACCAGCCGCCCCGCAAAAACGCATAAGAAAAAGGCCGATAAGACGGTACTGGCCCATACAATAGGAAATCCTTTGGCGTCCATAAAATAGGTGACGGCCAGAAATATAACCCCGATCTGGGCGCCGATCGCAAAAGCCGCAATCAGCAAAAGGGAGAGAAAATTGCTGCCGCTAAAAAGCAGACCGGCATCTTTGAAAAACGGTGTCCGTTGGCCGGCGCGTTCGTTGGGTATCTTTGTAAACAGAAAAAAAATGCCGACGGCCAGCAGCATACAGCCCAGCCCGGTATAGCCCTGCCGCCAGCCGGTTTGAGTTTGGATCAGAACGGCCATCACCAGCGGGCTGACCAGGGAAACGGCCCCGTAAAAGCTGTGATGAATATTCAGAATGGAGCCTTTGCGGTCGGGAAACAGGCCAACCAGCAAGGCATTTGTGCTGCTGAGGATCAGACCACAGCCCAGTCCCATCCAAAATATCAAAACGATATTGGCAACATAAGATACAATTCCTCCAATAAGGAAGGCGCCTGAACTCAAAACCAGGCAGCCGGCCAACAGGATTTTATCGCGGCGGATTAAATCACACAACAGGCCTCCGAGCACACAGGCAATGGCCTGGGCTGCCAGGTTGTAGGCCGTCAGAACCGTTGCCTGTTCGATGTTGAGATCAAGAAAATCACGCAGGACCGGAAGGGTCGTTCCCCAGAATGCATGGAAAGATCCCATCAAGCCCAGCGATAAAAAAGTGGGCACGGCGATGACGGAGCGTTTTTTCAGCATGTGGGCAATGATGCGTTACTCGACAATTTCATAGCCGGCAGACGCCAGGGAAGCTGCAGCATAAATAAAAAGAATTTCGCACGCCTCATCAAAAGGATTGTACAGCCAGTGGACAGCGCCTTTCGGCACCCATACCGTATCGCCGGCGACGATTTCGATTTCTTCGGTTCCATCCCCCACGCCGCCAATGCCCTTGCCGGACAGGATGTAAAAGACTTCTTCGGCAGCGGGATGGATGTGTTTTTTATGGTATGAGGTTTTGGGTTCAAAGCGGGCGTAACCAAAGGTCAGGTGCTCGGCGCCCCCCATTTGCTCATCCACAAGGACGCGGCGCAGCGCAGATTCCTTTTTGGATTTCATCAGGTCTTTAATGGGTTCGACTCTGCCGTCTTCAAGTTTGAGGATATGCTTCATCTTTTCATCCTAAATTAGAAGTGGTTTCAAAAAAATGTTACCAAAGTCATAATCAATAAGGTGTCGGGTGTCCGTTATCAGAGGACAGAGGTCAGATGACAGAAGACAGATGAAAAACTGCAAGATTTAGCGAACGTTCTGTCCTCTGTTTTCTGTTCTCTGTCATCCGTTTATGACACCCGAAACCGAAAATGAAATCGTGTTTTACAATTTACCTGGGAACACAACACTACGCATTGGGGTGCACAATAACCTTTACCGCTCCTCCGATTCTTTCAACAAAGGTCTTAAAAGCTTCATCGATTTGATCCAGCGGAAAAGAATGCGTGGCCAGCGGCTTTAATGATATACGCCCCTGGGAAAGCATCGACACTGCCCGTGAGCAATTGGCCCAGCCTTCGCCCCGAATCGAAAAAATGTGGATGTTGCGTGAGCCCATTGTGGAAAAATTGGCAGAGACCGGCTTTTCAGGATATCCGACCAGCAGGATTTTGCCCATACGTTTTGACATTTCAATGGCGGTTTGAATGCCCTGGTCGGAACCGGATGATTCAACTACCAGGTCGGCTCCGATCCCATCGGTTTCATCTCTGACGACCTGAACGGCATCTTCATTTTTGACATTAATCAGTCGATCGGCTCCCATTTTTTTGCCCATCTCGAGACGACTGTCGCGGGTTCCGGACAAAAATATTTTTTTGGCACACAGGGCCCTGGCGACCCCCACCGATACCAGACCCAGCGGTCCCGGCCCGATCACTGCCACATTGTCTCCCACCACATAGCCGCCGGTGGTTTGAAAGCCATAGAGCACGCAGCCTAAATTGGTGATCAGAGCGGCTTCATTAAACTCAATGCTATCCGGAATCTTATGCACGGTGTTGATATGATTCAGCGCATACTGGGCAAAACCGCCATTGGTGGTAAAGCCATTGGCGCGATGTCCCCTTTTGAGGTTGCCGTAATTCAGACAGGCGGTATAGTTGCCCAGCCGGCAGTTTCGGCAGCGGCCGCAGCCCAGGCTGGCTTCAACCGCGACCCGGTCCCCGACCTGAAGCTCGTCTACGGTCTCGCCCACCGCGGCGATGGTTCCGGCATATTCGTGGCCGATAATAAAGGATCCATAAGGCGGCTGTGCCTCCCAGGGTTCATCGATAAGGGCCACATCGCTGCCGCAGACGGCGGTGGCTTCGACTTTGACCAGAACATCCAGCGGTCCCGGCCGGGGGGTGGGCATCTCCTTCACCTCCAATTGATTTTTGCCCATCAGCACAACGGCCTTCATTTTATCTGGAATTGTCATGGTTTGTTTCTCCTTTCGCCGACCTTGATATTTTTCATGTGCCTAAGACATTTTTCCAATGTCCTTGCAGTGAGATTCGGGGTTTCAATGACAAGAAAAAAACATCAACTTGCAGTGAGTTACTTTTTATTGTATTGATGAATTTGTCAACACAAAATTGCAAGCATTGCTCAGATGTGCAAACCGATTTTTATGTTTAAGAGACAACCCATTCAACAACGGAGGACAGAATTATGGATAAAATAGGCCTTATTATTCTTGCGATCTTTGCTGGGATGAGCAACGGCTTCCAGGCACCGGTCAATGCCGCATTAGGCAAATTCGTGGGTGTCGTTGAAAGCTCCTGTATTTCATTTAGTGTCGGCGCTTTGGCCATGCTGGTTGTTTCTATGGTTGCCGGACAGGGCAGCATTTTAAAAATTGTCGCTGCACCGCCGTATTTATGGATTGGCGGAGTCCTGGGCGCTTTCTTTGTTACCACCGCTCTTTTTGTAGTACCTAAAATCGGGGCGGCCGTCATGATTGCGTCTGTCTTAACGGGCCAGATGGCGGCAGCATTAATTATTGATCAAACCGGCATGCTCGGGATTACGAAAAATCCGATCGATCTGTACCGTATCGGAGGACTGGCCTGTCTTGTTGTCGGCATCAAATTGTTATCAAAATAGGTCAGAACAATTTTTTTAAGGAGAACAAAAATGCAAGTCACCGAGCACATCCATGCACTCAAAATACCTTTTAAACTGCGCGTGGGCCCGGACAAAACGGTGGATCGATTTGTTTTTGCCTATCTCATCTTTGGTGATCAAATATGCCTGATTGACAGCGGCGTTGCCGGCTCCGAGGCGATCATTCTGGAATATATCAAACAGGCCGGCCGAGATCCCCAGGAAATTTCCCGCATCGTCTTTACCCATTCTCATGCAGATCATATCGGCGGCGGCCCGGCACTTAAAAAGCAAACCGGCTGTAAATTGGCCGCCCATGTCGATGCCAGACCCTGGATTGAAAATGTGGACCAGCAGTATGCGGAACGACCCATCGGGAATTTTTATGATCTCGTCGGGGGCTCAGTTGAAATTGATTCAGGGTTAAAACACGGAGATCAGGTGGATCTCGGCGACGGCAAAACTTTTGAAATATTCCACACCCCAGGTCATTCAAAAGGCGCTATCTCTCTTTTGTACAACAAAGATCAGGCACTATTTACCGGAGATGCCGTTCCCAAGCCAGGTACCGTACCGATTTATGAAGATGTGGCGACTTCAATCGAGTCCATAAAAAAATTAAAACAAATTAATGGACTTAAGGTCCTGATGGCTTCCTGGGATGATCCCCAATTCGGGGCCAGCGTTTACCCGTCAATGGATGCCGGGCTGCAATGGTTTCAACAGATCCATGAAGCGGTTTTGACCGAAACGGCCGGATCGGATGCTTTAGACCCAAAGGACCTGTGCGCTCGGGTTTTAAAACGGCTGGGTTTTCCGGAAATTCCCCTGGTTCCCATTGTGGTCACCTCAATCGGGGCCCACCTTAAGCTTCTTGATAAGCAGCAATTAATTTAGAACCTCAAGTTATTGAAGTCTCCTTGAACATATTGACAAGTAAAATTCGCGCATTAACTTTTTGCACAAATTATATTGACGAAGATCACCCGAACAGAAATTGTGTTTTAATTTAATAACGAAGGAGATGGACTGCCATGAGCACCGAAAGCCCTTTGAAGGGTAAAACGATTTTGGCGGTGGATGACGAACCGGATGTGCTGGCCACCCTAGAGGAGCTGTTGGACATGTGTCCGGTCGTTAAAAAAACAAATTATGATGACGCTGCTGAATACTTAAATACCGGTAACCCGGATCTGGCGATTTTGGACATCATGGGAGTAAATGGTTTTGAACTGCTGAAGCTTTGTGTTGCCAAAAAAATTGATGCTGTCATGCTGACCGCCCATGCGTTTTCAGTAGAGTCCCTCAAGAAATCCCTCAACCTGGGGGCCCGGGCCTATCTTCCCAAAGAGAAAATAGCCGATATTGTTTCCTTTTTAGAAGATGTGGTCACCATGGAACACAATCAAAACTGGCAGCGTTTATTTAATCGTTTGGGCAGGTTTTTAAATTCCAATTTTGGGGCGGATTGGAATAAAGATCTGATCGAAATCGGACCGTTTGTTGTGCCAGAATAGGTTCTGCCAAAAAGGAACTTTCCATGACCGGCATTCTGGGTGTTGATATCGGAACCACCGGCATGAAGATGGGCGTCTTTTGCGAAGAAGAGGGCGCCCTGACGCTGATGGGGCATTGTTCACGGACCTACGAGATCCATACCTATAACAACGGACTGTTCAGCGATATCAAACCCGAAAAATGGCAGGAAGCATTTATTGCCGGTTGCCGAAACCTGGGTGAGTTTCTGGGGGATGTTGATGTGATAGCGTTGTCGGGCACGACCCCGGCGCTGACGGCCATGGATCAGAAGGGAAATGCCCTTTATCCGGCCATTCTGATGTTAGATCAGCGTTCGCGTAAAGAGGCCCGGCAAATTATTGATACCATCGGCTTAAAAACATTGCTGGATGTTACCGGTAATATGCCGGTTGCCGGAGGATGCTCTTTGGCCAGCATTTTGTGGCTTAAAAACAATCACCCAAACCTCTTTGGCAAGACACATATTTTCGGTCACTGCAATACATTCATGGCAAAATGGTTAAGCGGAACCTTTGCCGTGGATCCTTCTTCCGCTTCTCTTACCGCATTATATAACACCGCTGAAAATAATTTGACATGGAATGCAGACATCGCCCAGTGCTTTGATCTATCCGTTGATCGCCTGCCCCCATTAAAACCTCCCGATGCCAGTACCGGTCATGTGACCGCTTCGCTGGCTTCAGAACTGGGGTTGGAAAAAAGCCCGGCGGTTATTGTCGGCGGCAACGACGCCGTCCTGGCGGCTTATTCCCTGGGTATCCAGGAACCCGGTGAAATCTTAAACGTTAACGGAACCTGTGAAATCTCGCTGGTATGCCTGCCGAAATGTATCGGTTCGCAAAATTATAATGTCCGGGCGCATGTCATCCCTCGGCGATGGCTGACACTGTATGTTATGAATGCCGGCGGGACGGCGCTGGAATGGTTTAAAGATCTGTTTTGCCGTGAATTGAGTGTCGCTGAATTTTACAGCCAATTTCTGCCCGATGCCATCGACACCTGGCTGGATAAGGAAAGTGAAGTCGTTTATATTCCCTATTTGATGGGGTCGCGCTACTCCCTGGAACCGCTGAAAGCCGAATTTAAGGGTTTGACGGCGGAAACTTCCCGTGAAGAGTTACTGGCGGCACTGGTAAGGGGCTTATGCCATTATCAGCGGGAACATTTAATGCAGATCAGTCGCCAGATTCAATTAAAAAACGAAGTCCACATCACCGGCGGTGCAGTCAATCAGGCCCTCATTCGCGCCAAGAAGCAATGGATGCGCAGCGGCGAATACCGCCACGAAAAAGAATCTTCCATGAAAGGCGCCGCCCTGCTCGGCTTCCAATACCTTACAAATAACGAATAACAAATAACTAAAAAGTGTCTCCAGACACTTTTTACGCGTGTTCCTTCTTAAACTTTT
>Ga0316583_10000751_pt1 | contig 10143 bp, 3 predicted proteins | sample J_170502JBrBrA_D_FD_204513 | JGI IMG/M metagenome (GOLD analysis project Ga0316583, IMG submission 204513) | Rhizosphere microbial communities from salt marsh grasses in Alabama, United States - J_170502JBrBrA | ecosystem: Host-associated > Plants > Roots > Rhizosphere | place: USA: Alabama... | reverse complement strand
TTCAGCGTCATCGCGCCGGGCCTGGTCGATAAAGCCGAGCTCAAACATGCGCTCCAGGATGTAATCACGACGCTCCCGAGCGCGTTGGGGGTTGATCAGCGGATTGTTCGCCGACGGCGCCTTCGGCAGGCCGGCGAGCATGGCCATCTCGGACAGGTTCAGCTGAGCGAGGCGCTTGCCGTAATAGAACTCGGAGGCAGCGGAGATGCCGTACGCGCGGTGCCCGAAGAAGATCTTGTTGAGGTATAGCTCCATGATCTGTTGTTTGGTCAGCGCGCTCTCGACCCGCAAGGCGAGCAGGATCTCGCTGAGCTTGCGTTTCAGCGTCTTCTCCGGTGTCAGGAAGAAGTTGCGGGCGACCTGCATGGTGATGGTGCTGCCGCCCTGGCTCGGGCTGCCGGTCCGCAGCACCGAGTAGGCGGCACGACCGAGGCCGATCACATCGAAACCGATATGGTCATAAAAACGATTGTCCTCGGCGGCGATGAAGGCATTGACCAAATCCGGCGGGATATCCTTGAATTCGACGGCCCGACGGCGCTGAACGCCGAACTCCGCCATCAGCGAGCCCTCGGCGGTAAGGACGCGCAGCGGTTCCTCGAACTTTACCTCCAACAGCGCATCCACCTGGGGGAGGTCCTTGACGGTGACATAGACGACCGCGGCAGCGGCGATGGAGCCGAGCAGCGCCAAGTCGAACGGAATTGCCAGGGGCGTCGCGACGATCCGGGCGAACCAGCCGGTGACGCCGGAGATCGGCGCCTTGCGCCGAGACCCTGATGTGGGTTTGGGCTTGGTCCGGTTCCGCGCGGCCGGTGTGCCGCCCCGTTCACCGCGGGGCCGGGCGGCAGGCCCCTGTTGCGGCCCGGTGCCGCCCTGATCTTGATGAGAGTCCAATGCGTTCAACCCGCGCGTGCCTCGCAACTCTATGCGCGCGACGGTGCCGGAACCGCCGCGGTGTTTACGCAACCTTAGCGGGGCCCAAGGGGTCCCCTCCGTGCCGCCGTGTCTGCTTGGAAGGAAATGCGTCCGCGTCGGCCATGCCGGTCTGAATAGCACCGGCATCCAAAGCACCGATCCCTGAGGCCGGACTACGAATGCCCACCAATTCTACAGCAATCGTCGCGGTGACCGACACCGGCGGTCGCGTCGGCTATGGGCCAGGCGTTGGCATGTCATGCGTACGCGTACAGCGCCTAATGTCAGGAATAGGGTTGCGCGCTGCCGGAACCGCAGGGACCGCATCATGCGCAATTGATATCTTCGACACGCGGCACCCCGGCTCGCGCCCTACTCTCTTTGGCGGCCCCGGGGACTGGAATTGCTACAGGCATTCGGGCCTGAACCAAACAATTCCTTTAAACTCCAGCCTGAATTCCGCAACGCGAGGGGACCTCCGTGTCCGACATCAACGCGTCGAGCAATACCCGCGAGCGCCTACTCGCCGCCGCGTTCGAGGTCTTCGCCGAGCGTGGCTACGACGCGGCGACCATTCGTGAGATCTGTAGCCGAGCAGAGGCCAATATCGCCGCCGTCCACTACCACTTTGGCGACAAACGCAAGCTGTACGAAGCCATCTACGGCACCCTGTTCAAGACGCTGCGCGAGCGGCGGAGCGCCTTCCTGCCGCCGGAGGCACCGGCTGACGAACGGCTGCGGGTGTACATACAAGCCATGTTCGAGGAGGTCTTCGATTGCGGCGGCGACCCCGAGCGCCAGGTCCAGCTCAGCACCATCTACCTGGCGGAGATGGCCCACCCCACCGAGGTGCTGGACCGCATCGTCGCCGAGCACTTGGAGCCTGACGCACGCGAGCTCTACAGCATCTGCGCGGAGCTGCTCGGCGCCGCGCCGGATGACGACCTGACCATCGACTGCGCCGCGAGCGTGGTCGGCCAGATCCTTTACTACTACCACGCCGGCCCGATCGTCACGCGGCTGCATCCGGAGCGCCCGCCGGTGCCGGAACGCATCGCGGCGTTGGCGCATCAGGTTTGGCTATTCTCCCTCGGCGGCATCGAGCGTGCCGCCCGCGCCTACGCTGCCAGCACCGGCCAGTCCGACGAGGCATCGGACCACGGCTGTTGACAAAGCGCCTGAGCTTATTGAATTGAGGCCAGTCTTGAACCACCGCGCGCTTTACCCCTTGCCGTTGCTATTGCTGACCAACCTCGCCCTCGGCGCCGCCGGTGAGGACAACAGCGTCGCCATTGCGGAGCCCGCGATACGGGCTGTGACGCTGACCGGATTTACGCGTGCCCGTGCCGAGCTGCCGTTGGTCGCGGAGACCCAGGGACGCATCCAGTCCGTCGCCTACGACATTGGCGACGCGATCGCCCCGGACGGGACCTTCGCGCGCATCGACGACAGCTTCATCCGTCTGGAGCTCGAGCAGAATGCGGTGCGCCAGGAGCAGTTGCGCTCGCAGATCGCCTTCGACGAGCGGGAGGCAGAGCGCTACGAGAAGCTGGCGCGTCAGAACAACGCCGCCGCATCTCAGCGCGATGCCTTCGAGCAGACCCTCATGAACAACCGCAACGAGTTGCGCCAGCTCGACGTGCAGCAGCGCGTGCTCGCCGAGCGCCTGCGCCGCACACGCGTGCCGGCCCCAGCCGGATGGCGGGTGACCGAGCGCCGCGTGGAACCGGGCCAATGGGTCAGCGTCGGCGAACGACTCGGTGCGGTGGCCGACTTCAGGGCCCTACTGGTGCCCTTCGCCCTGACCCCGGCGCAACACGCGGTGCTGCTCGCCATATCCGACACCGATCGTGGACTCCGGCTGGAGCTGCCGGACCTGAATCGCAGCCTGCGAGCCTCGGTGTACCGGAGCAATCCCGGGTTCGATCCGGACACCCGCAAGATCGCGGTCGACCTCAAGCTCGACGAACCGATACACCCGTTGCGGGGCGGCCTGCGGGTACTACTGAAGATCGCGATGCCCGAACGCAGCGGTGCGGTACTGCTGCCGGCGACGGCGGTTCGCGAGAGCTACGAGGAATACTGGGTGGACCCAGTGGACGGTGAGCCCATCCAGGTGCTGCTGCTCGGCCGCCATGACGGTCCGGACGGCCCGCGGCTGCGCGTCAGCAGCCCGCGTGTCAGGCCCGGCGACCGCTTCCTGATGCCCGGCCCACGCACGACCGGCGGCCAGCCCGTCGCAACGCGCCACTAGCAACTCGGTTCAGGCACCGCCACTCGCGTGCAATCAGTCGTTCGTTTCACGCTGCGCCAACAGGTGCTGTTCAACCTGATCTTCGTGATGCTGATCTTGATCGGCATCATCACGGTCGGGTCTTTGCCGGTGGAACGCTACCCAAACATCAACTTCGGCAAAGCGACCGTCAGCACCTTCTATCCCGGCGCTTCGCCGCGGGATGTGGAGGCCCTGGTCACGCTGAAGCTGGAAGAGGCAATCGAGGGTCTGGAAGAGGTGGAGTTCGTGCGCGCCGTATCGGCCCGCGAGCGCTCGACCATCACCGTCAAGTTCAACGACGACACCGACTATGAGCGCCTCTACGATGAGCTGCGCTTTCGGGTGCTGGGCGCCCTCGATGAGTTACCGCCAGAAGTGGAGCCGCCGGAGTTCGTGCTCATCGACACCGGCTCCGGGCTGCCGGTGGTCTCGGTGAACCTGATCGGCGCGCGTTCCAACCGTGCGCTGACACTGCTCGCCGAATCACTGAAGGTGCCCATTGGACGCATCCCCGGCGTCGACGAGACCGCCGTCACCGGCGAGCAGAGGCGCGAGTTCCATGTCCTGCTCGACCCGACCAAACTGGCCACCCACGGCGCGACCGTGGAGGACGTCGCGCGCGCCCTGCAGGATGCCAACCAGGTGATTCCGGCCGGCGACTACACGGACGCCTCCGGCGAGTTCGTCGTGCGCGTGGACGAGCGCTTCCGCAGCCGCGAGCAGGTCGTCGCTACCGTCGTGCGGCGTGATGCCGACGGCTCGTTCGTCACCGTGGACGATCTGATCGCCGACGCCGGACTTGGCTACCGCGATCCCTATGTGATCAACAGCGTGAACGGCTTGGATACGGTCGCAATCCAGGTGCGCAAGGGCAAAGAGGGCAACGCGCTGGATATCGTGCGCGCGGTGCAAGGCATCGTTGCCGATCTCAAGCCGACACTGGACAAGGAAGGCGTCCAGGTGGTGCTGACGCAGGATTCCAGCGCCTACATCGAGGAGTCGGTGGCGACGCTGGGCTGGAACATGATCGTCGGCATCCTGCTGGTGGGGCTGATCCTGTGGTACTTCATGGGGGCGCGCAACGCAGGACTGGTCAGCATCGGCATCCCGTTCTCGTTCCTGGTGACCATGATCCTGATGCGGATCACCGGCAACTCCCTGAACGAGATCACGCTGTTCTCGCTGGTCCTCGTGTCAGGCATCATCGTCGATGATGCCATCGTCGTCACCGAAAACATCTACCGTCGGCTGCAAGATGGCGAAGCACTGCAAGAGGCCATCGTCAACGGCACCGCCGAGGTCATGCTACCGGTGATCGCGGCGACCGCGACCACAGCCGCGGCCTTTCTGCCGATGTTGATGATGACCGGCTCCACCGGCGAGTTCTTCGCGCTGGTCCCGAAGGCGGTGACCTTCGCGATCCTCGCCTCGCTGTTCGAATGCCTGCTGATCCTACCCCTGCACTATCTGGATTTCGGCCCGCGCCCCGCGCAGCAGCGCCCGGGTGAAGCGCTCGCGTTGCACGAGCGCGACGAGGCGATCCTGCGATTGCTGAGGCGGCTGACCCACTGGGTAGTCGGCTGGACTTTGCGCTTTCGCTGGACCAGCATCGCGATGGTCTGGATCGCGTTCTGCGCCGCGGTCGCGGTGCTGGCCGTCTCCGCCGCCGGGATCGCTCCGCTGATCCGCATCAAGTTCTTTCCGGACGACTACAACCTCTACTACGTCTTCGTCGAGGCCCCGCCGGACACGCCCATCGCGTCCGTGGATCACAAGGTACGCGCCATTGCTCGCGACATCATGGCCGATGGGCCCGGCTACGCGCGCTCCGCGGCGGGCAATACCGGCTTCGTCGTCGACGAGGACTATGAGCAGGAATACGGGCATCACCTGGGCACTGTCATGGTCGCGCTGCCGCCGAAGGACCAACGCGCCTTCGATGACCCCATCGCGCAGTTAGAGCAGCTCCGCACGCGTATGACGGAACGCTATGCCAGCGACGACCTGCGCGTGCACGTCCGCGCCGAGAAGGACGGCCCGCCCTCCGGCAAGGACGTCAACATCCAGGTCATCGGCAGCAGCGACGCCGCCGTCGCCGGCCTCGCCGATGCCCTGACCGACAGCCTGCGCACCGACCCGACGCTGGCACCGGACCTGATACAGCTCGACGATGGCCGCGCGCCGCCGGCACGGATATTACGCCTCCAAGTGGATGAACAGCGCGCGCGTGAGCTCGGCCTGACCAAGGGCCAAGCGGCCCGGCTCGCCGCCACGGTGCTGGACGGACGCGTTATCGGCGATTTCCGGCTCAGCGACGCCGAGGTCGACCTGAAGCTCGGCATCGACCCGGCCTTTCTCGACGCGCCGGAGAGGGCGCTGGAGATCCCGCTGCTGGAGCATCCGTCCGGCCCAGTATTGCTCGGCGACATCGTACGCCCGGCGCCGGAGATTCAGCCCAGCGAGCTGCGCCGCTACCGCGGACAGCGCAGCCGCACCATTACCGCCAACATCCGCCCGGGCGCCAGCATCTCCGCCGCGTCCGTGGCCGCTTGGGCACGCCAGCGGTACCGAGAACTGCGCGACCAATTTCCCGGCGCGACCCTGGTCTTCGGCGGCGAATTCGAGACGACCCAGCGCTCCTTCACGAGCCTCATCCAGGCGTTCGCGCTCGCCGTGCTGCTGATCTACATGATCCTCGCGGCCCAGTTCAGGTCCTACGTGCAGCCGCTGATCGTGCTGTCGGCGGTGATCTTTTCCATCATCGGCATCGTCCTTGGCAAGTTCGTGACCCAATCGCTGTTCACGGTCAACAGCTTCGTGGCCGTTGTCGGTGTCACCGGGGTGGTCGTCAACGACTCCCTGGTGCTGATCGATTTCATCAACCGGGGATACCGAGATGGACTTGGCCGCGCCGAGGCGATCCGACGCGGTCTCCAGGTACGGCTGCGGCCGATTCTTCTGACCACGTTGACCACGACGCTCGGCCTGCTGCCCATGGCCATTGGCATTCCGAGCTATTCGATCATCTGGGGCTCCATGGCCTCGACCTTTGTCACAGGCCTGGCAACGGCGACCCTGCTGACGCTGTTCATCGTACCGGCGGGCTGGGACATCGTCACCGAGATGCAGGAAAGGCGAGCCGCCAGACGGCCACAGCGCAATGGATTTCCCGCGACCTAGCTGGCGCCGCGCGCCGGCGCCGGTTTTCGAATCGCCGACTGCGCTGAACGCTGACCCGTCAACTCAGCCGGACCAGGCCCCACCATTGGCCCGAGCCTGGGCGGCGAATATGTCCGCCGGCAGCGCCTTGCCGAACAGCCAGCCCTGAGCAAAGTGACAGCCCTCGCCGATCAGGAAGCGCGCCTGGTCTTCGTGCTCGACGCCCTCGGCGATGACATCCAGCCCTAGATCGGCACCGAGGCCGATGATGGCCCGCGCGATGGCCTCGTGCCCCCCCTTGCTACCGATCTCGGCAATGAAGGAGCGGTCGATCTTCAGCCGGTCGATGGGCAGTCGGTGTAATCGGCCCAGGGAGCTATAGCCGGTGCCGAAGTCATCGACGGCCAATTGGACGCCCAGTGCGCGCAATCCATTCAGCGTCTCCAGCGCCCGAGCGCTCTGTCCCATCAGCATCGACTCGGTCACTTCCAGCTCCAAATCGGCCGGCGGCAGGCCAGTCTCTTGCAGGATGTCTTCGACCGCCGGCAGCAGCCGATTGCGCTCGATCTGCTGCATCGAGCAATTCACCGCCACCCGCGGCACGTCGATGCCGGCCGCCCTCCAGGCAACCAGTTGACGGCAGGCCTCACGCAGGACCCAATGACCGATGTCGCTGATCAGCCCGATGTCCTCGGCCAGCGGAATGAAGCGAATGGGCGGTACCAGCCCCAACTGCGGATGCTGCCAGCGCACCAATGCCTCGACGCCCTGCAGGCGCCGCGATCCAAGCTCGACCTGAGGCTGGTAGTGCACCAATAGCTCTCCGCGGCCCAAGGCCCCGCGCAGGGCATTCTCCAGACCGTGGCGTTCGAGGGCGCAGGTGCTGAGCTCTGGGGCATAGAACTGGTACTGGTTACGCCCCATGTCCTTCGCCCGATACATGGCCAAGTCGGCATTGCGCAACAGGGTATCCACATCCTTGCCGTCATCGGGATAGACACTGATACCGATGCTGGCGGAGATGAAAAGCTCATGTTGGTCGATAGCGATCGGCTCGGCGAGCAGCTGCAACAGCAAGTCGGCGACGCGTGCCGCGTCACCCTCCCGCACCCGCTGCTCGAGGACGATCAGGAATTCGTCGCCGCCGAGCCGGCCCAAGGTATCGCCAACCCGCAGGCGCTCGCGCATGCGGCGGGCGGCGATGGTGAGCAGCTGGTCGCCCAACGCATGGCCCAGACTGTCGTTGATCCCTTTGAATCCGTCCAGATCGAGGAACAGCAGGGCGACGGTGCCATGCCTGCGCCGTGCCTTGGCCAGCGCCTGTTGCAGGCGGTCCTTGAGCATGAGACGGTTCGGCAGACCGGTCAGCGCATCATGGCGAGCCAGGAATTCCAGGTGCTCTTGGGAGCGCTTCAGTACGCTGATATCGGTGAAGACGGCGACATAGTGGGTGGTGCGCCCGCCATCGTCTCGCACCGCGCTGATCGTGAGCCATTCGGGGTAGATCTCACCGTCCTTGCGCCGGTTCCAGATCTCGCCGCGCCATTGGCCGTGCGCGCTCAAGACCTCCCACATCGCGGTATAAAACGCGGCGTCGTGACGGCCGGAGCTTAGGATATTGGGCTTTTTGCCGCGGACCTCCCCCTCGCCGTAGCCGGTGATCCTCGTGAACGCCGGGTTGACCGCCAGGATGCGACCGCCGCTATCGGTCACGATGACGCCTTCGCTGGTGCTCTCGAACACTTGCGCGGCCTGGCGCAACCGCTCCTCTGCCGCCTTGCGCTCGGTGATGTCTTGATTGACGAGCACGGCCCCGGTGACGGCGCCGGTGGTGCCGTCTCGGATCGGGATGGCCGAGCTCAAGATGGTCCTGCGCTCGCCGCCCAGGGGCTCGATCGCCAGTTCCTCGCCGATCACCATCTCGCCGTCTCGAACCGCGCGCTGCACGGCCCACTCGCCGCGACCGTCCGACTCGCTGCGGCCAACCGAGGCGAGGCCGTCCCCCTCAATCCTGGGACCCTCTGCCGGCGCCAATCCGCCGCCACCCCAGATGCGGCGGCCCTCGGGATTGCCGTACAGCAGCTGCCCGCGGGCATCGGCCGCGCAGACGCCCACGGGCAGATGTTCGAGCACCGTGCGCAGCAAGGCCTCGTTGCTCCGCAACGCCTCCTCGGCCCGGCGGCGTGCGCTGATGTCGGTATGCGTCCCAGCCATGCGCAGCGCACGTCCCTTGCCATCCTGGCCGACTACCCGACCGCGGGACAGCACCCAGCACCAGCCGCCATCCTTGGTCCGCAAGCGATACTCGACCTCCCAGGGTTCGTTGGTGTCCATGGCCTCGGCCATCAGGGCCGACACCCTGTCCCGCTCCTGGGGATGGATCATGTCGCGCCAAACTGCGATGTCCATGGATAACTCGTCTGGGGCATAGCCGAGCATGGCCAGATAGGCCTCGTTGACCGCCAGTTGTCCGGTCTGCAGGTCCCAGTCCCAGATGCCGTCGCTCGCTGCCCGCATCGCGATCTGGTAGCGTTCTTCCGTGAGCCGCAGCAAGGCGCCGACGCGCAAGGTCTCGACGCCGTCAATGGTCATTGAGGCAATGTGCTTGAGCAAATCCACATCCGCCTCGGTATAGGCATCAGCCCCCCCGCCGACGCCGAACACCGCGACCAACCTTCCAGACCGCTCAACGGGCACGGCCAGCTCTCGCGATCGCGGTGCCTGGCTCGGCGACGAACCGTCCGGCGAGACCGGCGCGGGGACCTCGTCGCGTATGATCGGCGCACGGCGGCGCACGCATTCGGCCCAAAGCCCCTGCTCAGCCGGCGGCTCATGTCCGCAACCGCCGTACCCATAGCGATCGTCATCGATCTGCCGGCTCGACCACCACCGCCGGGGCAGATGCTCCCGATCGGGATCGAGGAAATGCACATAGGCGAAGCGGCTGTGGGTAAGCTGCTCAGCGCGGTGCATCGCCTCTGCCAACAGCGCCTCGACGTCGCCGCGGGCGGCCGGCTCGGACAGCGCGATGCGGGTCTCCATCAGCGACCGCGCACGCCTGGCCTCCGTGACATCGAGCACGGTGCAGATCGCACCGAGTTCTGGCTCGGCCTTGCTCAATAGCGCGATGCTGAGGTCCACATCCAGCACCTGCCCGTTCTTGCACCTGAGCCTGGTCTCCATCCGCGCGAGGCCTTCCCGCAGCAGACGCGGATAGAGCTCGCTGCCAATGGCCTCGAAGGCCGGCTCCGAGGGGTGCAGCATACGCACGGAGTGACCGAGCATTTCGTCGCGGCGGTACCCGGTCAGCTCGCACAGGCGATCGTTGACCTCCTGTAAGACGCGGTCGACCAGCAGCGCGACACCGACTGGTGACGCCTGGAACAGGGCATTCAGGTGGCGCTCACGCCCCATCAGCGCCGCGCGGGCCCGGGCCTCTGAGACCCCACGTTGCAGGTGAGCCAGCCCGAATGACAGGTCCGCTGTCAGCGCCCCAAGCAACGCGATCAGCGCATCGTCGAAGTGTGTCGCATCGGCGGCCAGGTAGCTGATGAGCCCAGCGGGTTCCTCGGCGTCCCCGCTGCCGGCCGAGAACGGAATATGGCAGCAGGCGCCGACATCGGACTGCTGGGCCCAATCGCGCCAAGCGGCCTGCAGGCTGTCATCGCCGCAATCGCAACACAGGTGCATTTCGCCACTTTGCCAGGCATACAAGGTCGGCAGTGAACCGCTGCCCTGATGCGACAGGATCCGGGGGATGTCCCAGCGATCGGACGTCTGGTTGCCTTGCA
>Ga0316583_10000750_pt1 | contig 10146 bp, 4 predicted proteins | sample J_170502JBrBrA_D_FD_204513 | JGI IMG/M metagenome (GOLD analysis project Ga0316583, IMG submission 204513) | Rhizosphere microbial communities from salt marsh grasses in Alabama, United States - J_170502JBrBrA | ecosystem: Host-associated > Plants > Roots > Rhizosphere | place: USA: Alabama... | reverse complement strand
CTCGCCGATACGCACCTCGACATTGCGCAAGGGGATACCAACGCTGTCAGGGGCGTTGTCACCGACGGTATTGCAGGCGATGATCGGGCTCGTTTCGGTCAGCCCGTAGCCCTGCAACAGGTTGAGACCCAGGCCGATAAACACCTTCGCGATCTCCGGGGGCAGCGGGGCACCGCCCGCCGCCGCGAGCCGAATGCGCCCGCCCAGCTTTGCCATGATCCTGCCGGCCACCAGCCTGTCCAGTGCCGGCCACAGCAGATGCTTCGGATGCCAGCCTCCCCGTCCCTGGCGCCGGAGGAAACGCCGCCAGCCAATCTCGACGGCGAGGTTGAACAGGCGGGACGCGAACGGCGGCTTCTCCGCCAGTCCGGCCATGATCCTGTTATAGACACGCTCGTAGATGCGCGGCACCGATACCAGCACCGTCGGCCGGATGGTGAGCAGATCCTCGGCCAGCAGCAGGATGGAACGTGCGAAGGCGACGGTGGCGCCCGTCATCATGGGGGCATAGTAGCCGACGGTGCGTTCGAAGGTGTGCGACAGGGGCAGAAAGGACAGCAGAACGTCTTCGCGGTACATGGGTACGTACTCCAGTCCGCTGTCGGCATTGGCCAGGATATTGTGATGGCTGAGCATGACGCCCTTGGGCCGCCCCGTGGTGCCCGAAGTGTAGACGATGGTCGCCAGTTCGTCCGGTTCGCTGTCATTGGCCAGCAATCCTCCGTGGCCTTCGGGTAACCAGTCAGCCGTCGTTCTCACGCGTGTCTCACCCGCCGGCACCACGACGGGCTCCTGCGTGATGATGCGCGTCAGCGCGTCCAGCCGCTCGTGCACCGTCATCAATCGCTCCCACTGCTCCGCGCTGCGGAGGTAGAGCAGTCTGACGCCGGCGTCGTTGAGGATATAGGCAGTATTTTCCGGACGGTCATCCACGTACAGGGGGACCACCACCAGACCGGAGCCGAGGGCCGCCTGATCGAAGATGACCCATTCCCTGCAGTTGCGCATCAGGATGGCGACCCGGTCGCCCGGTCGGAGTTCCTCCCGCGCGAAGGCGGCCTGCCAGTGCGCGACGGCGGTGGCCATGTCGGCCCAGCTCGAATCCTGCCACCGTCCCGTGACCTCATCGTAGTGCCGATAGGCGATGGCATCGGGTGTGCGGCGTACCCGTTCACGGAACAGTCCGGCGAGGGTACCCGCCGTCCCGGCAGGTATCTTGTCGATGGATCCCCGAGACATGCCGCTTTCCCTTAACCTGAATCCTTGTGTAACAATTCCCAACCCGGGTCGGGGGAGAAACGCTTGCCGCGCAGCTGTTCCAGGTGTTGCAGCTGGACGCGCAGGGCCTGCACGCCGATCGCCTCGACGTGCTGCATCGGACCGCCGCGAAACGGCGCGAAGCCGGTACCGAAGATCATGCCGGCATCCAGCAGATCGGCATTTTCCACGACCTGCTCGCGCAGACAAGAGACCGCCTCATTCAGCATGCGCAGCAGCAGCCGGTCGGTTATCTCCGGCAGGTTCCAGTCTCCTCCCGTCGCTTCCGGTTTGACCGCCTTGCCCTTATGGTAACGATAGAAACCGTGACCGGACTTTTTGCCGAGATGGCCCGCTGCCACCAGTTGCTGCAGGCGTTCGGGTATCGCGGTATGGAAGTGTCCGGCCAGGTTCTGCGCGACGTGCAGGCAGATATCCAGGCCGGTGGTATCGGCCAGTTCCATCGGTCCCATGGGCATGCCGAAGGCGGTTGCGGCCCGGTCGATGACGGCGGCCGGAACACCTTCGGATTCCAGTGTAACGGCTTCCAGCAGATAGGGCATGAGAATCCGGTTGACCAGGAAGCCGGGAGTACTGCTCACCGGCAGCGGCAGACGGTCGATCATGCGGGTAAACGTCATGGCCTTGTCCGAAACTTCCGGTGAGGTGGATTTGCCGTTGACGATTTCCACCAGCTGCATCACCGGGACCGGGTTGAAGAAATGCATCCCGACCAGCCGCCCGGGATGTGCAAGGACTCCGCTCAGTTCTTCCAGGGGTATGCTCGAGGTGTTGGTCGCGAGCACGGCATCGCCCTGCATACGCGGTTCGATGTCCCGATACAGCGCACGCTTGACCTCGGCATCCTCGAAGATCGCCTCGATCACGATGTCGGCCCGGCCGATACCCATTCCCTTGTGATCGGGCATCAGGCGGTCCAGTGCCGCCTGTATCGCACGCGGTTCCTTCAAACGGCGTGCGAACAGCTCATGGGCCCGTTTGATGGCCGGGGCGATTTGTTCCGGTGACCGGTCCTGCAGCGACACCCGAAACCCCCGCAGGGCGCACCAGGCGGCGATATCGCCGCCCATGGTTCCGGCGCCGATCACGTGGACCGCGCGTGGTTTCCACGCACTGGTTCTGCCCAGCGACTTGAGCTGTTCCTGCAGCAGGAAAACACGGATCAGGTTGCGCGCCGTAACACTCTTCGCCAGACGGGCGACGGATTCCGCCTCGGCCTGCAGCATTCGCGCGGGATCGTCTGCGTATTTCTCCCAGATGTCGATCAGCGCATAAGGTGCCGGATAGTGCTGTTCCGTTGCCCTTGCGGCGACCTGCCGGCGCAACACCCGGGCAAGCAGCGGCCGAACCGGTGCGAGATTCGACAGCCGGCCGAGCCGGCCAGGTCGCTGCGGCGGCGTGGCATCGAGCACCAGGCGGCGGGCGGCGTCCCGCAAATGACGTTGGGGAACGACAACATCCACCAGTCCGATGCGCCTGGCCTGACGGGCATCGAGACTGCGGCCGCTCAACATCATGTCCATGGCCTTGATGCCACCGAGGAGGGATGTCAGCCGGACACTGCCTCCAAAACCGGGATGTATCCCCAGCCGCACCTCAGGCAGACCCAGCCGGGTGCCCGGGGCATCGAGCGCCACGCGGTAACGGCAGGCCAGCGCCAGTTCCAGGCCGCCACCCAGGCAGAAGCCGTGGATCAGCGCCACGGTCGGCAGGCCGAGTGCTTCCAGACGACTGAACACCGACTGGCCCTGCAGGACCAGTTCCAGCGCCTCGGCCTCATTGCGGATACGGGTGAATTCGTGGATATCGGCGCCGGCAATAAATCCGTTGGCCTTGTCCGAGAGTATCACCAGTCCACGCGGTGCGTGGTTTGCAATCGTTTTCAGATGCCGGTCCAGCTCCCGCAGCAATTCGCGGCCAAGCACATTGGTGCCCCCGTCCGCCTTGTCGATGTGCAGCCAGGCGATGTTATCGTGATCGGTTTCGAGGCGGAAATGATGGTGTTCGGTGGCGATGTTCATGTGGACTGCCCCCCTGTCCGTTCGATGAGCATGGCGCCGCCCTGACCGCCGCCGATGCACAGACTGGCGATACCGTGTCGGGCATCGTGATGCCTGAGCACTTGCAACAGGTGCAACACGATACGCGCCCCGCTGGCACCCACCGGGTGACCGATGCTGACCGCGCCGCCATCGACGTTCAGACGTTCCTCATCGATCGGATCGAAAGGCGTCTCGCCGCCGAGTTCCTCGCGGCAGAAACCGGTATCCTGCCAGGCCGCCAGGCAGGCAAGGACCTGGGCGGCGAACGCCTCGTTGATCTCCCAGTAATCGATATCGGCGCTGCCGAGTCCGTGCCGACGCAGCAGCGGCGCCATGGCATACACGGGGCCGAGTCCCATCTGCGCGGGATCCAGGCCGGCCCATTGACAGTCGACGATCCTCCCCAGCACCGGGAGCTGGTGGCGTGACACCGCCTCTTCCGAGGCGAGGATCAGCCAGGCGGCGCCGTCGGTGACCTGGGCGCTGTTGGCTGCAGTTACTACGCCGTAGGGCCTGTCGAAGACGGGTTTGAGTTTGGCCAGTGTCTGCAGGGTGGAATCGGTGCGTGCGCCGTCGTCATGATCGTAATAGTTACCATGCCGGTCATAGATGACCTCGATCTCATCCAGACGTCCGTCAACACGTGCGCTTTGCAGTCGCTGATGGCTGCGCAAGGCATAGCGGTCCATGGCATCGCGGTCGATGGCGAAGCGATGGGCGAGGATCTCCGCGGTCTGCCCCATCGACAGGCCCACCACCGGATCGGTGAGTCCGCGCAGCAGACCGATGACCGGCCGCAGGTAGGCAGGGCGCAATTGCAGCAGGGACTTGAGCCGCGCTACCGGCGTGCGCGCGCTATTCCATGCCGCCAGCCAGTTGACCATGGGCTCGCTGAACAGGATCGGGGCATGGCTCATGACTTCCACGCCCCCGGCCAGCACCAGACCGGCGCGGCCGCTCGCGATGTCGCCGGCCGCCGCATCCAGCGCCTGCATGCCCGAGGCGCAATTGCGCTGCACCGTCCAGGCCGGCACCCGGTCCCCGCAGCCGAGACGCAGCGCCACCACCCGGGCGATATTGGCCTCGCTGGCCGAGGGCATGACGCAGCCGAGAATGACTTCGTCGAGGTCGGCGGGAGTGAACGGTTGACGGGCAAGCAGGGGATTGCCGCCCGCGACTGCGAGATCGGCGGCCGTGAACGGCCCCGGCTTGCCGCGCGCCTTCAGAAACGGCGTGCGGCTCCCGTCGACTACATAGACTGGTCGGCCTTGCCGGCCGTTCGGCTGCTGCTCCATGCGGCATGCTCCTTGGTTAGGTACTCGGGAGGGAACTCATCGACCTGGATGACGATGCGGCGGGCCGCGATGGCCGCGCGGATGCCTGCCGCCTCCTGCTCGGTGATCACACCTGTTGACTGGCCGCTGTCGATACATGCTTCCGGGTCGCCACGGGGCAGGGTGCCTTCCTGCATGGCCCGACGCAGCGTACGCAGCGCCGGCTCCGCAGCGATGGCCTTCTCCAGCGCATCGTCGAGCCGGGCCAGCGGGGCGTTTGCGTCAGCCGGAAGATACATACCCTGCGTCAGACGCTCGCGCACCGCGCCAGGCGAAAGTACCAGTTCGGCCACCGAGTGACCGTGCGCATCCCGTGGGCGCTTGCAGGGCCTGCCGAGCGGGAAGGTCATCAGGCGAGTCAGTGCGGCGACGAAGCGGTTGGGCAGGTTGTCGAACACCTCGTGCAGGCGTTCCTGGATGGTGAACTGCAGATCGGTGCAGGCCCATTCCAGCAGCGGAAGTTCGTCGTCCGGTTCGCCGTGATCGTGATGATGCTTGAGTACGGCACTGCCCAGATACAGCAGGCTCAGCACATCGCCGAGTCGCCCGGAAAGGGACTCCTTACGCTTGAGTGAACCGCCCAGCGACAACAGGGCCATCTCGGTGGTGACCGCAAAGGCAAGGCACAGGCGTGCCAAGCGCCGGTAGTGGCGGCCGCGCGTCCCGCCCACCGGCGCACCCTGCAGGCGACCGCCGGAGAGGCCGTGAAACAGGCTGCGCGCGATAAGGCTCATGATGTGGCTGGCGTGACTACACAGGGCAGCGTCGAAGGCCGCGACATCGTTTTGATCCGCGGCCTGCATCTCCCGGTACAGGTAGGGATGGCAGCGAGTCGCGCCCTGGCCGAAGATGATCAGGTTGCGGGTGAGGATGTTGGCGCCTTCCACGGTGATACCAATCGGCAGGGCTTCGTAGCCGCGCGCGACGAAATTCCTCGGTCCCATGCTGATGCCGCAGCCACCGAGGATGTCCATGGCGTCGTTCACGACCACGCGCATGCGTTCGGTCAGGTGGTACTTGACGATCGCCGAGGCGACCGAGGGATCCTCTCCGCTGTCGATGGCGGCGGTGGTGAAACCGCGCGCGGCGTTCATCACGTAGGTATTACCGACGATACGCGCCAGCACCTCGCTGATGCCTTCGAATTTTCCGATGGGCAGTCGGAACTGTTTTCTGACCGCGGCATAGGCGCCGACCGCACGGCTCATCTTCTTGCCTGCGGCAGTGCTTAGCGCCGGCAGCGAGATGGCACGTCCGTCCGAAAGGCAGTTCATCAACATGCGCCAGCCCATACCGACGCGCTCCTGGCCGCCGATGACCCGGTCCATGGGGATGAACACATCCTTGCCGCGGTTTGGTCCGTTCATGAAGGACTGGTTCATCGGGAAATGGCGGCTGCCGATTTCGATGCCCGGCGTGTTTGTCGGGATGAGCGCCAGCGTGATGCCGATGTCCTCCTTTTCGCCTATCAGGTGATCCGGATCGTAGAGGTGAAAGGCGAGTCCCAGCAGTGTGGCCACCGGTCCCAGCGTGATGTAACGCTTTTCCCAGTTCAGACGGATGCCGAGCACGTCGGCCTTGCCGTCGTGTGTCTGGCGGCAGACGACGCCGGTGTCCGGCATGGAGGCGGCGTCGCTGCCGGCCTCCGGCCCGGTGAGCGCAAAGCAGGGTATGTCCGTGCCGTTCGCCAGTCGCGGCAGGTAGTAGTCTTTCTGGGCTTCGGTACCGTAGGACAGCAGCAGCTTCGCCGGTCCGAGCGAGTTCGGTACCATCACCGTGACCCCCGCGGAAATGCTGACACTGGCGACCTTCAGGACCACCAGGGAATGGGCATTGGCGGAAAATTCCAGACCGCCGTAGCGCCGGGGGATGATCATGCCGAAGAAGCCCCGGCGTTTCATGTAATCCCAGGTCTCCGGGGTCAGGTCACGAAGTTCCTCGGTGATCTCCCAGTCGTCGATCATGCCGCAGAGTTCCTCAACGGGTCCGTCGATGAAGGCCTGTTCTTCGGGGTTGAGTCGCGGCGCGGGAAAGCCCCGCAGGCGTTGCCAGTCCGGTTGGCCGGTAAACAGGTCCGCCTCCCACCACACCGTGCCGGCTTCGAGCGCCGCGCGTTCGGTGTCCGACATGGCCGGCATGACCCTGCGGTACGCCGTGAGCAGGGGTTGCGTGATAGAACGCCGACGCAGCGGCGTCAGTGTGAGCAGGGCGGCGAGCGGGACGTACAGCACCCAGGCCACCAGTTCTGCCATGGCTGCCGGATGATGGAAGACAATCCAGTAGATCAGACCGGCGCCGAGTACGCCTGTCCAGAGGTATCTCGACGCCCGTCGCGCCATCATCAGCCCGATGACGGTGACGACCAGCAGCAGTTCGATAATCCCGTTCATGGTGGCCGTCCTGTGTCGTGCCGTGGTTGTCAGCGGCCGGTTCCCATACCGGCGGCCTGTGTCAGCTACTTCAATTATCGACTATTTTTCAGCTATTTGAATCTTAACTACCGGAATAAGCCAGGCAGCCGTGTTGCTTCGCGGTGAAACGGCGTTTTGTGTACTCTGCTATAGTTCGTGCAACAGTTGCCGGCGCCGCGGATCTTCCGGCCAGACACGTGAATTACGAGGTATCTTACGGAGAAAAAACATGGCCAGGGATAAAGCTCCCAACGGTGGACGTTCCGCATCCCGCGAGGCAAAACGACCGGTCAGGACCGCAAAGCCGGCATCGGGGCGGCGCAGGCAAAAGGTGTCCGTCACACACGACCGGAAGTCAAAGAACCACCATGACATCGTTCCGCCACAGGGGATCCCGCATACCGCGCGTCCGCAGGAACCCCTGAAGGAAATCGCCGAGGCGCTCGCCTTTCCGGCAAGCGCCCGGACCATCGACCACTTCGTCAGCGCCGTACTGGGGCGGATCAGCCTCGGGGTGTCACCGGCCGGACTGATGACCGCCTATTTCGAATGGCTTTCCCATCTCGTCGTCTCGCCCGGAAAGCAGATTGAGCTCGTCCAGAAAGCCGCGCGCAAGGCCACCCGCTTCGCCGTCCAGGCGGCGCGCGCCACCACCGATCCGGAAACACCGCCTTGCATCGAGCCGCTGCCGCAGGACCATCGCTTCAGCGGCGAGGAGTGGCAGCAACCGCCATTCCAATGGATCTATCAGTGGTTCCTGCTGAACCAGCAGTGGTGGCACAATGCGACGACCGGGGTGCACGGCGTCACGCCGCAGAACGAGAAGGCCATCGAGTTCATCACCCGACAGCTGCTCGACATGGCCTCGCCCTCCAATTTCATCCTTACCAATCCCGAGGTCCTGCAGGCCACCCTGGCGGCGGGCGGCTACAACTTCGTGCGCGGCACACTCAACTTTATCGAGGACTGGGAACGCATGGTCGCGGGCCGCAGGACGGTCGGCACCGAGGACTATGTGGTCGGTCGCGATGTCGCCGTCACTCCCGGGAAGGTGATCCTGCGCAACCGGCTGATCGAGTTGATCCAGTACACTCCGGTGACCGCCACAGTACACGCCGAACCGGTGCTCATCGTGCCGGCGTGCATCATGAAGTACTACATCCTCGATCTGTCGCCGCATAACTCGCTGGTGAAGTATCTGGTCGGTCAGGGGTATACGGTGTTCATGATTTCCTGGAAAAACCCCGTCGCCGAGGATCGCGACCTCGGCATGGATGACTACCGCCGTCTCGGCATTGGCGCCGCCATCAAGGCCATCGAGGCGGTGGTCCCGGGGCAAAAGATCCACGCCGCCGGCTATTGTCTGGGCGGAATCCTGCTTACGACGCTGGCCGCGGCGCTGGCGCGCGATGGTGAGGATACGCTGAAGACACTCACGCTGTTCACCACGGAACTCGACTACACCGAACCCGGGGAGCTGATGCCGTTCATCAACGAGAGTCAGGTAGACTATATCGAGGACCTGATGTGGGACCAGGGCTACCTCGACGGCAAGCAGTTCGCCGGTGCCTTCCAGCTCCTGCGGTCGAATGACCTGATCTGGTCGCGCATGCTGCGCGAATATCTCCTCGGCGAGCGTCAGGGCATGACCGACCTGATGGCCTGGAACGCCGACGCCACCCGCGTCCCCTATGCCATGCATTCCGAGGTGCTGCGCAGCCTGTTCCTCAGGAACGACCTCGCGGAAGGCCACTACCTGGTCGACGGCCAGCCGGCAGTCATCAGCGACATTCGCGTCCCGATCTTCTGCGTTGCCACCACCAGGGACCACGTCGCGCCCTGGCGATCGGTCTACAAGATCCATCTGCTTACCGACACGGATGTGACCTTTCTACTCGGCAGTGGAGGTCATAATGCCGGCGTGGTGAGCGAACCCGGTCACAGGCATCGCCAGTACCAGGTGGCGACCCGGCATGAGAGTGACCGCTATGTGGACGCGGACACATGGCAGTCGATGGTAGCGGTCCAGGAGGGCTCCTGGTGGCCTGAATGGCAGCGCTGGCTGGCCGGGCACTCAGGAAAGAAGGTACAGCCGCCGCCCATGGGTGCGCCGGAGAAGGGCCATCCCGTCATCGGAGACGCGCCGGGCCGTTACGTGCTGCAGGATTAGCCAGAATTCTTGTTCACTGGCACGCGCTGAATACGTCTCGACGCGCTCGACGAGCGCGACCGTGCGTGGCGATGGGTTAGTATTGGCTGGCCACCGTTTGCGACTGATTGCGCCTGCATTGATGTCTGAACCCCCCGGACGTACACGCAACGAACAGAATTGAAATCTTTCCGTGTAACTCCGTGTGCGTCCGTAGCCATAATTCACGGCGGCAGGAAGGATCGCCATGCAGTCATTCGTGAAGTAATGTTCAAGGGCAATTGCTCCAGTACCGTCTGATTTGGCTTACCAGGAATAGTGACCATGACGCACAACCTCTATATTACCGGCGCCGAGAAGGGCAGCGGCAAATCGGTCATCGTGCTGGCGGTGATGGAACTGCTGTCCGGCTATGCCGGGAAGGTCGGGATCTTCCGTCCCGTGGTGCGCAGCACGCCGCAGGAGGACAATCTGCTGCGCCTCCTCACCACACGCTACCAGCTGGATTACCCGCCCGAATCGCTCTACGGCGTCACCCTGGAGACGGCGCGCGAGCTGATCAAGGCCGACCGCTACGACGAACTGCTGCGCATCATCCTCGACCGCTTCGGCAGCCTCAACGCCGACTGCGAACACGTCATATGCATCGGGTCCGACTATTCCGGCGTCAGCGGCATGCTGGAGTTCGATTTCAACGTGGACGCCGCCAACAACCTTGGCTGCCTGCTGATGCCGGTGGTACGCGGCAAGGACCGCGGCGTGCAGGAGGTCACCGACGCCACATTGGCCTTCCTGATGTCGCTGCGCGACCGGGACTGCGACATCGCGGCCGTCATCGTCAATCGCGTTTCCAGCCGTGATGTGGCGGTGGTGAGCGCGGAACTGCAGCGCCGCCTGAAGGGCGAGGTGCCGGTGTACGTGGTGCCGGAGGA
>Ga0316583_10000749_pt1 | contig 10151 bp, 13 predicted proteins | sample J_170502JBrBrA_D_FD_204513 | JGI IMG/M metagenome (GOLD analysis project Ga0316583, IMG submission 204513) | Rhizosphere microbial communities from salt marsh grasses in Alabama, United States - J_170502JBrBrA | ecosystem: Host-associated > Plants > Roots > Rhizosphere | place: USA: Alabama... | reverse complement strand
TTTCCTGATGCCTAACCGCTGAACCTTTCGTTGATACACACGCCCAAATGACTAGTCTGCTGGATAGCCTGCGGGTTTAGGTAAATAGACACAATTTGCATTCCTTGGCATACTTGGTAAATTCTTCCGCCGTCCAGACGACGACATCCTCGATCAGTTTTTTTTCATCAAGATCCATCATGTCAACAGTCATCTTGCAGGCGACTAACTCCACGCCTTCGATTTGCGCCATTTCCTGCAGGTCGGCCAGGCTGGGAATATTGGCGTCCTCGATTTTTTTCTTCATCATGCCGGTGGCAAGCGATGTCATCCCTGGTATCGCCCCCATCACGCCGGCAGGGAAATATTTGGCGCGCGCAGCGCCGCCTTCCAGGACCAGGTTCAAACCTGCAAAAGAATAAAATATTTTGCTTTCCATGCCCTGGCGGGCGGCATTAATTGCCAGAACCAGAGATGGATAGGCACCATCCAGGGTGTCTTTCACGCAAATAAATGCGGCTTTTTCAGTGCTGTCGCTCATTTTTCGTTACCTCCTTTTAATTTATCCAAAATTTACACCTCCGGTAACAATCAATCTAAACCATCCTGCTAAAATCAGGTCATAATACCGGTGGATTTGTTCCTATCCAGAGGTGCCATTTGCCTCGCTCTCAGCTTCGGTTTGATGACCTCCTTCAAAAAACTCAATGCGTCGGCTTGATCGGTATCCAGAAGAATGGCTTCCAGACGGATAACCTCTTTGTCACTCAATTCAATGATTGCTTTTCCCATATATCAATCTCCAATGGATTCTGATGTATTTTTTGCAGCGAACCGCTGCAACAACGTCAGCCGGCTCAGGAAAAACCTGATGACGAACCGGATCCGCATTTAAGTGACGATGAATCTCCCAAAAATCCGGCACAGCTGACCAGCTTGCGAACCTCGCTTTTGCCGCATTGCGGACAATTGATCTTTTTTTCATCATCGGAAAAGACGAGCTGTTCAAAGCATTGCCCGCAGCAGGCGCATTCATATTCGTATATTGGCATAACACCCTCCTGAATTATTTTTGAATTACAATCAGAATTTTTTTTAACAGGAAACAAAAGCAATTTTGATGCCACAAATTAGCGATTGATTATTTTATGCGCGGTAATGCCATATTTTTTCATGCGATTCCAAACCGTGACCCGTGAGATTCCCAAGATATCCGCTGCCCGCGACTGGTTGCCACCGGCACTTTGCAGGGCTTCGATCAGCTCGTTCTTTTGAATTTCCTTGCGGTTCAAAGGGCCCGGTTTATTATTCATGGCCAAAGGCTGCGTCTGATGGACAGCCGGCGGGAAATGATAGGGTTGAATCATTTTTTCCTGGCAGGTAACAAAGGCATACTCGAAAGCGCTTTTAAGCTCTCTCACGTTTCCGGGCCAGGGATAGGCCAGCAGCTGTTCCATGGCAGCATTGGAGATGCCTCGAATTTTTTTCTGACTCTTGAGTTGATTTCGGCGGAAAAAAGACTCGGCCAGCAGCGGGATGTCTCCCACGCGCTCCCGCAGCGGCGGCACAAAAATTGGAATGACGTTAATCCGATAAAACAAATCCTCCCTGAAAGCGCCCTGCTGAACCAATTTCTTTAAGTTCCTGTTGGTGGCCGTTATGATGCGCACATTGATGCGGATGGGCCTGTTGTCACCGACGCGCTCGATAACTTTCTCCTCCAGCACCCGCAGCAGTTTGACCTGGGTGGCCAGCGGCAGGTCTCCGATTTCATCCAGAAAGATGCAGCCGCCCTGGGCGGCTTCAAATCGGCCCTCACGGCTGCGGTACGCACCGGTAAAGGCGCCTTTTACATGTCCGAAGAGTTCACTTTCCAGCAGGGATTCGGTAAGGGATGCACAGTTGACCTTTACATAAGGTTTTTGCCTGCGCAGGCCGGTTTCATGAATGGCCCGGGCCGCCAGTTCTTTGCCGGTGCCGCTTTCTCCAAAGATAATTACCGGTGCATCGGACTGGGCGGCATTGGTAATCAGATCGAAAGCCCGCTGCATCAAGGCCGAGCTTCCCAGAATGCCGTGAAATCCATCCTCGGAGCGCAACTCCCGGCGGAATGCTTCGATCTGGGTGTCTTTTTCAATCAGTTCGGTTATATCCGTCATGGTTTCTACCGCCCCCATGACGTTGCCTTCGGCATCAAGCAGCACGGAGGCATTTTTAAGCGCATGCACATAGGTTCCATCTTTGCGCATGAATACACACCGTTTTTGTTTGAGATCACCGGTTCTAAATAAGCTGCACCAGTTGCAATCATCTTTTTCGCGAGCCAGTTCACAGGTATTGCAGTTCAGAGTTGTGCATGAGCGGCCGACGATTTCGTCGCGCGTGTAACCCATCATAATCTCAAATGCCCGGTTGACCGAGATAATGGTGCCGCCCGTATCGACAATCATCACGCCGTCCTGAATGGTATCTACCACCGTTTTCCAGTACAGGTTGAGCTCCTGTTCAAACATTTAACACTCCTTTGTTAAAAATTTAACATATGTTAAGTTTATTTACTTAACACTTTAACACAACCATGACAAGATAAAAAAGTTAATTTACTTGATGTCATGTCGGAGCTTTCATTAAGAGATTAGCATTAATATTAAATGATTTCTTATTATTATGAAATAAATTTTTTATAAAAAATTATCAAAAAAAATAGATTGGCATCAAGGTTGCAGAACCTGCTGAAAGAAATTCATTAACAATCGCTAAATAACGGGTGTTCACTTGAAACGCATAAATAAATACAAATTGGACCTTCGGGGCATGCTTCTGCCGCTGAGTTTGTTGAAAGTGACTCAGAGCTTCAGAGCCTTGAAACCGGGTGAAACCCTGGAAGTTCTATTGAGCGAGTCGGAATCTTCGCAGGAGCTTTTCAAGGTGCTGCCTCATGCATCCTATGAGGTAACCGCGATGGAAGCGCAGGGAAGGTCCAAACCCCATTATTGTATCCAGCTGCAAAAAAAAGAACTGCGGGAAAGCGTCTAAACCTGAGAACCCGCAGCTGCTGTAGGACGGAACATGACATATATAACATTTCAAACAAGGAGGGTAAAAAATGTCAGAAGTTGAATTGAGTACGATTGAAGCGGCAAGTACGGTTGATGCCAGGGGCTCCGCCTGCCCGGGACCGCTGTTGGAAGCCAAAAAGGGCATTGGCAAAGTCAGAGTCGGTGAAATCCTTGAAATCTACTCCAACGATTCAGGCACCCGAGCCGATATTCCTGCCTGGGCTAAAAAGGTTGGACACGATTACCTCGGTGTAATGGAAGCTGACGGCTATGACAAACACTTTGTTCGCAGAAAAAAATAGGCAAAACGATTATGACAACCCAGACGGCAAATTCGAATGATGCAAAGATTTTGATTCTGGCCACGGAAACCTGCGCCTACCCCGGAGCAAATTCGGTGGGGCAGGCGCATTCCAGCTATCCGGCCAATACTTACATTTTCAGGGTGCGGGCGCCTGTGTTGTTTCCCGAAAAATTCTATCTGGATTGCTTTGAAAAAGGCATCAGCGGAATCATCATCATGTCCTGCGGCGAAGAGTGCCCCTATGATGGCGCATACAAGGCGCTGGCAAAACGGATCGACACGGTTTACCAGATGATGAAAGCCCGCGGGATAGATATTCGCCGACTCCGGCTCACGGCCATTTGCACGGTTTGTATCCGTGCGTTCTTAAAAGAAGTCAACCAGATGAACGAACTGGTGCAGGAGCTGGGGTCGCCTTCCCTGGAAATGGAGACCGCAGGTGCTCAGGCGGTTCAATGAGCCGGGTACTGTCAGGAGGGATACCAATTAAATGAAAACCGAACGGGTTATGAAATTTGATGCGCTTGTTGTGGGCGCCGGAATCGCCGGTCTGCAAGCGGCGCTGGATCTGGCTGATCAAAACTTCAAAGTGGCTGTGGTGGAAAAAGACGCATCCATTGGGGGTAAAATGATCCGGCTGTCGAAGGTGTTTCCGACCCTGGATTGTGCCAGCTGCATTACGACGCCTAAAATGGCGGCAGCCGCCCATCATGAAAATATAACGATTTTTACCTGCTGCGATTTAAATGAAATGCAACGCAAGCCGGACGGCATCACGGCCGCTGTAACCCAGCGCGCCCGGTTTGTGGATCCGGTCAAATGCATCGGCTGCCGGCAATGCGAGTATGCCTGTCCGGTGTATGTCCCCGATGAAGAGCAGGGAAACTTCGGGGCGCGTAAAGCGATTTACATCCCGTTTTCAAATGCGATTCCTCAGATAGCGCTGCTGGATGTGGACCATTGCTCGCTTTGCGGAAAATGTGCCAAGGTCTGCCCGACCGACGCGGTTGATTACTTCCAGGAGCCGCAAGATTTTGTCATCGAGGCGCGAACCGCTGTTCTGGCAACCGGTTATAAACTTTCGCCCCTCAATCAGAAAAAAGAATACGGCCAGGGCAAGATCGAAAACGTGATTACCTCCCTTCAGATGGAGCGCTTGCTGGCGCCCCACGGCCCCTATCAGCGGGTGATCCGCCCTTCCGACGGCAAAGAGCCGGAATCGATTGCCTGGATCCAATGCGCCGGTTCGCGGGATAAATCCCTGGGCGTTTCTTATTGTTCGCGGGTGTGCTGCATGTATGCCATCAAACAGGCGATGCTGCTTTCCGGTGCGCTGCCGCTGGCCGATCTGACCATTTATTATATGGACATCCGCGCTTTCGGCAAGGGCTATGAGCAATTCTATCAGAACGCCAAGGCGATGGGGATCGAGTTTGTCAAAGCCAAAGTGGCGAAAGTATCACGGGGAGAAAACCAGAATGTAGCGCTGCGCTTTGAGAACCAGGAAGGCGATGGAGGCGTGATGACCCGGGAGCATGACCTCACGGTGCTTTCTCTGGGGATCCTACCCGAATGGAATCCGATGGGCGTCTGCCCTGTTTCGGTCGACGGAGACGCCTTTATCAAAAGCATCATGCCCAAGATCGCGCCGACTTTGACCGATATGGAAGGTGTTTTTGTGGCCGGCATCGCGGCGGGACCCAAAGATATCGTGGACACAATCGCCGAAGCCGGCGCCGCGGCCATGGAAGCGTCCAATTATTTAAAACAATACCAGCAGTTAAAAAGCAGCGGACAGAAAACAGGAGACCGACAACAGCAATCGGAAAACACAATCCAGGCTATCGCAGCAGGATGACACCTCAATAATTGCTTTGTCAACTCTGATCTCCGTTATCTGTCGCCTGACTCAAGAAGACAGGAGACCATTGCATGTCAGCGAAACCCGAGAAAGATGAAACCGGTGAGCAAAAAGTCGGCGTATACATCTGCCATTGCGGCGGCAATATTTCCGACCATGTGGATGTTCAGCAACTGAAGGAAAACGTTAAAAAAATTCCGGGAGTCAGCACCGCGCACACCAATATGTTCATGTGCTCTGACCCGGGCCAGGAATTGATCCAGCAGGATATTAAATCCGGCAAAATTAATCGGGTGGTGGTGGCCTCCTGCGCGCCCAGCCTGCATGAGTTGACATTTCGGGGAGCCATCAAGCGCGCCGACATGAACCCTTACCTTTATGAACACGCCAACATTCGCGAACAGGTCAGCTGGGTGCACGATGGCGATAAGGCCACGGCCAAAGCGACCGGTTTGGTGGCAGCCGCCATCGCCAAGACCAAAAAACAGGAAGCACTGGAGCCCATTCGCGTGGATGCCAAACGTCACGCGCTCGTGCTGGGAGGAGGCATTGCCGGTCTAAGAGCGGCCATCGATCTTTCCCGACGGGGAATCGAAGTGGTGCTGGTGGAAAAATCACCGTTTCTGGGAGGTCGTACCGCCAATCTGGACAAACTGGTTCCCACCGGAGAAAAAGCCGGTGACTTGATACGGTATTTGGCCGAAAAAGTTATAGAAGATCCAAATATCGCTGTTTTGACATGCGCCGAAGTGGTTCGCTCCGAAGGCTATGTGGGAAATTTCACGATAACCGTCAAGCGGCGCCCCCCCCGGGACGACGAAGCGCTAAAAAAACTTGAGTTGGCGGCGTCCCGACAGGCCGCTGTGGGTGACTTTATCCCGTTTGCCGGCATTTTTGCCGGCCCGATTCCTGATGCAGCCGAGGAAATCAAACTGGAAACCGGAGCCATTGTCTTTGCCACCGGTTTTACGCCCTATGTGCCAGTAAAAGGGGAATATGGCTTTAAAGAAAATCCGGAGGTCATCACCCTGCCGGATCTGATCCGCACCATGGCTGAAAGCCCATCGGGCGGAACGAAGCTTCAAATCGGCGGCCGAAAAATCGAACGCGTCGCCCTGATTCACTGTGTGGGCAGCCGTCAGATTCCGGGGTTGCACGAAGCGGATGCCGAAGGCAATTTGAATGAATACTGTTCCCGAACCTGCTGCAGCGCCACGCTGCAGGCGGCCAGTGAAATCAGGGAGAGGTATCCTGAAACGAACGTCTTTGAATATTACCGCGATATTCGAACCTACGGCCGCGGCCAGGAAGAATACTATGAACGGGCCTCAAAAAACGGGGTGATTTTTTTCCGGTTCGAACCCGAAGAACCGCCGGTGATCGAACGAACCCAGAGCGCTAAACATCCGCTGGTTGTCAAGGCCAAGGATACGCTGACTTTCGGTGAAGAGGTCGAGGCCGAAGTGGACCTGGTTGTTCTCGCGGTAGGGATGCAGTCCAGCAACATTTCGGATCTGGTGGAAATGATGAAGCTTCCGGTGGGTGCCGACCGATTTTTGTTGGAAGTTCATCCAAAGCTGCGCCCGGTGGAACTGGCCAATACCGGTGTTCTGCTGGCGGGCACCTGCCAGGCGCCAATGGATGTGACTGAAGCCTGCAACGCAGCCCAGGCGGCATCAGCCAAGGCTTCGATCCTGTTGACCAAAGGATTCGTGGAGCTTGATCCTTTTGTGGCTAACGTTGACCTGGATCGATGCACCGGCCGCGGCGCCTGCCAGGAAGCCTGTCCCATTGAAGGTGCCATTCAAGTGGTGGAAATGCAAGTCGAAGGTCAAACGGTCAAACGCGGCCAGGTCAATGCGGCGCTGTGCACCGGATGTGGAACCTGTGTGGCGGTGTGTCCGGATAATGCCATAGACGTCAAAGGCTGGGAGCTCGAGCAATACGAAGCCATGGTGGATGCCATCGTGGCCGCCTGATGAATAATTTCCTGTTGGCAACGAAATTTTATTTCGGCCCGGTTTATTCGAGTTAGGAGCATAAGATGAGTGAACAGAAGAGTATGGATAGGGACGCGCTAAAAAAGCTGCGGGATGTACGCAAAACGAGCATCGACAAAGCCCGAAAAACAATAAAAGACCAGAATCGGGTGATTAAAAACATCAAGGGACTGATAAAGACCGAAGGTAAAACCGTGCCGGAAATTGCACACGCTTCGCAAATTTCAACATCCCGGGCACTGTGGTACATCATGGCGCTTAAGAAGTACGGTCTGGTCGTGGAAGGGGCCAAAGATGGCGACTACTTCAAATACCAACTTGCCGCTCAAGGAGACGAATCATGAGCTCACGGATTGATCCTGAATTAATGAAAAACCTGACCCGATTCGGGGTTGCGGATGCGACCGCCTGCTTTAACTGCGGAAATTGTACAGCCGTGTGCAGCCTGTCTTCGGAGTCCACGCCATTTCCCAGGAAGATGATTCGGTATCTGCAGCTGGGCCTTAAAGATAAGCTGATGCAGTGCCCGGAGCCCTGGCTCTGCTATTACTGCGGCGATTGCTCCAGCACCTGTCCGCGAGACGCCAATCCCGGGGAGGTGATGATGGGCGTCAGGCGTTACTTTACAGCTGAATATGAACCGACCGGCATTTCGCGGCTGTTCTATCGCAATAATGTTTTTGCTGTGTTACTGACGCTCGTCCTGGCACTGTTTCTGGGCGCTTTTTTGCTGGCGCAAAAATCCGGTGCCACGGATACGGCGGTGACGCGATGGCTGTTTGGCCTGGTGGACTATCAATTTATCGAAACAGTAGGCATCGCTGTCTTCGTTATTGTATCACTGAGCATCATCGGCGGCTTTATGCGTACGATTGCCCTCTTTTACCGGGCCGGCAGTGAAATGACAACCGAAGCATCCGCAGAAAACAGCAGGAAAAATCGATTTTTCCCCGCTATGGTTGAAGTCGTAAAAGAGCTTGTGACTCTCAAACGCTATCAAAGCTGCTATGAAGAAAAAGAGACAGTCTGGTTTTTAAAGCCCTGGTTTGTCCACTGGGCGATGATGTGGGGCTTTATCGGACTGGCTGTAGCGACCCTGTTAGATATTCCCATGCTGGGGCTAAAAGATCCCAATGCCGCCACCTGGCTGCCCAGCCGAATCCTGGGAATCGGAGCCGGACTTTTGTTAATGTACGGTGCCACCATTGCATTTATCCGCCGGCTGACAAAATCGGAGAAAAACACCGAACATTCCCGATTTTCCGACTGGCTGTTTATCGTTTTTATGTGGGGGCTGGGATTTACGGGGTTCTGGCTGACTGTTTCCGTGTATGCGGCGGATAGTAACCTTGTCTCCCAGGTCGTCCTGCTGGTCCATACCGTCATGGCCATGGAGTTGCTGCTGCTATTCGCATTTTCAAAATTCGCCCATGTACTGTATCGGCCACTGGCGCTGTTTTTCCATCACCTGCACGAAGTTCGCTGATCGGCCGGCATTGATCAGAGGATAAGTCCTGCCAAAACCTGTTTTCTGCTGGCGAGGCGGACAGCCACGATAATTAATCCATATGAAAGGAACTGAAAGCCATGCCTGAAAAAGAAGAAAGAATTATGTATATTTGCACCCATGCCAGCGACAATACCGAAAAAGCGCATTTGCCCTTTGTCATGGCCAATGCCGCCCTTGCCATGGATATTCAGGCCACGGTGGTACTTCAGGGCGACGGGGTCTACCTGGCTCAGAAAGGTTACATCGACCACATGGTGTCCGGCGGCGGGTTCCCGCCGATTAAAGAATTGCTCAAACTCTTTTTAGAGCAAAACGGCCAGTTGCTGGTCTGTGTGCCCTGCATCAAAGAGCGCCATATTGAAGAGTCCGATTTAATCCCGGGCTCTGAGACCACCGCTGCCGGCAATTTGAATATCCTGGCAACGGAATGCAATGCTGTGCTTGTTTATTAAGTACTATTAAAATGGCAATTCGTATTCGAAATTACCTGTTTTAGGAAATCTTATCCGCCCGGCTTGAGTGGCCGAGTCTGGCCGGGGACGGCTCCGAAGCAACGGCGGATCTGAGACCATTACGATGAGGCAAAAAAATGCAAACAAAAACCGTTACCAAGCTCCCCAGTCGCATCACAGACCTCGTGGAATTGAAACAAGGCGGTGCCGCGGTGGCCTGCCAACCGTCATTTGAAATTTTACCCGTGAATTTTGAACATCGCAGGCATCCCTTCAAGGCCCATATATTTCTGTGCCGTTACACGGGTACCATCGACAGCCAGGATTACGCCTTCAGAAAGTGTTATGCCCGGGGCTGCCCTTACAACCTTTGCCCGCAAGTGTCCCAGGCGGTTATGATTGCCAATCGCTATCTGCAAAGAGATCTGCGGCTGCTTCAGAAAAATGGAATTAAGGTGGAAAGCCAACTCTTCAGCCTGGATGATATGGTGGTGAAGTTTGAGGATCTGCATACCAAAGAGGATCCGATTCTGACCATCTATGATTATATCCATATTGCCGAGGAGGGAAACGATGTCGCCGTGGAGATTGATCTCGAGCAAATTCCAGCTGTCGAGCATTTTGCAACTCACAAAAATGCGCAGACGTTTCTAACCGCCAAGTTTAGCGTTCAAACGCTTGGAAAACGGCATCATTGCGAACGCTTTTTCGCCTGTTTTCCAACCCGCAAAGCGGATGGAGAAATGCAGCGGGCCGTCGAAGTGGCCAACGCCCGTCTGGAGAACCTCTACGAACAATTTGATCAGGCCTCGGTAAAATATGCGAGACGCTTTTTCGAACCCAAATAAAAGCATTGCCACCGGTGCGGCCAAATTCCTGCAGGAAGCCGGCAGCAGCAAGGTTTCGTTGTTTATCTGAAGAATGAAATGGCTTCTTGTTTACCGCCGGTGTTGTTGACATCATCAATAATTTTGGAAGTTGTGTAT
>Ga0316583_10000748_pt1 | contig 10158 bp, 8 predicted proteins | sample J_170502JBrBrA_D_FD_204513 | JGI IMG/M metagenome (GOLD analysis project Ga0316583, IMG submission 204513) | Rhizosphere microbial communities from salt marsh grasses in Alabama, United States - J_170502JBrBrA | ecosystem: Host-associated > Plants > Roots > Rhizosphere | place: USA: Alabama... | reverse complement strand
TGGGCTGGCCGGTCGCGTAGTCGAACGCGACCTGGACCGTCCGCGCTGCGGCCAACAGCCGGCCCGACCTCTGCTCGGTGACCAGGTACTCGAAGTCGAAGCTCTTGGAACCGGTGCGGGCGACCCGGATGTAGACGTTCAGAGTCTCGGCGACCGCCGCGGGCGACAGGTACCGGCAGGTTGCCTCGGCGAGGATGAACGGGAACTGCTGCTCCGGCGACGGGCCGTGGAGGTCGGTGGGCGCGAGCTCCTTGAACAGCGCGACACGAGCCTCCTCCAGGTAGGTCAGGTACACCGCGTTGTTGACGTGGCCCATGGCGTCAACGTCACGGAACCTGACCACGACCTCGGTGTGCAGAGGGAAGCTCTCGGGCGACGGAACGGGGCGCGAGGGCGACATCCCGAGTATTTTGCGCGGCAGGGGAAGGCGGGTCAACCGCAACGCCTCCCTAATCATTGCCAGCCGGACCAACCACCCGGCCGGGCGGGGCTCGCCGCTGGCATGCACCCGGGGTGTGATGTACCCTCGTGCGGTGGCGCAATGAGGGAATCGAGCCGCGACACGCCGCAGTACGAGATGGGAAAGGCCGAGACCGAAAGGCTCCGCCGGGTGGAGACGACGTTTCTCGCGCGGCCCAGGGTCAGCATCCGCCTTCGCATCGTGGCGGGCTTCCTGCTCTGCTTCTTCCTGCTCGCGGTCACCGGCCTGATCAACCTCGTCATCCTGTTCCAGGCAAGAAGCAAGCTTCATTTCCTGGACGTCAGTCAGACCCTGTCCCTGGAAATCCAGCGTGCCTCTCATACCGCCAGACTCGACTTTCCGGATGCAAAGAACCTGGCGACGGCGGCTGCCAGTGCCAAGGACGCTTTTGACCTGTTCATGAAGGAGGGGGCCCAGATCATGGGCGCCACCGGCGAGAAGAACCTCGCCCTCCTCAACTACCAGATGGGGCACTACGTGCAGCTGCTCGACGACGGCCTGGCCCTCGCTAAGACGGGACCGGCGACCGAGAGCCAGAGAAAGGCTCTGCAGGAGCAGATCGACGCCTCCGCATCCGGCCTGCTCAACCTTCTGCGGACGATGAAGGCACGCGAGGCGGCGGCGGCCGACCGCGTCCTCAGCCTCTCCCAGAAGCTCCCGTTCGTGTTCTCGGCGCTGATGCTGGTCATCATCTTCTGGATCACCAGCCTCCTGGCCGGCACCATCACCGACTCGCTGAAGCGTCTGGAAGAGTCCACGCGCCGGATCGCCGCCGGTGACTTCTCACTCATGAACCCCAAGCGGCGCTACCACGACGAGTTCTCCGACCTGTCGGTCGCCGTCAACCGCATGCTGTCGGAGCTGCGCGCCCGTGAGGCTCAGGTCGTCAAGGCGGACCGGCTCGCCAGCGTTGGCCTCGTGACCTCGGGATTCGCGCAGCAGTTCAGCACGACTCTCGACGCCATCACGAGCCACGTCGACTCCTTTCTGGATCAGTGTCCGGAGGCAAAGGCGTGCGAGGAATGCGGGCTGCTGCAGGCCCTGTCAGCCGAGACGGACCGCGGCAAGGAGGCCGTTGCGACGCTCCTCGAGTTCACGCTCGACCACGACTTCGTGCTCTCCGAGGTGAGCCTGCACGAGGTTGTGGAGTCGGCGCGGCACCTGCTTCAGGACCAGATGGACGAGGCCCACGTCTCGTTCTCCAACGGTATCCCGCCGGACATGCCCCGCATTCGAGGGGCCGCGAACCAGCTCCGCCATGTCTTCGTGAACCTCTTCCACAACGCGATCCAGGCGATGCCGCATGGAGGCGACCTGTCGGTGAGGGCCGCCCTACTGGAGGGCCAACGGGCCAGCGTCACCGTCTCCGACACCGGCACCGGGATACCACCAGAGGACCTCGCTCACCTCTTCGACCCCTCCTTCACGACCAAGGACACCGAAGGCGGAACCGGCCTGGGGCTCTCGATCAGCTACGGTCTGATCAAGAGGCACGGAGGCGAGATTCGAGCCGAGAGCCTGCTCGGCAGTGGAACCACCATCTCTCTCACGCTCCCCCTGGCGACGAACGACAAGTAGGCTCACACGTTTTTTGGTCTGTTCCGCTTCCTTGCAGAATGGATCGCGCCCAGATTCCCCAGGAAATCGAATACCAGGCACATGAGCAAGCCCACGACAGCCGCCAGCCCAACGGCACCCAGACCGTAGAGAACGCCGTGTGAGCGGGCCAGGTTGCTCACGAAAGCCTCGATCCCCACCTCGTGAACCTCGATCGACAGGGATCGGGTGCCGACCACCCGGCGGCCGCGGATCGCGAACGCCTCGATGGTGTAGCGCCCGGAGGCGACGCGGCACGGCCAGAAGAAGTTGGTGCTGTAACGACCCTCGCGGCAGGTGACGCCGCCCTCACGGAACGAGAACAGGCCACCTGCCTTGCGGGCTGCGATGAGCTCGTCAAGGTGGAGTTCGGCCTCGGTTCCCCCCTCGGCCGTCAGCGATGCACGCAGGCCCCGCAGCCCGAGCCGGTAGCGCAGCTGCTCCTGGCTGGAGAGGATCTCGTCGAGCGGGTCACTGGTGCTGATCTTGTACATCCGCGGTACGTTGCCGAAGCGGACCCGACCGACAGACATCCAGAACGGGCCGACCTTGCCCATTCGAGAGAACGTGACCTCCCTGTCCGGGGAGGTGAGCTTGACCGCCACCGCGCACCCGGGCTCGACCCTGCCCCACACCCCGACCCGCTTCCCCGCGTAGCACGACGTCACACGGATGTTGTGGTCGGACACCTCAAGAGATCGCAGCGGGTTCACCTGCTGTGCCGAGGGCTCGGCGCCGGCCGCGAACACACCGTGGCAGAAGCTGAGCACCAACACGGCCGCCAGCCGCCCGGCCTTCATCTCCTGCCTACCAACTCCTGGAGAAGGAACGCAGGCGCTGCCAGCAGGCCGTTCAGCATCTTGACCGACATCGCGAGGACCAACAGCGAGAAGACCACCTTGAGCTGGTCGGCCCTGAGCTTCTGTGCGGCGCGGGCTCCCAGCTGTGCGCCGAGCGTCGACCCGATAAGCAGGATCGCCGCCAGCACGACGTCCACCGTGTGGTTCATGGCCGCCTGCATGAGCGTCACCGAGCTCGAGGTGAACAGCATTTGGAACAAGCTGGTCCCGACTACCACTTGCATCGGCATGTCCAGCAGGTAGGTCATGGCCGGGATCAGGACGAAACCTCCTCCGACCCCCATGATGGCCGCCAGCACGCCCACGAAAGCCCCGAGTAGGAACGGCGCCAGGGCCGAGGTCTGGACGCCCGCGGCCTTGAACCGCATCTGCAGCGGCAGCCTCTGCAGCAGCCGCACCACGCGCGATGGCTCGCCGCTCGCCGGCTCGCCCCGTACCTGACTGGTGATTCCCTCGATGAACACCATCACGCCAATCACTGCCATCAGGACCACGTAGCAGGACACGATTACGAGATCGAGGTTGCCGACCGCCCGCAGGAGCTTGACGATCCAGGTTCCCAGCGCGCCTCCGGAGACGCCACCGACGAGCATCAGCAGGCCGATGCCGATGTCGACGTTGCCCACCCTGAGGTGGGCGATCGCGCCCGATACGCTGGCTCCGGCGATGGCGTTGATCCCGGAGGCCGTGGCAACCGCCGGGTTGACGCCCATCATGATGAGGATTGGGGTCAACAGGAAGCCGCCGGATCCGAGCAGACCCTGAACGAAGCCGACACCGATCCCGGCACAGGCCACCCACAGGATGTTGATGTCCATCGCAGCGACTGGGAGGTAGATGTTCATCAGCTCCAGGTTCCTCGTCGTGTCGCCGCGCGGCTGCGGTGCCGCTCGGAACCGACGTTCGAGACCGGCGCCAGCCCCCCCAGCCTGGCTCAACCGGGCTCCCGGCACGGGCCGGGTATTGCCGGATCCAGTGTCCCTCCGCGCCATGTGCTCGGTCAAGGGCAGCGAGCCCCAGTAACCCGGGCTTGAAGATGTTTCTTCTCCTCACTTCCCTGTGTCCGTGCTCCTTCGTGTTCTTGGTGTCGTGATCGTCTCCTCTCCGTCGGCCTCGCTACCGGCGCTCATGAAGAACCCGGGCTACACTGCGCGGGTGCACGGGAGGGAGCAATGGCGAAAACGTACGACCTCGTCATCCTGGGCTGCGGGCCGGCCGGCGAGCGGGCGGCGATCCTCGCCGCCAAAGCCGGCCGCCGGGTGGCGGTGGTGGAGCGCGCCAACGTGGTCGGCGGCACGCGGATCAACTGGGGGACGATCCCCAGCAAGACGCTGCGCGAGAGCGCCCTCTTCGTGTGGGCCCATACCCACCACCAGCTGGAGGGAATCCGTACCGAGATTGCCGAAGAGATCACGGTCTCGGGCTTCATGTACCGCGAGCACATGGTGGTCCAACGCGAGCTCGAGCTCATCAACCGGACGCTCGGGCGCTACAGCGTCGAGGTCTTCCGCGGCCACGGCCGCTTCCTCGACCCGCACCAGGTGGCGGTGGTGGACGAGGACGGTGTCAAGTTGCACGAGCTCGCGGGGGACGTCTTCGTCATCGCGACCGGCACCTCGCCCAACCACCCCGACGACGTCACCTTTGAGGGTACGGTCGTGTTCGACAGCGATACGATCCTCAAGCTGCCGCGTATTCCCCGCACCATGATCGTCCTCGGCGCCGGTGTGATCGGGGTGGAGTACGCCTCGATCTTCGCCGCCCTCGGCGTTGACGTGACCCTTGTCGACACCCGTGACGAGCTGCTGCCGTACCTCGACCGCGAGATCGCCCGGCGACTGGAGCAGGAGCTCGGCCGCCTCGGCATCACCATTCGCCACGGCGAGCGCTACCAGCGGATTGCAAGGGTGGAGGGGGGGCCGCCTCGCGTTCGCTGCGAGACCACCGGGGGCGACGTGCTGGAGGCGGACGTCCTGCTGTACTCGGTCGGCCGCGACGGCAACACCGCCGGCATCGGCCTCGAAGCGGTCGGGATCGAACCGACGGCGCGCGGCCTGATCGAGGTTAACGAGGCCTACCAGACCGTGCAGCCGCACATCTACGCCGCCGGCGATGTGATCGGCTACCCGGCCCTGGCCAGCACCTCGATGGAGCAGGGGCGGCAGGTCGTGCGCCACGCGTTCGGCATCCCCGGCCCGCTCGGCCGTGAGGGAACGCTTCCGTTCGCCATCTACGCCATCCCCGAGGTCGGCACCATCGGTGCCACCGAGGAGGACCTGAGGCGGACGGACAGCGAGTACGTGGTCGGCCGCGGCCTTTACCGGCTCAACCCACGCGGCCAGATCATGGGCGACACCGGCGGTATGCTGAAGCTGCTGTTCGACCTGGACGGCCTGCGCCTGCTCGGCGCCCACATCATCGGCTCCCAGGCCAGCGAGCTGGTACACATCGGCCAGGCCTTCCTGCGCGCCGACGCCACCGCCTTCGACATCGCCGAGGCGCTCTACAACTACCCGACCCTGGCCGACCTCTACCGGCACGCGGCGCTCGAGGCCCTGCGCGAGAAGATGCAACGCCGCCCCGGGTGGCAGCCGTGGACGACTCCCCGTTCCGGGCAGGCGTGAGGACTTACCCCGTCAGCGCCTCACAGGTGCTGCTGCCAGTACTCCAGCATCCGCTTGTACAGGTCGATGCGGGCCGCACGGTCGCCGATAATGTGTTTGCGCATTGGGTACACCATGACGTCAAACGGCTTGCCGGCCTCGAGCAGCCTATCGACGAAGTTCCACGTGTTCTGCGGGTGCACGTTGTCGTCGTGCGTGCCGAGGACGAGCATGATCCGGCCATGCAGGTCCTTGGCATAGCGCAGCAGTGAAGTGTGCTCGTACCCCTCCGGGTTGTCGGCCGGGGTCTTCATGAAGGTCTCGGCGAACTTGGTGTCGTAGAAGTGCCAGTCGGTCACCGGGGCGATGGCAATGCCGGCCTTGAACTCCTTCGAGCGGGTCATGAGGAGCACGGTCGAGGTGCCGCCACCGCTCCAGCCCCAAACCCCGACGCGGGTGCCGTCGACCCAGGGGTGCGACTTGAGCCAGCGCACGCCGGCCACCATGTCGCCGAGCTCGACGTCGCTCCACACCTTGCCGAGGACGGTGTCTTCGTCTGTCTTGCTGGCGCCGGTGGCGCTGCGCGGGTCGACGTTCATGACCACGTAGCCACGGTCGGCGAGGATCTGGTCGAACTTGGCGTTGAGGGCGAACGAGTAGTCGAACGAGTCCTTCACCACCGGCGCCGCCGGCCCGCCGTAGATGTAGACGATCGCCGGGTACTTCTTCGCCGGGTCGAACCCCCTCGGCTTGATCAGGCGCACCTGCAGCGGATGGCCGTCGGGCGCCGGCACCGTCACCAGCTGTGGGCACTGCCAGTCGAACGTCTCGAGCAGCCCGGGGAGGGAGCTCGCAAGTACCCGCTCGCGGCCCCCGGCGGTGTCATGGACGACCAGTGAGGGCGGCGTGCAGTGCGCGGAGCGCACCTCCGACCAGTAGCGGCGGTCGGGGCTGAACGACGCCCAGTGGACGCCGGCCTCACTGGTCAGCCGTTCGAGCCCGGTCCCGTCGAGCCGCACCCGGTACAGCTGGCGCTCGACCGGGGAGTCCTTCATGGCGATGAAGTAGACGAAGCCGCCACGCCAGTCGACGAACGTCGCGTCGAGGGCCTCGGCGTAAAACGAGGCAGGCCCGCGCACCGACCAGTCGCCCGCCGTCAGCTTCCTGATCAGGGTGCCGTCCGACCGGTACAGGTAGAGGTGGGTGTAGCCGTCCCGCTGCGAAGACCAGACGAACTGCGAGCCGTCGGGAGCGAACTGCAGCTCCTGCTGGTCCACCCATGCCCGGTCCGGGTCGGACAGGATGCGGGTCGGGGTCCCGCCTGCACGCTCGACGAGGTAGAGGTCGAGACGGGTCTGAGCACGGTTGGTGACCTGCACTGCGAGCCGGCGTCCGTCCGGCAGCCAGCGCACCCCCAGTATGTACTCGTACGGCATCCGCTCCTTGGGCACGAACACCGTCGTCCCGCTCGCGAGATCGGCGACGCCGAGGGTCACGATCGGGTTCGCGCCGCCGGCCTTGGGGTACCGCTGTCGCAGCACCCGCGGCACCGCGGGTGTGATGTCGGGGAACACGACCTCGCTGACCGGCGCCTCGTCGCTGCGGAGGAAGGCGATGGCTGTCGAGTCCGGCGACCACCAGTAACCGGCGGCGTCGTGATCGAAGATCTCCTCCCAGTAGACCCACGACAGGGCGCCGTTGAGGACCGTGGCGGAGCCGTCCCGGGTCAGCCTCGTCTCTGCCCCGGTCGCGATATCGGCGACGTAGAGGTCATGGTTGCGCACGAACGCCGCACGGCGCCCGTCGGGTGACAGGCGGGCGGCGCTCTCTGCCTCCGGAGTGTGCGTCAGACGACGGAAGCTGGAAGAGGCGAGGTCCAGCACGAACAGGTCGCCGCCGAAGGTGTAGAGGGCGCGGCGACCCGCCCCGTCGAAGCTCTCCGGCCACGGGAGCGCCTTGGGCGTGTCCGCTTCGCCCAGCTGCGCCTTCAGGCTCGCCAGTGCGGCGGCCGCATCGACCGCGGGGCGGCGCTCGCCGGTGGACGGTGTGTAGCGCTCGATGGTGCGTTCGGTTTCGGGCTTGCCGTGATCGAGCAGGAGCAGGTCATCGCCCGCGGTCCACGCGATCTCCGGCATTCTGGTCGCGTTCACGCCCTGCTCGCTGTACACCCACTCGACCGACATCCGCTGGTGCTCCTGGCACAGTCCCGGGACCGCTGCCAGCAGCAGGATGGCGGCAAGCGCTCGTATGGTCTTCATCGCGTGCTCCCCCTTCTCGTGCCAACATTCGCGGTCCGCGGCGCGCGTGTCAAGGCGCTCCCGGCCTCGGCATACAGCCTTCCAGGCTCGAGAAATAGCGCTGCCAACGCGTCCGTTGTCCAGACGGAGGCAGTGTCACGATGATCAAGACCAGAGACCGGGTCATCCTGATCACCGGTGCCACGGACGGTCTCGGGAGGCGGGTCGCGCAGGACTTGGCTGGATCGGGAGCAACAGTTCTTCTCCACGGGCGAACCCCGGCGAAGGGAGCGGCCGCCGTTCGTGAGATCCGGGCCGCGACCCGCAACCAACAGCTCGCGTACTACAACGCCGACCTGTCATCGCTCGACGCGGTCCGACGTCTGGTCGAGGAGATCCTGGCCCATCAAGATCGCGTCGACGTGCTCATCAATAACGCCGGCATCGGGGTGGGGTCGCGCCGCGACGGACGCGAGCTGAGTAGGGACGGCTTCGAGCTGCGTTTCGCCGTCAACTACCTGGCGCCGTTCCTGCTGACACACCGTTTGCTGCCGCTGTTGCAGCGGTCGGCTCCGGCACGCATCGTCAACGTCTCCTCGATCGGGCAGCAGCCGATCGACTTCGACAACGTCATGCTCGCGAGCTCGTATGAGGGCCTGCGGGCGTACCGCCAGAGCAAGCTCGCGCAGGTCATGTTCACGTTCGACCTCGCCGACCGCCTGGAGGGCACGGGCATCACCGTCAACTGCCTCCATCCTGCGACCCTGATGAGCACCAAGATGGTGCTCGACACCGACTACTTCGGGGGTGCCATGACGACGGTGGAGCAGGGCGCCGGCGCGGTAGAGTATCTCGCCACGTCGCCGCAATTGGCCGGCGTCAGCGGCGAGTACTTCGACGGACGGCGCCAGGCACGCGCCAACCGCCAGGCGTACGACCGGGAGGCCCGGCAGCGCCTCTGGACGTTGACCGAGCAGCTGGTCGGGATCGACGGAGCGCAGGCCTCAGAAGCCTCCGCCGGGCCCAACGTGTGAGAGACTGAATCGTGCCCTCCATGGGAACGCTCATCGTCGGCCTCGCCGCCGGGATCATCGGCATGGCGTACTTCGTCTACGGCAAGCGCGCGCAGCGTCTGATCTTCGTGTTCGCCGGCATCGCCCTATGCGTGTACCCGTACCTGGTCAGCGGCGTGGGCTGGGACCTTCTCGTCGGCTCGCTGCTGGCGGCCGCCCCGTTCGTGATCCGGGACTGATCGCTGCGAGCAACTCGGCCGACCGCTAGACGCAATGGAGCCTGCTATTCCGGAAGGCTGCGGAGCTCGAAGTCGTCGAACACGACCCGCGACGGCTTCTTCTCGGAGGTGGAGAAGAGGCCGAGACCGGTGCCGTTGATGTCGACGTCGTCTACCTGCTTGAACCGCTCCCCGTTCACGTAGAGGGTTGCGGTCTTGCCCTGCAGCACGACGCGCAGCCGGTTGGCCTCACCGCCGGTGCGGACGGCGGCGAACGACTCCCGCTCCGGCCGGTGGGTCAGTCCGTATCCCTCGTACCTCGCCACACCGAGAAACGCCTGGCCGTCGCCGGTGATACCGGCCTGGACGAACCCGTCATTGCCGTACCGCAGCACGAGGCCGAAGCGAATCCCCGGGTCGCCGGCGGTCTGGCGGGCCGTGACCGAAACGTCACCGGAGCGAACCTCACGCCCCTCGAGCATGCCGCGGGTGATCAGGTTGGTATCGGAGTTGACGATCTCGTAGGCGCCGTCGGCGTAATCCGAGCGGTAGCTGTCGTCGCGCTCGCGCTCCCAGCCGCTGGTCGGATCCGAGAAGTCGTCCTTGACCAGGACCCGGCCGCCGTCACCCGTTGGCGAGGAGGCGGCCTCCGTGCGGCTTCCCGCCGCCCCCTCCGGCGCGCTCGGTGCGGCCTTGCCGCCGCAGCCCCAGGAAAGGGCGACACTGGCCGCCGCAACCAACAACACGCTTACCGGGCTCCGGCTCATGGATCCTCCTCTGGACTGTGCGTGAGCGCCGACCCACTGGCTCGAGACGCCGCGGTCATAGATCGGTGACTCACCAATGTCTGTTTTGCACAACAGCAATCTTCGTGGGGATTCTTCCGCCGGGGAGACAGGTCCAAGTGTTCCGACATCTTGACAGACCTTAACTTCGTCCAGACCGGCGTGAGCGCCTAACGGGTAAGGGTGAAGTTGACCGTGAGGACGTAATAGGTAACGACCGGCTTGCCATGAAGAGTGGACGGCTTGAACCGCCAGTCCTTGAGTGCATCAAGCGCCACGTAGACCATCGGCGTGTAAGAGCTCGACCGGAGGATCGTCGGAGAGCCTGGGACTCCCTCCTTGTCGATCAGCGTCATGACCACAAT
>Ga0316583_10000747_pt1 | contig 10159 bp, 8 predicted proteins | sample J_170502JBrBrA_D_FD_204513 | JGI IMG/M metagenome (GOLD analysis project Ga0316583, IMG submission 204513) | Rhizosphere microbial communities from salt marsh grasses in Alabama, United States - J_170502JBrBrA | ecosystem: Host-associated > Plants > Roots > Rhizosphere | place: USA: Alabama... | reverse complement strand
TCGGAGCAATAATTCTGATTCCTCTTGCAGCCAGTGCAAGTGCTATATCATGCTCAAGACCGACAATCCTGCTAATCTTTACGCCAGGTGCCGGAACAATTTCATAAAGAGTAACGACAGGTCCCGGCGTAACGGTAATATCTTCAATATCGATATCAAATAATTTCAGTTTTTCTTTTAGCAACTCGGCATTATGAGTCAGCTCTTCTTCGGCAACTTTAAAATCATCAGATTGATTGGGCTCAAGTAAATCGAGAGTTAATTTCCTGAATTCAATTTTCTCTTCCCATTGATTTGGAAGCCGGGATTCTGCTTCACGATCTATTTCAGATTGGGGAATCTCTTTAGTCTTATGCAGATCAACTTTTTTATCTTCTTCTCTTTGAACCTTGTTTTCTTCATCAACGACAGGTAACTCGCCTTCATCTTTTCTGACAATTTTAATCTTTGTTTCTTCGCGTTCTTTATCCATTAAATCTTCGTCAAGTGTTTCATCCGGGATTATTGCAATTTTCTTTTTCTTCTTTTCATCACGTAAACTCTTGATCTTTTCCAGGTTTGTTTCTTCCTCAGTTTTTAATTTGCTGTTTTTATATTCTTTTTTTGCTTTCTCAAAGGAACCAGTTAAGGCATTTGCAATGAGATGAAAAAGTTTTTCGATTTTAAGGTCAAATGCAATTATCAGTAATACTACAAACGAAGCTGATAGAAAAATTACAGCCCCAACCCCGCCAAGCAGCCTGCTTACCGCCATTCCAAGATAATCACCTATAGCTCCGGATAATTCGGGAGCTTTTACAAAAGTATTAAAATGTTCGCGGAAAACACCAAAAAAGGAAGACAATAATAAGCCGCTTATTATGAGGAAATTAGATGTGTGAATAAGAATACGGAAATTAACTTTTCTAAAAATAGAAAAACCCCATAGGAGAAACATTATTGGAAAAACCGTTGAGAAAACGCCGAACGTTGAGTTAACAAAAAAATCCGATATATATGCCCCGAAAACCCCCAGCATATTATGCGTGCTATCCGCTTTTTGTACAGTTTCAGGGCTTCCGCCAAACACTTTAAATAAATCTGACCATCTGTAGTTAAGCACTGCCTGATCGTACCTGGAATAGCTAATAATACTGAGCAAAATGAAAAGGGAAAAAACAATAAGGAATACACCAATAATTTTTTTCTTTTTATCGGATGAAATAACAAAATAATTTTTAGGTGGGGAATTGTTTTTCTTACTTAAAGATTTTTTCCTGACTGCCATTTACGGGTTTTTGTTTCTCTCTTGTTACGAAGATTTATTATTCTGCATTAATTTAACAACATTTTCCTTGAAAAATGGGATAACTTTTACATTATCAACTTCACTACAAATTTTTATATCCTCTTCAAAGCCATTCTCTATCAATAACTTACCGTGATCACTGTTTTTAAGCATTTCAAAAATATCACTCCCATAAGTTTTGTACAATGAAAGGCATGCAGTTGAGGAATCATTTAATACTAATTCTCCGTCTGATTCCTGAATCCGGGCAATAAGCTTCCCGGCACAAATAGAATCTTCCATTGAAAAACCATTGTTTCTGCCTGCACATAGTATTTCAAAATCAAGATTTAACCGGACAAGATGATCTGCTAACGCAGAAATGTTTGAGAAAGAGCATACAAATAAATTATCAGAAAATTTTGCTTTTGCAATGGCTTTAGATCCGTTGGTAGTATAAAATACAATTGATTTACCTGATACAATCTCTTCGGTGTATTCTCGGGGAGAATTGCCCAGTGCAAATCCATCGATTCTTTTTGTGTTTCTCTCTCCCCCAAGCAAAGTATGGCCACCAAACATACCACCGGAAACTTTCACAGCAAATTCAATGCTGCCAACCGGAACGATTTCCCGCGCTCCGTTATTTAATGCAGCAATTATTGTATTTGAAGCCCTCAGAACATCAATTACTACAATTGTCTTGCCTGTAAAATATAATTCATCAAGGTTTACAGGAGAAACATGGACAATACACTTCATATAAACTATAAACCCCTTTTATAGATGATACTACAATTATTTTTTGCCAATAAACGGAAGCGTCACAATGTTTGCGGGTACTTCTTTTCCGCGTATCAAAAAATTAATAGTTGCTCCCTCATAAGCATACTCAATATTAACATAACCCAGAGCAATGGCTTTGTCGAGTACGGGGCTTACAGTACCACTTGTAACTGTCCCTACATTTTTACCGTTAGCAGATAACTCGTATCCATGACGTGGAAATACTTTTTCAGAAGTAGAAATCGGAACCAGTTTTCTCTTCAGTCCATCTTTTTTAGCCTTCACCAAAGCATCCCTGCCAACGAATCTTTCTTTCTTAAGTTTAGTAATCCATCCCAAGCCGGCTTCAAGAGGATTTGTATTTTTATCTATATCATTGCCATAAAGACAAAAGCCCATTTCAAGCCTCAATGAATCTCTGGCTGCCAATCCTACAGGTTGAATATTAAATTCACTTCCTGCAGCGAAAACTTTGTCCCATATATCTTCCGCAGTTTTTTCATTACCAGTAAAATAAATTTCATAACCCAGTTCACCGGTGTAACCTGTTCTTGAAACGATCATATCGATTCCACCGACTTTTGCTTTAAAGAAATGGTAATATTCAATATCAAGCTCCCTGTCGCAAATCTTTTGCAGTGTCTTTTTTGAATCCGGTCCCTGTATTGCCAGCAATGAATAATTATCGCTTTGATTATCTATCTCAACACCGAAGGAGTTATTTTCTTTCATCCAGTTAAAATCTTTTTCTATATTCGAAGCATTTATGACCAGCATAAATTCACTTTTTGAAATCCTATAAACAAGCAGATCATCAACAATTCCTCCATCTTTATAACACATTGCGGAGTATTGCACTCTTCCATCTGTTAATTTTGATGCATCATTAACTGTTATCTCCTGAACAAAATCCAAGGCTTTATCACCCTTGATAAATACTTCACCCATATGTGAAACATCAAAGACACCAACAGATTTGCGAACCGCTTTATGCTCACCAATAATTGATGAATACTGGATCGGCATCTGATAACCGGCGAATTCAACTATTTTTGCGCCGTTCTTTACGTGAATATCATATAATTTTGTTTTTTTCATAATGCACTTTAGTTTTGTTTTTCAAGAAATTTCTTCTGTTATTTCTTTTTGTGTTTTTCCTGAGAAAAATCTGAATTGACCTACGGGTGTTGCCTGGTCTTCTTTAATTTCAAGCTTAAGATGATATTTAAATTTCAGCCTAGTAATAGTCTTTATGAAACCGCGTCTCAGATTTGCGGCAACCGAAGGATGACAATGAATAATTAAATGTTTTTCTTTTGATTGTCTTTTAAATTTGCGCAGCCATTCTTCGAGATCATATATCACATGAGAATGCTTGGTCAAAAGCCCTGTACCAAGACAGGTGGGACAAACTTCCTTCATTGCCTGCATTATATTTTGCCTGATTCTTTGCCTTGTAATTTGAACCAGTCCAAAGTCAGACATCGGTAAAACAGAAACTTTAGCTCTGTCTTTTCGGAACTCTTTTTTAAGTTCATCATAAATTTTCTTGCGATTTTTCTCATCCTCAAGATCGATAAAATCTACAACTATAATTCCACCAATATCTCTAAGCCGCATCTGCCTAGCTATTTCACGAGCTGCTTCCAGGTCAGTTCTCAAAGAGTTAAGTTCCTGTTCTTTATTTTTCGCATACCTTCCGCTGTTGACATCAATGACAACCATAGCTTCAGTATGTTCAATTATTAAATAACCGCCGCTGTGAAGAGGAACCTTCCTTCCCATCAGAGTTTTTATCTGCTCTTCAATTTTAAAGGAATCAAAGATGGAACCGTTAGTCTTAAACAGATCAATTTTATCTGCCTGATCGGGCTGCATAACTGAAACATAGTTCTTAATCTGTTTGTAAAGCTTTTTCGAATCAATAAAAATTTTGGAAACATCTGCAGTGAAGAGATCACGAATAACGCTTGATGTTGTATTCAGATCCTGATGAACAAGTGAGGGCGGTGTTTCCGATTTTAAATTTTGTTCTATAACCTGCCACGTCTTTACAAGCTGGTTAAGATCGTCTTTAAGTGCTTCTTCGGTTTGATTTCTTGCAACAGTCCTGATTATCAATCCGTAATTTTTAGGAAGGATCCCCCTTGCTATGCTTCTTAGTCTTCTTCTTTCCTTAAAGTCATAAATCTTTTTTGAGACTCCTACCTTATTGTCGAAAGGAAGAAGCACGCAAAATCTTCCCGGCAATGATACAGAGGAAGTTACTCTAACACCTTTGTTGTTTACAGGTTCTTTTGTAATCTGTACAACAATATCATCTCCCTTTCGAAGCCTCACCGGGGGGAAATTTTCTTTTCCGTATTGTCTGTTAAGCTGATTATTATTGGCAGGATTATTTGTAGCATTTATTGGATTGTTTGAAGCCGGTTCCTCTTCATCTTCAACATCAGTGTCTTCGTCTCCGAGCATATCCCTAAACTGCTTTGTTCTTGCACCAATGTCAGAAAAATGGAGAAACCCATCGTGCTTCATTCCAATATCGATAAACGCAGCTTTGATGCCAGGCAATACCCGGGCGACTCTCCCCAAATATATGTCCCCCACCATTCTTCGGTTTTCAGGATAGTCGACAAAGAAATCGACTAAATTCCCGTCTTCCGTAATTGCAACACGCGTCTGCGTGCTTGTTGAATTTATAATAATTTCTTTTACCATAAAGGACAAACTCTCTTAGTGAAATCATACATTTCACAAAAATTTTCTTAAAAAACAGATAACACATTGGCATAAAAATAATTCCATAGCTGTCCTGCTCATCTTCGTTTTTTTCAAAAATGATGGATCCAGAGAGCAGAGAGAGAAATAAAATAATATTTAATTCTAAATAGTCCATGTGTGATCTGTACTCAAAACAATTAATTTTTCCAGGCAAATATGCCTGAACAAAAACAAAATATAATTCTTCATCATTAAAGATATTTGAATCAAACACCGTGCAAAAAAATTTAAGATCAAATAAGTGCGACAATTCCACACTTATGTTTAATAACTATTTGCTCCCGTTACTTGAACTTTCTTCTTTAAGGACCTCTTTTCTACTTAAGGAATATTTTCCATTCTCTATCTTCACAAGTTTAACGCGGACTTTATCCCCTTGTTTTAGATAGTCACTCACTTTTTCAATGCGTTTATTATCAATTTGTGAGATGTGCAGCAAGCCTTCCTTTCCGGGAATAATTTCAACAAATGCACCAAAATCCATTATTTTAGTAACTACGCCGTCATAAATTTCACCAACTTCAGGTGTTGCAGTCATAGCTTTGATGTGGGCCTTACATTTTGCAGCACCTTCTTTGTTTGGCGATGCAATCGTTATAGTTCCATCATCCGAAATATTTATGTCTACACCAAACAACCTCTGCATTCCCTGAATTGTTTTTCCGCCGGGACCAATTATAAGTCCTATCTGATCCGTTTCAACTTTCATCGTAATTAGTCTCGGAGCGTAGGACGAGAGCTGACCTCTCGGCTGACTTATTGCCTCATTCATGATTCCAAGAATATGCATTCTGCCAGCTTTGGCCTGCGCGAGCGCTTTTTCCATAATTTCAAAAGAGATACCCTGAATTTTTATATCCATCTGAAAACCTGTAATCCCATCAGATGTCCCAGCGACTTTAAAATCCATATCGCCAAGATGATCTTCATTTCCCAAAATATCCGTAAGGATTGCATACTTTTCGCTTTCCTTAACAAGTCCCATAGCAATTCCTGCAACCGCTTTCTTTACAGGTATCCCGCCATCCATTAAAGCCAGCGAACCTGCACATACCGAAGCCATTGATGAAGAACCATTAGACTCAAGAATATCCGAAATAATTCTAATTGTATAAGGGAAAGTTTCCTCCGGAGGAACCATTGATTTAAGCGAACGCTCAGCAAGATTACCGTGTCCAATCTCTCTTCTGCCGACACCGGACATTCTTCCAACTTCACCCACACTAAAAGGCGGAAAGTTATAATGAAGCATAAATCTTTTTGAGTACTCTTCACTTAGACCATCAACAGTCTGTTCATCATTCTTACTTCCAAGGGTAAGAGAAGTTAAACTCTGAGTCTCTCCTCTTGTAAAAAGTGCAGAACCGTGAACTCTTGCCAGAACCCCGAGCTCAATAGATATTGGTCTTACCTGATCAGTATTTCTACCATCAAGACGCATTCCTTCATCCAGAATCCTTGTTCTCATCAACTCCTTTTCCATATCGTGGAGAATTTCACCAGCTTCCTTTTCCTTGGAGGGGAGTTCTTCCACGGTATACTTTGATGCCAGGGATTCTTTTACTAAAGCTGCAAGCTCTTTATTTTTTGTACTTCTTTCCTCCTTTGAAAGCACCGAATGAACGATCTCTCTGAATTTGCTACCGGCTAATTCATAAATATTCTTCTTTAATTCCTCATCAACCACTTTTGCAGGTATTTCTCTTTTCGGAACACCACAAGCATCTTTTAATTCAAGCTGAATTTTTACAATTTTTGCTATTTCCTCCTGAGCAAATTTCAATGCTGCCAGAAGCTCGGTCTCGCTTACTTCATTTGCTTCGCCCTCAACCATCATAATTGAATCTGCAGTTCCAGCAACAACCAGCTCAAGATCACTCCTTTTGATCTGTGAAAAAGTCGGGTTAACAACAAATTGACCATCAATTCTGCCGACCCTAACTTCACCAATTGGACCATCAAACGGAACGTTTGAAATAGTCAGTGCTGCTGATGCACCGACTGCCCCGAGTACATCGGCATCATTCTCACCATCGTGCGAAAATACAGAAGCTACTACCTGTGTTTCATTCATAAAATGCGAAGGAAACATCGGCCTGATAGGACGATCAATTAACCTTGCACTTAGTATTTCTTTCTCCGAAGGCCTGCCTTCTCTTTTTATATATCCACCGGGAAATTTTCCGGCAGCTGATGATTTCTCCCTGTACTCAACCTGTAACGGAAAATAATCCATCCCTTCCTTTACTTCCTCTGCTGCAACAGCTGTAACTAGAACCATAGTGTCCCCATACTTAACCATAACAGCGCCATTAGCCTGCTTAGCAAATTTACCTGTTTCTATTGATAAAACTTTTCCGCCTATTTCTATTTCTTTATTAACAATCATTTAAATTCCTTTTTACTTTCTGATATTCAATTCTTTAATAATCGCTCTGTATCTTTTAATGTCTTTTTTCATTAAATAATCCAGAAGCTTTCTTCTTTTGCCTACCATCATCATTAATCCTCTTCTTGAGTGATGGTCCTTTTTATGCGCATCGAAGTGCCCGGTTAACTCATTTATTCTCTGTGTTAGCAATGCAATCTGCACTTCTGATTTTCCGGAGTTTTTTTCATTACCTCCATATTTCTTGATTACTTCAAGTTTTTCTTCTTTTGTCATTTATTTATCCTCTATTTTATAATACAATGTAATCCCAGAAATACTTTTCAACGAATAAACCAGGATTAATTAATTCTCTCTCTCATTTGTCAAACGGCTGATTTAAAATCTCCATGCCGGCTTCAACATCTTTTTTCATCTGATTAACAAGTTCATCTGCAGATGAAAATTTTTCTTCGCCTCTTATTCTTTCAACAACATTTACAGCTACATGTGAACCATAAATATCTTTATCAAAGTCAAAAACATAAACTTCAGTTGTTATTTTACCTTCGTTATAAAATGTCGGCCTTCTGCCTATGCTCATAACACCGGTGTATTTTCTATTATCATCACTTATAAAGAACTCAACGGCATAAATGCCAATTGCAGGAAGCAGCTTATCCTGTTCATCAACCTGAATATTAGCAGTAGGAAATCCAAGCTCTCTTCCCCGTTTATCTCCGACAACAACTTTGCCGCCGAACGAATAATACCTATTCAAAAACAGGTTTACAGTTTTTATATTACCTGAAACTAACAAATTCCTGATCTTTGTACTGCTAACTTTAACTGAGTCGATTGTTATAGCATCAACGGTTGAAACCTTAAAATTATTTGCTTTTCCTATTTCCCTTAATTTGGTTTCATCTCCATCCCTGCCTTTGCCAAAGTGATGATCGTACCCAATAACCATTTCGCGTACACCAATTCCTTTAAGAACGTATTTTTCAAAGAATTCGTTGGCTCTAAGTTGCGAGAATTCCTTGGTAAACTTAATTACCAGCACATTTTGAATACCAAAACTTTCGAGCAATCTAAGTTTCTCTTTAAGTGTACAGAGAATTTGAACTTTGTGGTCCTTGGATAAAATGCTCCTCGGGTGGGGATCGAAAGTAATTAAAAAATTCCTGCCGCCGTAAAAAGATGACTTTGAAATAACCTCTTCAATAATTTTTCTATGACCAACGTGAATTCCATCAAAAGTTCCTAAAGTAATTACAGTATTTCCATCATATGTGACTTTTGACAGGTCATCAAATATTTGCATATGTACACTTTACACTTAACTATAGCTTATAAATATAAGCTATTTCTTTTTGAAATAAAACGTGCAATTTTCATAAGAATTAAAAGAACAGATACTGACACTCAACCTTCCTTCATTTTTGAAGTATTCTCTCAAAATCTTCAACTTTAAGCGCGTTTTTTATTGAATAGTCGCCAATACACACCCTTCTTAAGGACGATAAAACGGCAACAGTCCCTAATTTTTCACCGAAATCATTTGCAATCACTCTTATATAAGTACCTTTTGAGCATATAATTTCAAATTCAATTTCGGGCAGACTGATATTCTTTATAAGAAATTTGGAAATCTGGACCTTGCGGGGCAACCTTTTAATAGTCTTACCCTTTCTGGCAAGGTTATAAAGAGGTTTACCCCTGACCTTTAAGGCGGAATACATAGGGGGTATCTGTAATATTTCACCTAAAAAAGAATCCTTCACTTTTTCAATATCCGATTTTGTAATTCCATTAAATGGTTTTTCTTCAATTATCTCTGTTTCAAGGTCCATTGACGGCGTTTTCTTCCCAAGGGAAATAATCCCGGTATATGTTTTTTCTGCTTGTTGATATTTTGTAATCTCTTTTGTTTTTTTTCCAGTACAAAGAATTAATAATCCGGTTGCCAGCGGATCAAGTGTGCCGGCATGCCCAACTTTTTTAGCACCTGTGATTTTTCTAATTATATGAACGACTTTAAAGGAGGTCCACCCTAAAGGTTTATCTATAAGAATTACTTCACCGGAATTAAAATCAACCGATGAAAAATCATTCGTTTCCCTTGTTATCATCCTGATGAATTTTCTTTATTAATCCTTCTATTTTTTCAACGTAATCGAGGGTATCATCAATATAGAATTTTAATTCAGGGGTAAATTTAATTTTAATTCTGTGGGCAAGTTCAGAACGGATTAAACCACTAAAGGAATTTATTTTTTTAAGTACTGACTCACGATTTTCCCGATCCAGAACTGATATATAAACCTTGGCAATCCTCAGATCGGGACTCATTTTTACATTGGTTATTGTAACAAAACCAATATCAGTGTCTCTGAGTTTATTCAAAAAGATCAAACTAATCTCTTCTTTTATCAGGCTTTCAACTTTGTCAATTCTGTGAGACATTTCGCCATCCCATCTACTTTAGATCAAAAATAAATTCAACCTATTATCGATCTATAATTTTTTCTTTGTCTCTATTATTTTATAAGCTTCTATCGTATCACCGACCTTAACATCATTAAAGTTTTCTATATTAAGACCACATTCATATCCCGAATCAACTTCACGAACATCATCTTTAAACCTTTTCAGAGAACCTATGCTCCCTTCAAATACAACTATTCCATCCCTTATTAATCTGATTTTACTGCTTCTTGCAATTTTACCATCCACAACATAACAACCCGCTATAGTACCAAGTTTGGGAACTTTAAATGTTTCGCGAACTTCTATAGTTCCAACAATCTCTTCAGAAAGAACCGGAGACAAAAGCCCTTCCAAAGCAGCCTTCACTTCATTAATAGCATCATAAATTACATTATATAGTCTAATATCAACCTTCTCATTTTCCGCAAGCTTTCTGGCATTTATATTAGGTCTTACATGAAAAC
>Ga0316583_10000746_pt1 | contig 10166 bp, 8 predicted proteins | sample J_170502JBrBrA_D_FD_204513 | JGI IMG/M metagenome (GOLD analysis project Ga0316583, IMG submission 204513) | Rhizosphere microbial communities from salt marsh grasses in Alabama, United States - J_170502JBrBrA | ecosystem: Host-associated > Plants > Roots > Rhizosphere | place: USA: Alabama... | reverse complement strand
TGGAGATCCAGCACTTCTTCGAGGTCTACAAGGAGCTCGAGCCGGGCAAGTCGGTCGAGGGCGCCATCTGGGTGGGACGCTCGGCGGCGGAGGCCGAGATCCGGGCCTCGTTCGAGCGTGAGCGCGACCGCCTGGCCGAGCACCTGGCCGAGCACGGGGAGCCCTCGATCTGAAGGCTCACTCGGCGCCGGCGGCCTCGACGGACTCGTCGCGGGTCGGCCGAGGGGACCGGGGGGCCGCAGTGAACCTCAGCAGCGTGACGACCAGGCCAGCGAGCCCCCACGCGAGCACGACGGCCATCTGCCCGGGCGCCAGCAGGACCCCCGAGGCGTCGGCCGCCATCGCGTCGCTGAACGCGTTCACGGCATGCCGCAGCGGGAAGACCCAGCTCAGCGTGTCGAGCCAGGGCGGGAACTCCGCCCCGATCACGAAGATCTCGCTGAAGAACGACAGCGTGAGCAGGCTGCCCAGGCACACCGCCAGCACCGACTGAGGACCGCGGACCACGGAGACCACCGCGGTGCCGAGGGCGGCGAAGCTGGCGGCGGTCAGCACGAGGATCACCACGGCGCTCGGCCAGGACGACGGGACGGCCACCCCGTAGAGCGGCACAGCGACGGCGTACACGGCCACGAAGGCGAGCAGGCTCAGCCACACCGACGAGGTGGTCCGGCCGGCGGCGATGGCCCACGTCGGCAACGGGGTCCCCGCCCACCGCTTGAGCACCCCGGCCTCGCGGGCCTCGGCCAGCCCCTGCGGCATGTTGACGAAGGAGACCACGGCGGCCCCGTAGACGGTCATCCCGCCGGCGACGGCCTGCGCGACCTCCGACCGTCCGTCCGGGTCGTCCCCGGCGAAGATCGCCGGCAGCAGCAGCACGAACAGCGCGGGGAACGCGATGCCGAAGAACGGTGAGCTCCAGTCGCGCCACTGCACCGAGTTGGCGTGACGCACCTGGTCGACGACGAGAGCGGCTGGGGACGGCCGGCCGTGGCGCCTCGCAGCGGTGTCCGCAGCCGAGGTCGCCGCTTGCTGCGATGCCTCGGCCGCACCGCCGGCCTCGGCGCGGGCGGCGTCCCTGCGGATGCCCCACAGCGCCAGCAGCACGCCCACGACACCCCACAGGGCGATGACGGCGAGGTGCCCGGGGTAGAACCCGCTGGTCTCGAGGAAGGGGTTGAAGGCGTCGCCGAGGGCGTTGACGAGGTGCTTGAGCGGGAACAGCCAGCCGATGGTGGCGAGCCACTGCGGGAGCTCGGCGACCACGAAGAGGTCGGACAGGAACGCCAGCGGGATGACGATGCCGTTGGCCAACGCCACCGCCGCCTGCGCCGACGGAGCGAGCGCCGCGACCGCGAGCCCGAGCGCGCTGAACGCCATCGAGGCGACCACCACCGTGACCACGACGGCGGGCACGCGCTCCCACACCACCTGGACGTCGTAGGCGGCCACGCCGACCCCGAACAGCAGGAGGACGGCGGCGAACGCCAGCACCGTGCCGGCGAGCACCCGGCCGCCGAGCAACGCCCACCGCGGGAGCGGGCTGCCGGTGAGGCGCTTGAGCACGCCGTCGAAGCGGATCTCGGCGAACCCGATCGCCAGGAACGAGAAGGTGGCCATCGCGATGCCGAAGGAGGCGAACGCGGGAGCGAGGAACTGGGCGACGCGGACCCCGGACCGGAAGTCGATCGTCTCGTTCCCGACGAGCGCGGACAGGATGACGAAGAAGACGAGCGGGAAGACCAGGGCGAAGAAGAGCACCACCGGGGTGCGGGAGATCCCCACCAGCTCGTGGCCGGCCTGCCGCGCGAGGATCGGCACCGCCGGCGGGTGCCCGGGACGGACGGGTGCGGTGGTGGTCACGCCGGCTCCACGCCGACGGGCCCGCCCTCGGTGAGCTGGAGGTAGACGTCCTCCAGGCTCGGCCTGGACAGGCTCAGGTCGGCCAGCTCGAGGCCGCGGTCCATCGCCCAGGCCGACAGCACGTGGATGTCCGCGGTGGGGCTCACCGACCGCAGCTCGACGGTGTTGCCCGCCACGCGCACCCCGGAGCCGACCGCCGGTATGTCGCCGGCCTCCGAGCCCTCCGGGAGGCGGAAGGACACGATGGCCTCCGCACCGGCGAGGGCCGCGAGCTGGTCCTGGGTCCCCTCGGCCACGACGACACCGCGGTTCATGACGACGACCCGGTCGGCCAGGTGCTCGGCCTCGTCCATGTAGTGGGTGGTGAGCAGGATGGTGGTGCCCAGGTCCCGCAGCCGGTCGACGAGGTCCCATGCCCGCCGCCGGGCCGAGGGGTCGAACCCGGTGGTCGGCTCGTCGAGGAAGAGCACGTCCGGGTCGCCCACGATGCCGAGGGCGAGGTCCAGGCGCCGCCGCTGCCCGCCCGACAGCGTCTTGACCCGGGCGTCGGCCTTGTCCTCGAGCCCGACCATCTCGATCACCTCGGCCACCGGCCGGGGGTGCGGGTAGTACCCGGCCTGCAGCCGCAGCAGCTCGCGCGGGGTGAACGCGTCCTCGAAGCCCGCCTCCTGCAGCACGATGCCGATCCGTTCCCGGAAGGAGCGGCCGCCACGGGCCGGGTCGAAGCCGAGCACCGAGGCCTCCCCGCCGTCCCGGCTCCGGTACCCCTCGAGGATCTCGACCGTGGTCGTCTTGCCCGCCCCGTTGGGGCCCAGCAGCGCCACCAGCTCCTGCTCGCCGATGGCCAGGCTCACCCCGTCCACGGCGTGCACGTCTCCGTAGGACTTGCGCAGGTCACGAACCTCGATGACGGCCACCTCGTAGTTCTACCCGGTGGCGTCGACCCCGTCACGGGACCAGGGTCACCTCATGAGCCGGCCGGCGGCGGCGGGCGGTTGGTCCAGTCGTAGATGACCGACGTGCGCAGCACCAGGTCCTGCACCGACCGGTTCTCGCCGCTGATGATGACCCACAGCAGCCCGGGCAGGAAGCCGAGGCAGAACAGGGCTCGCAGCGCCGCCCCCTGCCAGCGCATCCGCTGCCCGTGGTAGTTGACGACGCGGATGCCCATCACGTGGGCACCCGGGGTGCGGCCCGTGGTCGCCCAGGACACGGTCCAGCTCACCCAGGCGACGAGGGCGCCGAGCCCGAGCAGCCCCGCGAAGGGCGTCGACGGGAAGGTGAAGCGGGACGGCGACAGGACGAACAGCAGCCCGGCCCAGCCCACGTACAGGACGCCCACGGTGACGCTGACGAGCGTGACGTCGACGAGGTTGGCCAGCAGCCGGGTGACGAACCCGGCCCGGTTCCCCTGGAACGTGCGGGCCTCCCGGGGCAGGGCCTTGGCCCACCCCGGCTCGGCGGCCTCCGGAGGGTGCGGCTGCTCGCGACTCACTCGTCCTCCTTCTCGGGCGACTCCTCGCCCTCGAGCACCGCGTCGGTGGTGACCTCCCGGCGTCGCACCCACAGCAGGAACCGGTCGGCGACCCGCGAGACGGTGTCGTCGGCGTCGATGCTCTGCATCCGTACGGTGCGGACGGCCTCCGAGGCCATCGACCCGGTCGACTCCCGGATGATGTCCTGCAGGTCGATGTCGTCGACGACCCGCTCGGCGATCCCGGCCAGGTCGACCCGCTGCTCGACCAGCGCGGTGAGGTCGAGCTCGTCGAGGGCGGCGGTGACGACGCGATCGAGGTCGACGCGGGTCACCACGACCTGGGTGAGGTCGACCTGGTCCAGCGCGGCGCCCACCACGCCGCCGAGGTCCACCCGGGTGACGACGAGGTCGGTGAGGTCCAGCTCGCTGACGGCTGCGTCGACCAGGGGGGCCAGGTCGAGGCTGCCGACGGCGTCGGAGGCGACCGCATCGAGATCCAGCCGCTCGAGCACACCCTGGACGACCGGCGTGAGGTCGACCAGGGGCAGCACCGTCTCCAGCGCACGCTCGGCCGTCGCAGCCGACGAGGTGATCCCAGTGGCGACCAGCGCCGCCCTCTCGGTCTGCCAGAGCCGGCCCCAGGAGTCCAGCCGGGGGGCGAGCCTCAGCCGACGCGGCACCAGCGGAGGGTCGGCCAGCAGGCGGGCGGCCGGACCGAGCAGCCGTGCGGTGCGAGCGGCGACGCGTCGCGACAGCCGAGCCCCGGCGAGCAGGCCGCCGAGGGCCACGTCGGTGGTCGTCACAGGCCCGAGGACCTCAGCGGGCACGGCACCTAGAGTGCGGGGGTGGACATCGTCGCCGGTATCCCCTACGAGACCTTCCCGACGATCCAGCTCGGCCCTCTGACCATCCGGGTGTTCGGGGTCATGGTCGCGCTGGGCATGGTCGTCGGGATCCTCGTCGCCGCCCGACGCAACGAACGGTTCGGGGTGCCCCGGGGGGAGACCGAGCGCGTCGGCTTCTGGCTGGTCGTGGTCGGGCTGGTCGGCGCCCGCGCCGCCTGGGTGCTCACCCACCTCGACGAGATCGAGACCCCCCTCGACGTCATCGCGGTGTGGGAGGGCGGCCTGCAGTTCACGGGCGGGTTCGTCGCTGCCGCCCTGCTCGCCCCCGTCCTCACCCGCCGCTGGCCGCGGGGACAGCGCTGGGTGTTCCTCGACGGGGCGGTGCTCGGCCTGGCCGTCGGGCAGATGATCGGGCGCGTCGGCTGCTACGCCGTCGGGGAGCACCTCGGCGGGCCCACCGGGTTCTTCCTCGGCGTGACGTACCGGGGCGGGGACACCATCGAGGGCCCGCTGGAGGTCGGGGTCACCTACCACAACACCGCCCTGTACGAGTTCCTGTGGCTGATCCCGATCATCATCGCGCTTGTGTGGCTCGATCGTCGAGGGGTTCGCCCAGGCGTGATGACCGCGACCTTCGCCATCAGCTACGGGATCCTTCGCTTCCTCACCGACTTCCTGCGGGCCTACGACGAGACGCGCCTCGGGCTCACCGGCGCCCAGTACGCGAGCATCGCGCTGGTCGCGGTGGGGGTGTGGCTGCTGCTGGTCGGGTCGCAGAGGCAGTCCGAGCAGCAGCCGGCCGCCGGCTGAGAGAGGCAGGCACCGATGCCACCCACCCTCGCCACCGAGCACCTCGACGCGGTGCTGTTCGACCTCGACGGGGTTCTCACCACGACGCGGACCGTGCACGCCGCGGCGTGGAAGGACACCTTCGACGAGTTCCTCGCCGAGTGGGACGCCGAGCACGGCACCACCACCGCCCCGTTCAACGAGGTCGACGACTACGTCGCCCACGTGGACGGCAAGCCGCGCCAGGACGGCGTGCGCGACTTCCTCGCCTCCCGGGGGATCGAGCTCCCCGAGGGCCAGCCGGACTCCCCGCGAGACGAGGTGTCGGTGTGGGGGCTGAGCAACCGCAAGCAGCTGCTGGTGGAGACCGAGCTCGAGCGCATCGGGGTCGAGGTGTTCCCGGGCTCGATCGCCTGGGTACGCGAGCTGCGTGAGGCGGGCGTGCGAACGGCGGTGGTCTCGAGCAGCCGCAACTGCCGCAGCGTCCTGGACTACGCCGGCATCACGAACCTCTTCGACGTGACCGTCGACGGGGGCACGGCCCTCGAGCTGGGCCTGGTGGGCAAGCCCGCACCCGACATGTTCCTCGAGGCCGCGGACCGGCTCGGCGTCTCGCCCGACCGCGCCGCCGTGGTCGAGGACGCGATCGCCGGCGTGCAGGCCGGCCGCGCCGGCGGCTTCCGTCTGGTGGTCGCCGTCGACCGGGACGGTCACGCTGACCAGCTGCAGGCGGCCGGCGCCGACCTCGTGGTCCCCGACCTGTCAGAGCTGATCAGCGCGCCCACCGAGGAGGTGCATCGGGCCGGCCCGCCCGAGCACCGGCTGCTGGCCGCCGCCAAGAGGATCACCGCCTCCACCGGGGACTACCCGACGGACCCGTGGCGCCTGGTCGAGCGCACCTACAACCCCGAGTTCGTCGAGCAGACCGAGACCCTGTTCAGCGTCGCCAACGGCTACCTCGGCATCCGGGGGTCCTTCGAGGAGGAGAACCCGTCCTACCACCCGGGGACGCTGCTCAACGGCTTCCACGAGACCTGGCCGATCGTCTACCCCGAGAAGGCCCACGGGTACGCCACGACGGGGCAGACGATCCTGCCGGTACCGGACGGCACGTCGATCCGCCTGTTCGTCGACGAGGACCCGGTGGACTGCACGAACACCGAGGTACTCGAGTTCGAGCGGTCGCTCGACATGCAGCGGGGGTGCCTGGACCGGTCGATCATCTACCAGCTGCACGACGGCCGGCGGTTCTGGGTGCGCACCAAGAGGTTCGTCTCCATGACGAACCGTCACCTGGCCTGCCTGCGGTACCAGGTGACGGCGCTGGACCAGCCCGGACGCCTCGTGATCTCCTCCGACCTGGTCACCGGACCGGAGTCCGACGGCGGGGGCCTGTCCCACGACCAGCGCCGCAGCCGCCAGCTCGACGACGTGCTCCGCAGCGTCGGCGACGACGTGGACGGGACCCGCGTCGTGCGCTCCTTCCGCACGGCGCGCAGCGGGCTGACCGTCGCCGCCGCGATGGACCACGAGGTCGGGGAGGGCGTCACCCTCGTCGACACCCGCGTCGACGAGGCCCGCGCGAGGGTCGTCTTCGACGTGGTCGCCCCGGTGAACCAGACGGTGACGCTCTACAAGTGGCTGGCCTACCACTACGGGGAGGACGACCCGACAGACCTTCGCTACCGGGCGGAGGCGTCCCTCTACCGCGCGCGGGCCATGGGCTACGAGGCCGTGTTCGCCGCCCACGTGCGCGCCGTCACGTCGTTCTGGGACACCAGCGACGTGGTGTGGGACGGCTACCCGGCGGCCCAGCAGGCGGTGCGCTTCAGCCTGTTCAGCGTGTTCCAGGCCACCGCTCGCTCCGAGGGGCTCGGGGCCCCGGCGAAGGGGCTGACCGGCACCGGGTACGAGGGGCACTACTTCTGGGACACCGAGGTCTACGTGCTGCCCTTCCTCATCCACACCAACCCGGAGGTGGCGCGCAGCCTGCTCATGCACCGGGTGCAGATGCTCGACGACGCCCGCCGCCGGGCACGCGAGGTGGGGCAGGCCGGCGCACTGTTCCCGTGGCGCACCATCAACGGCCAGGAGGCCTCGGCGTACTACGCAGCCGGCACGGCGCAGTACCACATCGACGCCGACATCGCCTACGCCCTCGACCAGTACGTGCGCATGACCGGCGACGACGACCTCATGGTCCGGCACGGGGCCGAGCTGCTGGTCGAGACCGCCCGCATGTGGGCCGACCTGGGCTTCTTCTCCGAGCGGCACGGAGGAAGGTTCGTCATCCAGAAGGTGACCGGGCCCGACGAGTACACGACCGTCGTCGACAACAACCTCTTCACCAACCTCATGGCGGCGGAGAACATGGACCTCGCCGCCAGCGTCGTGCGCCGGCTCCGCGAGGAGGCGCCCGCCGACTACCAGCGGCTCGCCGAGCGCACGGGGGTGACACAGGACGAGGTGGAGCAGTGGCGCCGGGCCGCGGCCGCCGTCTACGTCCCCTACGACGCCGAGAAGAACGTGCACCTGCAGGACGAGGGGTTCCTCGACCTGGCCCCCTGGGACTTCGCCGGGACGCCACCGGAGGACTACCCGCTGCTGCTGCACTTCCACCCGCTGGTGATCTACCGGCACCAGGTGATCAAGCAGGCGGACGTGCAGCTGGCGACCGTGCTGCTGCCGGGCCGCTTCACCGCGGAGGAGAGGCGCCGGATCTTCGACTACTACGACCCTCTCACCACCGGGGACTCGTCCCTGTCGGAGAGCATCCAGGCGATCGCCGCCACCGACGCGGGCAAGTACCGGACGGCCGAGGAGTACCTCATCGACGCGATGGCGGTCGACATGGCCGACACCGCGGGGAACGTCAGGGACGGCGTTCACGTGGCGTCGGCGGGGGGGTCGTGGATGTCGCTGGTGTTCGGGTTCGGGGGGTTCCGCTGGCGCTCCGGTCAGATCTCGTTCCGGCCGATGCTGCCGACGCGGGCCCGCCGGCTCCGCTTCCCGCTGCTCGTGCGCGGCAGCCTGCTGCGGGTGGACGTGGCCTCTCAGCGGGTCACCTACAGCCTCGAGGCCGGCGATCCCCTGACCCTGCGGCACTACGACGAGGAGGTCACCGTCGCCGTCGGCGCCCCGGCAGTCTTCGACGGGAGCTTCCACACCCGCGACGGCGACGAGAACCCTCCGCACCAGGACCCAGCGGTGAGAAGCGTGCAGGACAGGGTCTGACCCCACCCCGACCGAGGGCTTCGTGCAGGCCGTCCGTGACGGGTCAGAGCGGGGCGAAGAACTCCAGCACGGCCTCGAGGAAGTCCGCCCGCCACGCGGGGTCCGTGAGCGCGTGGGCGGCACCGGGCAGCACCCGCAGGTCCGTCCCGGGACGCGCGGCGAGGTAGGCGGCCACCGTCCCGGGCGGGATCACCTCGTCGTGCTCGGACTCCACCACCAGCACCGGGGCCGAGACGGCGGCGAGCACGTCCAGGGCGATGCTGCCCGCGCCACCCGCTCGGCGTCGCGACAGGGGCAGGTCGAGGCAGTCGTCGTCGTACAGCGCCGGGGCACGCAGCAGCAGCCGGCCGACCGCCCGGCGGCTCGTCAGCAGCACCGCCAGGTAGGCCCCGTAGGAGGCCCCGCACACCCCGACCCGAGAGGGCACGACGTCCCGACGCGCGACGAGGGCGTCGTAGGCCGCGACGACGTCGGCGAGGTTCTGCCTCGGGGTCACCTGCGACAGCCGACCCGTGCTGCTGCCGTGGCCGGCCAGGTCGATGGCCAGGCAGGTGTGCCCGTGGGTGCTGGTGAGCGCACGGGCCCTCTCGACGTTGGTGCGCCGGTCGCTGCCGAGCCCGTGCACGAGGAGCACCCCGGGAGCCGGGCCGGCACCAGCGGTGACGACCGTCGCGGTGAGGCGCTGCCCGTCGCGGGCGAGCGAGAGGTCGTGCTCCGGCATCTACGGCAGGCCGGCGTGCGGGACCTCGACCCGCGTGCGCAGCAGCACGCCGTCGCGGGCGTTGACCCGGTTGTGCTCGAAGAAGTCGGGGGCGCAGCAGATGAGCAGGTCCCGCCCGTCCTCGCCGCCCAGCATGCACGCGAACATGCCGAGGCCCTCCGGGGCGGCGATCTCGTCGACGATCCCTCCCCCAGGGGCGATCCGGATGCAGCGGCCGAACAGGGCGTCGGCAGCCCACAGGTGGCCGCTGGCGTCGAGCGTGCACCCGTCGGGGGCGACCTGGAGCTGGGCGAGCATCTCGGCGAACGATCCGAGGGCCGGCGTGGGGCCGACCTGCGCCCAGATCCGATGGTCGGTCAACGTCCCGTCGTCGGCGATGGTCCAGGCCGCGTAGCGCGACCCGACCGACTCCCCGGCGATGAGCGTGCGCTCGTCCGGGGTGATGACCATGCCGTTGGGGAACAGCAGGCCCTCGGCGGCGACCGTCACCGTGCCATCCGGGTCGACCCTCTTCAAGGAGGTGGGGTGCGGGTCCCCCATCGACATCAGGTCGAAGCCGAAGTCGCCCACCCAGGCCCGACCCTGCGAGTCCACCACCATGTCGTTCGTGTGGCCCTCGCTCTGCTCGGAGAGGTGGGCGTGGTCGCTGACCGTTCCGTCGGTGTGGCGGCGCAGCACCCGCTGGTCCTTCATGGAGACCACGAGCATGCTGCCGTCAGGCATCCAGCCCAGGCCGGAGGGCTGACCCTCCACCTCCATCACCGTCTCGACCTGCCCGTCGTCGGCGAGCGTGAGCACGCGGTAGTCGTAGAAGTCCGACAGCCACCAGTGCCCGTCGTGCCAGCGCGGGCTCTCGAAGAAGCGTCCGCCGGTGTACACGGTCTCCAGCTGATGATCACCCATGTGGCCGACCCTAGGCAGCCGGGCGCGCGGCGGGAAGCCCTCGGGCCCGGGCGGGGCCGGGGACGACGGCGGCGCTGAGCACCGCGACCGCACCGGCGGCCACCGCCACCCCGAAGGCGACCGACGCCCCGCGGGTGTCGATGATCGGGCCGGCGAGCGCGGCCCCGACCGCCACGCCGATACCCAGGGCTGTCGAGGTCCAGGCCAGCGACTCGTTGAGGCGGGAGCGGGGGCTGGTCTGCTCGGCCAGACCGAAGCCGGTGATCAGCGACGGGGAGACCGCCACCCCGGCGACGGCGAGCACCGCCGCCAGCAGCGGCAGGCTGCCCACGAG
>Ga0316583_10000745_pt1 | contig 10169 bp, 9 predicted proteins | sample J_170502JBrBrA_D_FD_204513 | JGI IMG/M metagenome (GOLD analysis project Ga0316583, IMG submission 204513) | Rhizosphere microbial communities from salt marsh grasses in Alabama, United States - J_170502JBrBrA | ecosystem: Host-associated > Plants > Roots > Rhizosphere | place: USA: Alabama... | reverse complement strand
AGAACAGCACCGCCTCGTCGTCGGCCTCGTGGTGATATTGCTTCCACGGCGGCACCACGAACACGTCGTTGACGGCCCAGTCATATGGTTTTCCATCGATAACGGTGCGGCCCTTGCCTTCGGCGACCGCGAACACGGTGCCGTCGGTCGAGCGGTAGGGCTGGCCCTTGAAGCCCTTCGGCAGAAGCGCCAGCCAGGCGCCCATGGTCGGCAGCACCGGGCCGCCGTTGATCGGATTGGCGTAGTGCACACGCGCGCCATGGCGCTTGTCGACATCGCCGGTCTTCTTCAGCCGCTCCAGGATCGGCTTCATCTTCTTATAAGGGTAGTTGATCACAGGGGTGCGGTTGGTCACCGCCGGCATGCCGTCCGGCAAGACGCCCATGGCGTAACGCTCGAACGAGTCGCCATCCTCGTGATTGACGTTCTGCATCTTCTCGTCGAAGTGCTTGGCGAACGACGTCTGGAAGTGATTGATGGTCGGCATGTCGAGAACGTCGAGCCACATCACCGGTTCGTTGCCGGGATTGCCGTGGTCGTGCGGCGCCCAGTTGGCGGTGATGATGAAATCACCGTGCTCCATCATCGACTTCTCGCCTTCGACCGCCGTGTAGGCGCCCCGCCCCTTGAGCACGAAGCGGATGGCGGAGGCGACGTGCTGATGCACCTCGGCGATCTCACCCGGCATGATGAGCTGGATGCCGGCGAACAGCGAGTTTGTGATGCGCGACTTGCCGCGGTCGCCGGGGTTCTCCAGCACCAGCACGCGACGCTCGGCTTCCTCGGCGGTGATGACGTCACCCGCCTCGAGCATGAACTTCTCGACATCGGGAAACTTCCACAACGCCGGCACCATCTGGGTCTTCGGCTCGGGCGTGACCAGGCCTTTGAGCACCTCCCACAGCGGGGCGAGGTTATGTCCGGAAATCTTGTCGTAATAGGCCTGCCGGGCCGCCTTGATGTTGTGCTTCTTGTCGGCTGTGGCTTCCGCGACCGCCATGGCGTCCTCCGTTGCGAACGAGATTAGTTGAATTTGAAACGATTATACCCGGTCCGAGGCCGGCCGGAAATGCCGGATACAGGCCTCAGGATGTCAGCGCCACCCTATTCCGCCGCCTGCTGCGATGGAAAGCGCATGGTCTCGAGGCCATCGGCGGCGGTCGCCGAGATGGTGGTACGTACCATATAGCGGGCCTCATGCGCCGGCCACGGCCGGCCGCGGTGCATGGTGGCGCGGTTGTCCCACATCACAACGTCGCCCGGACGCCAGGCGTGGACATAGCTCGTGCCGGGCGCGGTGGCGGCCGCCATCAGCTCGGCCAGGAGCTTGCTCGCGCCGGCCGCCTCCATGCCCTCGATGGCGTAGGCGTGAGAGGCGAGATAGAGCGCCGGCCGGCCGTTCGCCGGGCTCTTCCACATCATGCGCCAGCGCTGCGCCGGCAATGCCGCGCGCTCCTCGGGACTGGCGAGATCGGGGGCGATCTGCCCGCGCGAATGGGCGTAATCGTGCCAGGCGAAGGAATTTTCCAGCTTCGCGCGCAAGACTGGATCGAGCCTGTCCCAGGCGAGCCGGGTCGAGACGTATTCGGTCTCGCCGCCTTCGGCCGGAATGATGCGCGCCGACAGAACTGAGGCGAGCGCCGGCACCGCCTTGAAGGTGGAGTCGGTGTGCCAGAGCTGATTGGCCTTGTTGCGCATGGCGAAACGATGGTCGGCCGGCACCACTTTGCCGTTCTCGTCGATGGTCGAGAGGATCACCAGGTGTGTGCCGTGCCCCTGCGAGCCGACCTTGGTGATCTCGAGCGGACCGAAGCGGCGCGAGAATGCGATCTGCAGGTCGTCGTTGACGTCCTGGCCGCGCAACACCAGCACCGAATGCTCATCGAAGGCGGCGCGCACGGCGTCATAGGCGGCGTCCTCGTTGGCGACATCGGCAAGCGTAACGCCGCGCAATTCGGCGCCAAAGCCGGGACCGAGAGGAACGACGTCCATGGCGAACCCTCCACCGTTTTTCTTAGCCCGGTATTTTCGCCGCCGGGCGTGCAGCTGCAAGCGTAGGCGATATGGCGCGGCGCGTCGATCAGGCCCGCGCCGGCTCTTCACCGGCAACCTTGACCCGGAAGGGCATTTCCAGCTGACGCGCGGGATCGAACTCGGAGCGGCCGGTGTGATTGATGTGCCGGCCATACGTGTGCAGCGACATCGAAATGTCCTTGCCGACGTTCCAGACACTGTGGACGTGCTCGGGATAACAGCGCGCCACATCGCCGGCGGCCATCACGTGCTTATCGCCAAGCTTGAGCTCGGCATGGCCGGGCTTGCCGCCGTCATCGAGCCGCTCCCAGTTGACCTCCTGCTCCTGCCCTTCCATCCCGACCACGACTGCCCAGGTCTTGTGGTTGTGGGGCTTGGTGCCGCGGTTGGGCAGCCAGGAAATCAGGAACACCGCTAGGTCATGGTTCGGCTCCACGTGCAGCAGGTGCACGCCGAAGCCCTGCTCCTCGTCGCATTCGCGGTACTCGGGGCGGAACCAGCCGGGCGCGTCCGCGAATTTCTTGGCGAGTGGCGCGACGCGCTCGGTGACCTTTTCCGGATCGGTTTCCTGTGCGGCAATGGCGCGCAGGTCCACGATGTATTGTTCGAGGGTGTACGGGCTGGTCATGGCAATACGTTCTCCCCAATCGGCGCGGCCGATAAAATTATTTTGCCATGCGGAGGAATGAAGAACAATATTGTCCTAGTTGTTGACCGAGCCGCCGTCCACCACGATCGACTGCCCGGTGACGAAATCGCTGTCGCTTGACGCCAGGTAGACCAGGGTACCGGTGAGGTCTTCCGGATAGGCGTCGCGCTTGAAGGCGCGCGAATTGCGCACAATCACGCGCTCCTCTTCGACATGCGTGGTGTTTTCCAGGCCGGTGTCGCTCAGGATATAGCCCGGAGACAACGAGTTGACGTTGATGCCATGCGCGCCGAGTTCGCGCGACAGCGCGCGCGTAAAGGCGATAATGGCGCCCTTGGAGGTGACGTAGGGCAGCATGCGCGGCACGCCCTTGTAGGGAGCGCCGGAAGCGATGTTGATGATCTTGCCGGAACCGCGCTCCTTCATGTGCGGCGCCACATGTTTCACCATGAGCCAGGAACCGCGCACGTTGACCGCGAACACCTTTTCCCAGGTCGCCATGTCCCACTCGTCGTAGTCGCGGGGTTTAAGCTTGGCATAGAGCGCGGCGTTGTTGACCAGGATGTCGATCTGGCCGAAGCGCTTGAGCGTCTCGGCGACCAATTTCTCAACCGCCTGCTCGTCGCTCACGTCGGTGATGGCGCTCGCCGCCGCATCGGCGCCGTGACGGCCGGCGATCTCGTCGGCGAGCGGCTTACCGTCGGCGATGTCGGCAATCATCACCTTGGCCCCTTCCGCGGCCAGCGCCAGCGCGTAATGGCGGCCAATGCCCAACGCACCGCCGGTGACGATGGCGACTTTTCCTGCGAGTCTTGGCATTCGCTTTTCTCCCTCCCGCATTCCGCACGGTGACGGCAGATTCCATATCAGCTATGAGAGCATAAACCGAGAGGCTCTCCATGACCGACACCGCTGACCGCCTTGCCATCCGCGACATCGTCGAGAACTGGGTGCTGTGGCGCGACGCGCGCCGGTGGGACCGCTTCCGCACGCTCTGGCACCCGGAGGGCGCGATGTGGGCGACCTGGTTCCAGGGCGGCTATGAGGATTTCATCAAGGTCAGCCAGGAAGGCTTCGACCGCGGCGCCCACATCATCCATATGCTCGGCGGCCACACCGCCGACATCGTGGGCAACCGCGCGATTGGGCAGACCAAACTCACCATCACCCAGCGCGCGCCCGTGGAAGGCGCGCTGTGCGACGTCGCCTGCATGGGCCGTGCCTATGACTTCATGGAAAAGCGCGATGGGCGCTGGGGCATCGTGCTGCGCCGGCACATCTACGAGAAGGACCGGCTCGACCCGGTCGAGCCCGGCGTGATGATCACGCTCGATCCCGCCCTGCTGGCGCAATTCCCGGAAGGCTATCGCCATCTCGCCTATCTGCAGACGAAGGTCGGCTATGACGTCAAACGCGACCTGCCCGGCCTCGAAGGCGAGGCGCTCGAGGCGCTGTATGCTGACGGCGCCGAGTGGCTGCAGGGCGGTCCGTTGTGAGCTCTAAATTTTCATCCGCCGGATGAACTTGGCGAAGTTTTCGAGCTGCAATTTGACGATGTCTTTGGTCGGTTGATCGGTCAGCTCGAGCGTTTTCTCATCGAATTTCTTGGCCGCGAAGTTGATGAAGATTTCCGGCTTGCCGAGCACCAGCGCGTCGAGCGTGCCGAGCGCCATACGCAGGTGATACTGCATGCGGCCGCCGCCCATCTGGCCGGTCGACGCCGACTGGATCGCCACCGGCTTGTCCTTGAACGGCTGGTCGGGAAGCTTCGACACCCAGTCGATGGCGTTCTTCAAACCACCGGGGATCGACCAGTTGAATTCCGGCGAGACAATGATGACACCGTCGGCAGCGCGAATGGCATCATTCCAGGCCACCACATCGGCGGGCGGGCCGGACTCGACGCGGGTATCGTCGTTGTAGATCGGGAATCCGGCAAACGACGGCGCATCGACGAATTTCATCTCCGATGGTGCCAGCGCCGGCAACGCGCGGGCCAGCGCGGCGTTATACGACTTCTTGCGCAGCGAGCCGCAGATGACGAGCACGTTGAGTTGATCGGCCATGCCTTCTCCCTTTTGCCAAACGATTTGCTGAAACCGCCGCCCCCGGCGCTCAAAGTTTCTCGTCTTCGATCGGATTGACCAGCGTGCCGACGCCCTGGATCTCGACCTCGACCTTGTCGCCGGCCTTCATCCACACCGGATTGGGCTTGCGCGCGTGACCGACGCCCGAGGGCGTGCCGGTGAACAGCATGTCGCCCGGCTCCAGCGTCATGCCCTCGGTGAGATAAACCAGCGATTCCGCCACCGGGAACATGAAATGATCGGTGTTGGACGACTGCATGGTGTTGCCGTTGAGCCGGGTTTCGATCTTGAGGCCCTTGCCGCCCGGCGGCAGTTCATCGGCGGTGACCACCCACGGACCGACGCTGCCGGTCTGATCGAAATTCTTGCCCATGCCCCACTGCGTGGTGTGGCGCTGATACTCTCGGATTGAGCCTTCCATGCCGCAGCAGTAGCCGGCGACGCAGTCGACCGCGTTCTCGAGCGTCAGATGCTTGGCGCGCTTACCGATGATGACGACCAGCTCGCCTTCGTAGTCGAACTGGATCGATTTCTGCGGCCGTATCAGCGGCTGCAGGTGCGACGTCAGCGAGGTGAGCGTACGGAAGAAGATCGATTGGAATTTCGGGATGTTGTCCTTCTGCGGACCTTCCTTGACGTGATCGAGATAGTTGAGGCCGAGGCAGATGATCTTGCCCGGGGTGCGCACTGGCAGGGCGAATCTGAGCCCCGCCAGCGGACGGCGCGCGGCCGCCGGCGCCTTGGCGGCGAGGTCGGCGAGCGCCTTGAGGTCGCCGTTGCTGCGGCGCAGCCAGTCGCCGAGCCCGGTAGGCGCGCTGGCATCGGCCGCCTGCAGGTCGATGACGTTGTCGCCCTCGACCACGCCAAGGTGCGGTCCGCGGTCCTCAAAACTGACGATCTTCATGGGCCTGTTTCCTGCCTACCTTTTCGCGACGCGCAAACATTCGTTTGCGGCTAACTGAGCGCGCGCACAACCGGCCGTGGGGCGGCCGCAGCGCGGGCGGCAAGGCTTAGCGCGGGAGGCTGCGGGAATCCAGGGGTCGGACGGCAGGCGTCAGGGCGTGAGAAAAAGGCGTCTGGCGCCGAGCCAAGCCATTCCGGGACGCGCGCCACAAGCGCGCTCAGACGCGTTTTTAGGCACGAGGACCCGGAATGACAGGAAAGGGCGTTACCCCTTGCGCGTATCGGCCTTGCCGTCGGCGCCTTCGGGCTCGAGCTTCAAGGCCTGGATCGAGAAATACTTGTCGGGGTCGGTCCATACCTTCAGCGGCTGCCAGCCGACGCCACGCGCCAGCGCCGACAACGACTCCACGCTGTACTTGTAGCTGTTCTCGGTATGGATGGTCTCGCCGGCGCGGAAATCAAAACACTCGCCCGCCACCTTCACCTTCTGCCGCTTGAGGCTGGCGAGATGCATTTCGATGCGATTGCGCTCGCGGTTGTAGATGGCGTGATGCTCGAAGCCGCCGAGATCGAAGGTACCGCCGAGCTCGCGATTGATACGCTTGAGCAGATTGAGATTGAACTTGGCGGTCACGCCCTTCTCGTCGTTATAGGCGGCTTTCAGCACCTCGACCGGCTTGATGAGGTCGACGCCGATGATGAGAATGGCATCGGGTCCGAGAATCTTGGCGACGTTGTTGAGGAAGGCCGCTGCTTCGTGAGGCTCGAAATTGCCGATGGTCGAGCCCGGGAAGAAGCCAACCCGCGCGGGCGCGGCTTTGGCTTCCGGCGGAAGCTCGAATTCCTTGGTGAAGTCGGCGGTAATCGGCGCGACCGTGAGCTTCCTGAAATCGCGGCGCAGCTCCACCGCCTCGCGCTCGATCATCTCGCCGCAGATATCGACCGGCACATAAATCCCGATATGCGGCGCGGCCTTGAGCAGGATACGCGCCTTCTTGTTGGAGCCGGCACCGAACTCGACCAGCGCCGCACCTTCCGGAATGAGCTTGCAGACCTCTTCCGCGTGCGCCTCGAGAATGCTCATCTCGCAGCGGGTCGGGTAATATTCCGACAGGTCGGTGATGCGGTCGAACAGCAGCGAGCCGGCATCGTCGTAGAAATATTTTGCCGGAATGCGCTTCGGGCTCGCGTTCAGGCCGCTCAGGACGTCGGCGGCAAACGCCGACTCCTCTTCGCTCGCCGAATGCGATTGGGATGAACGTGCAAGGGCGACCATCGGTCCTCCTGGTTATGACTTTCTGCGTCGACCGTCCGAAGACCGGATCAGGCGCCGAATGCGGCGAGCCTTACGCCGCTGAATTGCCAACGCGAAGGGGGATAGAAGAAGTTGCGGTAGCTCACGCGCTCGTGACCCTCCGGCGTCGCCAGCGACGAGCCGCGCAAGACCATCTGACCAACCATGAACTTGCCGTTGTACTCGCCGAGCGCCCCTTCCGCCGCGCGGTACCCTGGATAGGGTAGATAAGCGCTCCGGGTCCATTGCCAAGCGATACCGAAGGCATCCGCCAGCAGCCCGGAACGGGCCGAAACCTCCCATTCCGCCTCGCTTGGCAGGTGTTTTCCGGCAAAACGCGCGAAGGCATCCGCTTCGTAATAGCTGACATGCATGACAGGCGCGGCTGGATCGATGGGTTTTAGGCCGGCGAGCGTCATTGAATGCCAGGCCCCGTCCTGCTGCCGCCAGTAGCCGGGGGCCTGCCAAGCTTCCTCCTGAACAGTGGCCCAGCCGTCGGACAGCCAGAGCGAGGCTGTTGCGTAGCCGCCCGCGTCGATGAATTCAACCCATTCCGCGTTGGTCACCAGATGGCGGTTAATACGCATCGGCGGAATCAATTCGTCGTGGCGCGGCGTCTCATTGTCGAAGAAATAGCCCTCGCCGTCGTGGCCAACAGGGTGAATGCCCGCCGGCACGTCGACGAAGCCGCGCGGGCCTAACGCCGGTTGCGGCGGCTGCCAGGCAGGATCGTAGGCCGGATCGGTGGGGTTCTGCACGAAAGCGTGCAGGATGTCGGTGATGAGCAGCTCCTGATGCTGCTGCTCATGGTGCAGGCCGATCTCCAGAATGCGAAAGACCTCGTCGACCTTCGCCGCCGGCACGCTCTCGATCAGCTTTTCCACAGCGGCATCGACGTGGGCACGGTAGCCGGTGACGTCGCCGTGATTGGGCCGCGTGATCATTCCGCGTTGTGGGCGCGCATGGCGCGGGCCGGCAGCGACATAATAAGAATTGAACAGGAAGGGAAAGCGTTCGTCGTAGATCGTATAAGTGGGATCGTTGGGCACCAGCAGAAACGTTTCAAAAAACCAAGTGACATGGGCGCGATGCCACTTGGTTGGGCTGGCGTCAGTCATCGACTGCACGATCTGATCTTCCGGCGACAAGCACGCGGCGCGCGCTTCGGTCTCGCCACGCACCCGGCGGAAAGCGGCGAGCCAGCGTGCGCGGGTCGCGTCGAGCGCCTCGGCCGACGATGCGGCGCCGGCGGCAACTTCGCGCGGAAGCGTAGAGGTTGCGGTGCGCGCCATCACGGCCTCCATTGCTCTTGTCGGGGAAATGGCGGTTTTGGGACTGTGGCGGTTGGCGGAACTTGCTGCGGGCTCGCCATAATGACGAACGAACGGGCGGATTGTTCCACTCCGCTCACGCCGGAGCAACCACCATCCGGAACTTCGCTTGTGGACCAACGATTTTGTGATCGGCGCTGCCGCAATCGCCCGGCGGCACTTAGCCCATTCAAATTGTTCGATTAAATTCCACATTGAAACAGGCCGGACGCCTGACGCGTCCAGCCTGATGACAAAATTGCTGCATCACCAATTCAGGCGTCACTTTATTTCAAAATCGCCCGCCCGCAGCCCGCTCAATCCGGCGTCAGCAGTGAGACGCCAAGCCGTGCGCGGCGGCGTAGCCAGGTGGTAGCGCGGTATTTCGGATCGTGCGTGATGGCGTCCATGCCATCGAGCACGGCGAGCACGCGGGCAGGTCCCAGCGCATCGCCGAACGCCAGCGGGCCCTTCGGATAGTTGAGGCCGAGCTCCACCGCGGTGTCGATATCGGCCGGCGCCGCAATGCGCAGCTCGGCAATGCGGGTGCCGATGTTGACGATCATGGCGAGCAGCCGCTGCACGACGAAGCCGGGGCTGTCCTTGATGACTGTGACGGGCGCATTGGTGGCGGCGAGCGCTGCATGGGCCGCACCGAGCGTTTCCGGCGCCGTGAGCGGGTTTTTCATCAGCGTGCGCCGGCCCGGAAAACCGCCAAACATGTCGACGGCGACGGTCTTGCTCGGATCAAGCTTAAGACGCACGGCGGCGCCGGAGCAGTCCTCGCCCAGCGGTGTGACGAAACACACGGGGTGCGAAGCCGGGGCGCCGCCTAATTGCGTCTTCACGCCGGCGGCGTCGAGCAATTCGGCCAATGCCGCGCCGCCCTCCTCGTCGGCGACCCAGGCCGACGCCGGCTTAGGCATCTTGATAACCGGCACGCTCGGCGCCTCGCCCGCCGTCGGGCCGGCATAATCGTAGAAGCCGCGCTTCGACTTGCGCCCAAGCAGACCACCGGCGACGCGCACCGTCATCTCGGCGGAAGGCTGATACATGGGCTCGTTGAAATATTGATTGAAGATGCTCACCATCACCGCGTGGGTCACGTCGCCGCCGACCAGGTCGAGCAGCTCGAACGGCCCCATGCGGAAGCCTGCCGCCTCCTTCATCAGGATATCGACCTCGCGCGGGGACGCGATGCCCTGCGCCATGATGCGCAGCGCCTCCGGTCCATAGGCGCGGCCGGCGTGGTTGACCACAAAGCCGGGGGTGTCGGTCGCGACCACCGGGTGTTTCTTGATGCGCTTGACGAAACCGACCAGCGCCTCGACCAAGGCCGACTCGGTGTTCAGGCCGCCGATCACCTCGACCAGCTTCATCACCGGCGGTGGATTGAAGAAGTGCAGGCCGGCAGCGCGCTCCGGCTTGTCGCAGCCGGCGGCAACCTCGGTCACCGACAGAGATGACGTGTTGGTGGCGAGCACGGCGTCGGGCGCGACCAGTTTTTCCAGCGCGCGAAACAACTCGCGCTTGACTTCGAGCTTTTCGACGATGGCCTCGATGACGACGTCCGAGCCCGCCGCTTCGTCGAGCGAGCCGATCGGCTTCAGATGCGCTATGACATCTTGCTTGGCCTCGTCCGTCATGCGGCCCTTGGCGACCTGGCCGTCGAGGCCCTTGTTGATCAGGTCAAGCGCCTCCGCCACCGCGCCCTCGCGCGTATCGAACATCAAGGCGTTGAGCCCGGCCTGCGCGCACACCTGTGCGATGCCGCGGCCCATGGTGCCGGTGCCGATAACTGTTACCGTCAAGTCCGGCGCCGAAAGATCTCTTGCCACGCTTCCTTCCCCTCGTACTCTATTTGCCTTCGTATTTGGGCTTAAGTTTTTCCA
>Ga0316583_10000744_pt1 | contig 10171 bp, 5 predicted proteins | sample J_170502JBrBrA_D_FD_204513 | JGI IMG/M metagenome (GOLD analysis project Ga0316583, IMG submission 204513) | Rhizosphere microbial communities from salt marsh grasses in Alabama, United States - J_170502JBrBrA | ecosystem: Host-associated > Plants > Roots > Rhizosphere | place: USA: Alabama... | reverse complement strand
GCCAGGTCGAACCTTTCAGCACAGGAGGCTGGATACCGAAAGGCAGTGAACGGACCGCGGACTCAAGACATCGGCATTGCCCGCGCAGTGGTTATGAAGCTCCGGGCCCAGGACAAACTGTCCGCCCTTCAATTGGCCCGGACAGAAACCCTGTTCGGGAAGAAAGCTGCCAGCAAGAGCGAACTGGATAACGTTCGCACTGCCTATGAGTCCAATGAACAGTCTCTGGAGGAGGCCGTCCAGAGGCTCAAGCTTCTGCAGGCCGGAACACGTTCCGAAGACATAGCTGCGGCCAAGTGCAGGGTCGAACTGGCCGAGGGCCAGATAAAAAAGGACGCCGCCGCCTTATCGAAAGCCATGATCAAGCTGGGCAAGGCCGCGGTGCGCGCGCCGTTCGACGGCTCGGTTGTCAGGCGATGGCGGGATCCCGGAGCCATGGTGATGGCGGGAACTCCCATCTTGACCGTGCTGGATACGGCATCCCTTCGGGTGAGTGCGAATATCGAGGAAAAATATCTGGATGAGATCAGGATCAACGACCCGGTCGACATCTCTGTCGATGCCTTTCCCGATCTTGAACTCAAGGGTCACATAGAGAAAATCCTTCGCGCCACGAATTCCGAATTCAGCCTGATACCGGCTGAGGGAGTTTCGGGAACCTTCATCAAGGTATCCCAGCGCGTTCGCCTTCGCATCGCAATCGACGACTTGCCTGACGTATCTCTCGGCCCCGGTCTTTCGGTAGAGGTCCACATCCACACCGCAGGGGACAAAGACAGGCACCGGAGAAGTAAGATTCATGGATAGCCCCCGGGCTGACGGATCCTACCGATGGATCGTGCTCGGCATCATCATGCTGGGCACATTCATGGCGATCCTGGATTCGAGTATCGTCAATGTGGCTCTGCCGCACATGATGAGCACCTTCGGGGTCAACCGCGACGAAATCGAATGGGTCGTGACGGCTTTCATGCTGGCTTCGGCAGTGGCAATGACCATTGCAGGCTGGCTTGCAGGCCGGCTCGGGTACAAGGTCCTTTATCTCGGAAGTCTGTTTATCTTCACCGCGAGCTCTGCAGCCTGCGCCCTGGCCTGGAACTACGATTCCCTGATCGCAGCCAGGGTACTTCAAGCACTCGGCGGGGGTGCCGTGCAGCCTATCGGCATGGCCATACTGGCGGATCTTTTCGAGCCCCATGAACGGGGACGCGCCCTCGGCATCTGGGGAACGGGCATTATGGTGGGCCCGGCCATTGGGCCGACTCTGGGCGGCTACCTTACGGACTGGTTCAGCTGGAGAGCGATCTTCTCGGTAAATATTCCTTTCGGCATCGTCGCCATAGTATCCGGACTGGTTATCATGAAAAGCGAGCCTGCTTCAACACGACGGCGGGCCCCGTTTGACGGGTGGGGGTTCGTGTTTCTTTCCCTGGCCATGATAGCGGGCCTCATCGCCCTCAGCAACGGTCAGGAGAAGGGCTGGACCTCGCAGTACATTCTCGTATGCCTGGCCCTGACGATCATGGGGCTGGTCTTCTTCCTGACGGCCGAGGTCTCGGTTCCTCATCCGCTCCTGGATTTAAGACTCTTCCTGATCCGCAATTTTACGCTCAGCATGGTGCTTGCTATCTTCCGGGCAATCGGTCTTTTCGGAGGGCTGTTCCTCTTACCTCTTTTCCTGGAAAACCTCGTCGGATACACAACAATCCAGGCGGGATTGTGGATGATGCCGGGTGCAGTCACCGTGGGCATTATGATGCCCTTTGCCGGCAGATTGGCGGACAGGTACAGTTACCGCTGGCTGGTGACGATTGGAACCGCCATGACCGGTGTCTCCCTTTTCATGTACGGAAACCTGGATCCCCTGTCACGGTATCTGGAAATTATCGGCCCTCAAATAATCAGGGGAGCCGGCCTCGCGTTCATGATGACCCCCTTGCTTACCGCTGCGCTCAATTCGGTTCCTGACGAGGCAGTGGCCACGGCATCGAGTTTCTTGAATGTTGCCCAACGCATCGGCGGTTCTTTCGGCATCGCATTGCTCAACACGTTTGTCACCGACTCGGCCCACATCCATGCGGTGCGGCTGGGGGAGCTTCTTGCGCCGGAATCCCGCGAATTCTCCCGCCTTGCACTGAGATCTTCTTCACTTGCATTTCACCGAACACCGGGGATTCTGCCTACTGGAAAGGTGAAGGCGATCAGCCTCGCGATTCATACGATTCTCCATCATGCGCAGGTGCTCGCTTTCCAAAACGGATTCGTGTTTGCGGGCTTGTTCCTCATGGCAGGAGTCCCTTTGAGCATGCTTTTGAAGCCCCATTCTCACAGCCAATCCGGCTGATCTCCCGGCTTTTGCCCCCCGGCAATAGCGCTCACACATTCATGAGTTCCTTTTGGCATGCAGATTGCCGCTTGACAAATTCAAATTCTTATTTTAAATGTTTGTTTAAATTACCTGGAGAGATGGCGAAACACCCAGCGGGGAGACTTGAAATGAGAAAGCCACGGATCGACGGGCAGGAAACGCGCCGGCACCTGCTGGAAGCAGCGAGCGAGGTTTTCGGCGCAAAGGGTTTCAGGGACGCTACCATTGCGGAGATCTGCCGGCTGGCAAAGGCGAATACTGCGGCTGCCAACTATTACTTCGGCAGCAAAGAGGCCCTTTACGTGGAGAGCTGGCGTTTCGCCTTTCAGGAATCATCCAGGGCCTATCCTCCGGAGGGGGACGTTGCCCCGGATGCTTCGGTAGAAGAACGGCTTCGGGGTGTCATTCTTTCAATCATGCGTCGAATTATTGACCCACATAGCCATGATCTCGACATAGTATACAAGGAGATGGCCACCCCGACCGGCTTGCTTTCGGATGTTATTCAGCAGACCGTTGGGCCTTTTTCGGAGGTCTTCACGACCCTTATTCGGGAGTTGTTGGGTCCGGAAGCGACGGAGCAGGAGGTATGGCTCTGCCTCATGAGTATCCATGCCCAGTGTTTCGGGCCGTTGATGCATAAACGACGCCATAAAGCGGGATCGGCAGAGGCTCTGCCTCCGGCTCTTGATTCCATCACCGAGGACGTGCAGCTGCTGTCTGATCACGTCACCCGGTTCAGTCTGGCAGGGCTGCACGCCGTGCACAATCACCTTCAGCAGGAAAAAAGTTCTGATTCGGGTTAGTTTTGAGGAAACCCACCCAATATTTCCAGCAGCGGACGGGGACAGGTTCTCCCGGTCAGTGGTTTAGATGCGCATGGGATTCGGGGAGGGAGCCTTTTCTTCCCTGAACCCCCTCGGGAGGACACTGATGCCCCTCCTTCTGCGGGAGGACAATGATTTCGTCGGGAATTAACGCAAACCGGCAACAGTGCCGATAACCTTGTCATTCGGAGGCAAACATATGCTGCATTCACTCAAATTCGGGCCATTCAGGCAGGGATTGCTGAAAACGGACGGCGGAAAAAACCTCGAGCGATACTGTCCGGGGGAGGTGATGGTGCTTCTGCTGATCGCCCTTTTCCTCGGTCTGGCCTTCCCGGGAGAGTCCGCGGCCGCTCCACCCGGTCCGGGAGCCGGAGCAATGCCCCTCGTGACAGTAGCGCCCGTTGTCCTGCAAGATGTCAACCCTCCCGCGGAATACGTGGGTCACGTCGAGGCCATCCAGGCCGTCGACCTTCGGGCGCGGGTAGAAGGTTTTCTGGAACAGATCAATTTCAGGGAAGGCAGCTCCGTACAGGCAGGAGACCTCCTCTACGTCATAGAACAAAAACCGTACCGGACTAAAGTTGACGCCGACAAGGCCGGGGTGGCCCAGGCGCAGGCCGCCCTCACCAGGGCACAACAGTACCTCGAAAGGGTCAAGGCCGTTCGGTCGGGAGGGGTCTCCGCTACAGACATCGATAATGCGGTAGCGGACGAACTCCGCAGCAGGGCCCAGCTCCAGGCAGCCCAGGCCGCCCTTGAGCGCTCCCAGCTGGACCTCGAGTACACCACTATCAAGGCGCCGATCAGCGGTCGAATCGGCCGCACCGCCTTCACCAGAGGCAACCTGGTAGGCCCGACATCAGGACCGCTCGCCCGGATCGTGCAGTTGAATCCTATTCGCGTTGTCTATTCCGTAAGCGAAAACGATCTCTCATTAATCCAACCATCCCTCAATGATGCTGCTCTCAGCAAAAGGGATCCCGGCCTGGTGCCCCGTATCAGGCTGGCCGATGGGGAAGTCTACAAAACGACGGGGCGAGTGGACTTTGTAAACAATGAAGTAGATCCTTCCACCGGTACCATCGCAGTTCGAGCCGTGTTCAAAAATCCTGACGGTCTGCTGCTGCCGGGGCAGTACGTTACCGTCCTCGTGAGCAGAAGGAAACCCAGAATAATGCCGGTCGTCCCACAATCCGCTGTCCAGGAAGACCGCGAAGGGCCCTATGTACTGGTGGTTGACGGCCAGAACAAGGTGGTACTCCGGCGGATCAAGACAGGACCTTTTTCGGGCTCGAACTGGGCTGTCGAAAAGGGGCTCGTCAAAGGGGAAATGGTCATTATCGAAGGACTGCAGAAAGTCCGCCCGGGTCAGAGCGTGAAAGCCACTACCGGCGCGAAGACGCAAGGGAGGTAATCCATGCTCTCAAGGATCTTCATCGAACGCCCGCGCCTGGCTGTGGTGATGTCCATCATTATTACCCTGGCAGGCCTCATAGCCCTGTTCAACATTCCGGTGGCCCAGTATCCTGCCATCACTCCTCCCGTGATCCGCGTAACCGCGGTCTATCCGGGCGCAAACGCCAAGGTATTGGCTGATACCGTTGCCGCTCCCATCGAAAAAGAGGTCAACGGCGTTGACAAAATGCTCTACATGTCGTCCACCTGTTCCAACAACGGTCAGTACAGCCTGGCAGTTACTTTCGAGGTGGGAACCGACCCGGATATCGACCAGGTCAACCTCCAGAACAGGGTGCAACTCGCCACTCCTAAACTGCCGGACGCGGTCGTGACCCAGGGAATCACCGTGCGCAAGCGATCAACCGACATATTGGGAGCCGTCGCATTCATTTCTCCGAAGGGGACCCGGGACAAAGCCTTCATGAGCAACTACATCAGCAAAAACGTGAAGGATGCCCTGGTGCGCATCAACGGTGTCAGTGATGTCTATATTTTCGGGGAATTTGAATACAGCATGCGCATCTGGATGGACCCGGACCGCCTGACCGCTATGGGCTTGACGGCCGATGACGTGATTGCGGCCATTCGTCAGCAGAACATCCAGGCGGCCGTGGGATCCATCGGAACGGCTCCTGCGGAAAATGATCAGCAGCTCCAGTACACCCTGCGGGCGAAAGGGCGCCTCAATGATGTTGAGGATTTCAAAAACATAATCGTGCGGAGCAATGATCAGGGAGGACTGGTGCGCATACGGGACATCGCCCGGGTGGAGCTGGGGGCCAAGGACTACGGCAGCCGATCCACCATCAACGGCGCACCCGCCCTGGGCATGGCGGTCTACCGGTCATCGGACGCCAATGCTCTGGATACCATGAGGGCGGTAAAGGGTGAACTCAAGAACCTCGCCAAGCACATGCCGAGCGACATCGACTACAAGGTGATTTACGACACCACCAAATATGTTTCGGCAGCCATTCACGAAATCGAATTCACCCTGATCATCACGTTCCTCCTGGTCCTGCTGGTGAACTACATTTTCCTCCAGGACTGGAGGGCGACCCTGGTACCAACCGTTACCATTCCCGTTTCCCTGATCGGCACCTTCGCGGTTCTTCTGGCACTGGGGTACAACGCAAACACCATCTCGCTTTTCGCCCTGATCATGGCCATCGGCCTGGTGGTGGACGATGCTATCGTCGTGGTGGAAAACGTCTACCGGGTCATGGACAAGCGAAAGCTGAGCCCCAAACCGGCGACCATCCGGGCCATGGGCCAGGTCACCGGCCCGATCATCGCCACCACACTGGTCCTCCTTGCCGTGTTTGTCCCGGTCGGATTCATGCCCGGGATCACCGGCCAGCTCTACAAGCAGTTCGCCGTGACCATCTGCACTGCGGTGATTATCTCGGCCGTCAACGCACTCACCCTGAGCCCGGCCCTGTGCGCGGTATTGCTCAAGGAACCGAAGATTCCGCAGCACGGACCTTTCGCCTGGTTCAACCGGGCGCTGGCAGCCTCCCGCAAAGCGTACGTGGCCGGCGCAGCCTTTCTCATCAGACGGCTGGTTGTCGCCCTGCTGATTTTCGCAAGCGTGATCGGCGCCGCCTATTTTCTCTTCGCCCACAGTCCCGGCAGTTTCCTGCCCCAGGAAGACCAGGGCGCTTTCTTTATCAATGTGCAGCTCCCGGAGGGTGCGTCGCTCGCCCGGACCAACAGGGTCATGGAGCAGGTCACGTCGACCCTGCAACACATGAAAGGTGTTGACGACATCCTGGGCGTCAGCGGCTTCAGCCTGCTCAGCGGCACGGCCGAGAATGTGGGCTTCGGCATTGTGGTCCTGAAACCCTGGGACGAACGCAAACGGCCCGATCTCCAACTGGGCGCCATCGTGGGGCGGACCCAGGGAAGACTGGCGGCCATCTCCTCGGCCAATATTTTCGCGTTTGCCCCACCGCCCATCCAGGGTCTCGGCACTACCGGCGGGTTTGACTTCCAGCTCCAGGCCCTTGAAGACCAGCCGCCCAGGAAAATTGCCGCAGCGATGCGGGCCCTGGTGATTGCAGCCAACCAGGACCCGGCTCTGACCCGTGTCTTTTCCACCTATACGGCCAATACGCCGCAGATTTTCGTCAACCTCGACCGGACCAGGGCCGAGACCCTGAAGGTACCGGTCAGCAAGGTATTCGCCACTCTCCAGGAACAGCTCGGATCGGGCTATGCCAACGATTTCAACCTGTACGGACGGACCTACCAGGTGAAAGTACAGGCGGACGCCCCGTACCGCAACAGCGTTGACGACATCAAACGCCTCTATGTCCGGAGCAACAACGGAAACATGGTGCCGCTCCGGAGCCTCATCAGATTATCCACTGTCCTGGCACCCCAGCTCGTCTACCGGTATAACCAGTTCACCAGCGTGCAGATCAACGGCAATGCAGCACCGGGCTCTTCTTCCGGTCAGGCCATGGCCGCCATGGAACGGCTTGCTTCCAAGACGCTCCCTTCCGGCTACGGTTTTGACTGGTCTTCCATGTCTTATCAGGAACGCAAGGCCGGCGGAAAGGTTGCGATGCTGTTCGCGCTGGCCCTGCTTTTCGGGTATCTTTTCCTGGTGGGGCAGTATGAAAGCTGGACCATTCCCCTCTCCATCATCTTGTCTATCCCCGTGGCAAGCCTGGGAGCGTTGGCGGGTTTGTGGATAACCCACCTGAACCTCAGTATCTATGCCCAGATCGGCCTGGTGCTGCTGGTGGGCCTGGCCGCCAAGAATGCGATTCTCATCGTGGAGTTCGCAAAGGACCGCCGGGAGCAGGGGTTTTCCGTCTACAAAGCTGCCCTGGAAGGGGCGCACATCCGTTTTCGGCCCGTGCTGATGACCGCCTTCACTTTTATTCTCGGTGTCGCTCCTATGGTGATTGCCACGGGCGCCGGAGCGGGAAGCCGTCGGGCAGTCGGAACAACGGTTTTTTCGGGCATGGTTGCGGCAACCCTGGTGGGGATTTTTCTCATCCCGCCGCTCTATTACGTGTTTCAGTCTTTTGGAGAAAAGACCGGCGCGTGGCTGAAGCGGCATAAAAAGAAAGATGAAGACCAACCCGCTCCAGAGGATTTCACGGCAAGGGATACCTAACCACTCATATCCCTAAATGCGGTGTCGTATCCGAATTGGATAATTTCTTGTCACCGCAAAGCCGCAAAGTTCGCAAAGAAACTGATTTTTTCCCTTTCCGCTGAGACGCCGGAAAGGGAAAAGAAAGCTTCACAGGACAACATTACTGCGTGCGTCTATCGGTTGAGAATCGTAGCCGTTTTTCTTTTGCCGGCGTCTCAGCGGCAAAAGAAAAAGTAGTCAGCTTTGCGCTCTTTGCGACTGAGTGAAGCCCCGGAAGCGGGACAGGCGCGCGGTGAAATGATACAAAGAATACGTCTTCGAACTTATGAATAGAAGTAGTAAAATAACAGGATTATGAAACCTATGAGAGAATACAGAGAAAAGACCGACATGATTCGGAGAAGCATTTGGCAGCCGCTGCTGCCGGTTTTGGCGGTCGGGCTCCTCCTGGCCGGGTGCGCGGCAGTTGGACCAAACTACACAAAGGTGGAGCCGAAGGCACCGGAAAAATGGCACACGGACCTGCAGAGAGGCCTGAATGGCGCCCTGCTGAATCCCGAGACCCTGGCCCACTGGTGGTCCACCCTTCGCGATCCGGAGCTGAGCAGCCTTGAAAACCGGGCAATACAGGGAAATCTGGACCTGAAACAGGGTCTTGCCAGGATCCGTGAGGCCCGGGCCCTCAGGGGCATTCAACAGGCCGATTTCTATCCCACCTTGGATGCGGCCGGATCGGTGGTGAAGGGCCGCAGGAGCGAACACGGCGTCACAGGGATAACGGGAACCCTCTATTCCGCGGGTTTTGACGCGGGCTGGGAGCTGGATATTTTCGGCGGTGTGAGACGTTCCGTGGAAGCCGCCCAGGCGGACCTTGAGGCCACAGAAGAAAATCTGCATGATGTGCTGGTGAGTCTGCTGGCCGAAGTTGCCCGAAACTATGTGGATGTCCGGACCCTTCAGGCACGTCTTGCCGCTGTGCGGGCAAATCTGAAAGCCCAGCAGGACATCTATGAACTGAACCTTTCGCGCTACCACGCCGGGCTCATCGATGAACTGGCCGCAGAGCAGTCTCATTATATCGTTGAGAGCACCCGATCTCAGATCCCGGGCCTGGAAACCAGCCTGGAGAGGGCAAAGAACAGGCTGGCGGTGCTCCTCGGAGAGAAACCGGGCGCGATGCATAAAGAGCTTGCGGAGCCGAAACCCATTCCCGTGCTCCCGGTAACGGTGGCGGTCGGCATCCCCGCCGAGACACTGAGACATCGTCCCGACATCCGCAGAGCGGAACGGAACCTGGCGGCCCAGACCGCCCGGATCGGCGTTGCCACTGCGGACCTGTATCCCCGGTTCGCCCTGTTTGGAACCATCGGCCTCGAATCCATATCCAGCGGAGACCTCTGGGAATGGGCAAGCAGGACCTGGAGCATCGGTCCCAGCATCTCCTGGAAAATCTTCCATGCCGGCGCAATCCGTCAGAATATCAAGGTACAGACCGCTCGACAGAAGCAGGCCTTGATCCAGTACGAGTCAGCCGTGCTCAACGCCCAGGAAGAAGTGGAAAATGCGCTCGTGGCATATGCCAAGGAACAGCGGCGCCGGGACTCGCTGAAGGCAGCAGTGACGGCAGCCAGACGGGCATACGAACTCTCCTGGGACCGTTACCAGGCAGGCCTCGTGGACTTCAGCAACGTTCTCGATGCCACCCGGTCCCTTCAGTCCTTCCAGGACCAGCTCGCCAGCAGCGAAGGTACGGCGACCCTGAACCTGATCAGCCTCTACAAGGCCCTTGGCGGAGGATGGAAATCTCTCTGGCCGGTCGTCCCCGGCTCGGGAAAATGAGGATTGCGACTAAGGACTGAGATGGATTTTCCTTTTTTTCCGCCAGCCGATCATCCTGTCTGAACCCTCCCTCTTTCAAAATCCTGTGACCGAAAATTTATAATTCCGTGACGATCACGTGAACAAGTCTGGTTATTACTATAGGCAGGCAGCGCTCAGCCGAATCCGGGACAAGTCCTGGGAAGGGGTACTTGAAACCATAACACCTGCAGCCGCGACACGATCACGATTCAGCGTTGGTCACCGGAAATAACCATATCTTCAAAACATGAAAGGGGAGAAAAAATGATGAAGAAAACTCTCATAATCGTAGGGGTCTTTGTCTTGTCCATGATGTGCGTCACCTCGTCCTTCGCCCACTGGCAGCATCGGCCCGGAGCGGTCTATGCCATGACCAATGCGCCTGAAGGGAATGAAGTGGTGGCCTTCGATCGAAGCGCCAAGGGCATGCTGAAATTCATGGCGTCCTATCCGACACAGGGTTTGGGTTCGGGTGGAAACGCGGTAGATGCTCTGGGTTCGCAAGGGGCCCTTGTCCTGACCCAGGATGAACGGTGGCTGCTT
>Ga0316583_10000743_pt1 | contig 10178 bp, 9 predicted proteins | sample J_170502JBrBrA_D_FD_204513 | JGI IMG/M metagenome (GOLD analysis project Ga0316583, IMG submission 204513) | Rhizosphere microbial communities from salt marsh grasses in Alabama, United States - J_170502JBrBrA | ecosystem: Host-associated > Plants > Roots > Rhizosphere | place: USA: Alabama... | reverse complement strand
GGTTTTAACCTGAAGCAGTTGTTATCCAGAAAACATAGTATCAGTATGGACAGGATTACTTTGGGTAATGGTTCTAGTGACCCACTGGAATTTGTCGTCAGGGTGTTCGTACAACCTGGTGATGAAGTGTTGTTTTCAGAGCACGCCTTTGCCATGTATCCCATTGTCACCCAGGCAGCGAATGCAACCGCTGTTGTTGCGCCAGCAAAAGAGTGGGGACACGATCTGGAAGCCATGGCAACACGCATCAGCGAACGAACCCGCGTCATTTTTATTGCCAATCCTAATAATCCGACGGGTACCTGGTTGAAACAGAAAGAGCTAGAAGCATTTTTTACCCACGTGCCAGAGTCTATTATCGTGGTGGTGGATGAGGCTTATTTCGAATATGCCATAGACCCTGCGTTGGGCGCAGATGATTATCCGGATGCAAGTCAATTATTGAATCGTTACCCTAACCTGGTGGTGACGCGGACTTTCTCCAAGGCATACGGTCTGGCAGGCTTGCGTGTAGGATATTCCCTGTCTCATCCAGACATCGCAAATTTACTTAATCGTATACGTCCGCCTTTCAACTTAAACAGTCTTGCTCTCGCAGCAGCTTGTGCCGGACTGGAGGATACTGATCATGTTGATAGGGCAGTTTCTCTTAATGCACAGGAAATGGCTCGTCTTACCGAGTCTTTTGGCCAGATGGGGCTGGAATATATTCCTTCTGTTGGTAACTTTGTTAGCGTTGATGTGGGATCCAATGCGGCAGCCGTGTATGATGCGCTGCTTTATGAAGGGGTAATTGTCAGGCCTGTAGCTAATTATGGGATGCCCAGGCATTTGAGAGTGACATTGGGATTGCCGGAAGAAAATTCGCGCTTTTTAGATGCTTTGAGTAAAGTGCTAGAGAATTCGTAGCAATTTGAAACCAATATAACTGATAACTACTACAACGGTATAAAACGAAGTCAGTACAGTGATCAATCGTCTCACCATAATTGGAGTTGGTCTTATTGGGGGTTCGTTGGCGCGAGCCCTCAAGTCTGGCGACGCCGTAAAAGAAGTTGTGGGCACTAGCCGCGATGCTCGGCACCTACAACGTGCTCTTGATCTAGGCGTTATCGATCGTATTGAAATGGACCTGGGTACCGCTGTCAGTGGCGCGGATATGATTGTAGTTGCCGTTCCTGTCGGTGCAATGGAAGATGTGTTTGCTGAAATTGCACCTTATCTATCCGCAGACGCAGTGCTAACCGATGTGGGTTCAACCAAGACTAGCGTTGTTGAAGCGGCGAGAGTGGCATTTGGTGAATTACCAGCAGGCTTTGTTCCTGGCCATCCTATCGCAGGTACAGAAAAGAGCGGGGTTGAGGCCTCTTTTGCTGAGTTGTTTAAACAACGTCGGGTCATACTTACACCGACTGAAGCATCGAGTGCTGGTGCTGTTTCAAAAGTTCGTGCCATGTGGGAAAAAACTGGTGCTATTGTTACCGAAACATCAGTGACGCATCATGATGAGGTACTGGCAGCAACTTCGCATTTGCCGCATTTACTGGCGTTTGCGTTGGTCGATACCCTGGCAACAATGGACGACAAGCAGGAAATTTTTGAATACGCTGCTGGCGGATTTCGAGACTTCACCCGGATAGCCTCCAGTGATCCTCTCATGTGGCATGATATCTGTGTTCATAATGAACCTGCATTGTTGAAAATACTTAATCGTTTTGAGGCCGATCTTGATCGCTTGCGTGAAGCAATCGCCAAAAATGATAGCGATTACCTGTTACAGGTATTTTCCCGGGCCAAGGTGGCACGCGATCAGTTTTGTGAGGGCGAATGAGCACGCGCCCTGCAAGTAGCACATCCAATATCATATTCACTGTTGAGCCGGGTGGTGCGCTCAATGGACGACTACGTGTGCCAGGTGATAAGTCCATTTCACATCGTTCTATTATGTTGGGTTCTCTTGCAGAGGGCACTACCCAGATTAGTGGTTTTTTGGAAGGTGAAGACAGCCTGGCAACACTCAAGGCCTTTCGTCAAATGGGTGTAGAGATTGAAGGACCGCATAGAGGTCGTGTCACAATTCATGGCGTGGGGATGCACGGCCTGAAGGCACCGGAAAGTCCACTGGATCTGGGTAATTCGGGCACTTCCATGCGTTTGTTAAGTGGCTTACTTGCCGGACAAAAATTTCAATGTGTGCTCACCGGTGACGAATCCCTGTCCAGTCGTCCCATGCGTCGGGTGACGGAGCCTTTATTGGAAATGGGTGCGAGTATCGGTACCACTGAAAATGGTACAGCTCCGTTGCAAATACCTGGTAATCAAACGTTACACAGCTTCCATTACACCATGGATGTGGCCAGTGCGCAGGTCAAATCTTGTCTGTTGCTGGCAGGCATGTATGCAGAGGGGCGTACCTGTGTCACCGAACCAGCGCCCACCCGTGATCATACCGAACGTATGCTGGGTGGATTTGGCTATCCGGTTTTGCGTGATGATGCCACAGTCTGTATCGAAGGTGGTGGCAAACTGATAGCGACTAATGTGGAAGTCCCTGCCGATATTTCATCGGCTGCGTTTTTTATGGTTGGTGCCAGCATTGCCAAAGGATCAGACATCGTTCTGGAACATGTGGGAACCAACCCCACTCGCACGGGGGTCATCAATATTCTGCAACAAATGGGTGCAGACCTGACATTGGAAAATGAACGGGTAGTAAGTGGAGAGCCTGTGGCCGATATTCGTGTGCGCTCAGCCGCATTGAAGGGTATTCGCATTCCGGAAGATCAAGTGCCGCTGGCCATTGATGAATTCCCGGTATTGTTTGTGGCGGCTGCCTGCGCCGAGGGTGAGACTGTACTTACGGGTGCCCGGGAACTACGCGTTAAGGAGAGTGACCGAATCCAGGCTATGGCCGATGGCCTTAAAATACTTGGCGTGGATGCCCGGCCGACCGAAGATGGTATGGTGATTCAGGGATTAGGGAGTGAAGGGTTGCTCGGTAGTGGCCAGGTGGAAAGTCATGGCGACCACCGCATTGCCATGGCGTTTGCCATGGCGGCATTGCGGGCAACGGGCCCCATCACCATCGATAACTGTGCCAATGTGAACACCTCGTTCCCGGATTTTGTGGGATTAGCTAGTCGAACAGGACTTCACATCAAATCCAAGACCTGAGATCTTTCCACCAGCTCAATGCGGATCTAGATAACAATACATTATGGAAAAAAAAGGAAAGATCCCGGTGATCACCATTGATGGGCCCACCGCCTCCGGTAAAGGCACCATCACCCGGCTATTAGCGCAAAGATTGGGCTGGCACGTGCTGGATAGTGGCGCGCTTTATCGTCTGGTGGCCCTGGCGGCCATGAAGCACGGTAAAGCCCTGGATGATACAGACTCCCTGGTACCGCTGGCTGCGCAACTGGATGTGGAATTTCTCCCGTCAAAAGATGGAGAGGAAATGATCATCCTGCTGGAAGGGGAGGATGTCACTCTGGAGTTACGTAAAGAAACCACAGGTAATGGGGCATCCCAGGTGGCCGCGATCCCCGAAGTGAGAAATGCCCTGTTGGACCGACAACGGGCCTTCCAGGATTCACCTGGCCTGGTGGCCGATGGGCGTGATATGGGTACGGTCGTTTTTCCCGACGCCGTGATGAAAATCTTTCTGACAGCCAGTGCTGAAGAAAGGGCGAGAAGACGCTATAACCAGTTGAAAGACAAGGGGTTAAGTGTTACGATGCGCTCCCTTTTGGATGAGATCGCTACCCGTGACGAACGTGATCAACAACGAGCGGCCTCGCCGCTGGTTCCAGCCGAGGATGCCGTCGTATTGGATACCTCAGATTTGACTATTGAACAGGTGGTCGATCATCTCTGGAACCTGTGCCAGGTTCGTCTACATTAACGACTCTCTAAAAGGATCAGGTTCCTCTGTTTATAGAAGTACAGAGGGTAAATTCATCAACCTGTTGTGATTGGTAAGGTCGACTGGAGTAAGTCATCGGACCCGCAACAAATAAATAGTCGTTGCTTCTGTATTTAAGTATGCAGAGCTTCAAGGAAAAATTGAAATGAGCGAAAGTTTCGCAGAATTATTTGAAGAAAGTCTTGCCCAGACCGAAATGCGTCAGGGTGCCATTCTTACCGGTGTCGTAGTGGACGTCACCCCTGACGTAGTGGTTGTGAATGCCGGGTTGAAATCCGAAGGTGTTATCCCCGCAGAAGAATTCCGTAATGAAGACGGTAAGGTCGATGTCCACGTAGGTGATGAAATCGACGTTGCTCTGGAATATATCGAAGATGGTTATGGCGAAACCCGCCTCTCCCGTGAAAAAGCAATCCGTGCCCGTTCATGGACGACCCTGGAAAAAGCCAATTCTAAAGGCGAGACCGTTACCGGCATTATTACCGGCAAGGTCAAGGGTGGCTTTACCGTAGAAATCGACAACATTCGCGCTTTCCTGCCAGGCTCCCTGGTCGATGTGCGCCCGGTTCGTGACCTCACCTACCTCGAGGGTAAGGAACTGGAATTCAAGGTCATCAAGCTTGATCAAAAACGCAATAATGTAGTTGTTTCACGCCGGGCAGTGGTGGAATCCGAATCGACCGACGAGCGTGAAGCCCTCATCGAGAATCTGCAGGAAGGCCAGGTTGTTAAGGGTATTGTGAAGAATCTTACCGATTACGGTGCTTTCATCGATCTGGGTGGTATCGATGGCCTGTTGCATATCACCGATATGTCCTGGAAGCGCATCAAGCACCCCAGCGAGATCGTGGAAGTGGGTCAGGAAATCGAAGTCAAAGTGCTCAAGTTTGACCGCGAGCGCACCCGTGTTTCTCTGGGCCTTAAGCAGACCGGCGAAGATCCCTGGGAAGATATCGCCCGTCGTTACCCTGTCGGTTCACGCCTGTTTGGCAAGGTCACCAATCTCACCGACTATGGCTGCTTTGTAGAAATCGAGGAAGGTGTCGAAGGGCTGGTACACGTCTCTGAAATGGACTGGACCAACAAGAATCTGGCGCCGAACAAGCTGGTCAATGTCGGGGAAGAAGTCGAAGTGATGGTGCTGGATATCGATATCGAGCGCCGCCGTATTTCCCTGGGCATGAAGCAGTGCAAGCCCAATCCCTGGGACGAATTTGCCGCCTCGCACAACAAGGGTGACAAAATCTCCGGTATCATCAAATCCATCACCGATTTTGGTATTTTCATCGGTCTGGATGGGGGTATTGACGGCCTGGTGCACATGTCTGATATCTCCTGGAGCGAATCCGAAGAAGATGCGGTTCGCTCCTATAAGAAGGGTGATGAGCTGGAAACCGTGATTCTGGCTATCGATCCCGAGCGCGAGCGTATTTCTCTCGGTATCAAGCAACTGGAACAGGATCCTTTTTCCAATTATCTGGCAGCACACCCCAAAGGTACCAATGTGACCGGTACCATCAAGGAAGTGGATGCCAAGGGAGCTATCGTGGACCTGGGTGATGGTATTGAGGGCTATATCCGTGCTTCCGAGATTGCTCGTGACCGTGTGGAGGATGCCCGCACCATGTTGAAAGAAGGTGATGAGATGGAGGCCCGATTTATTGGGGTAGACCGTAAAAATCGTTACCTGAATTTGTCAATAAAAGCTAAGGATACTGCCGAAGAGGCCGAAGCTATACAGGGATATAGCCGGAATCAGGCTGATGTGGGTGGCGGAACCTTGGGTGACCTTCTAAAAGAACAAATGGAAGGCAGCAAGGACGCCGAATAACAAGACGTTGAGTGCCGTGTTTTAGGGGGTTTCCCGCAATAGGGCGGGAAATTTTCCCGGGCACAGAAGGGGATTGGTGAGATGACGAAATCAGAACTAATCGAACGAATTGCTCGTAAACAGCCTCATTTGCCGTACAAAGATGTCGAGCTGTCTGTGAAGACATTAATCGAGCAAATGGCAAAAAATTTGGCAACAGGGCAACGGATCGAAATCCGTGGCTTTGGCAGTTTTTCCCTGCATTACCGGCCGCCTCGAATCGGTCGAAATCCGAAGACAGGGGAGGCCGTCGCCTTATCAGGAAAATATGTGCCCCATTTTAAACCGGGCAAGGAATTACGAGAACGCGTTAATAGTTTAAATTCTAACGCAGAGTCACAGGATTGATATCTGAGCCAAATCCATAACAAAAAAGTATATGATACAAAAACGGTATTTGCGGAAATGCGAATACCGTTTTTTTTTAACTATTATTTAGAAGTAATTGTTAATTTATTTGCATACATAGAATATGCCTGGATAAAACTTGATTACTTCATTGTTGATAAAATGATTTGCAAAACTATTGTTAGGCTGCAACGATTTCGTTGCAACATATGCTCTATCTGTGGGAGCGGGATACTATGAAACGAATTATTATTTTCGCCATAGTGGTATTGGTAGCGCTTGTAGGTTTAAGTTTTGCGCTAATCAATGCAGAGACGGTCACCTTGAATTATTATTTTGGCAGTATTCAGGCGCCGTTGTCACTGGTAATCGTGATTGCTCTTGCCGCAGGCGCGGCTATGGGCGTGATAGCCAGTATGTGGGTTGTTATCGGGCAAAAGCGGGAATTAGCGAAATTGCACAAAGCGGTGAAGGTTGCGGAAAAAGAAATTACCAATTTACGATCCCTGCCAATGAAGGATAGCCATTGAGTATGGAGCTTGCCTGGCTTTTTGGGTTATTACCTGTTGCCATGCTTTCAGGCTGGTGGCTTGGACGTCGTTCAACAAACAAACTGGCTAAAACAGATCAAATCGCTTTCTCTTCAGATTATTTCAAGGGCCTGAACTTCCTGTTAAACGAGCAACCAGATAAGGCTATAGATGTATTTGTCAAAATGTTGGAAGTGGATAGTGAAACCGTTGAAACACATCTTGCTTTAGGTAATCTGTTCCGTCGGCGGGGAGAAGGTGATCGGGCTATACGTATTCATCAGAATCTGATTGCCAGGCCAACACTAAGCAAGGCTCAACGAGCGCTAGCACTTTTTGAGCTTGGCCAGGATTACTTGCGCGCCGGCTTGTTGGGCCGTGCCGAGAGCCTGTTCCTTGAGTTGCTGGGTCAGGGAGAGTATCGAGCTGAATCCATGGAAAAGTTGCTGGAGATTTACCAGCAGGAGAAGGATTGGCAAAAAGCCATTGATATTGCAACGCGCTTTGAGAACCTGACAAACCGTAATATGGGTGATCTCAAGGCCCAGTTTTACTGTGAACTGGGCGCTCATTACAGGGCGAAAGGTGACGTAAAAACTGCGATGAAGATGGCTAAAAAGGCTCTGGCAAGTGACCGTCAATGTCCGCGCGCCAGTTTTTTGCTAGCAGAAATCGAGAAATCAACGGGGCACTGCAAGGCAGCAGTGAAGAGCCTAAAACAGGTTGAAAAGCAGGATAAGCGTTATATCTCTGAGGTGGTTGCTCCCCTGGTGGAATGTTATAGAACAATGGGGAAGCCCCACGAAGCAGAACGTTATCTTAACTACCTTTTGGAAAAATATGATGGCATCACTCCGCTACTGGCCTTGGTTGAACTTGTGCGTCAGCGTGACGGTGAGCGAGCAGCATCAGAAAGAATAGTCAATTTTTTACGAGAGCGTCCTTCAGTTAAGGGACTCGATCGGTTGATCGAATTGAACCTGGCGAATAGTAATGGGCCCGCACGAGAAAATTTATTGATACTTAAAGATTTGACGAGAGGGCTACTGGAAGAGAAGTCGGCCTATCGTTGCAAAAACTGTGGCTATAAAAGTAAAGTGCTGCGCTGGAATTGCCCAAGTTGCAAAAAATGGGGCAGTATCCAGCCTGTGCATGGTGTAATTGGAGAATAGTTGCCTGTCAGTTGCTACTAGCTAGTTGTTACTAGCAAAGAGATGTAATCCTCACTCCCATTGTTCTGACAATGTAAAAAAGATAAATAAAATAGGAAAATGAAAAACAAAAACCCCCGAATTATCGTTGCGTTGGATTTCCCTAGTGCAGATGAGGCGATAAATGTCGTTAGTTCACTTGATCCCTCTATATGCCGTGTCAAGGTTGGAAAAGAATTATTTACCAGGTCCGGTCCCTCTCTGGTTGAACAATTGCTGAAACGAGGATTTGAAGTATTTCTGGACCTCAAATTTCATGACATCCCGAATACGGTTGCACAGGCATGTCGCGCAGCCGCTGAGCTTGGTGTATGGATGATTAATGTGCATGCTCTGGGTGGGCGGCGAATGATGGAGGCGGCTCGTGAAGCGATTGATAGCACGTCACATAAGCCACTGTTGATTGGCGTTACAATACTTACCAGTATGGGTAAGGAAGATTTGCTAGAAGTTGGCTTGCCCGCAGACCCTGAAGAAAATGTATTACGCCTGGCCAGGCTGGCTGAAAGTTCAGGACTTGATGGTGTGGTTTGTTCGGCAAAGGAAGTGTCCGTATTAAGAGAAAATGTCCGCAAGGATTTTTGTCTGGTCACACCAGGGGTAAGACCAGCCGGGGCCTCTATAGGTGATCAGAAACGAATCATGACGCCAGAGAAGGCGATGGAGAGCGGATCAAGTTATCTTGTAATTGGTCGGCCTATTACCCAGGCGGAAAATCCCAGAGCTGAACTGGAGAAAATCAATTCGGTAATATTACCGCACGTTATTGATTGACCCTCATAATCCTGCAATTTAGGCTGAAGACTCCCGGATGGGGAATGCTTTATAAACAATAAAGATGAAAGGAGTCTTGATCATGAAAAACTTAAAACAGGTTCTATTTGCACTTATTCTGACTATGGCCTCATTTGCAGCCTGGGCTGTGCCAGTGGATATCAACCATGCGGATGCTGATACCCTGGCGGCTGAGCTGACGGGTGTGGGAGCGGCCAAGGCAGAGGCTATTGTGGCATACCGTGAGGCAAATGGGCCGTTCAGAAGTATTGAGGATCTGGCCAGGGTAAAGGGGATCGGTGCCAAGACGGTGGAAAAGAACCGCGCTAACCTCGTCATTGAGAATCAAAGTACAGATAGCATGTAGAAAATATCTGTTAGTGTACGTTTGTATGATATAAAGCGTACTGGTGTGGTTGCAAAAATAAGAAACTCGCTGTCTTTTTGTGCTCGTTGGTATTTGGGGACAATTTACAGCGGGTTTTTTATTCGATTTGGGATTAGATTGAATTAGTACATTATCCCAAATAATGTATATACTGCCGTTTTATTAAGTGACTGAGTATAAAGGCTATTTAAGAAAGCTATTGTAAGAAATAGTTTTCATAACCTCTTTGCCACGGTGAATTTTGACTAACTCCAGTATGAAAATCCAGCCAGTTATTCTGTCGGGCGGAGCCGGAACCCGTCTTTGGCCGTTATCCCGAGAGCAATACCCCAAGCAATTGCTGTCATTCCAGGGTAACCATACCTTGTTGCAGCAAACAGCCAGAAGGCTGAGCGACCTGTCCTCTACCATAGGACAAGTGGCCGAACCCATCATTGTCTGTAATGAACAGCATCGTTTTATGGTGGCTGAGCAAATGCATTCAATCGGTTGCAGTCCTGCTGCCATCCTTCTGGAACCTGTGGGACGCAACACGGCTCCCGCCCTCACAGTAGCGGCATTGGCGAGCATTAAGAATACTGAAGATGCCATTCTGTTGGTAATGCCCGCGGACCACGTCATCACAAATATCAGCGCATTTCATGAGGCGGTTCAAGAAGCGATTAATCTCGCGAAGCAAGGTTTGTTAGTGACCTTTGGTATTTTGCCAACAAAAGCGGAGACAGGATTTGGTTATATACAGAAAGGTAACCAGATAGAAAAGTCTCAGGCGACGCATATCAAGGCCTTTGTAGAAAAACCGGATGAACAAACAGCGCGTTCCTATGTAGATTCCGGGCAGTATCTCTGGAACAGCGGGATGTTCGTTATGCGCGCTTCCGTCTGGCTGGAACAGCTTGAGAGGCTGAATCCTGAAATGTTGGGCGCCTGTAAAGATGCGTTCCAGGGAGCAACAGAAGATCTGGATTTTTGTCGACTGGACCGCGAAAGTTTTGAAAAATGTCCTGGTGATTCGATTGATTATGCCGTGATGGAAAAACTGGATGGTTTAAAAGAACCAGCGGGTTCTCCATTAGCAGCTGTCATACCATTGGATGCTGGATGGTCAGATCTGGGTTCCTGGTCGGCA
>Ga0316583_10000742_pt1 | contig 10186 bp, 8 predicted proteins | sample J_170502JBrBrA_D_FD_204513 | JGI IMG/M metagenome (GOLD analysis project Ga0316583, IMG submission 204513) | Rhizosphere microbial communities from salt marsh grasses in Alabama, United States - J_170502JBrBrA | ecosystem: Host-associated > Plants > Roots > Rhizosphere | place: USA: Alabama... | reverse complement strand
TGAGACGGCATGGGCCAAAAACCGCCGGGTCCAATTTGTCAAAAACTGATCGATCGAGAGAGGCGGGTGGACGGCACCCTCCAGGTCAATGCGCCCTTCCATCTGGCAATTGATGAGCAGGACCGAATCTGGGTCACCAACAGCGGTTCCAAAACCGTCACCCGCTTCCCAGTCAGTGATCCGGGCTAGGCCGAGCACATCGAAGTCGTTTAAAAAGATGTGAAAAATACAAATGCAAAAGGAAGGGGTGAGTGATGGCGATTCACAAAAGGAAAACACGACGAGCGATGGATTGTTTACTGGCGCGACACTGAAACCGGAAGGACGCGGCAGAAATATTTCCCGAAGGGTCTGGAAGGCAGAGGGCGGCAGAGGAGTTCAACGCTTCCCTGAAGCTAAGGTCATACGAAAAGCAGCAAGACACTTTCAGGGGCCCGACTTTTGGCGAACTGGCAAATGCATACCTCAAGGCCAAGCTGGGGGAAGTTGCCGAAACAACCATGCGTAACATGCTAATCAAGTTTGGCAAAATCATTTTCCTCGAAATCGGGAACAAACCGGCAGCCGATCTTTCGCCCGTCATTATCGACCGCTACCTTGCAACCCGTAAACGATCAGGAATTAAAAATACGACCATTCACCGCGAGCTGAGCGACATTATTGCGATCCTAAACTGGTCGGTCAGCCGACGATACTTAGGAGTCAATCCGCTGGCAGGATATAATAAGCCTCGCCGTGACGATGACATCATTCAACCGCCATCTGTCGATCGGGTTATAGCCCTCTCATTTTTTGCAGGGATCCGGCTAGGGGCGGCAGAGCTTTTACCTATCTCATGGGATGCGGTCAACTGGCACGAAAAGACTCTGTTTATCAAGTCGGCCCAAAAAGGTGGTCTGACAACGCGATTGATACCTCTGCGCTACGATTTACTGGTGATGCTTTACCGTTGGCAGAGGGATGATAGGAAAATGGCTGCAAAGAACAAAATTCCGATGACCTCAACTATTGGGAATTATCGAGGAGGACCGGTTAAGGACATCAAAAAGGCTTTCGGGTATGCCAAGAAAAAAGCCAAGATAACGCGGCGATTGAGGCCACATGACTTCCGCCATGCTTTCGCCACAATGATCCTGTCCGGCAGGGGTGACCTGAAAAGCACCTCCGAGCTGCTAGGGCATACCCGTACCGACACCACAACGCGGATTTACCAGCACACGAACGGGGCCATGCATCGGGCGGCGGTCGATATTTTACCGACAATCGACCCTACAATACAAAATGTATTGACATAAAAATGGAATAAAACAATCTGTAAATATTATATAAAAAATAACCGTTAACGTTCGCAACGCTGAAGTCGAGGGTTCGAATCCCTTCGTCTCCACCAAAAAAACCACTCACTCAGCCGCGAATTATTGCCCGCGGCTGTCTTTTTTGAATGAAGCAGTGACGAGGCATGCAGGCTTGCGGATACGCTGACACTTCATGGTCACGGTAAAAAATAATTCCACAAGATTGCACCGGATTTGGGTTCGTCTACTGCGTTACATCCAGCGGCGCATATCGAGATACGTGTCGGTGGATGTAACGCAGTAGACGGGCCAAAAGACAAGCCAGATGTGGAATTATTTTTTCCCGGGGCCCTCAGATCATTGGTCCTTTCCGCGGCGTGTAACCTCGGGCACCCTTTTGTCTCTTAACAAACGGACAGCCTAATAGCCCGGGCTGTTCAGAAAGGTGTGCAAAATCTGCATTCATCTTTCCTCCTTACAGCGCAAGGAGACCGTTTGCCGCAAGGCAGCGGGAGGTTTCCAGAGCCTTTCCATATCTCCTTGCGCTGATCCTTAAATCGACTGTAACGGCTAAAATCATTTTAGTCTCTTTAAAATTCGAAGCGACAGTCTTTCGATGATGGTGTCGAAGAATCGAAAAATGATCTGGCGCCTTTGATGTGACTCCTTCTATCGGGTGGTTCATCGCCATGAAATGAATCACCCGTTTTTACGGGGTGACCCAATGCAATTGAATGGTCACCTCTTCAGGGTCGCGGTAAGGAATAATGCCAAGCGATTGCGCTGCATTATGGTTTGCCGACAAGGCACATCCACCGGCCTACATCAGGAGAGGTCTGAGCGGATGTAACGCTGTAGACACGTTTTTGACACGCAAGGGGCGGAATTATTTTTGCCGTGACGCTTTTCTCTCACATCAACGTTGATTCCTTCATTTTTCGCGAATACCAGTGAGTTCGTCTCGCCGGGTTGACGTGTCGGTGCAGCGGGCGGCCGGCGACAAACGGTCGAGCGCACGGCTTTGCGAGGCCGATTCTCGAGGGGCGGGCAAGGAAAAAACGAGAGGATATCGGTGTATCGTGTCAGTGGGAAAGCAGAAAAAATCGGTTCAGTTTTCGGTCGAATGCCTCAAACTCCATTGTCATAACTACTGCGAACTCGGCACCATGTTCAGGTGTTCGGCTGGCTCGGCCTGGAAAGAGCAAAAATACTGTAAGTTTTCCCGCAAGTCTTCGGGCGGGGAACGGTGCATGCATTTTCGCAGTGACATCGGTGGTCACTGTGACTGCGTACCGGCCCAAAAGGACGCTGTGGTGGCGATGCGGCGGCAGGACCCCTGAGATCGGATTAGTCCTCAGATAGCCGATTGTGTCGAGCGCCCGCTTCCGACGGTACCCCAAAAGGTAGTTCAGGTTGACGGTAACGGCGGTATGTGGGGCAACCACTGTTCCAGCTGCACCGCGCGCACACGTCGACGTGCTTCTTATGACGGCCCTTGTAACGGGGGCAACTCAGATAGTCACGGTTACACAAGGTGTGGTGTTGGTTCATTGACTATCGGCTCCGAGGCATTCTAAACGTGGGGAGGCAGCATTTCGCCGATTTACAGTTCTGCCTATCCATTCTGATTCTGGCTTATTTATATTCCAAAATGACCGGCAGATCAAGGACGACCGAAACCATGTCATTGTTGACCCTCAACGAGGTGTCTTTCGGCAGGTGGCTACGAGACCACTTTGGTGAATCGGCGAGCAAGAATTGATGCTTGACTTGGGTTAAGGATCTAGTGTAATTATTAATAGTTATTTAAACGATTGCTTTTTTTCGTTTTGCCCGGAAGGACGAAATGCCGAATAACACAACCCGATCATCCGAAGCGACCCGCACCACTAAAGAAACCCAGATCCATATCAAGATAGACCTCGACGGCAGCGGCACCGGTGACATATCGACAGGCATACCGTTTTTTGATCATATGTTGACCCTTTTTGCGGTACACGGTTTCTTTAATCTCACGGTGTCGGCCAGCGGAGACCTGGACGTCGATCATCACCATACTGTAGAGGATGTCGGTTTGGTGTTGGGCGACGTTTTCCGGCAGGCGCTCGGGCAACGGTCAGGAATAAAGCGTTACGGATATGCGGTCACACCGATGGACGAGGCCCTGACGAGTGTCAGCGTCGATCTTTCAAACCGGCCCTTTCTGGTTTACAACAGTGCCGGTTTGGCGGGCAGCGGTGTACAGTTCGATATTGCCCTCGCCAAAGAGTTCTTCAGGGCTTTGGCCAATCGCTGCGGCATGAATTTGCACATCAATGTTCACTACGGCGAAAACCCGCATCACGTGATCGAGTCGATGTTCAAGGCCACTGGCAGGGCCTTGGATGAAGCCACCACCCTCGATGAGCGGATAAAAGGCGTTCGTTCCTCTAAGGGTTCGCTTTAATTCCCGACAGGTTGAAATGTATGAAACTGCCCCGTAACGGTCGCCGGATTGGGTTGGTACTGCTCGGCTTTCTCGTGTTCATCGCAAGTGGTTGCAGCACGACCGGCGTCAAGACCGTCAGGGTTGGTCCGGCCGCCGATATCACATCCATATTGGTTCTGCCGTTTGACAACCTATCCAAAATTTACGGTGAAGCTGGGCTGATCAAATGCCCATTGTGTGATTATTATTTCGAAGCCGGTCCGGTACCGCCACATGCGGTCGGCTGGTTGAGTGAGCAATTGGTCGATTTACTTGGGCAGCAGTCTATCGCCGAGTTGATCACCCACGACCGGTCCTTTGATCACAGCAAACCGGCTTCCAGCACGAGCATGCTCACTGAGCGGAAGCTGTTGGCCCAGGCCGGACGGTCCGTCAAGGCGGGTGCTGTTTTGACCGGTTACATATATCGCTACGAAGAGCGGGTCGGTACTGCGTACGCTGCATCGCGGCCGGCGTCAGTGGCTTTCAGCATCCACTTGATCCGGTCGACGGACGGTTCGGACATTTGGTTTGGATATGTCGATGAAACTCAACAGACGTTGAGCGAAAACCTTTTTAATGTTTCGGCTTTCTGGCAAAGAAAAGGACGCTGGGTGTCAGCCGATGAAATGGCGGGAGCCGGTTTGGTCAAGTTGCTCGATAAATTTCCCAAACAATAGGGTTTCATAATTAGTCCGCCTCTTGTCGGCGCTTCCGTCTTGCATCCACCGCTGTATAGGCCAAGACTTTTTCGTGAAATTCGGCCTCATGGCGCCGGTATTTCGTGTCGCCGTCCGGGCCCTTACATGCAGGCTATATTCCATCATGATCATTATACCGGCAATCGACATTCAATCCGGACAGTGCGTGCGCCTGCTGCAGGGACGCAAGGAAGATGCCACTGTTTTTTCCGATGACCCGGCGGCCGTGGCCCGTCGCTGGGCCACTGCAGGGGCACAGTTGATCCATGTGGTCGATCTCGACGGCGCCTTCGAAAAAGGCCCACGCAACACGGGTGCCATCCGCGCTATTCTCGACAGCGTCGACGTTGCGGTTCAGGTCGGCGGCGGAATTCGAGATGAAAAAACAATCCAGAATTATCTGGATGCCGGCGTTGCAAAAGTGGTTATCGGCACGGCTGCGGTCAGGGACCCGGATCGTGTCAGAGGCATTTGCAGCCGGTTTCCAGACCGGATTGTTTTGGGGATCGATGCCCGCAACGGGATGGTGGCCGTCGAGGGATGGACCGAGACCACGTGTATTCGAGCGGTCGATCTGGCCCGTCGATACGAAGATTGTCCAGTGGCGGCCATTAACTTCACCGACATCCAACGGGACGGAATGCAGACCGGCGTAAATATCGAAGAAACCCGCCGACTGGCACAATCGGTTTCGATTCCGGTGGTCGCTTCCGGCGGGATTTCCTCTTTGGCCGATATCCGCCGGCTTCTGCCGCTGGGGGCGTTTGGCGTATGCGGTGTAATTGTCGGACGGTCCCTCTATGCCGGTACGCTGGATCTGAAACAGGCCATCGACAGTGCCAACGCTTATCTCGTCCAGCGTCAATGATCACCACCGGGCTTTTTTAAAAAATACTTGACAAAATCCAAATGGTAAAATATTGTGGTCTGCTAATTCATTTGACAGTATTGCTGGGCTGTTGGCGATTCTAAAATCGCGACGACACTGATGGCGCCGGGGGTGTCGTATATAAGTTCCGGCAATGTTAACAATTAACGCTGAGCTTCATTCCATTTAATTACCTCCATTACAGGACGATTTCCCATGTTCCAGAGAAGTGGAGGGTCCTCTTCTTGACCAGTTTCATCCCGGAAGAAAAAATCGCCGAAATTCGAAATGCCGCCGACATCGTTGATGTCATCTCCGGTGAGGTATTGTTGAAAAAAGGCGGAAAAAACTACCTCGGCCTTTGCCCCTTTCACTCAGAAAAGACCCCTTCGTTTACTGTCAGCCCCGACAAACAAATATTTCATTGCTTTGGGTGTGGTGAAGGGGGCAACGTTTTTTCGTTTGTCATGAAGCAGGAAGGGTTGACGTTTCCTGAAGCCGCCAAGCGTTTGGCCCGCCGTTATGGAATCGCATTGCCGGACCGTCATATGAACCCCGGCCAGAAGCGCCGTTTGGACGTAAAAGAGCAGGTGCTGTCTGCCAATCGCCTGGCGATGAACTTTTTTAAACAGAACCTGCGTGAGGGTCCGGCGAGCGGCAAGGCGAGAGAGTACCTCGCGAAACGTGCACTGACGACGGCAACGATCGACGCTTTCGGCATTGGTTATGCACTCCAGGGTTGGGACAATCTCCTAAAGCACTTAATTGGGAAACACCTGCCAGTGTCCGTGATCGAGAAAAGTGGATTGGTCGTTTCCAGGAAGAACAGCGGCGGGTTTTATGATCGATTCCGCGATCGAATCGTGTTTCCAATCTTCGATTTGAATCGGCAGGTCATCGCTTTCGGCGGCAGGGTCATGGACGACGCGCTGCCCAAGTATCTCAATTCTCCGGAATCACCGGTTTACAGCAAAAGCCGATCACTCTACGGTCTCCATCTGGCCAAAGCCCGCTGTCGCGAAACTGAGTCGGTTTACATCGTCGAGGGATACTTCGATGCGATTGCGCTGCATCAAAACGGTTTTGCTAATACGGTCGCGACGTTGGGCACATCCTTGACTGCCGAACATGTCCGGTTGCTACGCGGGTATATCGGCGAGAATGGAAAGGCCGTGCTGGTCTATGACTCAGATGAGGCCGGCATCAAAGCCGCCCGACGCAGCATCAAGGTGTTTGACAAAGAATACGTCAATGCACAAATTTTAGTCTTGGAATCCGGTTACGATCCAGACACCTTCATATTCGAACGCGGCGTGGAAGCATTTCATATTGCGGCGGCGGGAGCTATGGATATCATTCCGTTTTTGCTCGAGACCGCCGTCAGACAAAACGGGCTCTCAGTCGAGGGTAAGGTAAGGATCGTGAGCGAACTCCAGCGGGTGCTGACCGCTGTTTCCGACACGGTAGCCAGGTCCTTGTACGTTAGAATGGTGGCCGAAAGACTGGAAATAGACGAACGTGCCTTGCTTGAGAAATTGCGTAGGGAGACGGTAAAGCAAACGACAATCGAATCGCGTCAACGACCGGGTCCGGAATCAGGTGCTCAGGGGGATGTTGGAAAAAATTCCGCCGCGGTTGAGCTAACTGTTCGGCATGGTGACCGGGTCGAAAAACAGATCATCGCCATGATGCTGCAGGTGCCGCAATCCTGTCATGTCATCGACAGTCTTGACGCCCTGGCGTTGTTTGAAAATCAATCTTTAGCACGAATTGGCCAAGTCATTCTCGACGTCAACAGCCGAAGGGGCAAGCCTGTGCCGGCAGACGGCGCGCAGAGCGGTCTGGCGGAAGACCAGTGGCTGGCCGACATTATGGCGGGCCTGACGACTGATGCGGAGCGGAGGATTGTTGCCGATTTGGCTATGCACGCAGAGGGATGGGTGATCGAGGGGTGTGAGAAACAGATTTTACATTTTGTCGAAACGGCGCGCAAGCACCGAAGTCAACAGGATATCGAAAACCGGATTAAAGAAGCCGTTCGCAATAAGGACGACAAGTTGCTCGAGCAATTGCTGATTGAAAAGCAGATGCTGGCGATCAAGCGTGAAAAACGGAAAATGGCCTTGCTCGACAGATAAAAAAAGCTCTTGTAATAAACCGGTGACATCCGCGGGAGGCAAACGTTAATGACTGGTAAATCCGCTAAATTACGGGTAAATGCAAAAAAGCGTGATCCGAAAAAAATCGATGAGAACTCGTCCGAAAAGTCACAGACCAAAACGAGCATAGACAATATTTTGAGCAACAAGACCGCCGATAAAGGCAACGATGGCGTACAGATTAGCAAAAAAGCGCTGAAGGACCTCATTTCAAAGGGCACCAAGCAAGGGTATCTCACCTATGACGAGATCAACGAAGTTCTACCCGAAGACATGCTTTCCGCCGAGCAGATCGAAGAGACGCTGATTCTTTTCGACGATCATGAAATCGATATTCTGGACGAAAAAAGTGCTCGGAAATCCGAGCAGGCCAAGAAACTCAAACAGGTCAAGCTCAAGGAGCGCCAGCGCACCGTAACTGATTTTGGCGCCGTTACCGATCCGGTAAAAATGTATCTGCGCGAAATGGGCATGGTGACACTCTTGAGCCGGGAAGGGGAAGTAGAAATAGCAAAGAAAATCGAGGCTGGAGAGCAGGAAGTGCTAAGAGCTTTGCTCGATACGGCCACCGGTGTTGAATCGATTCTTGAACTCGGAGACCGGATCGAAAAGGCGGAACTGCGGCCCAAGTATGTTCTCAGGGACATCGACGAAGGTGATACCTATGTAGATGAAGTGGTACAAACCGAAAAGTTTTTGAACACGATTCGGTCGATTAGGGAAATTCACGACGAAAACAACGCCTTCCGCGAAAGACTCTTTTCAGACCAGTTGAAGCCGGATGAGAGCCGGCGCGTGCGACGGGCCGTCAAAAGACGCAATGCCAGGATCTTTGAACTGTTGAAAGAATGGCGTCTTGAAGGCGGCATCATCGATGAAATCGAGCAGTTGATCATAGACCAGATCGACTGGTTCAACCGCATGAGCCAGAACCTTAACCGGCGTGCCGGCGCAGTGAATGCCCCGCTGGGAGAAGTCCGCAAGAACCTGAAGTCCAAGACCCACTTCGCAAAATGGGCCGGGCAATTCTGCAGCATTAAAAAAGAGGAGCTGACTGACCTGTTTACTGAAATCGTCAATATCGAGTCTGCCATCCAAGAAAGAAAAAAGGAGCTGAAAACCAAGAACAGAACCTTGAAACGGGTGATGGCCAATGTCGAAGAGGGGCGGCTGAGGGCTAAACTGGCGAAAAGCGAGCTGACCCGGGCCAATCTGCGTCTGGTGGTCAGTATTGCCAAGAAGTACACCAACCGCGGACTGCAGTTCCTCGACCTAATTCAGGAAGGCAACATCGGACTGATGAAGGCTGTCGACAAATTCGAGTACCGTCGCGGTTACAAATTCAGCACCTATGCGACTTGGTGGATTCGTCAGGCCATCACCCGGGCCATCGCCGATCAGGCGCGCACCATCCGTATTCCGGTTCATATGATCGAGACGATCAACAAACTCATCCGCACGTCCCGATACCTGGTTCAGGAACAGGGACGCGAGCCGAGCCCGGAGGAAATTGCCGACAAGATGGAGATTCCGCTCGAGAAGGTGCGCAAAGTCTTGAAAATCGCCCGCGAGCCGATTTCACTCGAAACGCCTATTGGAGAGGAGGAGGACAGCCATCTCGGAGATTTCATCGAAGACAAAAAGTTCATGTTGCCTTCCGACGCCGCTATCAACCTCAATCTGGCCGAACAGACCCGCAAAGTGCTCGCCACTCTGACCCCGCGTGAAGAAAAGGTGTTGCGCATGCGTTTCGGCATCGGTGAAAAAGCGGATCATACGTTGGAGGAAGTCGGACAGGATTTCGCCGTCACCCGTGAGCGCATACGTCAGATCGAAGCCAAAGCCCTGCGGAAGCTACGGCACCCGACCCGCAGCCGGAAACTCAAGCATTTCATCGAAACCTAAAATATGAAAATTTGTACTTTTTTTTTATAAATAATTTTAGGTTCTTATATTGTTTTAGGGGGATTGCCAAGGAAATTCTTAAAAACCATAGGTGAATAAATTTTAAGCGATATTTTAAGTGTCAAAATCATGCCTAAACCCCTATATTGGATAATATGGGGGTTTTGTATTAGACTGATTGCTTGAAATTGGAAACGACCAAATAAAAAACCGTATCACCTGCTGCCAATAACCCTCAATTACCTCAATCAAACCCCTCAGTATTCGGGTTTCACGTGAAACCCGAATATTGTAAATATCTCCTGCTTTTAACCCATGATTCGATCCCATCCAAATTCAGGCATACCTGCCTATTTCGAATAATCCCTGTAAACCTTCAATAATAATACGATTGTCGGCAACAAATGGTAAAACAGATCAAAAATGTCGATTGGCTTGGTCAGAGTACCGTTTTTTAGCATGATCAACTTTTCCACCACATGTGGCATGGGTCGGAATGGAGCAAGTAGCATGAAAATTGCGATGACGATCAGAATTGTATAGGGTATCTTGTCGAGAATTGCCAATTTTCCTCCCTTTGTTCATATCACCGATTCTTGTTTCCTCAATCGAATCCCTTGCACCCTGTATCTTTGGCATGTTTTTTTGACCTTGGATAGTTCCGACAATGCTTAGGCTTTAAATCATGGATACGACAAATATATTTGTCCTGATTCGGTAGCTTCCTTAGCCAAGGGCATCTTTTTACGTCATTATGGGTAACAGGGGAAATCCAAATATCATATACGAAT
>Ga0316583_10000741_pt1 | contig 10193 bp, 7 predicted proteins | sample J_170502JBrBrA_D_FD_204513 | JGI IMG/M metagenome (GOLD analysis project Ga0316583, IMG submission 204513) | Rhizosphere microbial communities from salt marsh grasses in Alabama, United States - J_170502JBrBrA | ecosystem: Host-associated > Plants > Roots > Rhizosphere | place: USA: Alabama... | reverse complement strand
CGGCCACGCGCGTCACAGCTCGGCCACACGATCGTATCCCATGAGGAGAGATCGTCGACCCCACTCGTGCTCGACGTTCGACGAGGCATGGCATCGACGACCTGTGGATGGCAGCGCGGGGCGAGGGCGGAGCGAAGCCGGAGGAGCCACCGGGCGACCCGGTGGTCGTGGGTCCCTTCGTCCTCCGAGCTTCGGTCGTGCCGGTGGACACGAGTGCGACGTCGCCTCCCATGAGCCTCGACTTCGTGGTGAAGGCGAGCAATTCGTCGGACACTTCGGCGGTCCTCGACGTGCAGGGGTGTGCCGCATGGCCGCGGGTGTACGCTTCGCCCACCGGTGCCGCAGCTCCGGTGTGGGTGGTTCCCGGAGCAACATGCCAACAAGCCCCCTATGCCGACACCATCGCTCCCGGCGGCGAGGCGGCCTTCGATTTCTTCGCCCAGAACGCCATGGTGGAGTACGCACTCCCCGACGGCCGATACTACGCGAGCGTGCATTTTCGGATGGCGGAGGACAGCGTGGTCCTGACCGCCGGAAGCTTCGACGTTCGCCTCCGGACACCGGGGCTCTCCTACCACGTCACCGTGCGCCAGCGAGAGGACGGGGCGGTCGCCTCGGTGGTGGCGACCAACTCCAACCCGACGCCCACGTACGTCGAATGGGGTGCCTGCTCGGTGGGTCTCGCACTGTACAAGGATCCCGGTCGCACGGATCTGGCTGCATTGTGGTCGCAAGGCACGGTGTGTCCCTCCTACCTCGCGTTCACCACGCTGGCACCTGGGGGAAGGCTCGCCCCCAAGGAGTTCGTGCGGCACTTCAGCTCACCCGAGCTGCGCCGGGCCAGCGACCTCGCGGCCGGTCGGTACTATCTGGCCGTGAACCTGGGCGTCAACTGCCACGCATACCGCTTCCCCGCCGGCGTCGTCCAGGTCTGGTAGCTGTAAGACGCCAGCCCTGCTCACCCGCCTTCCAGAGAGTCGAGCTGCGCGCGAGCCCGCGCCACCCACGAGGAGACGTCGGGTCCTCCGTCCGCCCACAGCGCCAGAGCCCGTCGGAGGTGCAACCGGGCGGCGTCCCGGTCTCCGTCCTCGGCGGCCATCCGTCCCAGCTCGAAGTCCGCGCGGCCGGTGAGGAAGCCCATCCACGTGGTCGCCGGAACCAGCGACGAGAGGAGGCCCGCCGCCTCGGCCCGCTGCCCGGCGTCCCTGAGCAACAAGGCCAGGTGCAGGCGCATCATGGGAGAGGGCATGCCCCAGTAGTCGTTCTCGGTGTGGATGGTCCAGAGCTCCATGGCTCTGCGCGCGAGGGCAACGGCCGCGTCGGGCTCCCCTCGCCGGACCGCGAGCCTGGCCTGGATGTCCGACTGGAGTCCCCCGCGATAGTCCCTGGACGTGCCTCCCCCCGGGAGCGTCCCGATGAGGTCCATCCACATGCGCGCGACGGCCGGGTCGCCCACCTGCGCGTGCCACGACCCCATCAACCAGGCTCCCCACCACACGGGACGGGTCTCGTAGTAGGCCAGGGCCGAATCGGTGGGGAGGTACCGGGTGAGGGATGCAACGGCCCTCTGCGCGGACACCCGATCCCCTACGCCCGCGAGATCTGCCGCGATGATGTACAGCTCGATGACCGCGCGGTCGTTCCGGTTGTCGTTGGCGTGCGCCTCGCCGTTCACCGCCGAGTCGACTCTCGAGCTCCACCCCTGGGTGATGTCCAGGGTCTGGAGGAACCCCCATGCCTGGGCGTAGCTCGGTGATTCCGGAGAGCCGTCCACGGCCTCCAGGAAGGCGCGATAGCGAGAGGGGTGCCACACGCCCAGGTGACGGCCGAGGTCCATGAACTCGGGGATCGGCAGCGGGACCAACGTGGGGAGCATCTCCTGGAAGGCGTCGGGCCCCGCCAGCACGGCCCGGAGACCACGGATCCTCGCGCGGGCCAGGACCGCGGTGGTATCTACCCGACTCAACCGCCCCAGCTGGATTCGTTCGTCGGCGGTGTCACCCAGGGAGACGGCCCACCACTCGCGGGCGACCAGCGCCGGCAGTTGAGTGGAGTCCATGCGGACCACCCGCTCGGCCAGCTCGCGGGAGCCATACACCGGCGGGGTCAGTTGCCACCCGTAGGTTCGGTAGTAGTACTCGAGACCTCGGTTGGCACCATAGTCGAGGGGATCCATCTCGAGGATGCCACGCGTGGCCTCGATGGCCGCGGGCCCGTCCGTCCGCACCGATGCCCACGAGGCCTCCAGGCGCAGGCGGCTGCGCGGATCGAGCTCGGACTGGTACCGCTGCGCCCGCAGGAGCAGCTCCCAGAGGCCCCGGTACCGCTGCCCCCGCATCCACAGGACCCAGGACTTGATCTCGGCGGCCCTGACCATCGCGAGGACGAAGGTCGAGTCCAGGGCCAGGGATCGGTCGATGGCGGCGTTGGCCGAATCGACCATCCCGCGGCGGAGCGCCTCCTCCGCCGCCAGGTAGGCCTTCAGCGCCTCCGGCGATTGGGTGGCGTTGAAGTCGAGCTCGGCGGGTACCTCCAAGCGGCGCAGCGGACCCCAGACCCGCGCCAGGACACGGAGCGCGGCATCGCGGACCACGTCCGACATCCCCTGGGAGGTGGCGGGGACGACGAACGCGTCCATGGGCTCCGCTCGACCCACGCGATAGAGGCGAAAGGCGACGTCGAGCCGATCTCCGCTCCCCACCACCGATCCCAGGAGGAACCGGTGCGCCCCCGCGCCCTCGGCGAGGGTGGCGGCCTGCTCCACGTCCGGAGGCCGGGGAGCCGCGGACGCCTGGGGGCGGAGCGGGCGCCAGAGGGACCACGGGTCCACGATGCGCAGGGACGGTGTCCCGTCCAGCGCCGTCGCGAGGAGATCGGGGACCCCGGCGGACCACTGGTCGCCGACGGCGCCGGAGGTACGGAGGGGGAAGATCGCCAACCCCACCCTGCCGTCGTCCGACGCGGGGTACCGGAGGTGTGACACCGCTCCCGCCGTCGCGAGGACGATGACGGCGGAGACAGTGAACGCGCCCACGAGCTGCAGGTAGCGGCCCACCGGGATCGGCGCGCGCTCCTCCTCCGGCGTGACGTCCACGGCCCTGCGGAGCCCTCCCGCCGTCAGGTCGTACGCCCACGCCAGCATCGCCACCAGCGGGAACCCGGCGATGGCGGCGATGACCGTGATGCGGTACGCGAGATCCGGGAGCGCCAGGGCCGTGCACGTCATCTCGGTGCCCTGGAGGGCCACGGCCACGGCGGCTCCGTACGCCAGCACCGCGCGCACCACGCGCCGCTGGCGGAGCTCCCGAACGAACACGGAGAGCCGGCTCACGGGTTGCCGAGCCTCGACCATCTGGGAGCACCCCCGCCTGGAGGAGCCGTCGATTCCCTTTCCGGGAACGGGGCAGGAGTGGCCTTCCCGGAATTCACCTCCCCCCGGGCACGGTGTCAAGGTGGTCGCCTCAGGGAGAGGTTGTCCGCCACTCTGGTCTATTTATGTCACTTGTGATAAAATAGGCCATGCACACGGTCCTCTTCCGACTTCTCGCGATCCTCCGTGCGGAGCCCACCGACGCCTCGGCACTCATCGGGCGGCTCCGCTCCCTGACTCCCGGCAAGGTCCCGTCCCTACCGGCCTTCTACCGCCACCTGAGGCGCGGCATGGAAGAAGGGTGGATCATGGTCGACGGTACGGATCCACCGGAGCGCGGGCCGGGTCGGCCGCGACAGGTCTATCGGCTCACGCAGTCGGGCAGAGCGGCCCTGGCAGAGCATGCTCGGGAGGTGCAGATCTTCGCCGCGCTGGCCCTGGACGGGGACGGGACCACGGCACCGTGAGCAGAGCGGGCGGCGCGCCGGCGCGGAACGGGTGGGAATGGGCCATGCGGTGGGTCCTGGCGCTGTATCCCCGGGATTTTCGTCGGGTCCTCGCCGAGGACATGTGTGCTTTGTTCCTGGAAGAGATGGCGGGGCGAAGAAGGGAGCGCGGGTGGCTGCCCGCCACCTGCTATGGCCTCGCCACCATGGCATCGACGGTCCTGGAGGCGACGCGGGAGCGCCTCAGACAAGGGACGGCCCGGCGGAGACGCGCTGCCTCTGCCGCACCCCGGCGAGGTCGTGGAGGATCCACAGGTGACAGGGGGAGGAAGATGATGGGTGAGGATCTTCGGCAGGACCTTCGACTGCTCATCAGACAGGTCCGGCGTCGGCCGAGCTTCGCTGCGGTGATCGTGCTTACCCTCGCCATCGGGGTCGGGCTGAACACCGGCGTGTTCACGGTGGTTCGGGCGGTGCTCCTGCGGCCATTGCCTTTCCCGAACCCCGGGGAGCTCGTCACCGTCACCGGCGGGGGTGCCTCGTCCCTCCCGAACCTGCAGGATCTGAGGGAGCGGCTGCGCTCCATGCGGACCCTGGCCGGCGTGTTCTCGCCGCAGACCATGACCCTCACCGGCGAGGGAGACGCCACACAGCTGAACGTCAGCATCGTGACACCGAACTTCCTCCGCATGACCGGCCTCGACCCGGCCGCAGGGCGCTGGCTCGGACCGGAGGACGACGGCACGAACCGGGCCGTGTTGAGCCATCGCGTATGGGTGACGCGATTCGGGGGCGATCCCGGGGTCGTGGGTCGAAACATCACCCTGGACGAGACCGGCGTGGAGGTCGTGGGTGTGGCTCCGGCCGAGATCGCCGTGCCATTCGGAGAGGACGTGTGGATCGCGGACCCGTGGCCCTCCGGCAGGGGACCCAGGGTGTCCCGGTCCTGGAGAGCCGTGAACGTCTACGGCCGGCTGGCCCCCGGGTGGACGTTGTCCGAGGCGCGTAAGGAGCTGAATACCGAGTGGGCTCGCTTGAAGCAGGAGTACCCCGACGACAATGGCCGCTGGGGTGCCGGTCTCGCCCCACTCAAGGAGTACGTGACGCACAGTGAGGAGACGCCGCTCGAGGTCCTCTTCATGGCCTCGAGCCTCCTGCTCCTCCTGGCGTGCGCGAACGTCGCCAGCGTCTTCCTCAGCCGGCTGGACACGCGTAGGCACGAGTTCGCCGTGCGTTCCTCGCTGGGCGGCGGGCGCTGGCGGCTGCTGCGACAGGCATGGACGGAGGCTCTGGCCCTGAGCGCCGCGGGCGGTCTCCTCGGCGTCGCGCTCGCGTCACTCACCGTGGGTTGGGCTGTTCGCTTCCTAGGGATCACCCTGCCCCTGACCGGACACCTCGCCGTCGACGGCGTCGTCCTGGGATTCGCGCTGTTCATCACCGCGCTCACGGCCGTGGTCGTGGGCTCGGTGACGATCCTGGCGTGGGGAACCGAGGAGCCGGCCCTCGCGCTCCGGAGCGCGGCACGCTCCGTGGTCAATCGGTCCGGATGGCTGCGACGCACCATGGTGGTGTCCGAGGTGGCCCTGGCCTTCGTCATCGTCTCCGGCCTGGGCTTGCTCGTGCGCAGCTTCCAGCGGCTCGAGTCGGTGGATTCCGGGATCCGCCCCGACGGGGTGATCACCGCGAGCCTGGGGAGCTTCCCGATGTCGCGATACCCCGACAACGACACGCGCCGGCTCTTCGAGAGCCGGCTCACGGAGCGGCTCCGGGCCGTTCCGGGCATCGAGGGCGTGGCCCTGGCGAGCAGCCGTCCTCTGGCGGGGTGCTGCTCGAACGGGCCGATCCAGCGTGGGGACGATCCGGAGCGCGTCTCGCGCTTCGTGGAGAGCCGATGGGTAACGCCGTCCTACTTCCAGGTGCTGGGGATCCCCATCGTCGCCGGGTCCGACTTCTCCGGTCTCGGCCCGGGCGACCCGGCGGCCGCGATCATCGACAAGGGGCTCGCCCACCGCCTCTTCGGAGACACCAGCCCCATCGGCGCCACGATCATCCACAACGGCCAGCACATCCGGGTCGTAGGCGTGGCCGGCGCGGTGCGCGAGTACTCTCCGGCCAGGGACGCACCCGACATGGTGTACTTCTCGGCCACGCAGACGCCGATGTCCACCCTTCATGTCGTGGTCCGTACGAGCCTGCCTGCCAGGCTCGCCGCTGGGGGTATGCGGAAGGCACTTCACGATATCGACCCCCTGCTCCCCATGGAGCACGTCCAGACCATGCGCGACGTCCTCGACAGCTACACCGGCGACCAGCGCGCCACCACCTACCTGATGCTCCTGCTGGGCGCCCTGGCGCTGCTCCTCGGGGGGGTGGGCATCTACGGCGTCATGAGCCACTCGGTTCAGGGCAGCCTCCGGGAGATCGGCGTCCGCCTGGTCCTGGGCGCCAGGAGAGGGCAGATGCGATACCGGATCCTCCGCACCGCGCTGATCTTGGTCCTCCCGGGAATTGCGCTGGGGCTGCTCGGCGCCCTCGCCGCCAGCCGTGTCGTCGCCTCGCTGCTCTATGAGACGAGCCCGCTGGATCCGTTGGTGTACGTGCTCGTGACCGCGCTCTTCGTCCTGGGCCCACTCATGGCTGCCTGGGCCCCGGCGCGCCGAGCGGCGAAGGTGGAGGCCGCGGAGATGCTCCGGGAGACGTAGGCCGGGAGAGGTGCCGTCCGCCCTTCTCCCCTGCCGGCCCCCCTCCGTGGCTGTTCTACGTCCGTAGAGCTTACGCCGCCCACGGAGTCTCGCGTAATGTAGGGCGGCTGCGGGACCCACCCCGTTCGAGGAGCCGCCGCGCCCGACAGGCCGAGAGGCCATTGGTCTCGGCGCATCCGGGGGGACCTCGACGCAACTATTCGCCCATCACCCTCGTTGTTCATTGATGAGCACGGAAGAGAACGTGCCTGACAACGCGAGCGGGAAACGGATGGCAGTGCCCTTCACGAAAGCCGAAGTCCGCGGAATCGAAGGGGGCAGCATACAGGAGGCGCGGCTGATCGAGGCGTGCCAGGAAGGCAACGCCTCGGCCTTCAACCTCCTGGTGTGGAGATGGGAAAGGCCACTCTTCAACTTCGTCTACAAGCACGTGGGCGATGCCGCGGCCGCGCAGGACCTGGTGCAGGAGACGTTCGTCCGCGTGGTGAAGTCCATCGGGCGATACGAGCACCGGGGGTCGTTCAGCACATGGGTCTTCCGGGTCGCGGTGAACCTCTGCAGGGACCACCTGCGGAAGAAGCGGATCCCGGTGGTCTCGCTGCACGACTACTACACGACCGAGACGGGCGAGAAGGTCTTCGTGAGGGACAGGGTGGCGGACGACGACGCCCGCACGGACGAGGGGGTCGAGAGGAGCGAGCGGGAGACGCTGGTGAGGCGGCTCCTGGGAGGCCTCTCGGAGGAGCAGCGCACGGTGATCCTCCTCAAGGAGTACCAGGCGCTCACGTTCGCCGAGATCGCCGAGGTGTTGGGCGTCCCGGAAGGCACGGTGAAGGCGCGTCTCTACCGCGGGCTGCGTGCGATGCGCGCGCAGCTCGAGCGGGAGGAGGGCTCGCCGGACGAGGGATCAGGAGGTGCGTCATGAGTGGTGACTGTGGTAACAGGGAAGAGCGGCTGGTCTCCCTCCTCTACGAGGATGGCGACCCCGCCGAGTTGGCGGAGATCCGCGCTCACCTGGCCACGTGCGCCTCGTGCCGGGAAGAGCTCGAGAAGCTGACCGCAACCCGCGAGCTCCTGAGCGCGTGGCCCGACGTGGTCAACGCTCCGAGGCTGGTCTACGTGAACGAGCCCGCCCTCTCCGCCGGCCGTACGGGCAAGGAGACAGGGAGGAGCCGCTGGGCCGGATTCAAGTCCTTCGTGCCCTCCCTGGCGACCGCTGCGGCGTTCGTGCTGCTCCTCGGCCTGACGGCTCCGTTCCTCAGATTTCAGGTCGACCCGAACGGAAGGATGCACGTGGGTCTCGGCGCCTCGTCGGCGTCGGCGGCCGACCAATCCGCGCTGGTGACGCGGGGAGACCTCGATGACGGTCTCGCCCAGACCGCGCAGTACCTCGAGGCGCTGATGCGTGCCGGCCGCGAGCAGGACCGGCAGGCGGTGCTCGGCGCGGTGGATCAGGCGCTCCAGGCGCAGAGCGCCTCGTCGCAACAGCAGATGACCACCGCCATCAACTCGGCCTTCGACGAGCTCGATCGCCGGAGGCGAGCCGACCTGGGAGTGATGCTCTCCTCGATGAGCGACCTCCAGGCCATGACACGCAGTGAGCTACAACAGATGAACGCGGTGCTGGCGTCTCTGGCGCCGGCCCCTGGCCCTGGTGAGGAGTGATGAAGATGTCCACGAAACCGAGAACTACCCACAGGAGGCTGCGCTTCACGGAGATCGGCGTGGTGCTCCTCTTCAGCGCGACGAGCCAGGCCGCGGCCCAGGCCCACCCGGACACGCTGCGCGTCGTGACGGAGCCGGCGGTGGTGAGCCCGGTGCCCGTGCCCGTTCATGAGCTCGTGCCCCTGGCCGAGGAGGCCGCGCTCGCATCCACGCTGAAGACCTCCGCCGCGTACGTCGACGGGGCCCTGGCGCTCAGGCACGCCTTCGAGCCCCAGAACGTCCCGCAGGACGTGCGCATCATGCAGAACATCACGAGCACCGCGCTCTCTGAGGTCAAAGCGCCGGAGCTGCCGAAGTCGCTGGCCGATGACAGCACGGGGGGCCGCATCGGCGCGGTCGTCTCCTCGTCGGGTGACAACGTGTACGTGTATTCGGGTCTGCGGGGGTCCTCTTTCTTCGGCAGGGGCGACGTCAGCGGGTTCTACATGAAGGGCTACGGCTACATCTTCACCGTGCACTGGCCCGTCGGCTCCGCCTTCGCCCTGCCGCGCGTCGTGGTGACCAGGGAGGGAAGGAGCGAGCGCGTCCGGAGCGACGACACCCGCTCCAAGGACTATGCAGCCTGGGCCGACGGGTATCGCCGGCGGCTCTCCGACGCCCTCCGGGACGTGATCGCGGGATACGGGAGCACGCTCCGCCGTGCCCAGCCCGGAGAGTCCATCACCTTCCTCGCCGACTTCGGCGGCGGCGACTCCGCGAGCGTGACGATGACCGTGAAGGCCAGCGCCCTGCACGGCACCGACGTCGAAGCCAACCGAGGCGCCATCCAGGTCTCCAGGGGACAGGACGGGATGTCCCCCTCCCTGCAGAAGCAGCTCCAGATCATGAGCGGCATCATCGACACGTCGCTCCACCCCGGGAGCTCGGATCGCGAGACGTACCTGTCGAACTTTGTCGGCGCCTACTTCGGCGGGCGGGCGGAGCCCCAGTACGTGCCGGGCTATGGCGTCTTCTTCCGGAAGACCGCCCGCCTGAGCACGGCTCGGGCGTTCGTGCGCATGTCGACGGGCTCGGCGCGTGCGGAGGTCATGGACTCCACCGAGGCGACGGCCCGGAAGACGTACCGGGCGCACCTCGACACGCTGCGGCAGAAGACCGCGGAGATCCTGGCGACCTACGGACCCACGCTGACCGCGCTCAAGGACGACGACTGGGTGGGCATCTACTACGACGTCGGCTCGGCCGCGGGCCTCCTGAGCGGCGGCATCGACAACTACCTGGTGCAGGCCCGCATGCGCGACATCAGGCAGGCCGCCGGACAGAGCAACCCGGCGGCGTGGCTGGACCAGCGGCTGGTCACGAACGAGAAGGAGGAGTGAGGGCTCGACGCGACCCTGGCGAGGGCGGGAGCGGCGGCGACCCGCCCACCGCCGCACCCGCTCTTGCATCGCCGGAACGGACGCACGTAGAGTGAGCTGCCCCCCTGTCCGGCAGCTCCTCCTCCCGCCACACTGCCGGGTGCTTTCGCATCCATGCCGCTCATGGCGGCATCCGGCCAGGGAGGCGCCCCACCATGGATCCGTCCCCGACCCACATCGCACGCTGCGCTCGCGTGGTGGCCTTCGCGGCAGCCATGGCGGCGGGCCTCGGCGGCTGCCTCATCTCGGGAACCGCTCCCCAGCAGGCACCGCCCGGGCTCACGGTGGCACCGAATCCCCTGAACGACACCATCGAGGCCCCGCTCAGGGACCTGGTGGCGGAGGTGCGCGACGCGCACGGCGCGCCGGCCGCGGGCGTGACCCTGTCACTGTCGATCCTCTCCGATACGCAGGTAGGCGCGGTCTGGATCCGCGACAGCACCGGCGCGTGGGTCACCACGGCGCGGTACGTGACCGACGACTCCGGGGAGGCGAAGGTCGGTGTGCGCTTCGGGACGCGTGCCGACTCGGGGCTCATCCTCGTGGGCGCCGCCGGGAGGGGGCTCGCGGACAGCGTGCCCTACAAGGTGCG
>Ga0316583_10000737_pt1 | contig 10208 bp, 9 predicted proteins | sample J_170502JBrBrA_D_FD_204513 | JGI IMG/M metagenome (GOLD analysis project Ga0316583, IMG submission 204513) | Rhizosphere microbial communities from salt marsh grasses in Alabama, United States - J_170502JBrBrA | ecosystem: Host-associated > Plants > Roots > Rhizosphere | place: USA: Alabama... | reverse complement strand
GCTTAGGCTCGGCTGCCGAAGGCGGTAGCGATGCCGCCGGGGCCGGATGGTGCGACCTGGACTTGACCTGCGCCGCCGAGTGCCGCGCCGGCTTGGTCGGGGTGGGCACAACCGTAGGCGGCGCCGATAGCTCCTGCTCGGGGCCTGCCTCCTGTGCAGGGCCGGCCTTCTGTGCAGAACCTGCTTCCTGCTCGGGGCCTGCCTCCTGCGCGGGACCTGCCTCTTGCTCCTCAGCCGGCGGAGTTTCCTCCGTGGGTTCTTGCGGCTGTTGAATGGCAATCGGCGGCGGCTCGACCTCCGGCGCTGGCGGCATCGCGCTTTCCGAGGTCGCCGCGCCTTCCGGCGACTCGGCCGGTCCATTCACGTATAGGGCATCGAACAATGCGAGGCCACCGAGCAAAAGGATCACCACGGCGGCAGCGATCGCAACCCGCTTGAGTAGCCGCCGTCTCAGGATCTCATCGTCGTCCCGCGGGCTCGACTGATCCATTTCCGCCATTGTTCACCTCGTCGTCAAAGTTCTGACCACCATTGCTCATTGACAGCACCAACTCGGCTTCGGCCACCGAAATGCCGCATTCTTCAGCGATGCCACGCGCATCGTAACCGCGCCGTGCCAGCGCCACGGCGTCTGCATACAACGGTGAAACCCGGCGCGCCGCTTTCAACTCCGACAATTCAGCTTGCATCCCGGTCAATTCGGCTTGCATCCCGGCCACCTGGGCGCGTGCTGCCGCCAATTCGGTGCGCAGATCCTTGACCTCCGCCTCCAGCCGCGTCCAGGCCAACTGCTCGGCAAATACGGGTGCCGGCGTCTCCGTTGCTTGCGGCGGCTGCGAAACCAACGGAATCTGCGTATTCGGTGCCGCAGGCGTCGTACTGCGCCGGCGGCGCAACAAGATCAACCGAATCAGCAGGACCGTCAGATAGGCCACGGCGGCCATCACCGCCAGCATCCATGCCTCGCGCCAGCCGAACTCGGTGAAATCCATCCGCCCGTTCCTAAAATATTCGGCCCCTCGGTACGCCTAGGGGCGGCCAAGGGGCAAACTATGTGGATATTAGCGGCGTCGCAAATCGACGTAAAAGGCAAGCAGGCAGGGTTTCCCCCCACGATTCGATCCGCCGCCGACGCGGCAGTTGGGCGGCGGAAAAGGAAACGGCGGCCACGGCCGCCGTTTCCACCTCCCTGATTCACTCGCCGCGCCTATGGCGCCGCGCGCCTCAGATTTCCTGTTCCACTCAAGCTCCGCCCGGAGCCCGTACCGGAACCCAAGCGGCCCCGAAAACCCAACCGGTGCTGCGGCGTTCGGCTATCCGGGCGCGGCAGCGCATTACGCCCGCGCCCGTAATAGTCCTACGAAAAGTCTATATCATTCGTCGAATGGTAGCCGTTTCCGGCCCATTGCGGCAAGTTCGTTAACGCATTCTCCGGCGATAATGCCAAGCGTGCCGTGCTGGCCGGTTGCCAGCGACAGCCTGTCAAGGAGGTTCTCATGGGCCCTGGATTCGGCCGCAATTCGATCATCGCGATTATTTCTGCCACCTTTGCCCTGGCGTCCATATCCGCTTCCGCTGCCGACATGCCGAAGCGCAAGTCAGGACTTTGGCAGATCAAGATGTCCATGGCCGGCATGCCCGCCGGCGCCGGAACGATGGAGACCTGTATCGACGAAAAGTCGGACGACATCACCCAGCAAGGCCAGGTTCAGGGCAAGAAGAACTGCGACCAGGTCGAGACCAAGCGGGACGGTGATCGCGTCTCGGTCCACTCGGTCTGCCGATTCGGCAAGACCACGGCCACCAGTGACGCGATGTTTACCGGCCACTTCGATGCCGCCTATCGAGGCGAGATCAGGACCGTGTTCAGCCCGGCCATGGCCGGCCGCAAGGAGACGCGCGTAAGCGTCGACGCCAAGTGGCTCGGCCCCTGCAAGCCCGGGCAGCGGCCGGGAGACATCATGATCAACGGCCAGGTGTTCCACCGGTCGGCGATGGGCGCCGGCAACATGCATTGATTGCCTAGTCAGCCGTTATCATTTGCGGACTATCAACTTGGAATTTCCATCATCGTGCTGCAACCCGTGATACTTTCCGGCGGCTCCGGCACCCGCCTATGGCCGCTGTCCCGAGAGAAATATCCAAAACAATTGTTGCCGTTGGTCGGCGACGAATCGCTGCTGCAGGCGACCGCCAAGCGCCTGGACGGACTGTCGGCCGTCACCGAGCCGTTGGTGGTCTGCAACGAGGAACATCGTTTCGTCGTTGCCGAGCAGATACGCCAGCTTGATCGGCGGGCAGCGATCCTGCTGGAACCGGTCGGCCGCAACACCGCGCCTGCGCTAACCCTGGCGGCGCTCTGGGCGCTGCGCAGCGCCGATCCCGTGCTGGTGGTGATGCCCGCCGATCACGTCATTCTCGAGACCGAGAAGTTCCAGCAGGCAGTACGGCAAGCCGCCGACTTGGCCGACGCAGGCATGGCGGTCACTTTCGGCATCACGCCCGACTGTCCCGAAACCGGCTATGGCTATATCCAGCGTGGTGCTCCGCTGGCAGAGACATCGGGCGCCTTCGCACTGAAACGCTTCGTCGAAAAACCGGATCGACCGACCGCCCAAGGCTACCTAGCTTCTGGCGACTATTTCTGGAACAGCGGCATCTTCGTCGTCAAGGCGTCGGTGTGGCGCTCGGCCATCGGCGTATGCCGGCCGGATATTCTGGCCGCCTGCGAGTCGGCCGCCGCGGACTGGAAAACCGACGGCGATTTCGTCCGCATCGTGGCCGAAGCTTTCGCCGACTGCCCCGCCGATTCCATCGACTATGCGGTGATGGAACGCATCACCACGGGAACCGCCGGCCTGCCGGCGGCGGCCGTGATTCCGATCGATGCCGGCTGGTCCGACGTCGGCGCCTGGGATTCGCTCTGGAAGGTGGTGGCCAAGGATGCCGACGGCAATGCCTGCCGCGGTGACGTCATGCTGCATGGCTCGGTCGATACGCTGGCCCTGGCGGAAAGCCGACTGGTAGCATGCGTCGGCGTGCGCGACCTGGTCGTCGTCGAGACATCCGATGCCGTGCTGGTGGCTCACAAGGACCACACCCAGGACGTCAAGAAGATCGCCGAGCGCCTCAAGCGCGAAGCGCGCGGCGAGGCCCACAGCCATCGCAAGGTGCATCGCCCGTGGGGCTGGTACGACGGCATCGATTGCGGCGAACGATTCCAGGTCAAGCGCATCGTCGTCAAACCGGGCGCAACGCTGTCCCTGCAGATGCATCACCACCGCGCGGAGCATTGGATCGTCGTGCGCGGAACGGCGCGCGTGACGTGCGGCGAGGAAACGCTGCTGGTGTCCGAGAACGAATCGACCTTCATTCCGCTCGGCACCAAACACCGCCTGGAGAATCCCGGCAAAGTGCCCCTGGAGATGATCGAGGTCCAATCTGGCAGCTATCTCGGCGAGGACGACATCATCCGTTTCGAAGACAGCTACGGACGAAGCTAGAGCGATGATCCTGGTCACCGGCGGGGCCGGTTTTATCGGCGCCAACTTCGTCCTTGACTGGTTACGGGAAGCTAGTGAGCCAGTCATCAATCTCGACAAGCTCACCTACGCCGGCAATCTGGAGAATCTGGCTTCGCTTGAGGACGACGGTCGCCACAAATTCGTGCGCGGCGACATTTGTGACCGGCCGATGATCGATCACTTGCTGAACGAGCAGCGGCCGCGCGCCATCGTCCATTTCGCCGCCGAGTCGCACGTCGATCGCTCGATCTTCGGTCCCGGCGAGTTCATTCGCACCAACATCGAAGGCACCTTCACCCTGCTCGAAGCGGCACGCTCCTACTGGGGCAGCCTGACCGGCGCCGAGCGCGACGCGTTCCGCTTCCTGCACGTGTCGACCGACGAGGTCTATGGCTCGCTGGCGCACGACGAACCACCGTTCACGGAAACCAATACCTATCAGCCGAACAGCCCCTATTCCGCCTCGAAAGCGGCATCCGACCACCTGGTGCGAGCCTATCACCACACCTATGGCCTGCCGACGCTGACCACCAACTGCTCCAACAACTACGGACCCTATCAATTCCCGGAGAAGCTGATTCCGCTGGTGATCGCCAATGCCTTGGCCGGCAAGCCTCTGCCCATCTACGGCGACGGCATGAACGTACGCGACTGGCTCTACGTCGGCGACCATTGCGCGGCGATCCGGGCCGTCCTCGCCGGCGGCCGATCTGGCGAGACATATAACATCGGCGGCTGGAACGAAATGCCCAACGTGGTCATCGTCAGGACGATCTGTGCGCTGCTCGACGAGCTGAGCCCCGATCCCGGCGGACGATACGAGCGCCTCATCACCTTCGTCGCCGACCGGCCGGGCCACGACCGCCGCTATGCCATCGACGCCCGCAAGATCGAAAAAGAGCTCGGATGGCGGCCGACCGACACCTTCGACACCGGCATCCGCAAGACGGTGCAATGGTATCTTGGCCATCAGGATTGGGTCGCGCATGTGCAGAGCGGCGCTTATCGGGAATGGCTGGACCGGAACTATGGAGAGCGGCAGTGAAGATCCTGCTCATCGGCAAGAACGGCCAAGTCGGCTTCGAGTTGCAGCGGGCGCTAGCGCCGCTGGGCGAGGTGGCGGCGGTCGACTATCCCGATTGCGACCTGACCAGCGCCGCTTCGATACGTGAAGCGGTTGCGGTGGCGGCACCCGAGGTGATCGTCAACGCCGCCGCCTACACGGCTGTGGACAGGGCCGAATCGGAATCCAAATCTGCATTTGCGATCAACGCCGTCGCTCCCAGCGTACTCGGCGAGGAAGCTCGGCGCATTGGTGCCAGAATCGTTCACTATTCGACCGACTATGTGTATGACGGCACCAAGGCTGGCCACTACGTCGAGTCCGACGCCACCAATCCCCTCTGCGTCTACGGCGCCAGCAAGCGCGACGGCGACGCGGCGCTCGCCGCCAGTGGCGCCGAGCACTTCGTCTTCCGCACCAGCTGGGTGTTCGGTGCCCATGGCGCCAACTTCGTCAAGACCATGCTGCGTTTGGCGGAAGAGCGCGATCGGCTCAATGTCGTGGCCGATCAGATCGGCGCACCAACCTCGGCGGCGCTGATCGCCGACATCACCGCCCAAGCGCTGGCACAAACCCGATATCGCCCGGCGTCGGCCGTCACCTCGGGTATCTACCACCTGGCCGCCGGCGGCGAAACCTCCTGGCATGGGTTCGCGCAAGCAGTCATCCAGGGCGCGCTCGCACGCGGCGTCAAGCTGAAGATGGCGCCAGAGGCAGTACGCGCGATCACCTCTGCCGAATACCCGCTGCCGGCGAAACGCCCGGCCAATTCGCGCCTGGACACCACGCGTCTGTGCAACACGTTCGGTTTCGCCATGCCTCCTTGGCAAGCAGGCCTCGACCATGTCCTTTCCCAACTCATCGGTGACCCGACATGACGACACGCAAGGGCATCATCCTCGCCGGCGGTTCCGGCAGCCGGCTCTACCCCGTGACCATCGCAGTTTCCAAGCAGCTGCTGCCTATCCACGACAAGCCGATGATCTACTACCCGCTATCGACGTTGATGCTGGCGGGAATCCGCGACATCCTGATCATTTCGACGCCGCAGGACACGCCGCGCTTCGAACAACTGCTGGGCGACGGCCGCGCCTGGGGCATCAATCTCTCCTACGCCGTGCAGCCGTCGCCGGACGGACTCGCCCAGGCCTTCATCATCGGCCGCGATTTCGTCGGCCGCGACAATACCGCGTTGGTGCTCGGCGACAACATCTTCTACGGCCATGAGTTCGCTCAGCATCTCCATCAAGCCGACGAGCATGAATCCGGTGCCACCGTATTCGCCTATCCGGTGCACGACCCCGACCGTTATGGCGTCGTCGAATTCGACGGCCAAGGGCGCGCAATCAGCCTCGAAGAAAAACCCAAGCAACCAAAATCGCGCTATGCCGTGACCGGGCTCTATTTCTACGACAACCAGGTCCTCGACATCGCCGCCGGGCTCAAGCCGTCGGCGCGCGGAGAACTGGAAATCACCGACGTCAATCGGACCTATCTCGAGGCGGGCAGTCTTAATGTCGTGGTCATGGGGCGCGGACATGCCTGGCTCGATACCGGAACCCACGAATCTCTAGTCGAAGCTTCGCTGTTCATCTCTACGATAGAGCGGCGACAGGGCCTGAAGGTCGCCTGCCCCGAGGAAATCGCCTGGCGCATGGGCTGGATCGATGACGGTACCCTCGAAAAACTGGCCTCGGCACTGGCCAAGAATGGCTACGGACAGTACCTGCTGGGCCTCCTGCACGACAAGATATTCTGATGGCCGCCGGACCGCTCCAAGGCCATCACGCCTCCCCGTGGGGGGCAGCGAACAAACATGAGCGTGGGGGGCTCGCCTAATGCAAACCATCGCCACACCACTCGGCGGCGTACTGCTCTTCGAACCCAAGGTCTTCGGCGACAGCCGCGGTTTCTTTTTCGAAAGCTTCAACGCCCGCCGCTTCGAGGAATTGACTGGCGCTCGTTTCGGCTTCGTACAGGACAATCATTCGCGCTCGGCCAAGGGCGTGCTACGCGGCCTGCACTACCAGATCCGCCAACCGCAAGGCAAACTGGTGCGTGTGGTCGCCGGCGAAGTGTTCGACGTCGCCGTAGACCTGCGCAAATCGTCACCCACCTTCGGCAAGTGGTACGGCCACCGCTTGTCGGCCGAGAACAAGCTGCTGCTATGGATTCCTCCCGGCTTCGGCCACGGCTTCCTGGTCTTGTCCGACGTCGCCGATTTCCTCTACAAAACCACCGACTACTGGGCGCCCGAGCACGAACGCTGCATCGCCTGGAACGATCCCGATGTCGCCATTGACTGGCCACTTGGCGGCCTGGCGCCCCAAGTGTCGGCGAAGGATGCGCTCGGTACCGCTTTCGCCGACGCCGAGGTATTTCCATGAAAGTGCTGGTCACCGGCGGTATGGGCTACATCGGCTCGCACACCGTCGTCGAACTCCTGGCGGCGGAGCACGACGTCGTCATCATGGACAATCTCTCCAACAGCAAGGTCTCGGTGCTCGATCGCCTCGAGCACATCGTCGGTCGACGGCCGGCTTTCGTCCACGCCGACATCCGAGATCGCGATGCCGTGGCAAAGGCACTCGACGGCTGCGACGCAGTGATCCATTTCGCCGGCCTAAAGGCGGTCGGCGAGTCGGTCGCCCAGCCGTTGCGCTACTACGACAACAACGTCTCCGGCAGCGTCGTCCTGTTCGAGGCCATGGCTGTGGCCGGCGTCAAGACCCTGGTGTTTTCCTCGTCGGCGACCGTCTACGGCGATCCGCACGCAGTACCGATCCGGGAGGACTTCCCGCTGTCGGCGACCAATCCCTACGGCCGCTCGAAGCTGATGATCGAGGATATCCTGCGCGACCTCATTCGGGCCGAGCCAAGCTGGCGCATCGCCCTGTTGCGCTACTTCAATCCAGTCGGCGCCCATGCCTCCGGCAACATCGGCGAAGATCCGAACGACATACCCAACAACCTGATGCCCTATATCGCGCAGGTCGCGGTCGGCAAGCTGCCGCAGCTATCCGTGTTCGGCAACGACTATCCAACCCCGGACGGTACCGGCGTGCGCGACTATATCCACGTCGTCGATCTCGCCCTCGGCCATTTGGCGGCATTGCGTGCATTGCAGCAAAAACCCGGCGTCCTTACCGTCAACCTGGGCACCGGCCGCGGCTACTCGGTACTGGAAATGGTGCATGCCTTCGAGAAAGCCAGCGGTCGGCCGATACCGTACCGCATTGCATCACGACGCCCGGGCGACATCGCCCAATGCTATGCCGACCCGTCATTGGCGCTGGCAATGCTTGACTGGCGCGCCGACCGTGATATCGACGCGATGTGCACTGACGCATGGCGCTGGCAACAATGGGCGGTTCAACAGAACTAACGACGGGCGCAGAACCAAGGCATTTGGCATTTTTTGCGTACCCTGTCCAGGTCGATGGTCGACTCGTACCAATTCGGCGGTGTCATGTCGACAGCTAACCAACTGTTTTTTCAATAAACCGCGCACATATAACTTTCGACTTATTGCGTTCACCTTCGAGTGCGCGCAGTATTTGCCGACTTTTTGTCCACCCGACACACATCTCTGCGGAAATGGCGGCCTCATCGATGGGCCCAGTGCGTACGCAAACAGCCGGCCCGGCACCAAACGGAAGGCGATTGTCTTCCGTCCTGTTCATCTGGCTGACGGCCATTGCCTTCGTGACCTTTCTCGTCGCCGCCTTGGGCTACGCCAAGCTCAAGCTCGAACAGCGCGTGCGCGACCAGATCTCTGCCATCGCCAGTCTGGCCGCCGATCGCGCCGCGATGACCTTCGACATGAGCAACCGCCTGCTGTCGTCGCTCGTCGAGGAGATCACCACCGATGATCTGCTGGACAAGGCCGATTTGAGCGTTGCAGGCCGGGCTCGCCTTCGCTCTACCCTCGCTCGTCATCAGGAACGCAATCCAGGCATCATGTCGCTGGCCGTCGTCAATACCGATGGCACCGTGCTAGCTACCGCAACCGGCAATGGTGTCGGTGCACATCTCGACGACGAGCCTTACCTGCGTACACTCAGAAGCGGGCCCGCCGACAAACCGGTTTTCTCCCAAGCCAGTACGGATCCGCTCTCCGGGATCCGGGCCGTGCGCATGGCGCGCCGCATCGAGACCGCCGACGGTCGTCCGATTGGTTTCGTAGTCGCCGGCATCGAACTCGAAAAGAGCCTGGTCAGCTTCTGCCAATCCTTGGCCTTCAGCAGCCACGACCTGATCGCCCTACGCAACATGGACAACGGCTTGCTGGCCGGCTATCCGACGGACAAGGATCCGTTCGCCGACGGCAATGGGGAATCGGCCGTCGACAACGCCATCGCGGCTGGCCAGGTCGCCGGCGTCAGCTATGTACGTTCGTCGATCGACGGTATCAGCCGGCTGGTCGCTTACCGAAAGTTGGCGCGCTATCCGCTCTACATGACCTACGGCAAGGACGTCCAGGATCTACTGACCATGTGGCGTTACCAAACGGTGATGATCCTGCTGGCCGCGCTCTTCGCCTTCATCGCCAGCACTGCCGTCACGCTGGCCATCCGTCGCCGCAACGTGTTGACGGCTCAATTGGAAACCGTGCGTGGCCACCTGGTCGACAGCAACAGCGCCCTACGCGCCGCCCTCGCTGCCAGCGAAATGGTAGCCGCCCGCGACCAACTTACCGGCCTGTGGAATCGCCGTACCTTCGATCATCGACTGCAGGAGGCCGTCGCCCATTTCGACCGACACGATGGCACCTTTTCGCTGCTGTTGCTTGATCTCGACCACTTCAAGGACATCAACGACCAGCACGGCCATGTCGCCGGCGACGAGGTACTCAAGCGATTCGCCGATGTCCTGCACGAACGTCTGCGCCAGAACGACGTCGATGCCCGCTGGGGTGGCGAGGAATTCGTCGTCCTTGCCGATGGCGCCCGCCTCGAGGCTGCCTTCGCCCTTGCCGAGCATGTCCGGCAAGCGGTCGAGAATACCGTTTTCGGCGGACCGGCACATGTCACCGTCAGCATCGGGATCGCCGAGTACCAACCGGGCGAATCGGGAGACAGCCTGCTCGCCCGCGCCGACGACGCGCTTTACGAAGCCAAGCGGACCGGCCGCAATTGCGTCGTTGCTGCCAGCGGGCTCACTCACGGTGAGCGCTTCTTCTCCGGCACCGCAGCGCCGGCGCCGCTGTTCGCCGAGGACTTCGCATAAGACAAAGCCGGCCAGAAGGCCGGCTTCGCTTTGACCACCGATGCAATCGATTGGTCGGGGTGAGAGGATTCGAACCTCCGACTCCTGCGTCCCGAACGCAGTACTCTACCAGGCTGAGCTACACCCCGATGTCTTGCGGCTAATAGTGCCGAGAGACGGAAAAGGCGGGCAATTCTATCAGAGCATTCCGGTAAATTGAAGCCGGCAGCGCTTCGATGGCCGCCACTGCTGCCGCCGCCTCGGCTTGGGCTTGCTTCCGTGCCGCTTCCAGCGCACCACTGGTCCTGACTGCGGCCAGCACCTCTGCGAACACCTCGCGCCCGCCTTCGACAATGGCCTTGCGCACGCAAGCCGATTGCTCCGGCGTACCGTGTTTCATGACATGGATCAAC
>Ga0316583_10000736_pt1 | contig 10209 bp, 6 predicted proteins | sample J_170502JBrBrA_D_FD_204513 | JGI IMG/M metagenome (GOLD analysis project Ga0316583, IMG submission 204513) | Rhizosphere microbial communities from salt marsh grasses in Alabama, United States - J_170502JBrBrA | ecosystem: Host-associated > Plants > Roots > Rhizosphere | place: USA: Alabama... | reverse complement strand
AAGCTATTCTGTTCACGTGGTTCCTACTAGGCAATAGGTGGAACAAGAGGAAGGGTTCGCTTCATGACTTCAAGTAGGGTTTCAGTAACTTCAGACGATTGGATTTTTGTGAATTCGATCTGGTCCATAATCGACTGAACGATGTCGGTTTTGGTAACTGCCATCTTCTTCTCCAGCTTGTTGAAGGTTGTCAGGGAAGAATGGACAAAGGCAACCTCACAAAAAGAAACTAGTTTGTCAATAAATTACGGGTGTTAAAAGGGAAATGATTGTAACTGGCTAATATGATACAAAATAGTGGTTTCGGCTGAAACGAGGTTATACTAGTAGAATTATTGACAAAGATCGTATCTTTCTGAAAGATAGATCAGAGTAAGAATTAACCTTATGTTGAATGTAAACCAGATTTTCGATTGGCTGGGTTCTACAACAAGATGAATCTGCCCAAGCTCTAAAAATTTATAAACCTATTCATGCCACCCCAACCATTCGCGCAAACAGGAGCCATTACCGAAACGATCCTTGGAATCGTAGACCGGGTCACCTACCACAATCCGGATAACGGCTGGTCCGTGCTGCGCGTTTTACCGTTCAATAATCCCCATCAGCAGGAAACCGTCATCGTTCACCAGACCAAGGTTTTTGCCGGAGCCACGATGGAGTTTCATGGCGCGTGGACGGTTCATCCGAAATTTGGACGTCAGTTCAAAGCTGTAAAAACCGTTGAGAGAAAACCGGCTACCGCTGCGGCGCTTGAGAAATATCTGGGATCAGGGCTCATTAAGGGCGTCGGTCCCAAGACAGCAAGGAAAATTGTCAAACATTTTGGCAACAAGACGCTTGATATTTTTGAAGAGGAGATTGGAAGACTTACGGAGATAAGGGGAATCGCTCAAAAGAAGCTTGAAATGATCAGAGATGCCTGGATTGAACATCGTGCGATCAGGGAAGTGATGATGTTTCTGCAATCTCATGGCATCAGCACCCTCTTTGCCGTCAGGATCTATAAGGAATACGGTGACAACGCCATCGCATATGTCAACGAGGACCCATACCGGCTGGCCAGCGATTTTTATGGCATCGGCTTTTTCTCATCCGATAAAGTGGCGCAAAGCATCGGCCTTGCATTGGACAGCCCGCAGAGAATCATGGCCGCGATAAAGCATGTGCTGGCGGCAAGCCGCGAGTTTGGCCACTGTTACCTGACACAATCACAGATCCGGTCACAGGTCAAAGAGCTGATCGATCTTCATCTTGGGGATCGACTGCCGGATTTGCTTAAAAAAATGCAAGAAGAGAATCTCGTGATGGTCCGGGAAATCCAAGGCCGGACCGGGGCAATCGAGCCGTGCTATTATTCCAAGTCCCTTTATTATGATGAGCTCTTTGTCGCCGGGAAAATTTTGAGCATGGGCAACCCGGCCAAGGTTGACAAAGAAAGGGTGGCACGCTGGATCAACCTTTACGCTCAGAGCAGGGGTATTTCTTTGGGCGATGGGCAGGCCGCTGCCATCAAAGGTATTGCCGGTCAGCGGTTCTCGATTTTAACCGGAGGCCCCGGTTGCGGCAAGACGACCGCAACCCTCGTGTTGGTTAGATTGCTTGAAGCGATGAATTTAAAGGTTCTGCTGGCCGCGCCAACCGGCCGGGCCGCTCAGCGAATGATGGATGTAATTGGCCGGGAGGCGAAAACGATCCACCGCCTGCTGGAGTGGCAAATTGGCGGTTTCAATAAGAATGAAGAGAGTCCTCTCGATGCTGACTTTCTAATAGTTGACGAATGCTCCATGCTGGACATAAATCTGACCGCCTCGCTCTTAAAGGCCGTTCCGCCCAAAAGCCAGGTCCTTTTCATAGGAGATGCGGACCAACTGCCGTCTGTCGGCGCTGGCAACGTGTTGCGCGATATGATCGCAGCCGGAACGATTCCCTGCTATCGATTGAACGAAGTTTTCAGGCAGGCAAAAGAATCGCTTATCATCCGCTACGCCCACCAGATCAACAATGGGGACATGCCCTACATCGACTCGCCGTTTAAGAAGCCGGAAATATGGAAAGATGGAACCGACTGCCTGTTTTTTGATTCGGATGAAGCCACCAAGGAGCAGCTGGGGTTTATCGCCAGGGTCAAAAGATACCGTGAACCAAAAAACGACGGATTCGCAAACGCATCAGATTCAAATCTCTATGAGTTCAGGGTGAATGAACCACTGGTTCCTTATGAGACCGAATTGACGATCCCGAAAAAATTTCAATACGTGGATATCGAAAAGATTTTCAAGGCACAAACCAGAGTTGACGAATTAATGGCGGTTTTAGAAAAGGTGCACCCATGGTCGTCGCTCCATTATGATCTGTCGGCAACTGACGTTGTTAAAAAGCTCTATTTGGAATGGATACCGAAATATTTTGGAAGCGATATTGAGATCCAGATCATCACACCCATGACCAGGGGCAGTTTGGGCACGGTCAGCCTGAACAGGATGATCCAGGAATTTGCCAATCCGCCGCAACGCGGAAAAAGCCAGCTGCAGTTGGGCGAAAAAGTCTTCAGAGTCGGAGACCGCGTGATTCACCGGAGGAACAACTATGATTTGGGGGTGTTTAACGGCGATATCGGGATTATAAAGGAAATTGACAGCGAGGAGCTGACATGCGTGGTATCGTTTTTCCCCGACAAACGATTGGTAGAATACAAACGCGACGACATCACCGAACTCGACCTTTCATACGCCATTACCATACACAAATCGCAGGGGAGCGAGTTTGGTGCGGTGATTATTCCCGTACTCACTCAGCATTTTAAGATGCTCTTTCGAAACCTTTTTTACACCGGTCTGACCAGGGCCAAAAAGCTCGCCGTATTGGTCGGAACGCGAAAAGCGCTGGCTATGGCGGTCAAAAATCAGGATACCAGCCAAAGGCAGACGTATCTGAAAGAGCTCTTGCAATAATATTCTGGTTTATCGGTGAATTCTGCTTTTAAGGTATCAATTAAGGAAGGTGACCGGATGCATTACAATTGTGCAGTTTAATTCTTTGGCGGCAGCGAAATTATAAATTGGCGAGGATCACGAAAAATCGCATGAACCTGATAGGGCAGGAAAGGTGGTATCGAAGCATGATACCGGCCTCATAGCCGGAATCGAACACCCACTGTTTGGAGACAGGTGGAGCCAGGTCGGGTCGTTGCCGGTAGAGCACAGCGCTTTAAGGTATTGCAACACTTTGAGATATTGGGATTTGGATAAACGCTGAATACGTTCTTTCATGAAATACAATGAGCTCTGCTGTATTGTAAGAATTTTAAATGACCCCTTGTCCTGCCAGGTATCAGTAAGTATCAGATATTAATTTGAAATTCTCCAAAATGAGCATATGCTAATAAAGATGGGCCGACCATAACCCGGCCAACCAATTGATAAAAAATGAAATTTAAACATTGACAACGTTCGATGTAAATATTGCCATCGTTGGTTGTTAGATTGACACGATTCGAGAGAACCCACAAATTCACAACCCATTAATAACAATAATAAAAACTGGTCGGGGCGAGAGGATTTGAACCTCCGACTCCCTGCTCCCAAAGCAGGTGCGCTACCAGACTGCGCCACGCCCCGTTATGCAGGCCAATGAACGGATTTCATAACATCCTTCGATGAAAGGTGCAAGGTTTCACACAGGCCGGTTGTAGCTTGGCGAATGGATCAGGAACGCATCGACCCGTGCTATTTCTCGTTGCGAAGATCCTCGAAAAACGCTTTGATACCGCCGGAAACGGCTTGGGCGAAGTTTTCCAAGTGCTTGGAATTTCGAAATTTTTTTGCTTCTTCAGGATTGCTCAAATAACCGACCTCGATCATAACCGCCGGCATGTCTGCCCCTTGTAATACCAGCACGGGAGCATCCAAAACTTCAGTATTTATAAGAGGATCGAGCCGGTTTTTCAGATGTCGGGCCAACAGGTGGCTGGAGCGAACATGCTTGAGCTGAATCCTGTCCCAGTTGCCGAGGGTATCCGGACTTCGATCCGGATAGGGTAGATGCTCTGAGGCGGTCTCTTTGTAGCAATAAATAACGCTGCCACCTGGGATCGGACTGAAGCTGCCGCCGGTGTGAATACTGATAAACACATCGGCCTTGAGATTGTTCGCAATATCGGTGCGGCGTTCGATCTCGAGACGGTAATCAGCGGTGCGGGTCAGCCGAACACGGTAAGGACCGTCAAACTCGGCAGCAATCAGCCGGCTCAAATCGAGTGCGACCTGTTTTTCCGAGGTGCCGTCCGGGCTGCGGGCGCCGGAATCGGATCCGCCGTGCCCGGGATCCAGCACGACCTCTCTTTTCGCGCGCCCCCAGTAAATCGATTTTGCGGCGGCTGCCGTCGAAGCTGGTGCTAGACACAGTAAAATGGCAATTGTGAAGCTCAGAGGTCGGGAAACAGGGATAACCCTGCAAAACATTGACATAACTATCGCTTTTCCAATTTTTCTTGACACATATATTGATAAATATTATGTTCCATGCTACTTTTTTGGTGTGATTTACTTGATTTGGCACCAATGTCAAGCAACAAATGCAGCGCTTGAAAACGCTAAGCCTCAAGAAGGATTGTTTGCCGGTGAACAGCCTGCAAATGCCGATGAAACCGTCGCGGAAAACAGATGTGCAGGATCAGCGAGCTTCCATCCTCTAAACATCGAAAGATCATTTTTCGGTTTCCGATCATGGGTCTGTTGCTATTTCGCTGAATCAGGGGCTCCCGCCGATTGACGCCGAGATCGCGAAAATAAATTTTTACGGCCGGATGCGAGCGAGAGTGGCGGAACTGGTAGACGCACTGGACTTAGGATCCAGCTCTGGCGACAGAATGGGAGTTCAAGTCTCCCCTCTCGCACCAGGTCGATGGCTCGCCGTTTTTTCGACGTTTTCTCGTTTGGCTTGGTCATGCCTCACCTTGCTTGTACCGCAGGTAGCGCGAGCGGCCCTAACGAACACCATTGACCCGAATCGCTGACCGGCTGCCGCCAGGGTGGCCCTCGGCATTTGACCGACGGGGGATGACGCCATTGCCTGCGATACGGCAAACCATTTTCGATTCCCCAATCAGACTCAGGTGGTGTGAAACGTATTGGTCGGCAGCCGACTGGGCTGAAGTTACTGTATAGAAAGGAAGGCTATGCACGTTACAGTTGAAGATGTAAGCGGTGTTAAAAAGACGCTGCACATCGAAATCCCGCAAGAAGAAGTTGTCCGTGAGCTGGATTCCGCTTACAGCCAGCTCAAGAAAACGGCCAAGATTAAAGGCTTTCGTCCTGGTAAGGCGCCCCGATCTGTTTTGGAACGCATGTTTAAAAAGGATGTTCATGCCGATGTGTCATCCAAATTGATAAAGGAATCATTCATCGACGCCCTGAAGAAAACCGAATTAAAGGTCATCGGCAATCCTGAGCTCAATCCGCCGGATCTAAAGACGAATCAAGATTACAAATACGATGCCACCGTCGAGGTCAAGCCCGATATTAACGACATTGATTTCAAAGGGTTAAAACTCAAGAAAAACCGTTACAAGGTCGACGACGCGGAAATCGATCTGCAGCTCAAGGCCCTTCAGAAGAATCTGACGCGATACAAACCGATTGCCGAGGATCGTCCCGCACGGGATGGGGATCATGTCATGGTCACCTACGAAGGGCTCAAAAACGGCAAACCCTTTACCGAAACCCAACGGACCGAGAACTTTACCCTTAAAATCGGTGAAGGACCCATTTCTAAGTCGTTCGATGAAGGACTCATCGGCATGCAGACCGATGAAACCCGGGAGATAAAGGTCACCTTTCCCGAGGATCATTCAAATGCTAAGTTGGCGGGGGCTGCGATCGACTTTCAGGTTACCCTCAACCAGATCCGAGAGGAGGATGTACCTGAAATCGATGATGATTTGGCCCAAAGGGCCGGCAATTACGACAGCCTCACTGAACTCAAAGCGCAGGTCCGCCGAAACCTGGAAGAGGGCTATGCCAAGCGGGCCGAGCAGGAAATTAACGAACAGGTCTTTGGCGAACTGGTCGCCAAAACGGAATTTGACGTGCCCACCGTCATGATCGATTACGAACTCGAAGCGATCGTCGACGATACCGAGCGATCTTTTGCCTATCGCAACAAAAGCCTTGAAGAGATGGGGCTCTCCCGAGAAGCGATTGCCGAAAAATACCGCGACACGGCGGTCAAGCAGGTGAAGCGGCACCTCATTCTGGAAAAAATCATCGATCAGGAAAAACTGACGCTTGCCGACGAGGAGGTCGAAGCCGGACTTCAGGAAATGGCCGATGCCTTCCAGCAGCCTGTTGAGCAGGTAAAGAGTTTCTATAACCAAAATACGGACAAGCTTGACTATTTCAAGCAGACCTTACTTGAAAAAAAAGCCATTAAACTTATTATAAACAGTAGTGAAATCGAGGAAGTTGAACCGCCCGAAAAGACTTCGGATCAAGCTCAACCGGCCAGTTAGAGAACACTGACTGCTGGTTCCCGATTGACCCGGAAGTCGAAGGGGGCCAAAGCCGAATACTTGCCTTTCATCCAACCGGCTCATTCGAAGTGACCGGATGACTGGAAAACCAAAATGACGAAAAAGGAGTCAAATCGTGCCGATCATACCCATGGTCATCGAGCAGAGCAGCCGAGGCGAGCGCGCCTACGACATATACTCACGATTGCTCAAAGACAGGATCATTTTTCTGGGTACCGCCATCAACGATGAGATCGCCAATCTTCTCATCGCTCAGTTGCTATTTCTCGAATCGGAAGATCCGGACAAAGACATCAATTTTTATCTCAATTCACCCGGCGGCCTTGTTACCGCCGGACTGGCCGTGTACGACACCATGCAGTATATCAAGCCCGACGTCACGACCGTATGCATAGGACAGGCGGCCAGCATGGGAGCGCTTCTGCTGGCCTGCGGAGCGCATGGCAAACGGTATTCGCTTCCCAATTCACGCATCCTGATTCATCAGCCCATGGGCGGTTTTCAGGGCCAGGCTTCGGATATCGAGATCCAGGCCAGGGAAATCCTGCGCATGAAGGAGACCCTCAACCAGATTCTGGTCAAGCATACGGGGAAAGATATTGATCAGATAAAAAAGGATACGGATCGCGACTTCTTCATGTCCGGGCAGGAGGCGCAGGATTACGGAATTATCGACCACGTCATCACCAACCGGGACGACCTGGATCGCATCGACAAGATGGAGGCCTAAGATGGGAAAAAAAGAAGATGACAATGACAACCTCTTTTGCTCGTTCTGCGGTAAAAATCAGAAGGAAGTGACCAAGCTGATTGCCGGTCCGGCCGTTTACATCTGTGACGAGTGCATTCAGCTGTGCAGCGAGATTATCGAGGAAGAGTCCGAAAAAGAAACCTCGGAGGTCAACAGCCTGCTCGCCCCCAAGGAGATCAAGTCCCGGCTGGATGAATACGTTATCGAGCAGGAGCGGGCCAAGAAGGTGCTGGCGGTTGCGGTTTACAATCACTACAAGCGTCTCGAAACGACAGTCAGCACCGGGGATGTCGAGATTCAGAAGAGCAACATCCTGCTGATCGGTCCAACCGGTTGCGGCAAGACCCTGCTTGCCCAGACACTTGCTCGATTCCTGAATGTTCCCTTTACCATCGCCGATGCCACCAGTCTGACAGAGGCCGGCTACGTCGGCGAGGACGTCGAGAACATTATTCTGTCGCTGCTGCAGAATGCGGACTACGATGTGGACAAAGCCAAGCGCGGCATTGTTTATATCGATGAGATCGACAAGATTGCCAGCAAGTCCGACAACCCGTCCATTACCCGGGATGTATCCGGCGAAGGCGTTCAACAAGCCTTATTGAAAATCATCGAGGGTACGACCGCCAGCGTGCCGCCCAAAGGCGGACGCAAGCATCCCCAGCAGGATTTTGTAAAGGTCGACACGTCCAACATTTTGTTTATCTGTGGTGGGACCTTTAACGGATTGGAAAAAATAATCCAACGGCGGATGGGCTCCAAAATGATGGGCTTTGGCGCCAAGATCAAAAAAGACGAAGAGCGCAGCATTGGAGAGGTACTAAAAGACGTTCAGCCGGAGGACTTGATCAAATACGGCATGATTCCCGAGTTTTTAGGCCGCCTGCCGGTGATCGCGACGTTGGGTGAGCTCAACGAGGTGGCATTGATTCGGATCCTCAAAGAACCCAAGAATGCTCTGCTGCGTCAGTTCCAGAAACTTTTCGAACTCGAAGGCGTCAACCTGCGGCTGACCGACAGTGCTTTGAAAGCGATCGCAATCGAGGCGATCAAGCGCAAGTCAGGAGCCCGGGGGTTGCGCGCGATTTTGGAAAGCTGTATGCTGGATATCATGTACGAGATTCCATCCATCGAAAACGTGAAAGAGTGCGTCATCAGCGAAGACGTAGTTATCAAGAAAGAGGAGCCGATCCTGCTCTACGAGCAGACCAAGAAGCAAGCCTGAGAATATAAAACTCGTTTATCCGCCCGCCCCGCGGTTTCGGGTCAGGGGCCTGCAAGTTCTTGCGAACCGGGCTGAATAATACCGTCGTTACCCAACCATGCGACTCGAAACGAATTACAAACCAGAGAGAGTAAGTTGCTATTATGGTTAGTTTACCGAAAATATTTAAGGACGATGACGCGCAACCCAGCCGGATAATCTTGCCGATGCTGCCACTGCGGGACATCGTCGTCTTTCCGCACATGGTCGCGCCGCTTTTCGTGGGGCGTCCCAAATCCGTCAGCGCGCTTTCTGAAGCGATGAACCGGGACAAACGCGTATTTCTGGCTACCCAAAAGAAGGCCGGGATAGACAATCCGACCGAGGCCGACATTAGCCGCCTGGGGACCGTTGGCAAAGTGTTGCAACTGTTGCGGCTACCGGACGGAACGGTCAAGGCCCTAGTGGAAGGAGACAGCCGGGGGCGCATCGTGCGCTTCGTGGCGGAGAAGGAGTATTTCCAGGTCGAAATGGAGAAGATCTTCGAGCCGCGTTTGACAGCCGCTGAAGGCACTGCACTGTGTCGCTCGGTTCAAAAGAGCTTCGAAGAATATGCCGCTCTCAACAAGAGTCTCTCCAAGGAGTTGGTTGCGAGTGTCGCCGCCATTGAGGAACCGTCGAAATTAGCCGACACATTGGCGGCCCACTTTTCCTTCAAAATCGAGGACAAGCAGCGCCTGCTCGAAGCGATCGATCCGTCCGACCGGCTCGCGCTCCTGCTGAGTCTGATCCAAATGGAGATCGACATTTACAAGATGGATCAGCGCATCAAGAGCCGGGTCAAGGAGCAGATGGAGAAGACCCAGAAGAACTATTACTTGAACGAGCAGATGCGGGCTATCAAAAAAGAGATGGGCTCCGACGAGGACACGCTCGACGATCTGAACGAGGTCGAAGAAAAAATAGCGAAGAAGAAGATGTCCGAGGAGGCAACCGAGAAGGTCAAAAGTGAGCTGAAGAAGCTGAAGCTGATGACGCCCATGTCGGCCGAGGCCACCGTGGTTCGCAACTACATTGATTGGTTGGTCAGCCTGCCATGGTACGAAAAAACCGACGTCAACACCGATATCGACAATGCCGAAAAAATCCTCGACGAAGACCATTACGGTCTGAAAAAACCCAAGGAGCGGATTCTGGAATATCTCGCGGTTCAGACCCTGGTGCAAAAGATCAGGGGGCCGATTTTGTGTTTCGTGGGGCCGCCAGGCGTCGGCAAGACCTCTCTGGCCAAATCGGTAGCCCGAGCCACGGGCCGAAAGTTCGTCCGCATGTCGTTGGGCGGTGTTCGTGATGAGGCCGAGATACGTGGCCACAGGCGCACATACATCGGCGCCCTGCCGGGCAAGATCATCCAGTCCCTCAAAAAGATTGGCGTCAACAACCCGGTATTCTGTCTGGACGAAGTGGACAAAATGAGCATGGACTTCAGGGGAGACCCCTCGGCGGCGCTGCTTGAGGTGCTCGATCCCGAACAGAACTATGCTTTCAACGATCACTACCTGGATGTCGACTACGATTTGTCGGACATTTTATTCATCACGACCGCCAACACACTGCCCGATATCCCTCTGCCGCTGCAGGACCGCATGGAGATGATCCGCCTGCCCGGCTACACCGAATATGAAAAGTATCATATCGGTGAGGGATTTTTGGTTCCCAAAC
>Ga0316583_10000733_pt1 | contig 10220 bp, 6 predicted proteins | sample J_170502JBrBrA_D_FD_204513 | JGI IMG/M metagenome (GOLD analysis project Ga0316583, IMG submission 204513) | Rhizosphere microbial communities from salt marsh grasses in Alabama, United States - J_170502JBrBrA | ecosystem: Host-associated > Plants > Roots > Rhizosphere | place: USA: Alabama... | reverse complement strand
TGACGCTTTTTAAAGGCGAGGTGACCATGGTCACGATGAACAAATTTCCTTACATCAACGGCCACCTCCTGGTTGCTCCCAGACGCCATATCGCAACCCTTGATCAACTCGGTAAGTCGGAAATGGGAGATTTGCTGGCAACCGTAGAACAGGCGGTGGGCATTTTAAAAACGGTCATGATGCCCGATGGGTTCAATGTGGGCCTCAACCTGGGTAAGGTGGCAGGGGCCGGTGTCGAGGAACATCTGCACTTTCATATTGTGCCGCGTTGGTTTGGTGATACAAATGCATTAACCGTTTTCGGCGAGGTAAGAGTGATCCCGGAGCATATTAAAGCCACGTATAATAACTTAAAGCCACATTTTAATAAAATAGAATTAAGTAATTAAAATTAAAAAATATTCTAAAATATCTTGAAAGCAGGCTTTCAAGAGTGTGTTTTGTGTTTGGGGTTTAGTTTTTCGTATTCTCACATGCAGATATCGAATCGTATATTTCATACCAGATACCCAACGCGAAACACCAAACACTTGATGAATTTGTCACCCCCACCTTGAAGCCGAAACGACCCTGTGATAATAACGCTAAAAAAGCTGTGTTGTTCTGATTAATTGATGAGCCCACCCAAATTAACTCCCATGATAAAACAGTATCTCTCCATCAAAGAGGAGTATCCGGATACGATCCTCTTCTATCGGATGGGGGATTTCTACGAGATGTTTTTTGAAGATGCCCAGGTGGCTTCGCGGGTATTGGAAATTACGCTGACTTCCCGAAACAAAAAAGACGAATCTCCGGTTCCGATGTGCGGCGTTCCCCATCGGGCAGTTTCCGGTTATATTGCCCGGATGATCGACCACGGTTACAAGGTTGCGGTTTGTGACCAGATTGAAGATCCGGCAACCGCCAAAGGATTGGTTAAACGGGATGTCGTACGGGTCATTACGCCCGGCATGATCCTCGATGAGGCCTTTCTTGATAAACGTTCCAACAATTTTATTCTGGCAGTTGCCCGTCACGGAGAGGTATTCGGGTTGTCCTACCTGGATATATCGACCGGCGTCTTCCGATTGGCCGAATCCGGTGATCTGGCAGCGCTGATAGATGAATCTCTGCGCATATCTCCCCGAGAGGTGCTTTTGGCGGAATCCGCCAAAACCGATCCGGCCATGAATACCATACGGGAAGCTTTGCTTGAGCGTTCCATTACCTATCTGGCAGATAGCGCTTTTGAGCATAAACGATGCTACAGCCTGCTAACCGAACAATTTAAAACGATCTCGCTGGAAGGTTTTGGGTGTGAAGGGCTGGCGGCCGGGGTGCGGGCTGCCGGAGCGCTTGTTTTTTATGTCCGTGAAACCCAAAAGCAGAAAATTGAGCTCTTTACCCGTCTGGAAACCTATGCTTTAGACCAATACCTTCTGGTGGACGATTTAAGCTGCCGGAATTTAGAGCTTGAAAAAAACATCCGCGCCGGTACGCGGCGCGGAACCTTGATCGGTATTATCGACCACACGAAAACAGCCATGGGCGCTCGTTTATTGAAATTATGGTTGAGATACCCGCTGATTAAGATCGAAGACATCCAGCAGCGCCTCGAAGCGGTTGCTGAAACCAAAAGTAACATCGAATCCCGGCAGGGCATTCGCGAATACCTGAAATCGGTATTTGATATCGAACGGGTCGGCAGTAAAATTGTTATGGGGCACGCCAATGCGCGGGATTTGATTGCGCTGAAACGGTCCCTTTTGGCGTTACCGCAAATCCAAAAGATGGTATCAACCCTGAAATCCACACTTTTTCAATGGGATGAGAACCTGAACCCGCTTTATGAACTGGCGGAAGTGATCGAAAATGCCATTCGTGAGGATGCGCCGCCCACGATCAATGAAGGCGGAATGGTAAAAGCGGGCTACCATAATGGTTTAGATGAGCTGGTAAAAATTAGCCAGGACGGCAAGGGATGGTTGGCCAATCTGGAAGCCCAGGAACGAAAGGCTACCGGAATCACCACGTTGAAGGTGCGGTATAACAAAGTCTTTGGATATTATATCGAAGTGCCCAAGAGCCGTGCTTCGGATGTGCCGGTCAATTATGTGCGCAGGCAAACCCTGGTCAATGCTGAACGTTATATCACCGATGAATTGAAAACGTTTGAGACAAAGGTTTTAAATGCTGAAGATCAGCGAGCGGCCCTTGAGCTTGAAATATTCAATGAAATCAGGCAGAAAATAGTCGAAAATTATAAGAATCTTCAAAGTGCGGCCCGATTTTTAGCGCGTCTGGATTGTCTGCTTAACCTGGCCGAGGTTGCCGATCAAAATGATTATTGTCGGCCGGAAATGACGGTCGACGGTCATATTTATATTGAAGACGGGCGACATCCGGTTGTGGAAAAAATGATCACCGGAGAGCGGTTTGTGCCCAACACTGTTTCGATGGATAACGAAACCAACCAGATATTGATCATCACCGGCCCGAACATGGCCGGAAAATCCACTGTTTTGCGTCAGGTGGCATTGCTGGTTATTATGGCGCAAATGGGTTCTTTTATACCGGCTAAAAAAGCGTCAATCAGCGTCGTCGATCGAATATTTACCCGTGTCGGCGCTCTGGACAACCTCTCACAGGGACAGAGTACATTCATGGTCGAAATGCAGGAAACAGCCAATATTCTCAACAATGCCGGCGAACACAGCTTGATTATCATGGATGAAATCGGCCGTGGAACCAGCACCTATGACGGGCTGAGCATAGCCTGGGCTGTGGTGGAGTATCTGCATGATTTGCATCAGACGGGGGTTAAAACACTGTTTGCGACCCACTATCATGAATTGACGGATCTGGCCCAGCAAAAACAGCGGGTAAAAAATTACAATATTGCCGTCAAGGAATGGAACGACGAAATCATATTCTTGCGTAAACTGGTCGAAGGCGCTACCAATCGCAGTTACGGCATTCAGGTGGCTCGCCTGGCCGGGATTCCGGGAACGGTGATCAACCGCTCCAAGAAAATCCTGTATCGCATTGAAAATAAGGAACAGGACTTAACGGACGCCCTTTCCGATAAAGAAACCGGAAAAAACGCGCCGCAGCAGATGGGATTGTTCGGCAAAAAAGATCATTTTTTCGTTGAAAAGTTATCCAAACTGGATATATCGAAAATGACACCGCTGGAAGCGCTCAATTACTTGAATGAACTGCGGGATAGAGCCAGAGACATCAGCGAATAAACGATTCAGCGGCGCTGCTTTTCGTGGCTGGAAGCCGCTCCCGCGACCATCGGAATTGAGGGCAATTTTTAATATGCTTTTGCGAAACAACCTTTGGGATCCCGCTCAGCGGGAGATAATCGAGCCTATTTTAAAAACTGGAACAAGCGACACAGAAAATAAACGATGACGGAAACAGCTAAAAAACTTTTTATAATCGCTTTCATCCTCTTGATTTTTGGAGAAGGTTCACTTTTTTCGGCATTTTCGGCGGCAGCCCCGCGGGATGCGTATTTTGATGCGGAAGCCTGTTATCGCAGTCTGCGTCAAAATTCACAGAAAATAAAATACCGCCACAACTGGATGCGGTGCATCAAGAAATATCAGTCGGTTTATAATCAGGATCCTGCCGGGCCCTGGGCGGCAGCCGGCCTTTACCGATCCGCCAAGATGTATCAGGAGCTGGCGAAATTTTCCGGCAAGGAATCTGACAGAGAAGAAGCCCTTGACATCTTTCGGCAGATTGTCGCCACCTATCCTAAAAGCCGTTACAGCCAGAAAGCCGCCATGGAAATCCGCAACATGGGCGCAAGCGTCAGTGCCAAAAAGACGCCGCCGCCGGCAGCAGTATCAAAATCGTCTGCCTCAAGGGAAGCGACGCCCAAAGATGCCTATATCAATGCCGAGGCCTGTTACAGAGACCTGCGCCAAAACTCCCGCAAAATGAAATACCGGGACAACTGGCTGCGCTGTATCGATAAATTCCAGTCGATTTATGACCAGGATCCGGACGGGCCCTGGGCGCCGGCCGGTCTTTTTATGGCCGCCACGCTCTATCAGAAGCTTTACGCCTATTCACATGCTTCAGATGATCTTGAAAGCGCGCACAGCATCTACAATCAAATCATTACCCGGTTTCCCGACAGCCGCTATCAGGTCAAAGCCTCTTCAGCCATTGAAGACATGCCCGCATCGGCAAAAAAACCGCTGGCGGCCGAACCGGATCCGATTGCCGAAAAAATAAAAGCCCGGGAGGATCAAACGGAATCCATTGAAAGCAAACAAGGCCCGTCGACCCGACCGGCTCCCGGCGGAATGGCCACCGTCACCAATCTGCGCTTTTGGTCCAACCCGAATTATACCCGGGTGGTCATCGATGCCGATCGGGAGGCCGATTACTATCATCATCTGCTCAAAAAAGATCCGTCCCTCCAAAAACCTCAGCGGCTTTATGTTGATCTGAGTGACAGCCGACTGGGCGACCATATTCGCAAGAGCATCCCGATTCACGACGATTTGCTGACTGACGCCCGCGCCGGACAATACACGGCGGATTCGGTCAGGGTGGTCGTCGATATTAAATCCTTCGAGACCTATAAAATATTTTCCTTGAAAGATCCATTTCGGATCGTCATTGACGTATGGGGAAGCAATAGCGCCGGAGCGCCTGATGTACCCCGGCCGTCTGATACGGTTAAAAAAGGCGGCAAAATTCCTCCCGGCTCTTTGGCCAAGCAGCTGGCCTTAGGGGTCAGGCGAGTTGTGGTTGATCCGGGCCACGGCGGCAAGGATTATGGGGCACCGGGATATCTTAAAGGTGTACACGAAAAGCAGGTCTCTTTGCAGATTGCCAGAAGATTGGCCAAAAAGATTAAAGCCGAACTGGGGCTGGAAGTCATTTTGACCCGCAATCGGGATCGATTTTTAACCCTGGAAGAACGCACGGCCTTTGCCAATACCAAAAACGCTGATCTGTTTATTTCCATCCATACCAATGCCTCCAGAGACCGCAGAGCATACGGCATTGAAACCTACTTTCTGAACCTGGCCACCGATGATGAAGCCATACGGGTCGCCGCCATGGAAAACGCAACTTCGACCAAAAATATCAGTGATCTGCAAAAGATTCTGTACGACCTGATGCAAAACGCCAAAATCAATGAATCCAGCCGCCTGGCTGCCTATGTGCAAAGTTCCACGATTCGCCATTTGAAAAACAAACGATACAGCCGCATCAAAAGCAAAGGCGTCAAACAGGCGCCGTTTTATGTGCTTTTAGGCGCCCAGATGCCTTCCATCCTTATCGAAACCTCTTTTATCAGCAACGACCGCGAGTGCAAACGTCTGGTCAATCCGAAATTTCAGGAGCGACTGGCTGAAGGCATTGTCGAAGGGATTCGAAGCTATATCAAAGCGACCTCTCCAACGGCGTTATTGAAAGAGCCGCAGCAAGCCCGGCCAGAGGGGTAGCGATTATACCATGGCATATCAAACTCCGGATGCGGGCCCCCCTTTCAACCCCTATCTCGCCCTGATAATCGGCACCATGGCCGTATCCACCGGTGCCATATTTGCGCGCCTGGCGGACGCACCGGCGCTGGTTATCGCTGCCTATCGGCTGGGGATTGCATCGCTTATTCTCGCGCCCATCGCCTGGTGGAAAGCCCGTGATGAAATTGCAAGACTGTCGCAGCGGGATCTGAAACTGGCCGTGTTATCCGGCTTTTTTCTGGCCCTGCACTTTGCCACCTGGATTTCATCCCTTGATTATACATCGGTAGCCAACAGTGTGGTGCTGGTCAATACCAACCCCCTCTGGGTGGGTTTGTTGACGCCACTAATCGCTAAAGAAAAGGTCAGGCGCGCAGCGCTGGTCAGCATTGTGATCAGTGTTATCGGCGGCGCCATGATTGGTTACGGCGATTTTGCCACCGGCGGAAAGGCGCTTTTGGGTGACGGTCTGGCGCTGGCCGGAAGCTTATGCGCTGCGGTTTACCTGTTGCTGGGCCGCAATTTGCGCCGCAAACTGTCTCTTTTGCCTTATATCTTCATTTGCTATGGAAGCGCAGCCGTTATCCTTTGGGTGATTGTCCTGTCGCTGGGGCTGCCCATATCCGGATTCAGCACCGGCACCGTGGCAGCTTTTTGGGGTATGGCGCTGATCGCCCAGATTATCGGACACAGCACTTACAACTGGGCCTTAAAATGGCTGAGTGCCGGCCTGATCGCTGTGAGTCTGCTGGGTGAACCCATCGGCAGCACCATCCTGGCCTATATCCTTTTCGATGAAGGACTGACCGTGTATAAATTTGTGGGCGGGGGCATCATTCTTTCTGCCATTTATATTGCCGCATCCAACGAAAACCGGATTGCTAAAACAAAGAAGCTGTCTATAAAATAGCTGATTGTGCCCGTATATTCTGCTGTTTAGCAGTATCCCGCGTTGCATTGTCAGCTGTGGGAGCGGCATCCTGCCGCGATCCGCAAATTTTCCATTTATTTTAATTTGACAAAGGCCTATGGATTATTTATCAGACAGATGATCTTTCAATTAACACCTAAGGAGGAACATTATGGCATATGAAAATATCATTTTTCAGGTTGAAGAAGGAATTGCAACCATCACCTTTAACCGACCAAAAGCCCTCAATGCGCTGAACTCAGCACTTTTAGAAGAATTTTCAAAAGCGCTGGACGATATTGCCGCTGATGATAATATCCGGGTTCTGGTATTGACCGGTGCCGGTGACAAATCTTTTGTGGCCGGAGCGGACATTAGCGAACTGGCGACCTATAGCTCCCTGACGGCTAAAAATTTTGCGCAAAAAGGTCATGGCATCATTGCCAAACTTCAGCAACTCCCCATAGCCGTCATAGCGGCGGTAAACGGTTTTGCCCTGGGAGGCGGCACGGAGATTGCGATTGCCTGTGATTTTATTTACGCATCGGAGAATGCCAAATTCGGCCAGCCCGAAATCAATCTGGGCCTGATACCGGGGTTCGGGGGAACCCAGCGACTGCCGCGTTTGATTGGCTCGAATCGGGCCAAAGAACTGGTCTTTACCGGGAAAATGATTTCCGCAGCCGAAGCCGAAAAAATCGGTTTGGCCAACAAAGTGGTGCCCCAGGATCAACTGATGGAAGAAGTCATCAAAACCGCCACCGAAATTGCTTCAAAAGGTAAAGCCTCCCTCAGGGCTGCCAAACAGGCAATCAACTTTGGGCTGAACACCGATCTTGCCACCGGCATTCACATTGAAGTTGAGGCCTTCGGCATGTGCTATGCCAGTTCCGACTCCAAAGAAGGCACCTCGGCATTTCTTGAAAAGCGAAAGCCGGAATTCAAAGGCAGTTTAAAAGATTAAATGATACAGGCTCCAGGCGACTGGCCTCTGGCTGCTGGCCAGAAGTAGGGTCGGTCACCGCTCGGCGCGGCGAAGTTACGCTTTTAGCGTGACGAAGACGGGTGCCGACCCATGATTATGCGTGCAACCGTTTTCGCTATAGCTTCAGCGCATTGGACGGTGAGCAACCCTGCCTATAGACCCTTTGATTATCGTCAGTAAGGTCATTGTTAGCCTCCAGCCTAAAGCGGAGCGCTCCTCAAACGAAGTGCTCATCTAGCGAAGCGCTCTTATACGTGAAATGATTTTGTGGTGGGTACGATGGCAGATAAAAAAAGCACGCTGCAACTCATCTGGGGCATCCTGCTCCTGATCGCCGGGGTTGGCGTTTTTTTTCGGATCCCGCAGGTGATGCCTGAAATAAAAAAAATTGAGCATTTCGCCCCTTACATGATTTTCATTTATTTTTGCTTTTATCTGCTGGGTATCCTGTTAATCGTGGGTGGCGCAAGAAAGGTGTATAATTATCTGAAGTCAAAGGATTAGATCAAAACTATAGTTGGATAAACCGGTCTGTTTAGCATAGTCCATCTGGAATGTTGCAATGCTGGAAGGTTGGAAGGTTGGGTATAAAAGCAGTTAGTCTGATTTACTGATCCAAATCAACCAGAATCATTATTCCACCATTCCATTACTCCAATATTCCCGCAATGAAATTGCCTCATTCTTCCGCTGCCTTCCTGAACTTCTCCAGTTGCTTCTTATAGTATGAGCGATTATCTTTTGCCAGTTTCAGTGCCCGCTCGCCGGCTTCGATTGCTTGCGGATACATTCCGTTGACAAAATAGCTTTCAGCCAGGGTGTCATAGACATAGGATGAAGGCTCGATTTGCGCCGCCAATTTTGCGAGATTCAGTGCCCGTGCGGGATTTCGCAGGGATTCAATCTCACAGGTGGCGTAAAGCCAGGCCAGGTTATTGAGCACGTGGGGGTCATTTAACCCCAGTGCAATGGCTTTTTCATAGGCGAATTTAACACCTTCGTAATCTTGGCGCTTGTAATAAAGATCGCCCAGAAGCCTATATAAATTGGGATTGTCCGGCGATTTTTGCAGTTCTCGCGCAATGACTTTTTCTAAAAAATTCTGATTTAATTTATCTCCAATAACGCCGAGGTTCAGCTGATATCCGATCACGCCGATCAACAGCATACCGGCAAGGAAAATGCCGATACTCCTTTTAACTTTGCGATGATGCTTGCTGATCCACTCCCTGTCGAATTCACATTTTTTCAGGTAATCAATGCGCTCTTTGATGCTGAAATGGTGCCAGTTGGGCCGATCCGCGGATTGTCCGCTGGTAGTTACAATTTTTTGCAGCGTAGAGATCAGCGGCTGGGCGGAATCAAATAAAGAAAATACATAGGTATCCGCCTGACGTTCAAAGTTGCGCATAAAAAAACCGAAAATAAAGCGAAAATAGATTAAAAACACAATGATGATCACCAGGCTGAAAATGGCCGAAAAAACGGTGTTCTGATTGAATCCGGTTTTTTGGATAAACCAGTAAACCGGCTCGGCGTAAATGATTCCAAAAAGGATCATGTCAAAGGCGACATAAGACAACAGCATATAGCCGACAAAAAACATTAGATAAAATACCAGATGTTTTCTTTTGACGTGACCGATTTCATGCGCGATGACGGCATCGATTTCTGCGGGCTCGAGTAATCTCAGCAGGGCAGGGGTTACCAGTATGTAGCGAAACCGTTTGATCAACCCCATGACGCCGGCAGTGATCATTTTACCACCGAAGATCGGCCAGTAGAGAATATCTGCATACGCAAGGCCCGCCTTCCGGCATAAATTTTCGATGCGTGTTCGATGTTCGCCGGCGTCGAGTGGCTTGCAGCGCCAGAATTTTTGAATCATGGCCGGTCCCACGACGGCCACGGCAAAGAGAAAAATTAGAAAGTAAGTTACCTCGCCTTCGGTGGTGTTCAGAAAGCGGGCGGGCCATTCAAACGGCAGTGCTCTTATCAGATCGGCAAATCCGGAAAGAATCAGCCAGGGAAGCAGTATCGGGACTGAAAAAGAAATGTTTGAAAAAACATATGATTTTCTGGAGATGTCGCTGCGATACAGTTTCCTATAGGGATCATAGGCGCATGCCCAGACCAGCGCGAGATAAAATACAAACAGGCCCAGAAACAACAGCGCATCCAAAGTCGGAATCATATTGAAAAGGGGGATGTCGATTAAAAAAGAGGGGAGATTCAAAACATAGATATCGATGGCAAAAACCCCGACCGCCATGATGGACTGACGCAGTAAAATGGAATGAAAAAGAGAATCGAGTCGTGAAAAGTTACCGACGGCAATGTGCTTTTCGATTCTGCGAAATAGAAATGCGGTCAGATAAAAAAAGAAAACAATTAAACCGACAAAGAAGATGATCGTTTCAAAGCCGCTGAAATTAGTCTCTTCGGAAGGCTGATACGTCAGGTATATCAGAAGAACAACGATGAAGTATAAGAAATTTCCGAACATAATATCCGTAATTCAGGATTGGTTTAATTAGTCTATTGGTTCGGTTGGTTAGGAATGCCTAAAATGAGCTAAAATGCCTAAATTTATGGTTTCGCTGTGCTCAGTCATTATTATAAATGATAGAATTCCACAATTTTAGTCATTTTAGATCATTTTTAATTTTAGCTCATTTGAAATAACGTTCTTTTTCGCTATAGATACACCCGCAATAATGCTGCCGGTAAAGCCCCATTTGTTTGGAACACTCGATGCCTTCCTTCCAGCCCTCGCGATAATCACGGTATAAAAACGGCACCCCCACCGATTTGCCGACGGATTCTCCCATCGCGCGGATAA